>Ga0233425_10010270_pt1 | contig 11476 bp, 8 predicted proteins | sample Watercolumn_Towu_2_FD_181712 | JGI IMG/M metagenome (GOLD analysis project Ga0233425, IMG submission 181712) | Freshwater microbial communities from Lake Towuti, South Sulawesi, Indonesia - Watercolumn_Towuti2014_140_MG | ecosystem: Environmental > Aquatic > Freshwater > Lake | place: Indonesia...
AGATTCGGGAAAAGACCTTCTTCGACGGTTTGGACCCGGATCCAACTGGCCGGACCGGCCGGCACATCATGCCAGTCTTTGCAGGCCACCACACAGGCGAAACAGCCCATACAGCGATTTTCATTAACGTAGAATCCGTATTGCATAAGTTTAACCTTTCAGTCCAGCAGATTGCTGAAAAAGGTCCATCTACTGCGTTGCCCTCATCGCTCGTCATTGCGGCGTATTTCTATATACGCCTCACTCCTCACGATTTCGGGACGCCTTGTATCTGAACCTTTTTGAGCAATCTGTAAAAATGAGTTTTTCAGCAAAATGTTAATTATAAATAAGGGGGTATTTTTTACTTTATCTTTAACCTCTTGAAGGTCTCAAAAGATTTCAGATATTTTATTTCACTTTTTCTATTTGCACCAATGTCGTATTACAGACAAAGGACCCGCCCGGGGAGGTGACGTTTTTGGTCAAAACGTTGGCACAGCCGCCATGGTCGATGCCCTGTTCATCGGGTTGATACCAGGCCCCCTGGGGCAGAGCGACCACGCTGGGTATTATCCGTTCGGTCACCTTGGCCGGTATGCGCACCTCTCCCCGGTCATTGAATATCCTGACCGGATCACCGGACCGGATGCCCCGTTTCTCGGCATCACTCGTATTGATGGAAACCGCCTGGGTCTGCAATTCCCGCAGCCAGGGCAGGTTGTCGAATTGGGAATGGGCCCGCCGTTTGAAATGTGGCGTAATGAGCTGAAGCGGGTATTTCTCGGCCAAGGGGTCGTTCAAACTCTCCCAGGATTCGATATGAGACGGAAGAGGAGGAATCCGGGGATCATCCAGCCGGGCGATGATCTCGGAGTAGAGTTCCATCTTTCCCGAGGGGGTTTTGAAAACAGGGAAAGGGGATTTGGGGGTTTCCGATTTAGGGGTCCCTTCCCGTTTGATGGGCCGGGCCATGCAGAAGCCTTCCTGACGGAACGATTCCAGATCCGGCAGTTGGACCTCCTGGGAAAGGGCGGCCACCATTTGTTCGACCAGGGCCCCGTCGGGCTGATCGCCATAGTCGTGTAGCCCCAGTTTGACGGCCAATTCCTGGCAGATCTGCAGTTGGGATTTGGATTCCCCTAGAGGCTCGATCACCTGATTAAGCAGGGCATAGACCCCGTAGCCCCTGGGGGCCAGAAGATCATTTCTCTCCAGGAAAGTGCAGACCGGCAGGACGATATCGGCCCATTTCGCCGAGGCAGTCATAAACTGTTCGGTTACCAGAAGGAAATCCAGTTTCTTAAAGGCCTGGATGGTTTTATTTACTTCGGCCAGTTGGTTGAGATAGTTGGTGTTGGACAGCCATAGCATCTTGTAGTCATGGGGATAGCCGCCGGCCTTCCCCTGGAGGATGGCATCGGCAAAGAGGCTGACATTGACCCGGGCACTGGAATTGACGCTGGCCCCACGGAAGGGCAGGGCGTTGTGTCGGGGCGGCGCTTCGCTTTCCACCGGATTGGGCGGCCCGGCTTTTTGACGATGGAATTGTAAGGGTTTGCTCGAAGCAGAGGGCCAGTTTTGGGGCTGCCAATTCCCGGTAATGATCTCCAGGGCTGCGGCCGCCCGGTGATACTGCTCACCGTAGGAAGTCCGTCCCGGGGCTATGCTGGTGACTAAAGCGGCGGGTTTGTTGAGGGCATAAGCCCGGGCCAGTTCGGCGATGGCCGCGGCCGGAATAGTGCTGAGGGCCTCGGCCCATTCCGGTGTTTTGGCCTGCCCGTCGTCCTCACCGAAGAGATATTTTTTAAAAAGATCATATCCGAAGGTGTGAGTCTCAATAAAATTTTGATCCTGGAGATTTTCGTCGATGATCACAAAGGCCATAGCCAGCATGACGGCCGCATCACTGCCCGGACGGATGGGAATCCACTGGTCGGCTAAAAGGGCCGCCGAATCGGTAAAGCGGGGGTCCACACAGATAAAACGGGTTCCCCATTCTTTGGCTCGGACCAGAGTCAGCGGAGTGAGGGTCCCTTGTTCGGTGGTCAGCGGATTCCAGCCCCACATGATGATCAGTTTGGAATTGAGATACTCGTCGGGACGGTGCTCCGTCTGGGTGAATTTGCGCGGAAGCCCATAGGTGACGCCGGCCGCAAAGGTGGCCCCTTCATGGGAGATAAACCCCCAGGGTGCGGTATAGCCGCCGAATTGGCAGAGCAGTTTATGAAAGGCCCCGACATGGTGAAGGGTATGGGGATCGCACATGGAACAGAAATGAAGAATAGCCGCATTGCCGTAAACCTCTTTGATGTGTTTCATTTTCCCGGCGATGGTTTCCAGTGCCTCTTCCCAGGAGATCCGGGTAAAGCGGCCCGACCCCCTTTCTCCTTCTCTCTTCAGGGGATACAGCAGCCGGTCCCGGGCATAGACCCGCTGGCGGTAGGCGTGTCCGCGGGCGCACATCCGGGGCCGCATAGCCCGGTCGTCGGATTCAATGCGGACAATGCGCTTCCCGCGCACATGGACTTTCATTTCGCAGGTCCCGCCGCAGTGGCTGCTGCAGATGCTGCGGATAATTTGTTCCTCTTGGTCTTGGGTCTCGACCATCGGCGCCTCCTGATTTTAGTTTTTATATTATGGGATCCGAGGATGTCTCTCTAACACTCAATAACACTATGGGAATAGTGAACAGTGAATAGTACATCGACTGTTCACTATTCACTAACGACTATTCACTTTCTAAACCCTTGACTCCTGGATTCAAGAATTTCAAATAGATTTGGTCAGGCTATTTCTCCCTCGGATTTTTTATAGCGCCGGGTCAGGTCCTGATATGTTTTTACGCCTTCAACAATACGGGCTTTCTGCTCCGCCGATAAGCTTTTCATGATTTTGGCCGGATTTCCGGCCGCTACCGAGTGAGAAGGAATATGGAAGTTTTCCCTGACGACAGACCCGGCGGCGATCATGACGTAATCGGCGCAGGCCACGCCGGGCAGCAGGATCGAGCCCATGCCCACCAGGACATAGGGGCCGATGACCACATCGTGGAGGATGACGCCGTGGGCGATGATGACGTTTTCAGCGATGGAAACGGCGCTGGTAAACCCCACATGGATCACACAATTGTCCTGCACACAACTTCCCTCACCGATACGAATGGCCCCGAAGTCACCACGCAGAACGGCCCCGGCTCCGACAAAACAATCCGCACCGATCTCGACATCACCGATAATAGCCGCCTGAGGATGGACATAAGCAGTCGGATGAATGGTCGGGGTTTTATTTTCAAAGGTGTAAATCGCCAAATTATCCGGTTAATCCTGTGTAAAAAAAATTGTTTTTGTTTAAGGCTTGGAATGCAAAAGGCCGGCTCGGCCGCCGGCCTTTGATTGTTTCTCGACTGAAACCTCTTAGCCGCCTGAAGGCTTTACAGGCGCCCTTCTACCTTTTTGGCCAACTGGGCATGAGCCGCGGCCAGTCGGGCGATAGGGATGCGCATGGGCGAGCAGGAGACATAATTGACCCCGCTCTTGTGACAGAAATAGATGGCCTGAGGCTGACCGCCGTGCTCTCCGCAGATGCCGATCTTTAAGTCCGGTTTGGTCTTGCGGCCCCATTCGATGGTCATTTGCATCAAGCGGCCGACGCTCTTTTCATCCAGTTCTTCAAAAGGATTATGCTCTAAGATTTTGTGCTTTTCGTATAAAGGCAGGAAGCGGTTTTCGGCATCCTCCCGGGAAAAGGAGAAGGTCGCCTGGGTCAGATCATTGGTGCCGAAAGAGAAGAAGTCGGCGATCTCGGCCAGACGGCCGGCCCGCATGCAGGCTCGAACCACTTCAATCATGGTCCCGAATTTATAGTGAACCGCCGTCTTATATTGGGCCTCCACTTTGCGGTGGACTTCTTCGACCAGGTTTTGGGCCCATTTCAATTCATTCAAGGCGCAGACTTGGGGGATCATAATCTCGGGTAAAACCTTTTTCCCTTCCTGGCCGACTTCGGCCGCCGCCTCCAGGATGGCCTGGATCTGCATCTCATAAATCTCCGGATAGGAAATACCCAGACGAATACCCCGGTGGCCCAGCATAGGGTTGATTTCCGAAAGGGCCCGGACTTTTGCCAGAAGTTTGACTTTTTGGCTGAGGAGTTCTTCGATCATGCCTTTTTCATGGATCTCGGCAATCCCTTTGTTCATCAGTTCGATCAGAGAAATATATTTGTGCAAATTCGGGTCCAGAAGTTTAATGGTTTCCGGCAAGTCCATGATCCCCTGAAGATCCCGGGAAAACTCTTTGAGCTGATCGATTTCCTGGATAATCTCTTCGGCCCGGGGAAGGAATTCATGTATCGGCGGATCGAGAAGTCGGATGGTCACCGGCAGGCCTTCCATGGCCCGGAAAATCAGCTTAAAGTCTTCTTTTTGAAAGGGAAGGAGTTCCTGGATGGTGGCGTTGCGGTCCTCCGGACTTTCAGCCATGATCAGCCGCTGCATAATCGGCAGCCGGTCAGGGTCATTAAACATACGCTCCGTCCGGCAGAGGCCGATACCCTGAGCCCCGTATTTTCGGGCCTTTTTGGCTCCTTCGGGGGTGTCGGTATTGGCCATGACCTTCAATTTACTGATGTGATCGGCCTCTTCCAAGATCTTAAGCAGATCCCCCATGAATTCGGGTTCGATCACCGGGATCGGCCCGGCATAGATTGTTCCATTGAACCCGTCAATCGTCAGGATGTCGCCTTCGGCAAAAGATTCCTCGCCGATCTTAATCGTCCTTTTGGACATATTGATCTTTAAATCTTCACAGCCGGCCACGCAGGGTTTTCCCATGCCCCTGGCCACCACGGCGGCGTGGGAGGTCTTCCCGCCCCGGGCGGTCAGGATGCCCTGGGAGGCAAAGAAGCCGTGAATGTCTTCAGGTTTGGTCTCTTCCCGGATCAGGAGGACCTTTTCCCCGGACCGTCCCAGTTGTTCGGCTTTGTCGGCATCGAGGACGATCTGACCGGTGGCTGCGCCGGGAGAGGCGGGGATCCCTTCGGCCAGAGCCTTTAGTTTAACATTGGGGTCGATCTGCGGATGAAGGAGTTGTTCCAGTTCCTCGGGTTTAATCCTCAGGAGGGCCTGCTCTTCGCTGATCAATCCCTGATTCTGCATTTCCATGGAGGAGCGGACCAGAGCCCAGGCATTCATCTTTCCGTTGCGGGTCTGCAGACAATAGAGTTTTCCGTTTTCAATGGTGAATTCGAAATCCTGGACCTCTTTGTAATGATCTTCCAGGGTCAGCCGGAGGTTGACCAACTCCCGGTAAACCTTAGGCATATCGCGGCGGAGTTCATGAATCGGTTTGGGGGTGCGGATTCCGGCGACCACATCCTCACCCTGGGCATTGACCAAGTATTCTCCGTAAATGCGGTTCTCGCCGGTTCCCGGATCGCGGGTAAACCCTACTCCGGTAGCGCTGGTCTCCCCCATATTTCCGAAGACCATGGCAACGATATTCACCGCCGTGCCGTTGGCCATCTGGGGGGTAATGTTGAATTCCCGGCGGTAATCAATGGCCCGTTTGCCCATCCAGGAGTTGAAGACGGCCACGATGGCAAGTTCCAACTGCTGATAGACATCGGCGGGAAAGACCCTGCCGGTCTTTTTCTTGATCAGGTCTTTAAAGTCCTGACAAAGTTCTTTCAGCGAATCGGCTTGCAGTTCCGTATCCAATTGAACCCCGGCCTTTTCCTTACAGCGGTGCATGATGGCGTCGAACAGGCTGTCTTCGACTCCCAGGGCGATCTTGCCGAAAAGCTGGAGAAAGCGTCGATAGGCGTCATAGACGAACCGTTCATTCTTGGTCATCTGGACCATCCCCTCGGCGGTTTTGTCGTTCAGGCCCAGGTTCAGGATGGTGTCCATCATGCCGGGCATGGAAAGGGCCGAACCGGAACGGACCGACACCAGCAAGGGGTTCGATGGAGAACCGAAGCCTTTGCCGGCCTTCTTTTCCAGGGCCTCAATATGGGTCCGGACTTCTTCCATTAGACCTTTAGGCAACTTGCTCTCGTCGAAATATTTCAGGCAGGCCTCCGTGGAAATGACAAAGCCCGGGGGAACGGGAAGACCGATCTGGGTCATTTCGCACAAATTGGCGCCCTTGCCCCCCAAGAGCTGTTTGTTTTTTCCGTCGCCTTCTTCAAACGCAAAGATATATTTTTTCCGAGCCATACTATCAGTCTCCTTCCTGCGGGGCGATGCTATTAGTTAAATCAAGAGAATGGGAAGAAGGTTTTCCGGTCTTCCCCCCTCTCCAACCGGATATCGGGCGAATGAATGATCATTCATTTTTACCAAGGATTTACACTGGAAGAATAATAATTGTTTTACCCGAATTTTTTTCTAAAGGCAATACTTTGTTGGGAGCGTTTTTAAAAAAAATGGAGGTCCCGACAGGGAAACGCCTTAGCGGATAGACTCAGACCGGACAGGTTTCCTCCTTTTGGTTTTGGAAAAGGATCGGGCAGGGGACGGCCTGATTTTTAATTTGACGAGTTCTTTCTGAAAATATACACTGGATTATTGAACTTAATGATGATCCCTGAATCGGCGGTGAAGGAGAGCCTCATGAAACTAAAACAACTATCCGTTTTTTTGGAAAATGCCCCCGGGCGGCTGTATGAAGTCCTGCAGGCCCTGGCCGCGGCAGGCCTGAATTTGAAGGCCCTGTGTATCAGCGATACTTCGGCTTTTGGGGTCCTGCGCATTCTCGTTTCCGACGTGGTCACGGCCCGTAGGGTCATCATGGAAATGCACCTCCCGGCCAGGGTGGATGAGGTCATCGTCGCCGAAATCGATGACCATCCCGGCAGTCTGGCCAGAGTCCTCTTCCCCTTTAAAGAGACCCAGGTCAATGTGGAATATTTGTACGCCCTGAGTGGACCGGGTGCGGCACCGGGAAAAGCGGTCATGATTTTCCGTTTCAGCGATAATGACCAGGCCATGAAGATTATGCTGGATAACCGGATCAAGCTTCTGGATACCCAGGCGCTCGGAATGCTCGAACAGGGATAGGGAGATCCTTTCCCCGCCCTTTAGTTGAAGGAGTTTTGAACATGAAGGAAACAAGCAGTTATAAGCCAAAGAAGTTTGCCGTTATCGGAGCGGGTCCGGTCGGGGCCATTGTTTCCGCTTTCTTAATTCGGGGAGGGTATGAGGTGACCCTTTGCGATGTGGTCCCCGCACTTTTGGATGCGGCCGTGAATCCCGGCATCATCATCGAGGGGGCCGATCAGCTTCAGGAAAAAGTCGTCAAAACCACCACCCGTATCGATGAGGTGGTCAAGGATCCGCCCGATGTGATCATGGTTACGGTCAAGGCTACGGCCCTGCCCTTGATTGCCTCGGCCCTGGAGGGGTTCATCGCAGAGGGGCGATATGTAATCAGTTGGCAGAACGGCATCGACACCGAGAAGGTCCTGGCCGACAGTCTGGGCGCCCAAGCGGTCATGCGCGGGGTGGTCAATTACGGCTGTGTGCCCGTAAAACCGGCCCATGTGCGGATCGCTTTTCATCATCGTCCGCACTTCATCCAGGAACTCGATCCCCGGTCCCGAGAGGCGGCCATTGGTATCGCCCGGGTCTTCACCGAGTGCGGGCTTGATACCGAGCACACCGATCAGATTGCCAACAAGGTCTGGCGGAAAGCTGTGCTCAATGCCTGCATGAATCCTGTCTGCGCCGTAACCGGAAAGACCATGGTCGAAACGATTATCGACCCGATTCTTTTTAATTTGGTGGATGCCCTGATCAAAGAGGGAGTGGCCGTAGCCAGGGCCAATGAATTTTTTCTGGGGTCGGACTTCTATCCATACTGCATCAATTACATCAAGACAGCCGGGAATCACAAGCCTTCCATGCTTCAGGATATCGAGGCGGGACGGCGGACCGAAATCGATTACATTAACGGGAAGATCGTTGAATACGGCCTCCAGGCCGGGATGGCCACGCCGTACAATACGATGATCCATGGGTTGGTAAAAGCCTTAGAACCGAAGTAGTTTCAACGGAATCGGTTCTTTTTCGCCCTGGCGGTGTCAATCTGCAGGATTCCTTGTGCGGCGTACCCATGTACGCCTCCGCATAGGGTTCAACGATTAAGCTAATGAGACTATTCTATTCTACTCTATCGAGCTTCCCCGTTTAGCCAGGAAGATCCCGCTTAAGACCAACAAACCTCCCAAAGCCTGCCAAATCCCGAGGGTTTCATTGAGCAGAAGCCAGGCCAGCAGAGCGGCCGCCACCGGCTGAACCAGGAGGACCACCGAAGAAAAAGAGGCCGGCAGGTGGGCCAGGGCAAAGGTGATCAGGCCCTGTCCGGCCACCTGGGAGATCAAGGCCAGACCGATCAGAGGAAGCCAGCCTTGCAGGGTCAAGACGGCCAGAGACTCATGCCAGAGGAGGGTAATGGGAAGAAGTCCCAGGGTAGTAGCTAATCCGCTCCAGGCCATCAGCGTTGCTGTGGAGAATCGTTCCCGCAAAGTCTTGACGGTCAGGAGGTAACCGGCATAAAAAAGGGCCGCTGAAAAACTCAAGGCATCTCCCCAAAAGTGATCCAGGCTGACCTGGAAGCTATGCCCGGCAATTAAGGTCATGCCGAACAAGGCCAAGCACAACCCTAAAAGAAAAACCCCCTTCACTGTTTGTCTGAAGAACACCCAGCCGCCCAGGGTCACAAAGACCGGCGCAAAATTGACCAGCAAAGTGGCGTTGGCCACAGTGGTTAATTGGATGGACCAGTGCCAGACCGACAGGTCTCCGGCAAAGAAGAGACCTGACAGGGCCAAATAACAATAATCAATAAAAGATGAAGGATTTCGTTTCGGATGTCGGGGGCCTTTTTTGATTAGCATCCAGGCCCATAAGGGCGGCAGGGCCAAGGCAAGCCGCCAAAAGGCGGTGGCACTGGGGCCAACGGGACTGAAACGGACAAAAATCGGGGCAAAGGCAATGGCCACACCCCCGGCAAACAAGGCTATTAAGGGCCATGAGTCCGATGATTGATTTTTCAGGGACTTCATCTTTGGCCGTCTTCCTTCCGAGGAGCGGAGGTGCCAGTGAATTCCTTTAGAGTCTTTATTCTTTCAAGCAATGGCGGATGAGAATAGTGGAAGCGGACATACCAGGGATGGGGAAAGAGGTTGCTGAGGTTGTCGGCCCCCAGGCGTTTCAGGCCGCTGATCATGCCTGAAGGGGATTGGAGCAGATCCAGGGCGAAGCGGTCGGCCTGCCGTTCATAGCGCCGGGACAGGGCCGAATAGAGGGGGGCGGCAAAAAAACCCATTTTTTGCCCGAGGATCCCCAAAAGGAACAGCCCCACATAAGCAGGAGAGGTTTCAAATCCGAAGGTGCGATAGAGTAAAGGCCAGTCCAGGAGCAGAGAAAAGACATAGAAGGCGATTATCGTCGAGATCCCAAAAAAGAAAAATTGTTTCCAGATATGCTTCTTTTTGTAGTGGCCTATTTCATGGGCCAGGACGGCCAAGACCTCTTCGTGAGGGTGCTTTTCGATCAGGGTATCGAAAAGGACGATCCGTTTACTCCGGCCCAGGCCGGTGAAATAGGCATTGGTATGACGGCTCCGTTTACCGGCATCCATCTGAAAGAGGCCTTTCAGGCGGATACCGGCCTCTTCCATCAATCGGGAGATTTTTGCAGCCAGGTCCTGATCCCGGATCGGTTCGAATTTATTGAAGAGCGGGGCGATAAGAACAGGATAAAGGACGCCCATGAGCAGTTGAATCCCGCTAATGGTTAGGCATCCCCAGAGCCACCAGGTGTTGGGGAATGAACGGATCATCCAAAGGATGATCGAGAAAATCAAAGAGAAGAGGATCAAAGAAATGATCCCGCCCTTGACTTGATCCATGATCCAGACCTTCAAGGTGGATTTATTGAAGCCGTATTTTTGTTCGATGACGAAGGTGTGGTAGTAGTCAAAGGGAAGCCCCACGAAAGAGCTGATTAAACCGGGAATGATCATAAAGAACAATCCTGAAAGAATGAAGGGCCATTGCCATTCCCGGGTCAGGTGTTCCAGAAAGGGCAGGAAACCGGAAAGCAGAAGGGCCAGCAGGACAACGCCCCCCCAGGTCTCCTGAAGCACACCGAAGCGGCTGTTTTCCAGAGTATAAGCCACACTGCGGGCCAGTTTCTCCTGGTCGATAAATTCGGAAAATGCCTCCGGGACTTGGGTGCCCTGTTCTCGGAGGTGACGGCGGTTGAGCACCTCCAGCCAGAGGGAAATCGAATACTCCAGAAAATAAATTCCCAGGAAAACTATTAGCAATGTGTTAATTTCCATGTTCCGTGAGACCTGACGAAAGTTGGAAATGGGTTTCGCCAAACGCCGAACGCCCAACGACCAACGTTATTTTCATCTCTTAGGTAATCATATCCTCAGCACCTTGCCCCCTCGGATCTTCCTTTCCTTCAGTTCCAGGAGGGCCTGATTGGCCTCTTTCAAAGGGAATTCCTGGATCTCCGGAAGGATGGGGATTTCGCCGGCTAAGGTTAAAAATTCCTGCACATCCCTTCGGGTCACATTGGCCACACTCTTAATCTCCTTTTCCAGCCAGAGGTCCCGCGGGTAATCGAGGTGCAGAAGAGATGCTTTGTCCTGCTCTTCCTTACGGATGGCATTGATCACCAGGCGGCCGCCTTTTCCCAGATTTTTTAAGGCCTCAACAATAGGCCACCAGACAGGGGTGGTATCGATGATGCTGTGCAGTTTTTCCGGTGACTTCTCTTCGATCCCTCCGGCCCAGACCGCTCCCAGTTCCCGGGCAAAGGCCTTCTCCGCCTCGCTGCGCACAAAGACATAGACCTTGCTTTTCGGATAACGGTGCCTGACCAGCTTGAGGACCAAGTGGGCCGAGGCCCCGAACCCCACCAATCCCAGATTTTGTCCGTCATCCAGGCCGGTGAGACGCAGGGAACGATAGCCGATGGCCCCCGCGCAGAGCAGCGGTGCGGCCTGGGCATCGGAAAAGACCTCCGGGATAGGATAGGCGAATCCTTCCGATACAATCGTATACTCGGCATACCCGCCCGGTGCGTCCCGGCCGGTGGCCTGAAATTGGGCACAAAGATTTTCGTCCCCTTTTTGGCAAAAGGCGCATCGGCCGCAGGCCGAATGGATCCAAGCCACGCCTACCCGATCTCCCAGGGCAAACCGTTTCGCCTCCGGTCCCATCTTTTCCACCCGGCCGATCACTTGATGGCCCAGGATAATCGGAAAGTGCGGAGGCGGAGTGCGGCCTTCAATCTCGTCCAATTCGGTGTGGCAAACTCCGCAGACCGAGATCTTGATACGGATCTCCCGGCCTTTCGGTTCCGGTAGGGGAAGGTCTTTCAACTCCAGAGGTTCTTTCTGTTCCTCCAGGTTCCAAAGACGACTTAACACCATCGCTTTCATTTCAATAAAATCCTTTGTTAATAGACTTCCCC
>Ga0233425_10010271_pt1 | contig 11473 bp, 10 predicted proteins | sample Watercolumn_Towu_2_FD_181712 | JGI IMG/M metagenome (GOLD analysis project Ga0233425, IMG submission 181712) | Freshwater microbial communities from Lake Towuti, South Sulawesi, Indonesia - Watercolumn_Towuti2014_140_MG | ecosystem: Environmental > Aquatic > Freshwater > Lake | place...
TGACCTTCAGCGCGTCATACAAAAGGAATGAAAGAAATATGAGCAGCAGCGATATGCTGCTTGTGAGCATGATGATAAATCTCAGCTTGGTCTTTAGGGGCGCATTGCTGAAGCGGCGTATCATTTCGACTCCCTGAATATTCTGGCGAGCGCAAGAAGGTTTGAGCTGATCCTGAGGCCTGTCCTTTCAGCTGCAGAGAGATTGATCTCAAAACGCATCCTGTCCTCTTCCATATAAAGACTTATTATGCCCCCGGCCCTGCTGAATGAGGTCATGTCGCTGACTGTCAGGATATTTCTGTTTTTGATGCTGTTGATTATGGTCTGAATCTGGCCTTTTTCTGACCTGCTTATGAAGAGAATATGGCATGCGTCATGATCTTCCATCTGCGAAAGCCTTCTAACTGTGATCTTCCGGCCTGATACGGTCTTGCTCGAAAAAGCATCAAGCCTGCTGTTGAAAGGATCCTGGCCGGCAATACATATAACCAGTGGTGACTGTTCACTGCTGAACGACCCTGCCGGCCATTCGATGAATTTCGCAAAGTTATAGAGAAAAGCCGCTTTTACTGCATATTCATCAGATGACTTTGTCTCTGCAACGATGTCTGTCCTGCAGACCAATATCATGATAATGGCCGTGAATGACAATACTGAAATATAGACAGTCCTTCTGGCAGATCTCAATGCTGTTCTGGATGGTCCTGATATTGACATCATGTTAAATTCTCCGGGGATCATCAGAATGCATAGGTGAGCTTGATCCTGAAATTCCTTCCATCCTGTCTTATCTCATCCTGTGTATGCTGGCCTGCGCCCGGGTCACTGTATCTTGAGTTGAAGAGATTGTATATGCTTCCTGACAGTTCAGCTCCTTTTATGATATTTTTGCCGAATATTGTAATGTTGGTAATAAGCGCCTCTCTGGTCCGGTTTCCCTGCAGAGTTACTCTCCTGCCTGTGTACTGCTCCTCAATGCCGGCAAAAAGCCTGTCTTTCAGAAGCGCGGCAAGAATGTTAAGTTTTGCAAGGTGTTGAGGCGAGTTGCTTATTATCTTTCCTGAACTGCCGTCTATGGCCCTCTGATATGTATAGCTTATCCTGCCATGAAGCCGGTTCCACAATCTGCCTTCCAGTTCGAGTTCAATGCCTTTTGTCCTGATCTCATCTGAGTTTCTGTATACCAGCATGCTGTCTGTCGTATCGAGGGTCTGACTTATCAGGTCTTTTATTCTGTATATAAATCCGGATACTGCAGCCTTTATATTCTTGCCCAAATACTGTTCATATACCAGTTCATAGGTCCTGATCTTTTCCGGTTTCAGGTCCGGATTCGATTTTTCACCTGACTCTTTTGATTCAAAATAAAGCTCATAGGCATTCGGGGCCCTGAATGCGCTCCCATAGATCAGCTTGAAAGCTGACCCGCTGAGAGGCTCATAAAGCAGCGCTATCCTTGGATTTGTGCTGCCGCCGAATGTGCTGTAGTGGTCATGACGAAGTCCTGCGTTCAGTATCAGATTGTCAAGGATATGGAACTCATCCTGCATATAAAGTGCCCAGACTGAGGAGTTTCTGCTGTCCACAAATTCCTCATGGCCTGGTGAGTCATAATAGTTATGCTGATAGATCTTAAGGTTATATCTTGCCTCAAAACCTGCAGAGACCGTATGACTTCCGAAGAACTTTCTTGAAAGCAGTAGTTCACCGGCAAGTTGTTGGCCTTCGGCAATATCCCTGTTAATTGATCTGTTGGTTCCGGTTGAAGGTGTTCCGAAATCGTAGGGATAATATCCGTCATACGAGTAGTAGTCGTAAAACAGCCTTGCAGCAACATTCAGAGTCTTTTCGATGAAAAGACGGTTGAACCTGAGATCAATAAACCCCCTCCTGTCAGTTGTTCTGCTGTCTTTGTCGTTGAATATTGTCTCATATGCTGCTGTTGGTATCCCTTTTGTCCTTGAGATATAGCTCCCCTCAATCGAAAGGTCGTGATAGCGGAGTCTGCCGAAAAAGCTTCCTGATCTGTCGTAATCTGCTTCTTCGGCAAGCCCGTTGTTCTGCTCAGGGGTGTCAAACTCCCTGTAATAAAGGTTTCTGCCCCTGCTTCCCATCATTGTACCTGAAAGCAGAATATCAGTTGCCTCTGACAGTCTTCTGCCCAATGTTATTCTGCCTGTGTAAGTATCAAAGTCTGAAGCGGAAGCAGATGCCTCAATTATGTCCAAAGTCTTTTTTGTGATGATATTAATGGTCGCAAAAAAGGCGTTGCTGCCGTAAAGTGATGAGCCTGGCCCTCTGATTACCTCTATTCTGTCAATAAGGTCGATATCCAGAGGAAAATCTGTCCCTATCGGGTCCTGGTCAAATATGCTGTCATTGATCCTGTGGCCGTCAATCAGAAGAAGAACTTTGCTGTTAAAGTCCCCTGGCCTGCTGAATCCTCTGACCCCTATGTAATGATAGTTGCGGTCGTAGGTAACATAAAAGCCCCTGATGCTTCTGAGTATGTCTGCCAGAGTGCGATATCCGTATCTTTTTATCTCATCAGAGGAGATAACGCTTACAGATGAAGGGGCTTCGTATGTCTTCTGCTCGAACCTTGACGCAGCATGAACAGATATGTCCATAAGGGCTTCCAGGCTCAGATCGGTGAGGTCCTCAGAATGTAGCTCAGCTGCAACAGGTGACAGAAACCCTGCAGTCTGGAATATGCAATAAAATATAAACAACAATACTGCTTTATTGATACGGTTCAATTTGTCCCCTGCTTGCTGAAACAGATAGATTACTTTTGAAAGTATATCATTTATTTATTGAACCGCCAAGATTTTTTATTTATTTGTGTGATAGCAATTAGAAAGTATCACCATTAGTTGCAAAGGTAAAATTTCCCTTCAAGGCAGATTTTTTGGGGATACAAATACAAAATCATGATAGGGGCAAGATGGCAGTTCTGGCGGAGAGGGGGGGATTCGAACCCCCGGTGGGGTTACCCCCACAACGGTTTTCGAGACCGCCGCTTTCAACCGCTCAGCCACCTCTCCGCAGGACTTGAATTATACCACATGCCGGTTGCGAGTTGCCCCAAAAGCCCGTAATGAATGTTAAAATAGCACCTGATCATGACAGCAACCAATGAACTATCTCCGCCTGAAGCGCTGCGGTATCTCAAGGACAAGGGACTGCCGCTGATCGTCTCTTTTCATCTTGAGGAGGAGAAAGGACACATAATTACAGGAAAAGGCCTCTGTTATGTCGAAGAGGTCTATGGCTCATCGAGGGTGAAGCTCGGAAGGTTCTCTCCTTTCCGCTCCATGCATGCTGCCAGAAGCAGCGGAAACTTCTATGCCACATTCGAGATAGGAAGCAACACATACGGTTGTGTTATTGAGAATATCACTGCAGACAGGTCATTTCTGGTTGCCGACATTCCCGCAAGGATGAGCCCTTTCCTGAGGAAATTCCTGCGCGTCGAGCCGTCAAAAAAGGCACCTGTACTGCTTCATCTCATGACAGAGATTCAGGGAACAACCGCATATTATGTGAGGGACATATCAGAACGCGGCATAGGCTTCATAGCTCCGATGCCTCCAGGGGTCCCCAACAAGACGATCTGCGGAATCTACATGCCGCTTGACGGTGGTACGATCATTCTTTCTACAGGTGTGATAGTTTATACGAGAGAGGTATCCGAGAGAAAAGGGCCGGGAATAAGGCCTTCCCATTCAGGCGGAACCCATGGCATCAGTTTCGGGATCCAGCTCTTCCCGCATCCTGAGGATGAAAAGAAGATAAGGCTCTATGTGATGCAGCGTGAGCTTGAGATCAGAAAGAAGATCCAGGAGCAGCTCTGATCAGGCAAAAATTATTGAAATTGGCCATGTTATGCTGTATCATATTCACATTCTGCAATGATTATCATGCCTGGAGGTAAGCAAATATTAAGCTTCGTTTAGCTGACGGAAGTGATCGGGATTTCAGCGCGCTGACCGACCTTGAAAAATATCTGACAAGAACCAAAGCCCTCGCTATAAAGAAGAACGGCAGCCTTCTTGATCTTAGTGCGATCTCTTCTGCTACAGACGCAGATGTCCTTGAGGTTGTCACATTTGAATCCGAGGAAGGCAAAGATCTTTATCGTCACAGCACATCGCATGTCATGGCACATGCAGTCAAACTGCTCTTCCCCGGGGTGAGGGTCGCCATCGGTCCTTCGATTCAGGACGGATTCTATTATGACTTTGATATGGACAGGGCCTTTACGCCAGAGGACCTCGAAGCCATCGAAAAGAAGATGGAGGAGGTCATAAAGAAGAACAGTCCTTTTGTAAGGCGGGAGATGACAAAGGCTGAAGCCGCTGGCCTGTTTGAAAGTATGGGTGAACCATACAAGGTCGAGCTTATTAATGAGCTTGAGGCAGAGACAGTCACTATATATGAAGAAGACGGTTTTTTAGATCTCTGCAGGGGGCCTCATCTGCCGGCAACTGGGATGATAGGGGCTGTAAAGCTCCTGAGCATTGCAGGGGCATACTGGAGGGGCGATGAGAAGAACAAGATGCTCCAGAGGATCTACGGGACCTCGTTTTCAGACCGCAAGGACCTGAAGAAATACCTCGACTTTCTTGAGGAAGTTAAGAAGCGCGACCACAGGAAGCTCGGCAAGGAGCTTGATCTCTTCAGTATTAATGAAGAGGTCGGCCCGGGACTTATCCTCTGGCATCCCAACGGGGCCATGATCCGCAAGACCATGGAGGATTTCTGGAGGGATGAACACCTGAAGGCAGGATATAAGCTCCTTTACAGTCCGCATATAGCAAGACTTGACCTCTGGAAGACGAGCGGTCACCTCGATTTTTATAACGAGAACATGTACTCCCCGATGGAAGTGGAGGGCGCTCCCTACGAGATTAAACCGATGAACTGCCCCTTCCATATACATATCTTTAAATCCTCTCTCAGAAGCTATCGCGAGTTTCCGATGAAATATGCAGAGCTCGGCACTGTCTACAGATATGAAAGATCAGGAGTGCTCCACGGACTTCTGAGGGTGAGGGGTTTTACTCAGGACGATGCCCATATATTCACCCGCGAAGACCAGATAGAGGCTGAGATACTCGATGTCGTTGATTTTATACTTTTCATCTTGAGGACTTTCGGATTCGAATCTTTTGACACCTATCTTTCGACCCGGCCTGAAAAATACGTGGGAAGCGATGAGCACTGGGACAAGGCTACCAAAGCGCTCGAAAATGCGCTTAAGGCAAAGAACCTTCCATACAGCATCGATGAAGGCGGAGGCGCGTTCTACGGCCCGAAGATAGACATCAAGGTCAAGGACTCTCTCGGCAGGGCATGGCAGTGCAGCACTGTGCAGGTCGACTTCAACCTTCCGGAGCGTTTTGATATCACATATCGTGGTTCTGACGGAAAGGAGCACCGTCCTATAATGATCCACAGGGCGCTTATGGGCTCGCTCGAAAGGTTCTTTGGCGTGCTTGTCGAGCATTATGCCGGTGCATTTCCGCTCTGGCTTGCTCCGGTGCAGGTGTCAGTGCTTACAATATCGGAAAAGCAGGCCGAATTTGCCGGCAGGCTCTCTTCGGAACTGTCAAGGCAGGGAATAAGGGCAGAGCTCGATATCGACAGCGAGAAGATTGGCAACAAGATTAGAAAGAGCACAGTGAAAAAGGTCCCTTATTCGATTGTGATAGGGGACAAGGAGATGGAGAACAGCAGCATGAGTCTCAGGAAGCGTAACGGGGAGAATGTTGGTCCCTTTACGTCAGATCAACTGATATCTTTTCTGAACGAAGAGATCAACCAAAGGAGGTAAGAAACATCAGCAACCGGGACATCGGAAAGAACATCAGAGTGAATGAGCAGATCAGGGCAAAGGAGATCAGGGTCATTGACAATGACGGCGCCCAGCTTGGCGTAATGTCGGTGCGTGACGCACTGGAGGCTGCAGGACGCAGGGAGCTTGATCTTGTCGAGGTATCACCAACTGCAAATCCCCCTGTATGCAAGATACTCGATTTTGGGAAGTACAAATACCAGCTCCACAAGAAGCACACCCAGAAGAAGACCATAGATGTCAAAGAGGTGAAGATAAGGCCGAGGATAGATGAACATGACCTGCAGCTGAAGATACGCAACATCAACCGCTTCATCGAGGACGGCGACAAGGCTAAGGTGGTGATGTTCTTCAGGGGCCGTGAGATCATCCGTCCGGAGTTCGGGATGAAGGTCTTCGAGAAGATAATGCAGAGCCTGACTGGAAAATATCAGATAGAGACCCGGCCCAAACTTGAAGGCAATAACATAACAATGGTTATTGCGCCCAAATCATGAAGTTTTCCAAGTGACAAAATAATTTTTTTCGAGTATAATACCCACTCTTGTTCGGACCAGGTAAAAAGCGCCTGTTTGCCGGATGAATTTTATTATCTGGAGGAGAAGATGCCAAAGCTGAAGACTCACAGGGGAGCGGCCAAGAGATTCAAACTGACCGCTTCAGGCAAAGTTAAGAGGAACAAGGGCTACAAGAGCCATCTCTTGACAGGCAAACCCGCAAAAAGGACACGCAGCCTTCGCCAGTCTGTTATTGTTTCAGAGGCAGACCAGAAGAACATAAAGTCCCTTTTACCATACAGCTAAATTTTTCTGCGGACAGCATATAGTTCAGCAGATACTGGACGCAACATAGAATCAGGAGGATAAGAATATGCCAAGAGCAAAAAGCGGCCCTAAAAATACCAGAAGGAGAAAGAAGCTGCTCTCCATGTCAAAGGGATATTACGGAGGCAAGAACAACCTCTTTAAAGTCGCGAAAGAGACAGTAGAGAAAGGTCTCCAGTATGCATACCGTGACAGAAGAGCAAAAAAGCGCGAGTTCAGGGCGCTCTGGATAACCAGAATAAGCGCTGCTGTAAGGGCTCTGGATCTTAACTACAGCCAGTTCATGAACGGATTGAAGAAGGCGAACATAATTCTTGACAGGAAGGCCCTTGCTGACATCGCCTATAATGATCCTAAGGCCTTCAGCCAGATCGCAGAGACAGCAAAGTCAAAGCTCGCATCATAATCTGCTGTGGATGATCTGTCATCTCTGAAGAAGGCTTTCCTCGATGAGATCAGCAGGATCTCCGGAACTGAAGCTCTTCAGCAGATAAAAGCAAAATATACAGGAAAAAAAGGGCTTTTAACAGCACAGTTAAAGGCCCTTTCATCTGTCCCGCCTGAACTGAAACCAGCATTCGGAAAAGCTGTAAACGAACTCAGAGTCCTTATAGAACAGACCTTCGAAAAGATTGAGGCCGGGCTCAGGGATTCAGAGCAGCAGGACCGCCTGCGTTCAGAGCGGATCGATATCACTCTGCCAGGGAGGTCCTTCCAGGCAGGCAGACCCCATCCACTGAACATTGTCCTCGATGAGATAAAAGATATATTCGTATCAATGGGCTTCGGCATTGAAGAGGGGCCGGAGGTAGAACTCGACTATTATAATTTTGAGGCCCTGAACATACCGAAGCATCACCCCGCAAGGGACATGCAGGACACCTTCTATGTATCTGACGATGTGGTGCTGAGGACTCATACATCACCTGTTCAGGTACGCGTGATGGAGAGAAAAAAGCCGCCTTTAAGGATCATAGCGCCAGGCAAGGTATACAGGTGCGATGCAGATGTATCTCATACCCCGATGTTCCATCAGGTTGAAGGACTGATGGTGGACCGGGAGATATCCTTCTGTGACCTCAAGGGTATACTCGAACTATTCATACACAGCTTCTTCGGGAAGGGAACGCCTGTCAGGTTCAGGCCGAGCTATTTCCCTTTCACTGAGCCGAGCGCAGAGGTGGACATAGGCTGCATCTTCTGTGCGGGCAAGGGCTGCAGGGTATGCAAGACGACCGGCTGGCTCGAGGTCATGGGCTGCGGCATGGTGAATCCGAGGGTCTTCGAGATGTCTGGATACGATCCTGAGGAATATACAGGCTTCGCGTTCGGCATGGGTGTCGAGAGGCTCACAATGCTCAAGTTCTCAATTGATGACATAAGACTTTTCTACGAAAATGACCTCAGATTCATAAGGCAATTCTGAGATGGAACGGAATATATGCGCGTATCATTAGACTGGATAAAGGAATTTGTTGACCTGAAGGCATCTGCCCAGGAAGTCGCAGACCGTCTTACCATGGCCGGGCTCGAAATAGAGGGAATGGAGAAAGTTGGCGATGATGTTGTAATGGAGGTGAATGTCACCCCGAACAGGCCTGACTGCCTCAGTATCCTTGGAGTTGCCCGCGAGGCTGCAGCAGCCTTTTGCCTGCCGTTAAGGCTTCCCTTGTCAGAGGTCGCTGCCGAATCAGGTCCATGCGCAATAGCAGTTGAGATCAATGACACTGATCTCTGTCACAGATATGCCGGAAGGCAGATCTCCGGGGTGAGGATCTCCCAATCTCCTGAATGGCTGAGGTCAAGGCTCGAAAAATGCGGCATAAGGTCCATCAATAACATAGTTGATGTAACCAATTATATACTGCTCGAATTCGGCCATCCTCTTCATGCCTTTGATTCATCAAAGGTTGCCGGCAGCATTATAAGGGTTGCAAGGGCAGGTGAGGGCAGGAGCATGATGACCCTCGATAATGTTGAACGCGATATTCCTGAAGATACCCTTCTCATATGGGACGGAGCTGAACCTGTTGCAATAGCCGGCATTATGGGCGGTGAGAGATCGTCCGTAACAGAGACCACTACAGACATATTCCTTGAGAGTGCATATTTTAACCCTGCTTCCATAAGGAAGTCCTCAAAGCTGCTCGGTCTCAGGAGCGAGTCATCATATCGTTTTGAACGCGGCACGGACATCATCTTTCTTGAGGCAGCGCTCAACAGGGCAGCACTCCTTATTGCAGAACTTGGCGGCGGGAAGATCAGTTCCATTGTTGATGCATACCCGATAACTTACAGCCCGATTGAGATAACAGTGCCTTATTCCAAAATAAACAGGCTTATAGGGATTGATATCCCGAAGAAAGAAACTCTTGAACTACTCAATAATATCGGAATTACTGCAAAGGATTCAGGAGATTATTTGACTGCGGTCCCGCCTTCGTTCAGGGGGGATGTAACCGGTACAGTAGACATAATTGAAGAAGTGGCGCGCTGCTATGGCTACAGCCGTATTCCTGCCAGACCGCCCAAAGCTGCACTCACTGATGCGAGCATAGACATTAAAGCATACCGCATACGCGCTGTAAGAGAGACAGTCAGAAAAAGCGGGTTTGATGAGGTAGTCAATTTCAGTTTCATGAACAGTGCAGACCTTGATCTGCTGTCGATCATTGAGAACATTGATGAGCCGCGCAGGAAGCATCTGATGCTGAAGAACCCCTTAAGGCAGGAAGAATGCCTGATGAGGACGACCCTTGTTCCGGCCCTTCTCAGGAATTTCATATACAATCTTTCGCGCGGCATAAATGACATACGCATATTCGAACTGTCACGCGTATTCATTCATCATGGAAGCCAGTTGCCTGAGGAAGAACTCAACCTGGCTGGTCTCTATTTCAGCGACAACACCTCTTCTCTATGGGAGGAGCAGTCACCGCCTTTCTATATCGTTAAAGGGGTATTGGAGGCTGTATTAAAAGAATTGAGGCTGCAAGGCATCTCTTTCAGATATTCTGACGAGGCTTTTCTTCATCCCGGAAAATCTGCAGACATTTATTATGGTGACAGAAAGCTCGGATACATCGGAGAATTCTCACCGAAGATAACGGAACGGCTTGAGCTTAAGATAAAGAAGCCGCAGATAATTGTGTTCGAAATCAATATCGGCAGTCTCGTCGATATGCCTGGACAGAAGGTTGCCTATGAGCAGATACCGAGATATCCGTCAATAGAGAGAGATGTTGCGATGATACTTGATGATCAGGTGACGGCTGATGAACTTGTGAAGGAGTTCAGAGAGTTCAGCTCAGACATCATTGAGAATGCGGTGCTGTTCGACCATTACAAGGGAAAGAACCTGCCTGAAGGCAAGAAGAGCCTGGGTGTGAGGGTGACTTACAGGAGCAAGGACAGAACCCTTACCGAGACCGAGATAGAGCCTGTCCATGCATTGCTTGTTGAGTCTGTATCCCGGAAGACCGGCGCCAAACTCCGCGGAACTACCTGATTATTTTTATAACCTCTTGAATGTAATCCAGCTCTTATAATAATATTCATAAACAAATATGAACTGGAGGGAGAGTGGATTCGACTACACCTGTCTGGACTGATTATATTTTCAATGTCTATTCACTCATTGTCTGGATTACTCTGGTCATAATAGGTGCAGTTTTGGGGGCCAAAAAGACAATCACGGTCTTCAGAAATTTTAATGATCTTGCCATTGTATTTCTGCTTGGCGCATGGCCGATGTTCATGTCACGCCTATTGCTTTTCATTGGTCCTTCCCAAATTCAGAAGAATATCGCCTTAATTTTTCTGGTGGTTGTCGAAGCAGCAATATTTTGCTGGATAGTGTATCGCACTTATCAGGACAACGGCAGATTCTGGATGACACTTTTGGCCATTATCACAAAGAGCACTCTATCTTTTCTGTTTTTGTTCAATCTGATTTCACTTTTTGCCCCAACCGGGAAAACGGCTGCTCAAAGGGCACAGGCAAGGCAGAGCGCACTTTTTTGGCTTATAGGGCTGACACCTCTCATTTATGCACTTGTAAGAGATAAAGAAGGGCTTTTGAACCCGGGACGCATCCTCGCAGGTCGCGGCATCCAGTTGTGAACATCGGATAAGTACAGCATGATTTTCAGCGATGAAATAAACAATGCATTGAGAAGCATGCCAAGCAGTGTCAGATGCAGGTATTCACTATGGACGCTATGGACGCTTATACCTCTTATCGGAGCTTCAATTGCATTTGTTCATCTGAGTCAAAAGGAATATGAACATAACAAGACTGCCTTATGGGGCGCATTCTATATATTTCCATTCATATTGCTGTTTGCAGTTTCCGACGCTAGTGTTGCGATAATTGGTGCTGCAATAATGTGGATTGGCGGGATCATACATGCTTTTAACAGAAACAACGAACATATCAAAACTGTCATCCTGAATCGTTGGGCTCAGCAACAGTTAAATGAAAGAACCGCTGAATCATCTATAGCGGAGCAAGAAAATGAAATAGTAGAAGACATCGAAACTGAGGATGAAGAGATTTTGCAGCCGGAAGATGATGCTTCATTGGATGAGCTGCTTAAAGAGCTGAATTCTTACACCGGACTTGAAAGCGTCAAGCGCGATGTCACTCAGCAGATATATCTGATCAGATTCCATGAACTTAGAAAGTCTAAAGGGATTGAACAATCATATGAACCGTCTGGACATATGGTCTTCTATGGCAATCCAGGAACTGGCAAGACCACTGTTGCCCGATTAATCGCAAAGATAT
>Ga0233425_10010272_pt1 | contig 11471 bp, 12 predicted proteins | sample Watercolumn_Towu_2_FD_181712 | JGI IMG/M metagenome (GOLD analysis project Ga0233425, IMG submission 181712) | Freshwater microbial communities from Lake Towuti, South Sulawesi, Indonesia - Watercolumn_Towuti2014_140_MG | ecosystem: Environmental > Aquatic > Freshwater > Lake | place...
TGGGGAAATCAGTCCTTAAATATTGACAAAAACCAAGATGTATGCTAATATGATACGATGTTCTTTTTACTGAGAAATTCAGACATCAGTCAAACAAACCATAAAAAAGGAGGCCGTACCATGAAAAAGATTTTTTTGGCTGTGTTGTTACTGTTTGGTTTTTGCTTTTCCGTTTCAGCAGAAGAATTAAGGATGCTGACTGATGCCAGCGGCAAGTTCTTGGATTTCGGGCCCGTTGCCGAAAAGGAACAGGTCAGCGAACAAATTATTCAATTCAACCGACCGACCGGTTTTCCCGCCAATGTCAATTGGCTGGATATTGGCCAGCGTCTGAGGGCGGAGGGAAAAGTTCTTGTGCCGGACAAGGTTAAGCCGAAGATGATAGCTTTGTTTCCGGCTATTGAATTTCAGAAGTCAGAAACCCAATATGAACTCCAAGTGACTGACGGTCGCATGACTGCGACCGAGGTTGCCATGGGATTTGACGAGAAGGAGGCAAGGGCTAGGATTAAAATATTGGTAGCAGCCATGACAACGCTGCTTTTGGCGGCATATTGGTTTGGCTATTTGTTAGAGTCGGGCGGCAGTAAGAAAATAGCGATCGTATTGGCGGTTATTATGGTGATGGATATTTTCGGCGTAGAATTTTTTGTTTTGAAATCATTTAGTGGCGATCTCGTCGCTGCCGCCGTCTTCGCCTCCGCCTCCGCCTTCGCCGCCACCACCTTCCTCGCCGCCGTTGCCACCACCTTCGCCCTCGCCGTCTTCGCCGCCGTCGACGTTGAGTTACTGGCGTTGTTACAAATTTACGGCACTATGTTTTTGCCGTTAATTAGTAGTATAGTAGCCAACCGAGAGCTGATGAAAAAACAAAAAACCTCAAAACAAGAGGCTTTGGCATAACCGAACAACCCCCGTTTTGCAAAGAAATTTTCTTTGCGAAACGGGGGCTTTTTATTTAGCTAAAAATACTAAGCGGTATGTAAATTGGGGCCAGGTCTTGCATTTTAAACTTTAACCTGACGTAATAAAATAGTAAACTAATATCTAAAGGTTTTGTGTCCAGACTTTTGGGAATATAATATAATTTTCAGAGTAAATAATAAAAAAGATATTAAAAAAATTAACAAATTCTTGGTATCAATTTTCCAATCGGTTTTCTGACTGGCAGTAAAGAATAAAATTTTGTTTTAATATGGACGCCGTTGCCTTTTACGGCGCGGCCGATTATTCTTGTTTCACGGTTGAATTTTTTTAACTCTGCTAAAACTTTATCCGCATTTTTCGGAGCAACCGCGCAAATAAAGCGGCCTTCGGAAGCGAGAGATAATAAATCAAGGCCAAGAAGATCGGTGATTGCTTTTGTTTCTTTGCTGTAGGGCAGACTCGATTCGTCGAGATGAATGGCGACTTTGGATTTTTCCGCCATTTCGATGATATTGGCCGCCAATCCGCCGCGCGTCGGGTCTTTGCAGGCGTTTAAATATTTTCCCACTCGCTCAATTTCCGCGTTAAACGCTTTGGCGTCGCTTTTGATTTTGGTTTTATAATTAAAACGTTCTGAGAGCAAGGCAATGGTATGTTCGCCCAAGTTACCAGATGTGATTATCGCGTCACCCGGCCTAATGCCGTTGTTGTTAATTATATTTTTGGCTAGACCGATGCCGGCTGTGGTAATCTCGATTTTATCGATTTTGCCTTTTTCAGTTACTTTAGTGTCGCCGGTTACGATTGGCACGCCGGCTTTTTTGCTTTCACTATCGATTGATTTGATTATTTTAAATAAATCATTTTTTGAAAAACCCTCTTCAATTACCAGACTCAAGGAAATGCCGATTGGCCGCGCGCCCATTACGGAAATATCGTTGATCGTGCCGCTTACGGCAATTTTGCCGATGTCGCCGCCCGGGAAAAAAATCGGATCAACAATATAGGCATCAGTGGTAAACACGATTTTTTCTTTGCCTAAACTAAATACGGCCGCATCGTCATTGCAATTCGACCAGCTGTTTTTGGCGTTTAAAATATTTCGGATTTGGCTGATTAATTCTTCAGAAGATGCTCCGCCGCCTCCTTCCTCGATTTTTATCGTGTTATTGATAATCATGCTCAACGCGGCACGCGCCTTCCACAGACACCATGCAAGGGCCGTATGGATTGGCGGGCGTGCAAGATTTATTAAACATTGGACAGTGTTTAGGTTGGCGCAGTCCTTGGATGATTTCGCCGCATTTACAATTGGCGTGAAAAGTATTTTGATGTTTAACTTTGTCTAAGATATTTTTAAATTTTACTTTGGCGTCCTGCGCGCTATACTGATTTTTAATTTTTAGTCCGGAGCCGCTGATTTTACCTAGGCCGCGCCATAATCCGGCGCTCGCTTCAAAAACTTCAAAGATTAGATTATAGGCTTTTTGGTTACCAGTATTGGAGACGGCTCTGGTGTATTCATTTTGAACGATGGATTGCTGATTTTTGATTTGTTGTAAAAGTAAATAAATACCGATTAAAACATCTTCCGCTTCAAAGCCGGTGATTACTTGGGGTGCTTTGATTGACGAAAGACGATCGGCGCCGACAATTACCGATACGTGTCCGGGACTGATAAAGCCGTCGATATTTTTATTATTTTCCAGTAAATATTCCATGGCCGGCAAAAACAATTTGTGCGCGCTATAGACGGTTAAGCCGTTTTTAATGGCGTAAGCGGTCATTGGTGCGGTGGTTTCAAAGCCGATGCCGAAGAAAACCAAGTCAGGCAATTCTTTTTTGATTTTTAACGCTTCTTCGATCGTATAAACCGGAAAAACTTTACCGCCTTTGGCGCGCGCATCTTCCAGACTGCCGAAATTTCCGGGCACGCGAACAGCGTCGCCGTAAGTGGCAATCGGCACGCCGGATAAGCTTAGCGCGACTATATTGTCGATGTCGCGCTGATCGGTGACGCAAACCGGACAGCCGGGTCCGGTGATCAAATTGATATTGGCTGGCATCAGTTGCCGGATACCATTCCTACTGATCGCCTGGGTGTGTGTACCGCAAACCTCCATCAAATTCACGAGATGATTTATTTCGTTGGCAATCTTTTTGATTTTACTCACTAAACTTTGAGAGCTCTTCATAAGTTTTAAGTATTTCTCTGGCGTCTTTAGCTAATAATTTTTGAATGACAAAACCGGCGTGAATAAGTACGTAGTCGTTTTTTTTGAGCGGTACATCCATTAATGAAGTATTCGCCTCTTGAATAACACCGCTGAAATCCACCTGCGCGATGTTATTTTTAATAGTTTTTATTTTTCCAGGAATGGCTAGGCACACAAAAATTTATTTTAAATTTTAAAATGCAAATTGCAAAAATATTTTTTGTATTTTTGTATTTTTGTATTACAATGTATGTGTAATAATTTTATTTTTTAGCATGTTGGAATTTAGAACTAGGTATAAGAAAAAAGAAGTGATTATTGCTCTGGGTTCGGAATCGGCCGGGAATTTTTGTATTTTTAAAGATGGGAAAATTTATCATCACGGCGGGTTTGGGAATTTATTGGATAGTAAAAATTATTCTAACTTTAGTAATAGTATATATTTAATTCTCAAAAAAGACAAATTAAAGCCCACTGTGATTTTGGCAGACAAGCATCCTTTATTTTTGAGTGGTTTATTGGCGGAAGATATTGCCAAAAAGTATAAGGCAAAATTGATTAAGGTCCAGCATCATGTCGCGCATATTTTTGCGGCGCTTGGCGAAGATGAATTGATTAATAAGAAAAAGATTCAAAACAAAATCGTCGGCATAGCTTGCGACGGAACCGGGTATGGCGATGATGGGAGTATTTGGGGTGGAGAAGTAATGACGATTGATCTGAAGAATAAAACGTATAAAAGAGTCGGCTTTTTGGAGCCCCAAACCCTAGCAGGCGGCGAACAAGCCATCCGACAGCCCGCGAGAATGCTCATTAGCATCTTGGTAAAATTTTTAAGCAAGGAAAAAATTTACGAGATAGTAAAAAAATATTATCAAAAAAACGAATTTGAGTTGCTGTATAATCAAATCCAGCAAAGATTTAATTGCTTAAGTACGACCAGTACCGGGCGCGTGTTGGATTCTGTTGCCGTGTTATTGGGTTTTTTTAATAAGAATAATGCCCTCAAACATGAAGCGACTGCGGCGCTAGCCGATAACGCAACTCTGCCTTATGCGCTTAAGCCGAGAATAATGCAAGATGAGGCCGGAAATGATATTTTAAGTACTACGCACTTATTTAAGTTCTTGATTGCTAATTTATATAAAGACAAAAAAAGACTCTCAGCTACCGCGCAAAAATATATTACGGAAGGCTTGCTGGTGATCGCGCAAAAAAAGAGCGCGAATATTTATGCCGCAGGAGGGATAATTGATAATAAAATAATTGTTGATTATTTTAGGGCAAATAAGGTGATTGTGAACAATCAGTTTGCGAGAGGTGATAATGCACTAGCATTCGGTCAGATGGTTTATTATTTGAAGATATTTTGCTGAAAAATATTTTAAAAAAATATTTTCCTATATTTTAAAAAATTTGCTATAATAAAAAAAATATCAACAGGTTAAAATTAAACTAAAAAAATGCACGAACATGGGATAATGGAGGACATTTTAGAGGCGATTAAAAAAGGCGTTGAAGAAAAGAACGAAAAGGGAAAGATTGTGAAGATTTATTTAAAGCTCGGTAGGAATGCCCATGCCACGGAAGAGTCGCTATTGTTTTGGTTTGATCACATAAAAAAAGATCATGTCGACGAAGAGCCTTGGTTTGGCGACGTAGAGTTAAAAATTGAAATGGTTGACGGTGAAGAGATTACGGTTGATTCGTTGGATGTGGAGTAAGGAATTATCTATTTTCAAATCATATAAATGCCAATTAAAAAAGACAAAAATATAAAGAGAGTAGGAATTTTTGTTTGCGAATGCGGTCCGAATATTAAAAACGCTTTAAATATGGAAGAAGTGGTGAGTTTTGCTGCCGGATTGGAAAGCGTGGTACTGGCAAAACAATTCAGTCTGCTGTGCTCGGATACGGGGAAGAATTTAATAAAACAAGAAATAATAAAACAAAAATTGAACCGGGTTGTCATTGCTGCTTGCTCGCCGCGCGAGCACGAAATCACTTTTCGCAAAGTGGCGCAAGAAGCCGGTCTAAATCCGTACTTAGTGCAAATTGCCAATATTCGCGAGCATTGTGCTTGGGTTATTAAGGATAAGGATAAGGCTACGCAAAAAGCTAAATCGATTATTCGAGCGGCACTTCAGCGAGTTTTATTACATGAGCCGTTGGAGATAAAAAAAATCGATTGCTCGCCGGATGTTTTGGTGATCGGAGCAGGAATGGCTGGAATGGAAGCGGCTTTGACTGCCGCGCAAAAGGGGCGAAAAGTTTATTTAGTCGAAAATTCTCCCTCGATTGGCGGCAGGACGGTGCGTTGTGAAAAAATACCACCAAAGCTAGAATGCGCTTCATGTATTTTGGAGCCAAAGATGGCGAGTATTCTTCACAGTAATAATATTCAATTGTTAACTTACGCTGAGATCGAAGAAGCTCTGGGTTATTTTGGAAATTATATAATTAAAATCAGAAAGAAAGCACGTTCTATTGATATGAAAGCCTGCATCGGCTGCGGCGCTTGTTATGAGGCGTGTCCGGTGAAAGTTAAAAATGAATATAACGAAGGATTGAATGAGCGCGCCGCAATCCATGTGCCATATATCGGCGCATTGCCGAATGTGCCGGTTATTGACCGCGAAAATTGTTTGCGTTTCAAAGGTGAAAATTGCGATGCTTGTGCTAGGAGTTGTCCGTTTAATGCTGTTCGTTTCGAAGAGCAGGATGAAATTTTGGAAATAAAGGTGGGGAGCGTGATTTTGGCAACTGGCTATGATTTATTTAACCCAAGTCGTATTGCCGAATATGGCTATGGCAAGTTTGACGATGTTTATACAAATATGGAATTTGAGCGGATATTGAATTCCAATGGTCCGACAGAAGGCAAGATTGTTTTAAAAAATAATAAAGCGCCCAATTCGATTGCTATTATAAATTGCGTCGGGTCCCGATCGCGAGAGTATAATAATTATTGTTCCGTGGTTTGCTGCCAGCAGGCGTTAATGTTTACGAGCATGATTAAGGAGCAGCTACCTAATACCAAGGTGACCAATATTTATTCTGATATGTGCCTTTCCGGCAAAGGCAGTCAAGAATTTTACGATCAGGTGCGCGGCAAGGCGGTGTTTATTCATACAGCCTCTCCGGACAAAACGCGCATACGAAAAAATTTACAAGGCAAATTAGAAGTGCGAACAGCCAGTCTTCTTGGTTTGGAAAAATCATTTGACGCTGATATGGTTATATTGATGACCGGTATTGTGCCAAATAAATATGCCGCCAAAGTGGCGGGGATTTTCGGGCTGTGTCGCGATCAAAACGGATTTTTTAGTGAAGAAAACACCAAGCTCGCACCGACTACCACCGCCATCAAGGGCGTTTTGATCGCCGGGCGCTGTCAAGGACCAAAAGACATCGAGAGTTCAGTGGCGCAGGGCGCATCGGCTGCCGGCAAAGTGCTTTCTGGTTTAATTCAGGGAGAACAAATTGAGCTGGAGGCGATGGTGGCAAAAATTAACGAAGATTTATGTAGTGGTTGCAAAATTTGCGTAGAGTTATGTCCTTACAAAGCGATTGATTTCGACAAAGAGAAAAAAGTTTCCAGTGTAAATGCGGCACTTTGTAAGGGTTGTGGCGTTTGTTCGTCAGCTTGTCCAAGCGGAGCGATAGAGAATAAAAATTTTACGCCGCTTGAAATATTTACTGAGATTAATAATTTTAATTATGAATAATTTTAGTCCCAAAATAACTGCTTTTTTGTGTAATTGGTGTTCGTATGCCGCGGCCGATAAAGCGGCGAGCGCTCAAAAGGTTTTTCCGGATAATATGAATATTATTCGCGTGATGTGCAGTGGCATGGTTGATCCGCAATATGTTTTGGCTGCTTTTAAAAAAGGAGCGGATGGCGTAATGATATTGGGGTGTCATCCGGGTGATTGTCATTATCGCGAAGGAAATCATAAAGCGCTTCGCCGTTATCATTTGTTGGGTAAAATGTTGGCCGAATTGGGGATTGCCGCGGAAAGATTCAAGCTTGAGTGGGTATCGGCATCCGAGGCGGATAAATTTATTAAAGTAATTACTGACATGGAGACAACTTTAAAGTCTCTAGGTCCAATCAATAAATAAAATGCCGGCAAAAAAAATAAAACCAAAAATCGCATTATATTGGTGTTCAAGTTGCGGCGGCTGCGAAGAGGCGGTAGTGGATTTGCATGAAGACATCTTGAAAGTGATTCAGGCTGTGGATATTGTATTTTGGCCAGTAGCTATGGATTTTAAATACAAGGATGTTGAAGCAATGGCGGATGGTTCGATTGCAGTTAGTTTCATTAACGGCGCGATTCGTACTAGCGAGCAAGAAGAAATTGCCAAGCTGTTACGCAAAAAATCCGGCCTGGTTATCGCATTTGGCGCTTGTTCGTACATGGGCGGCATCCCTGGCTTGGCTAACTTTTGGGACAAGGCTAGTATTTTTAATGAAGCGTACAAAGACTCGATTTCAGTCGCTAAACAGCAAAATATTTTTCCACAAGAAAAGACGAGCATGACAGAAGGTGAATTAGAATTGCCGTCGTTTTATGATACCGTAAAAACCTTAAACCAAACCATTGATGTGGATTATTATCTGCCGGGTTGTCCGCCTACTCCAGAACTGATTTCTGCGGCAGTAACGGCGATCCTAGAAAATAAACTGCCGGCTAAGGGTGCAGTAATCGGTTCCGCTAAATCTTTGTGTTATGATTGCCCGCGCAAAGGAGGAGATCCGAAGAAAATTTCCATTAAAGAATTAAAGCGGCCGCATGAAGTTCTGGCTGATCCTAATGTTTGTTTTTTGGAACAAGGAATTATTTGCATGGGACCATCAACCAGATCGTGCGAAAGCGCGAAGTGCATAAAAGCAAATATGCCCTGTACCGGCTGTTTCGGACCGACTGATAATGTTGTTGACCAGGGCGGTAAATTTGTATCGGCGCTTGCTTCGATAATCGACATCGATAATGAAGAGGATTTTAAAAAAGTCGCTGAAACAATCGTGGATATGAATGGTAAGTTTTATCGCTATGGCTTGCCGGCGTCGTTATTGCAAAGAAAAAAAATATGAAACGAATTTCAATAAATCCCATCACTCGCTTGGAGGGTCATGGTAAAATCGAAATATTTTTAAACGAATCCGGTAATGTTGATAAGGCTTATTTTCAGGTGCCGGAATTACGTGGTTTTGAAAAATTCTGCCAAGGCCGTCCGGCCGAAGAAATGCCGCAGATCACCTCCCGAATTTGCGGCGTGTGTCCGACTGCGCATCACATGGCTTCCACAAAGGCACTCGATGATTTGTATGGCGTGGAGCCGACACTTGCCGCAAAGTTGATCCGTGAATTGATGTATTCGACTTTTATGGTTGAGGATCACTATCTGCATTTTTTTTATTTGGGCGGACCGGATTTTATCGTTGGGCCGGATGCGCCGGTCGCGGAACGCAATATTTTGGGAGTCATCAGCAAGGTGGGTATGGAAATTGCCGGCAATTTAATCAAATTGCGACGCGAATGCCGCGAGGTATTGGGCATTATCGGCGGGAAAGCGATCCATCCCGTGTGCGGTTTGCCGGGCGGAGTATCGAAAGGCATAACCGAAGAAGAGCGCAAGAGAATTATTGAAGTGGCAAAAAACGCGGTAGAGTTCAGCAAGTTCGCGCTCAAAGCCTTTGATGATATTGTGTTAAAAAATAAATCCTACCTTGATTTAATAGTCGGTGATATTTACAAGCACGACACTTATTATATGGGCATGGTGGATGCGAATAATAAGGTTAATTTTTATGATGGTCAGATCAGGGTAGTTGATCAAACAGGCAAGGAATACGCCAAGTTTAAGGCGCAAGATTATTTAAAGCATATCGAAGAGCGCGTTGAGCCTTGGACTTACATGAAATTGACGTATTTAAAGAAAGTAGGCTGGAAGGGTTTTGTTGACGGCAAAACAAGCGGTATTTATCGCGTTGCGCCATTGGCAAGATTGAATGTATCCGACGGGATGGCAACACCTTTAGCGCAGTCCGAATACGAAAGGATGTTTAGCGCATTGGGAGGAAAGCCGGTTCATAACACTTTGGCTTTGCATTGGGCAAGACTCATTGAAGCGCAATATGCGGCTGAAAGGATGCTAGAACTTGCCAATACGGCTGAAATTATTAATCCTGACATTCGCGCTATTCCAACTAAAACTCCCACGGAGGGAGTGGGGGTGGTGGAGGCGCCGCGCGGAACCCTGATCCATCATTTCAAAACTGATTCAAAGGGTTTGTTAACAAATGTTAACTTGATTGTTGCTACACAAGGCAATGCGGCAGCGATTTGCATGTCTGTGGAAAAAGCGGCGAAAAATTTAATAAAAAATGGCGTTGTTTCTGATGGAATTTTAAATATGATTGAAATGGCTTTCCGTGCCTACGATCCCTGCCTTTCCTGTGCTACGCATTCGCTCGGCGATATGCCGATGGTGGTCAAAATAAAAGATCACGAAAAGAATGTAATAAAAGAAATACGACGCGATTGAATTAAAGATATTTGAATGAAAATATTAATTTTGGGAATCGGTAATCCGATTTGTTGTGATGATGCGGCCGGCATCGCAGCGGTGCGGCAGTTAAAACAGAGAGTCATGAATGATGATATTGATATCGAAGAAACCACATCCGCCGGTATGAACTTATTGGACGCCATCACAGGATACGACAAAGTTGTAATTATCGATTCGATTCAAACTGAAAATGGCAAGGCGGGCGAGATATATCGATTTACACCAGATGAAATAGACGAAAAGCGTCCCGCACGATTTTCGCACAACGGCGGAATATTATTAATGTTAAGTTGGGGCAAGGAAATGAAAATAAAATTACCGGTCGATATAGTTTTTTACGCGATTGAAATAGAAAAAGGCGATGAGTTTGGCGAAGAATTCACGCCGCAAGTAAAAGCAGCGATACCAAGATTGATAAGCGAGGTTGAAAAAGAAGTTAACAAATTTTAGGATTTATTATTTATCACCCGCTTTTTAGCACTATTGTGATAGAGCGGGAAAAAAAGTATGTCAAACGAAACAAGTGGAGGAGTGGAGGTTTTAGATTGCCTTGGTCTCAAGTGTCCGCGACCAATGCTTAAAGTTATTGCCAAAGCACCAAGTATCAAACCTGGTACCGTGCTGGAGATACATGGTGATTGTGCGACTATTGAAAATGACATTCGCGCCTATTGCGAACAAATGCACAAAGTGCTTCTTTCGGTTAAAAGTGGAGAGGGTGACAAAAAAATAATTCAGGTGCAATTTTGATTTATTGTTGGTCCAGATATAAAGGATTCGATGTTGTTAACGAGTTTTAGTGATTTCTTGAGCCCAAGAATTGATTGTAATTTTTCGTCCAGTTGTTAATTCGTAAAATTTTTCTGATGTCATCTGCAACAAATCTGATGAGTTTGTGATTAAAATGGCAAGGAATTGTTTTTATAGATTAATTAAAAACCCGTATATAAAAATATACGGGTTTTTTGAATGTTATGACTATGACCCAAGAATGTTTAAGGCATTCTCAAGATCATTTTTGGAATTTTTGTTTCTTTCCTTTTTTAAAAATTCTTTTACTTTTTCCCTAAGCTCTCTTTTTTCATTTTTGTCATACATTTTCCCAAATATTCGCAAACAAATATATCGGGGATAATTTATGTTGCCTTCATCGAATGGTGGGTTTCGCATTTCTTTAAGAAATTTTTTCTTGTCATGGTGCAGTTGGATGCTCTGTTTGACAATCCAAGCATATTCACAACAAGACTTATCTTGTGTTAATTGAAAAACTCGATTACAGAGGCTTAAGGCTTCATCATATCTTTTAAGCTTTTTAAGGGCTTCACAATAATGTGGAAGCGCCTCCAATGGAAGTTCGTCACTTTTTATTTTGGTGACAATATCTTTGTATCGCTTAAGATTGTAAAAAGCCGCAATTAAGGCGCTATAAGTTATAACATCGGGAATAATTTTCTGAGCCTTCATTTCTTCATATACCGCAAAAGCTTTGTCGGCTTGTTGGCCATTCCCTAGAGCCGTAATCAAAGCGCTATAAGTTATAACATCGGGAATAATTTTCTGAGCCTTCATTTCTTCATATACCGCAAAAGCTTTGTCAGCTTGTTGGCCATTCCCTAGAGCCGTAATCAAGGCGTTATAAGTTATAACATTGGGAATAATTTTCTGAGCCTTCATTTCTTCATATACCGCAAAAGCTTTGTCAGCTTGTTGGCCATTCCCTAGAGCCGTAATCAAAGCGCTATAAGTTAT
>Ga0233425_10010274_pt1 | contig 11470 bp, 11 predicted proteins | sample Watercolumn_Towu_2_FD_181712 | JGI IMG/M metagenome (GOLD analysis project Ga0233425, IMG submission 181712) | Freshwater microbial communities from Lake Towuti, South Sulawesi, Indonesia - Watercolumn_Towuti2014_140_MG | ecosystem: Environmental > Aquatic > Freshwater > Lake | place...
ACGCTTATGGATATCCTGAATCTCTAAAATCGGATTTGTTTAACTATAAAAGGACTAAAAAACATTCGGAAAAAGTCTCAGTAGTACGATTAGATAAAGCGGGGCACAACCAACAACTACTTATTTAGACAGGATTTACAGGATAGACTGGATAATGGCAAAAGAAGGCGCAATGCCACAAAATCCTGTAAATCCTGTCCATCATGTCAAAACAAGTGAAGCGTTTTACCGTATCAGTGGGTTGCTTTACTTGACCCATCCTTACTCACGGACTCCCCATTTTCATGGGAATGACCTGAAAGCAGAAAATCAATAGATAACCCCATGCGACCTCTCTTGCGGGTTCAAGACACCCTGATGTTTTTGTTACGATATTACGCAAATCCCTTGTCTGTCGTAATCAACAACTGCTTTTCTCGTTGAATCATTGCCCAAACATCATCATCAACCATTCCTTTATCAGGTGTGTTACGAATGTCTGCCACGATGTGCCCCATTTCACGTAATGCCCGAACTGGTGTTTACTTTCTTACAGTTTTCCTCTATAGAAGTATTTGCCATAATTGCCTTCTTCCCATTCAGTGGTTTATTTTACCATGTCTCGATATTACATAACATGTAAAAATCTCTGAAGAGTATTTATAAAACTTCTTACTCGTAATTCCCAAAAAAGGTTATCGTAATTTGCCGGATATTTGTGGGGAGGTTTCTTAACTTTTCTGCCCAATTACCCGATTTGCTATCACCGAAGGCAAAGCCATCGAGGTCTTGAGTATAAACGAGGGTGTCGGAATAATCGTAACCACGGATTTCGATGCGGAATACCAGCAGGGCAAAGGTAATTTCTCCTTTGGCAACCTTCCTCCATACCCTTAATGAAAGGGTACCTGAATCATCTCTCATTTTAAATGTAACGGATGCCTTTGCCGTGCCGTTTCCAAAGTACCTGTCAAAAAGCTTTGCAGAAAAGCCGGAAGGGTTTGTCTCCGATGTCCCTCCATGGCTGACCGAGTACTCCTCAAGGGTAGTTTCCTGACAGAAAAGCGGTCGCGGCGTCCAGATTTCAAATACCACTATTAAAAAAAGTGTAATGGACAGAAACGTTATCCGTTGCATTTTATCATTTCCCCCATTCCTTCCTCTTCCATCCCAACAGCATATTTGAAACATTGTATTTCCGATTCTCCCTTTCCCTTTGTCCTTTGCTTTCCGTCATGCTTCACCTTAACCCCACTCAAACGCCTCCACAAACCGTCAAAATATCTCTGACAATTTCTTTGAAATCACCGCCAGACTTTTGTCTTTAGTCAAAAATTCAACCTCTCCCGGATGCACCTTCAGGTCCGCCAGCATTTTTTTAATTTCCGTCCATCCGGAATTCTTCTTTTTTTCATCGGTCTCCAAATAGAGATTGGAAACCAACTCCCCCAATTTCTGCACAAGCCGAAGGTCTTTGTTCTCGTAAAAATTTTTAATCATCTTTTGCTGATATGGCGTATATCCTTTTGCGTCATGCTGTTCCATGCAGCCCTCCATTTTTATTTTATTCTTTTAATGAAAATATATTTTAATATAATAGCTGTATAAAAACAACACCCGCCGATTGATAGAAACATACACCCAATGGATATCGGCGGCAAAATCATCATCACTAGTATTAATTTGATTGTTTAAAAAATCATACACGAATGATTTTTATTGTAGAGGCAGGTTTGAAACCCGCCTCTACAAGGCATGTAAAACATTGTTATTGTTGGGAATTTTTCAAAAAACTAAAATGTTACCAACACTATATTATTCAGGAATAGCTTTATTATGCTGAAAGAAAAGATCGGCTTTGTTGGCGGAGGAAAGATGGGAGAAGCCCTCTGCAAGGGTATTATACATGCCGGGCTAAGCAATGCCGGCAATATCATGGTCAGTGACGCCCTGGAAGAACGATGCAGACTGATGCATAAGGAAATCGGCGTAAAAACCACACAAAATAACAAAGATGTCGTCTCTTTCGCAGATGTTATTATTCTGGCCGTAAAACCACAACTGATGAATACCGTCCTCAATGAATTAAAAAAAGATGTCGGTTCTCGCCACCTGGTAATGTCAATTGCAGCAGGCATTCCCATCCACTTTATTGAGTCCAGGCTGTCCGAAGGCGTACGAATCATCCGTGTAATGCCCAACACCCCGTGTCTGATAAACGCTTCCGCAACAGCCTTCGCTCCCGGCAGAAACGCTACGGATTCGGACACACAACTGGCCTCAACAATCTTCAGTTCGGTAGGAAAGGTTTTCCGGCTGGAAGAAAAACACCTTGACGCCGTCACAGGTCTGAGCGGCAGCGGGCCTGCGTATGTGTATATGTTTATAGAATCATTATCTGACGGAGGAGTCAAGATGGGGCTGCCGAGAGACGTGGCAACCACCCTTGCAGCGCAAACTGTGCTTGGAGCAGCCAAAATGGTGCTGGAAACCGGGCAACACCCGGCACAGTTAAAGGAAGCTGTGACCTCTCCCGGAGGCACAACAATCGAGGGTATCAGCGCATTGGAAAAGGGTGGGTTCAGATCGGCTATTATAAACGCCGTAGAAACCGCCTCTTTAAAATCAAAAAAATTAGGGGAATTATTGTAAACAACAAATACCTTATATCGGGAATCAGCATCCTTTCATTTTCGTGACAAAAAGTAATTTATAACATTTTTTATTATCGAAGAAATGATTACCTATGCAAATAAACAAACTGGACAAAAACAAAATTAATCTTGCCGTAAATACCCTGAAAATGCTTTCTGTAGATGCCGTGGAAAAGGCTCAATCCGGGCATCCCGGCCTTCCCATGGGGTTTTCTGACATCGCTTTTGTACTCTGGATGCAATTTCTTCGTTTCAATCCCAAAGACCCCAACTGGCCAAACAGAGACCGCTTCGTCTTCTCTCCCGGACATGGCTCTGCATTATTGTATTCCCTCTTGCACCTTTTTGGTTATGACGTTTCTCTGGATGATTTAAAACAGTTCAGACAACTGGACAGCAAGACTCCCGGACATCCTGAATATAAACATACACCGGGAGTAGAAACAACTACAGGACCGCTGGGACAGGGGTTTGCCAATGGAGTCGGCATGGCGCTGGCCGAAAGAATTCTTGCCGCACAGTTCAATAAAGAGGGACGCAATATTATCAATCATACGATATACGGAGTTGTCAGCGACGGCGATATGATGGAAGGAGTATCGTCTGAAGCCGCTTCTCTCGCAGGACATCTCGGTCTTTCCAACATTATCTATATTTACGATTCCAACCAGATTACGATAGAGGGAAACACGTCGCTTGCCTTTACGGAAGACATAGCAAAACGGTTTGAATCGTATCGCTGGCGGGTGTTTACCGTCGACGGGCACAACCATGCCGAAATTGCAGCCGCTATAGAGGCCGCACAAACCGAGAAAGAAAGGCCTTCACTAATTATAGCCAAAACCCACATCGGAAAAGGAAGTCCAAATAAACAGGACACGGCGTCCGTCCATGGCGAACCACTCGGAGCAAAAGAGCTGGAATTGACAAAGGAAAATCTCTGCTGGCCGAAGGACAAGACATTTTATATACCGGAGGAAATAAAACAGCTCTTTTTCAGCCGTGTGGCCGAATTGCAGGGAGAATACTATAGCTGGCTGGTATCTTTCAAAAAGCATATCGTAGATGACCCGATCCTCTCCCGGCGGTGGAACGACCTCTTCACAAAAAACATTCCCGCAAATTTGGAGTCCGATTTACTGAAGACCATAAAGAAAGAAAAGATAGCAACCCGTTCCGCTTCGGGCGACATGATGCAGGTAATTGCGCAGCAAATACCCTCTTTTCTGGGAGGTTCAGCCGACCTGCACCCTTCAACAAAAACCTTTATCAAAGACAGCCCGTCCATCGGCAGGAACCGCTTTGACGGAAAAAATATACATTTCGGCATCAGAGAACATGCAATGGGGAGCCTTTTAAACGGCATGGCTCTTTACGGATGCTTTATTCCCTTTGGCTCCACATTCCTGACATTTTCCGATTATATGCGGCCGCCCATTCGTCTTGCAGCGATGATGAAATTGCAGGTAATTTATATATTCACCCACGACAGCTTTTTTCTCGGAGAGGACGGTCCCACCCACCAGCCTGTCGAACACGTGCCGTCGCTTCGACTCATTCCAAATCTGCGGGTGATAAGACCGGCGGACGCCACCGAAACTGCATCTGCCTGGATTGCCGCCCTGAATCACAGCGAAGGTCCGACCGCTCTCATTCTCACACGGCAGGATATACCGGTAATCAACCGTTCGATATATTCTTCCCAAAGCCTTTTAAAAGACGGCGCATATATATTGAAAGACTCAGACGGAACGCCGGAGATCATCCTTCTTGCATCAGGCTCTGAAGTCTCCATTGCACTCGAAGTCACCTTGCGCCTGGAGAAAAAGGGAATCAAGGCAAGGCTGGTCAGCGTACCGTGCATGGAATTGTTCAGGTCAAATTCAGAAGAATATAAAAAGCGCGTCCTGCCTCCGGCATGTAAAAAACGGGTGGCGATAGAGGCGGCATCGGGTGCCGATTGGTATGAATTTACCGGACTGGGCGGACTCATAATTGGAATTGATCGGTACGGAACATCTGCACCTGCGAAGATACTGGCAGAACATTTTGGTTTTACTGCCGATAAAATATTAGATAAGATCAACAAGCAGTGGGGCTATTAACAATATCGGGCTTACTGTGAAATCCCGGAATAATTCTGGCTATACTCACGATGCTCATAAATGTGAATTTTAAATTGATAACAGGGTGGCACGGACAAATTCCGTTTGTCCGTGTTGGACTTCACAACATTGTTTTTAAATCACAGTGTGCGGACTCGATACCTTTGTTTGCCAGGGCATCAGCAAGGGTGTTTTCTTCCCTCCGGACATGCAGAATTTTCCATGCAGGTATCCTGGTTAACAGCGCCATAAGTTCGTCATAGAGGGGCACAATATTCGGACTTTTTACACGATACGCACCGTTTAGCTGCCTCACCAGGAGTTCACTGTCGGCCTTAAATGTCACTTCTTTCGCATGATAATCAACTGCCTTCCGTGCGGCCAGAATCATTGCCCTATATTCGGCAACGTTATTCGTAGTTTCCCCGATAGACTGATGCAGCTCTTCAATTAAGCGGTGTTCCTTGTCAAAAATTGCCACGCCGATACCGGCCTTGCCGGGATTTCCTCTCGATGCTCCGTCGCTATATATAATAAGTTCACCCGCCGTTCCCAAACGGCTCTGCCGCTTCTCATGGCCTTGTGCAGGGGTATCGAACGCCTCCCTCATTTTTGCAGGGTGAGAAATAGTTTGGAAAAATCCATCTATCATCTCCTGCGTAACTCCGGGATTATCCTGCATCAATCTTTCTTTATCCAGGTATTTGACTATCAAAGACACCAGCTTCTGCAAAGTTACATTTCCCATTGCCACACCCGCCTCCCCGGATTAAATATATGTTCAAAAATTTCAAACTATCCAAAGTTGAGACGCTTCACGGAGTTTATCCTGAACGTAGTGAATATGTCAGATACGTCCTGAGCTGTAAGATTCTTCGGCTTCGCCTCAGAATGACACAAGGCGAAGGAATGACATATAGTAAGAAGGGTTCAGCATGACAACAACGTCATTCTGAGCAACGGCGAAGGATCTCATTTAATATTCAGGAATTTCAAAGTTGTTGCAGGGGCAGGTTTAAAACCTGCCCCTGCGTGTAAATGTAAAAAAAGTCGCTGCCAAAGGCAGCCTAATGTATCAATGGAGGATATAATATCGTAGCCAGATGTAAATAGTTGACAGTATAATTGTCTCAACGGTAATGGGGATTGCATAGACAATATATTTTTTGAATGATATTGGGTATCCGGCCTTTTCCGACAAACCTATTGTGATAACGTTGGCGGAAGCGCCGACCGGAGAACCGTTTCCGCCAAGACAAGCGCCTAATGCCAGAGACCACCAGACAGGCATAAGGGTTGAATGCTGAAGAAAGGGCTTTATATCCCATCCGCCCGGCAATACGGACTCTGCCGTATCCCTCACCAAAGGAATCATGCTCGCCACAACATGCTCCACTGCTTTCATCATCAGTTCATAGTCTATTTCGTCAAAAAACTACGGTTATTCCCTAACTTCACGGCACAAGCGGAGGGTACAGAAAATGCAGAATAAAATGGCGGGCAACGTCCGTTGCAGGCGCGGTTATTACCAAATATTCTCTATGATAGCTGTTTAGAGGAATATACTCAAGCGGCTTACAATTTGTGATTGATAAATAACGTTGAATAGATTACGTTGGGTTTTAAAAGAAGAAAACCCAACGACTTGTTATTACACACCCCTGAGTCCCCTCTAAGAAGAGTGCCCGGTGTGTGTTAAATACCTTTGAAATTTCTGTACATCGAGTTCGGCACAGACAAACAAGCTTGTCCATGCCACCCTGCCATCAATTTAAAATTCACATTTTATGAGCTTCTTGAGTATAGAACCATGCCTGGCCAAACTCCTCTGAGAAAGAAGGCAACCAATGAGCAATTATGAGATAACAATAATCAGCTTCACGGGAAAATCCCCTCCCTCATTTCCTCACAAAAAACCGCTTTCATTACTATTTTATAGGAACAAGCTCGGCCCTTCTGTTCTGTGCACGGCCTTCTTCCGTGTCATTAGTAGCAATAGGATGTTTAAAACCAAAACCCTCGGTAGTAATACGTGATTCCTGAATACCTTTCCCTACCAGATAATTCTTCACTGCATTAGCTCTCTTTTTGGAGAGTTCTATGTTATATTCCATTGAAGCAATATTGTCCGTGTGCCCTTCTATTCTTATGCTGAGGTTCGGATTTTTTTGCAGGACATCGACAATGTTGCTTAAATTCGAGTTAAACTCCTCTTTAATATTCCATTTCTTATAATCAAAAGTAACTCCCTTTACCACCCAGCACCCTCTGGAATCAACAATAGCCCCTTTCGGCGTATCCGGGCATTCATCGTTTTTATCAGAAACACCATCGCCGTCACTGTCAACGTCTCGCCTTGGTATAGTCGTCAAAAATACCTTTTCTACAAAGTCTGCCATATCTTCACTGGACGCAACTGCATCGGCAGTTACCGAAAAACCACAGCTTGCTTCACGTGCAATATCTTTGAGCGCATCTCTCCCTTCTGCGGTATTTCCCACAAAAACGGTATAAACGCATGCCTTGTCTCCGTACATTTCTTTTAAATCCTTTGCCTTCTCTAAGGGGCCGCCGATCAGGTCTTCTCCGTCACTGACAATAATTACCGCTTTTTGGCCGCCGGCCGTCAGTAACATGTTCCATGCATCTTTAATACCATAACCTGCAGGACTGCTCCCCTCGGGAGGCGTTGACATATTTATAGCTTCATCCAAAAGACCTCGCGAATACTTCTTGAGTTCATGGAGAATATTCGTTTCGAACGGTTTAAACTGTCCGTGCCCGAATGTTACAAAGGCGTATTTTACGTCAATTTCAGGGAGGGTATTGTTCATCCTTGTCAAAATATCTTTGGCCACGGCAAACTTAGGACGCCCGTGATTAACAACGCCGAGATATTCATCCTGCATAGATGCCGATGAATCTAAAATAATTACAAAATTTTCAATTTTTGACACATACTCCAGGTCCTGAAATTTTGTGCCGAGATCCTGCGGAGTAAAGGCTTCGAGGGGTTTAACGTGAGGCTTAAGCTGTGCGCAACTTGTCAGGACGGTAATTGACGCGGTAAGAAACGATGCTAACAAATATATTTTTCTCATAACAATTCCTCTATAAAATTAAAAAGACCTTGATAAAGTAACGAGAAGAATCTCCCATGAGTAATTTAAACTTTCTAATCGTTTATTTATTATCATCTATCATCTTCTTTCAACAATTTTTGGTTTCATACATGTCCTCGAAAGTTTTTATCGGAAAATAGCTACCCGCCAACACAAAATATGGGAGAATAACCAAGTCCAAACAAATCTCCGGTTTTTTTGAATATACTCAAAAAGCTCATAAAATGTGAATTTTAAGATGATAGGGTGGCATGGACAAACAGAGTTTGTCCGTGCTGAACTTGGCACAACGTTTTTTATAAATCACAGATTGTGACCCTCTTGGGTATAGCATACCAACCTCTGCGCTACGAAAGATAGACTAACAAATTGTGCTCTAGTTTACTGGTTTTTGGGAAAATTTCAACATCAGATTTTTCAGCGGTCAACAAACTCAGAAACGAAATACGACGGTCATTATCATGGGAAATACCCCTTCGTTCATTTCCTCGCGACAAAATATGACGACAAGCCCCTTCAAATGCTATGCACCCTTGCCTTCTCATGGCAGACAAGGTAGCAAAATCGCCTTTTCTTGTCAATAAATGAATTACCAATCAAGCGGTGTGCCCTGCGGCCAGATTTATGAAATACGATGATTGACCCTATAGCTTTAACCCAAGTGCGGTTACAATCCCTCTCCCCAGCGCCCTTGCGGCGTCAATGGCATCCCGTTGTTCTTCAAATTTGTTTACTCCGACAGATTGCACCGTAGCTTCATTCCCGTAAATCATTTTAATGCCGGACGTCTTGCACTCATTGCCGTAACCGCACTTGATACAGGGTACGTTTCCCAGCACCTTAACAGCTCCTACAAAATTCATCCCTTCTTCCATCATGTAAAACATGATTGCATGTATTGCCATGTCACAGGCGGGCGGTAATGCCTTATTTGCAGCAGGAATTGCGCAGGTAACGATTGCGCCTCCCGGTTTTCCTGTCATAAACCCGTGTTTATGACGAAGGGGATAGAGTCTTTCAATGAATGACTTCGTTAGCGAGTCTATGGAAGAATACGGCGTATAGCAGGCAATGATCAGGGCATCGGCTTCCTTTGCCTTTTTCGCCAGGAAGATTCCGTCGTCATTCGTATTTACACAGGTATTCGTATCCACACAGCCGATGCACGCCCTACATGGAGTGAGCTTGTACTCAACGAGTTTTATAAACTCTGTTTCAAGTCCGGTAGCCTCCAGAGCCACTTTTAATGCCCTGTCCGTATTGCTATTATGGATAGGAGAGCCTGAAACACCGAGTACCTTCATCGTTTTGTCCTTTCCTTTCTGTTTATTCTCTATTATTATCCTCTGCGACCTCAGCGTTCTCTGCGGTAACTTGATCTATCACCAACTTTTATGCGGTTATTCAAAATCGGCGCATGCATTTTCAACCACCCCCAGATTATTTTGCCAGTCAGAATCCTGCTCCGGCAATTTGAGCACGCGGAATTTATCAACAGGAATGTTTTCCAGAGAAACATAATCTCGGTCCGGCAATATTCCCTCATACGGATTATTTTTGGCGCTGAGAGGATGAACAACATAAAAAGCCATTCCGCCGCCGTCATCCACCAGTATCATCCCATATTCCTGGAGCGCCTTAGCAATCGTCTTTTCATAATCAGTCAATCCCAGCGAATCTAAATCCAGCGTCGGATCAAGCTGTACACGCGCCCCTTCCGGCATGGTATCCGATCCTTTTGACGTCCCGTCACTGTCGGTCGCCGGTGAAACTGGACCGCCAGCCCTGGTAAGATCATAGGAAAAAGCAATTGCATGATCTATACGGCCTGCCTTTAACTCGTCAGGCCAGATAAGCCCGTTGAGAAGGGCAAACCCCGACCCCCTGGCGGAAATCCCTTTTTCAAAAACACCGTCACTATCAATGCTTATGCTGTTAGCCCAACTGGCAGCCCATTTACCCTTTGTTTTCTTTGCCTGCCAGAAGTCATACTCGCAGCGTGTTGAAGTATCAATGACGGCCATAGCAAAATCTCCTTCGTCGGGACCGTTACCACTACCGCCACAGCCATCCGGATTAATTTCACCTTCATGATCATCATCGCTCGGTTCAGCCCAATCGGGGATCGGAACATTTTTCAATTGTGTTACTCCCATTTCCCATTCTTTGCCGCATTTGAGCGTTACATCATAACGGGGAGTGCTCTCGTCAGCATAATAGACCGGAACGGTCCATTGTTTCTGTGCTATTACAAAACCGATGACCGCCTGGGATACAAGACCTTCTACCATGGCATCAGAATCCGGGTCAATTTCCGGATTGGATTCAATTTTCTTAGCAAACGGGTTGGCGCTTGAGTACAGCGGTATGTGAACTAAATCTTCCGGCTTGCCGTTTGACGATGGCGTGGCCGTGGGTGTCGGTGTCGGCTTGCCGGCATCGGTATCTTCTGCCTTCTTGAACCTCAGGCAAACAACAACATCCCTGTCGTCGCCCTTCTTTGTCTTAAACTTTATCTTCTTTGATTGTCCGAGACCATCCTTCCGGGCAAATACCGAATAAGACTCTCCGTCTGAAAGACCCGTGATCGAATAATTCCCGGAATTTTCCGTGGTTGTCTCCTTCGTTGAACCGCGGGAAGACCTTAGTGTTACCGTTGCGTCGGCAACAGGGTGGAAACCCTTATCCGATACGTTTCCATATACCGTGAGTGATGATGAGGACTTAAGATCGAATACCGCGCTTTCAACAGCAAGCGCCTTCTTTTCTTCAGCATATGCAGAAGAGAGTCCGGCACAGGCAATGCCTATGAATAAACTAAAGCATCCAGCCTTACATAAAATACTCATCTCATTACCTCCTTTTTAACGAAGTATTTGACTTAGAAAATCCCCTCTTGGGAGGGGAATTGTGGGGTTTCCTCACCACAATATTATGTTATACGATCAAGTCATTCCTTTTAAGCCCCCCATTAACAAAGGGAGACGGGAAGGGTTGTGTTTTTTCCTGGGTTATTTTACCATAGACTTTAAGGCGCTTTCAACTATCCTGTCGTGATCTTCCGGGGTAAGGACGTTTCCGTATTTTCTCTTAATTTCCGTCCATAACGGTGTGTTGTAATTTTTATGACAGGCAATACAAATACCCCCTCTCTCTGCTTTGTTCCGTTCATTCGCATTCAGCGGCCTGTCTTGTATTCTCGGCATGTTCTGAACCTGATAGCCGCTTCGGGTAATCAGTTGATCAAAGGTGTAAGGAAACAGAGGAATTGCGGGTATCTGCCATCTGCTTGATTGAGAACCCGGAATATCCCCAAAAAATCCCTTTCCCATATTCACAAACACGGGTTCATCCTGTTGCAAAGCTTTCTGGCTTCTCGAATTTGCAGTACCATAGCCAATGGTCTTTGGGTTAACATGGCAGCTTTCACACAACTAACGGATTCTATATCCCTGCACATCAATGGGGTCACCCATTGAGAGCCAAGGGATCGGCGCTACCTTTTCCAAAGAGTTAAAAGCCAGGAGCATAACAAAACCAGACAATTATCATAATTCAGTATAATGATAAATTCTCAAACTTTGTAACGGAATATAGTCGTGATTTCAGC
>Ga0233425_10010275_pt1 | contig 11470 bp, 8 predicted proteins | sample Watercolumn_Towu_2_FD_181712 | JGI IMG/M metagenome (GOLD analysis project Ga0233425, IMG submission 181712) | Freshwater microbial communities from Lake Towuti, South Sulawesi, Indonesia - Watercolumn_Towuti2014_140_MG | ecosystem: Environmental > Aquatic > Freshwater > Lake | place: Indonesia...
GCTAACTAATAAATTGGGTAAACGATCTCAAAGATGCTAAATTCACAGCCACTGCCGAAAAATCTACCGCGCAATTAGCCAAATTGACCGGAGGCTGGCTTACCACTAAATTAGCGGGGGCGATGAGTGAGAAAAAAATTGATATCAAAATTTTAAAAATCAAACCGGAAAATTTTGCTGAATTGATTGCCTTGATTTTTACCAACCGTCTCAATTCCACCAATGCCCAGAAAGTGCTCAATGAGATGCTTGATGCCAATAGTGATATTGACCCCACTCATATCATGGAAGAAAAAGGCTATGGGCAAATTACCGACGAAAAACAATTGGGTAAAGTCGTAGACGAAGTCGTCAAAAACAACCCTAAACAGGTAGAACAATTCAAAGCCGGCAAAGAACCAATTCTCCAATTCCTCAAAGGAATGGTGATGAAAGCCACCGAGGGTAGCGCCGATCCTGTAATCACTGAAAAATTATTAAGAGAAAAATTAAAATAAATTATGCGTCATCTGATTTCACTAAAAGAGCAAAGTAAAGAAGATATTTTAGAAATTTTGGATTTGGCCCAAAAAATAAAAGCTAAACGCCAAGCAAGAGAATTGACCAACTATCTATCCAACCAGACTTTGGTCATGTTGTTTCAAAAAACTTCCACCCGCACTCGACTATCTTTTGAAGCGGGCATGACCGAATTGGGTGGACACGGAATTTTTCTTGATGCTCGCACTTCTCAATTGGGTTTGTCGGATTTTGGCGATGAAATACAAGCGATTATGCGCTTTGGCCAGGTGTTGATGTTTCGCGCGCTTAAAGCTCAGGATGTTATCAAAGCTTCGTCTTACAATCGCATCCCGGTAATTGACGCTTGCAGTGAAAAATATCACCCCGCTCAGGCGCTTAGTGACCTGCTTACTATGAGCGAAAAAAGCGGTGGCTTACAAAATATAAAAAAGATCACTTGGTTGGGGGTGGAAAATAATGTTTCCAACACACTCATGCTCGCTTGTGCCAAACTGGGCATTAAAGTAGCTATCGCCGCTCCCGAAGCCAATAGCCAAAGTGTAGATACGGAATTAAATGCCATGGCCTCAGCTACCGGCAATGTAATTCACACTACCAATTTAGCTGAGGCACTAGCTGATACCGATTATGTTCACACCGATACTTGGATGGATATGGAATTTTTTGATAATGGTCAGGTGAAACCATCATTCCAAGCCGAATATGAACGTCGCAAAAGCACTTTTATGCCTTTTCAACTCAACGTTAAATTGATTGAAACTTATGCACCGTCGGCCAAAATCATGCACTGCATGCCTTGTCATGTTGGCTATGAAATTTCTCGTGAGGCGATTGACCATAAAAATTCAGTGATTTTTGATCAAGCGGAAAATCGTCTGCATATGCAAAAGGCGATGATTATGTGGTTGCTAGAAAAAACTATTTAAAAGATATAAAAATAGCTAAAATTAGCCAAAAAAATACTGTTGACAAAAAAATATAGGTGTGAGAGAATAGGCCAGATATAAATATGAAAATAACCGATTGCTTCCACCCAAAGAAAACAGGTCAATACAGCGAGGGAGCATTTTTCATTTTTATAAATATTTCATAAAACCACCATTTCGGTGGTTTTTTCTTGTTCTTTACAAGGTTGTTGCAATTGATCGCAAAATTTGTCTGCGTGTTTGAGAATCTATATTGGATTTTCAACCGCGCAGGCAATTTCGCCATCAACCCACTCCGTCGCTAGCGCGGGCGACATCACGAGGCACGCCATGCTTGGCTTCCACCGCAACCTCCACACCTGCTCCAACACCCTGGTGCTGACTTGGCTTGCCAAACTCAGCGACAAGAAGACGGGACGCAAGGAGGCCATCGACCTGCTCACCCTCATCTTCCGCCATCTCTTCACCGAGATGATCGGTGATGAGTTCCCTCAACAGCGTCATCGGGTCACCACGCGCATGGGTGCGCGCCTGACCACGGACATGATCGACGCCAAGGTCCCGGTGACCATCGTTGACCTCGTCCGTGCCGGCATCCGCCCCACCCTGATCCTCCACGAACTGCTCCTGCAATCGGGGATCATCGACGAGGATCTGGTCCACGAGCACCACGTCATCGCTGCCCGCGAGTCCGACGAAGCTGGTCACGTCAAGGGCGTCAAGACCGACTTCTCCAAGGCCGACGAAGCGGTCAAGCCCGGTTCCATCCTGGTGATCCCCGATCCGATGCTGGCCACGGGCACGACCATCTCCGCGGTCATCACCCGCTACAACCAGCTCTGGCCCACGGAGATCGCCAAGATCATCGTGGTGAGCCTGATCGCGGCACCTGAGGGCGTCGAAGAGATCCATCGCCGCCACCCCGAAGTGAAGATCTACGTCGGACGTGTGGACCATGGTCTGACGGACAAGGGCTACATCGTGCCGGGGGCCGGTGGTCTGGGCGAACTGATGACTGGTACGCAGAAGTGATCCAACAACCACAAGGAGACAACAACAAGCGTCCCCACCCAGACAAGGATGATCTGGGTGGGGACGCGGCTACAACAAAAAAATCCCAATTTATTAGGGATCTTTTTATTTTATACTTATTTTATTTTTTGTAATGCCTCACGCAAAAGCTGTTCACTACTCTTGCCAGCAGTATCAATTTTTTTCAGCACTTCGCGCGCTTGCAAAGCCGAATATCCCAATGTAATCAGCCCATCCAAAGCATCATTGACACTACCGCTTTCTTTACTAGGTGCGCCTTTTTCTATCATTCCCTGCTCCTTATTCATTTTTTCACGCAATTCTACCACAATTCTCTCGGCTGTTTTTTTACCAATACCACTTACTTTGGTAAGAAAGTCTATATCCCCTCTGCCCACAGCCAAAGCGATCTCCTCTACACTTCCCAAAGCAAACAGATGCATGGCGGTCTTGGGACCGACTCCTGATACGGACACAAAATTTTTAAATAATTTTTTCTCCGAGGAATTGCCAAAACCATAAAGATCCAGAGCGTCTTCTTTGACTACTAAATAAGTTTCCAAATTTACTTCATTGCCAATCAGGCAGAATGTAGCGGCTGACGGACTCAAAACTATATTATATCCCACCCCTCCGGCGGTTAAAATTACCGCTTCCAAACCATTATTACTTATCACTTTTCCGCTTATTTGTGCAATCATAAAAATTCTTTAAACATCACTATTCTAACACGATTTTGAAAATTAAAAAACCCCGATTTACCTAAACTCAATCGGGGTTTTATCTACTATTTTTTACCTTTTTTCACGCGACTGACACGGATCAACCCGCCGCAGGGCACAATTTCAATACCGCGTTTTTCCAATTCATCCAGCCACAAATTCATTCCTAGCGAGTCAGAAGACATATGGCCAGCGATCACGATATTCATATGACCTTCGGTCGCATTTTTCATCGCTTCGTCACGCATATGCATACCTACGATAGTACTGACGCCATATTGAGAAAATTTTTCATACACCTTTGGTGATGGATTAGTCCCGCCAGTCATTTCAAGCATCATTTTACCAACGCGGTTGCCAGGAGACCCGGCAATTATTCTAGGACCGGCGCCAATTTTCTTAGCCTCCTGATATTCTGGTAATTCCAAAAGACATTCTACAATCTCACCAACAGTTTCTGGTTTTTTGGCGGATAAATATTCTCTTACAAATTTATCTACCATATTATCAGTAATAGTATGAGTATTGATAAAATTGATCCCCAAATGTTTCGCAATATCAACCGCCTGAAAATGATTGATAGGGTGTGTACCACGACCAATTTCTCGAATTCTATCTTCCGTCAATTTTTCAGCAATATGCACTGGGACGCCATGATCGGCATAAACATCAGTGTACATTTCCATTACTTCATGCAGGTTGGACAATCCTTTGCCTTCCGGGTGATGAGCAATCACCAAATCAATTTTTTTACCGCGCTCATTAAGTTGAGAGGCTAATAAAATTTCCGGACCGTTGATATCTATGCCAGCTAGCACCCTCTTTACCTTTGTTTTGCCATCATCCACATGAATAAAGCCATCAGTATAAGGATTAGCCAGCTTTTCAGTATCAAAAAATTTTTTCTCCTTTTCACTCATGGCGTCATAACGCTTTTTTACACGAGATAGATACTTGGCTACCCCCTTTGCTCCGCGTGGATCAGCTGCCACCCCCAATTTAGTGCCTAATCCAAAAATTTCTTTTACAGTTAGCATATAAAATAATTAATCATTATAATTATATCAATCTAAAAATTATAGTCAATCAGTTCAATTTAAGCCCAAATTATACAAATTTTCGGAAGTGACATCAGAGCGATTTTTTGTGAGCATATACTGATCTTGCGAACTAAAACCCCAACCTTCTTTCCAACCATAATCCCCGGTACCGATATCAAAATGGATTGACCCAAGTTGCTTGGCCTTTTCTATATTTTTAAATATAGTATATTTCCACAAATTTGGGACAGCATCTGTCGCAATACCAAAAAGCCGAGAAGAATAAAAACTTTTATAATTTATTGCTAAGGCCACACCTTGTTTTTGGCCGTCTACTACAAATGTATAAAATACTACCGTTGTCCCCGGCAAAACTACTAATTCTTTGTATATCTCTTTCCTAAATGGCTTTATAAAAGTCGCTTCCGCTCCATATTTTTTTAAATTGAATTCAAATAAAAATTCCAGATCATCAAGATTCCCCTCGGTTATTTCCAATTGATGTTCGGTTATTCTTCTAAACTGCCTTTCTAAACTATGCTTAGATTGTTTGGAAAAATACTTTTTCAAAAAATCTTCCGAGTTGTCAATAGTATTTAAATCCAAAAAATATCTCTTATTTTGCTTGATAAATTTTTCCGAGGTGGCGTCTGATGGATCAATATTGGTCAGGACCGCGGGGAGGGTAATATTTTCATAAAAATTCGGTACCAGTTCACTGTACCCTGGTTTTATAAAAACCCGATTGCATTCCATATTGATACCACCGAAAAATTGCAGTAAATTATTGGCCGCATCGTACTGCAAAGCCAATAAGCCGATTGGTTCATTGTCTACAAATCCAACATAAAATTTGCAAACATTATTAAAAAATTTAAAATGAACATATCTAAAATCCCAATAATCATAGATGGATACATTGGGAGAAAAAAGATCCCACCATTTTTTGGCCTCGACCAAATCGGAAAATTCTTTAATTACAAAATTTTGCATATTTATTTTGATAACGTTTTACCGCCAAACTAATTATTTCTTCCAATAAATCTCCATATTCCAACCCCGTCGTGCGTGCCGACTTTACGAATTCAGAATGTTCATTGAGCGCTGGGTTGGTATCAATTTCCAAAACATACGGATTGCCATCCTTATCCACACGAATCCCGACCCGACCATAATCCCGACATTTCATAATTTGATATACATCCAGAGCAATCTCGGTGATTAGCGACTCTAATTTTGGATTCACTCGTTTGGCGGGATTTTCCAACACAATATTCTTGTAAGAACGATTTTTATTCTTCTTAGCTTCGCTCGAATAAATGTGCCAATAACCTTTAGGCATCTTCTTAAATATGGAACGCGACAAAGGCAACACTCGCAAATCATCCTCGCTATTGCCGATAATAGATACATCATATTCGTCACCTTCAATATACTCCTCTACCAAGACCGGCCGTCCTAAATCAACTAAAATTCTTCTCATCTGCTTATCTAGCGCTTTTTTATTTGTCACCACCGAACTATTGGTAATCCCCATAGAATTTTCGGTGTTGCCTGGCTTTACCAATAAAGGATACTGCAAATTTTTATCAATAATATCATTAAGAGAATAGGCATAATCCCAAGCCGGCATAGGAATATTATGGAATTGTAATAATTTTTTGGTCTTAATCTTATCTTGGCACAGCGCCTCAGTAAGCGAACTGGAACCGATAAATGGAATTTGCAAAGCTTCAAGCAAAGCAGTGGCTTGTGATTTTAATTGTTCATTATTATTGATACCCTCAGATACATTAAAAACCAAATTTACATCGCTGATCCTAAGCGCTCCAAAGGCTCTGTCTAGATTATTAAAATCAAAAACCGTAGTTAAATAGCCGCGCTTTTTTAATTCTTCTTCAATAAATTTTACTCGCACTACCGTCTCTTTATTTTCAGCGTTAAAATGAGTCTTATTGCCGACAATACCGATATGTAACTTGCGCTGATCAACCAAAGAAATACGACGCACTTTCTCTATCTTAGCCGCTTGAATAATAAAATCTTTTTTAACCGTAGCCGCCGATAAATGACTTTGGCGCGAAGTCTTGCCCAGGGCAGAATCTTGATCAAAATGAACTACTTTATAGTTGATAAGACGTAGCACTTCTTGTAAATTATCTTGCGCATCAATGCTATTATCACCGGTCACCGTCACCCACCCCAAGCTATCATAACCCTCAGGCGGTCGCAAAATCGCGTCGCCTATCTCTTTGGACAAATACATTTCCTCAAAATATTTCAAAGATTTTATTTTCTCTGACACCTCCAATTCAACCAAAATACCAGACGACTCTGGTTGCAAATCCCAACCAATAATATATTTATATGGTCTCTCTGGCTTTTCAATTTTTATAAAATTACCCAAAGCAATGTTAATTGATTGTTCCACTAAATCCACTCGCCAAGCGGTCTTCAAATAAGAATATACGTAATCTCCACCCATGCGCATATTGACCTCAATCGGGCAGGGTCCCTTGGGTGAATATTTAGCCTCAAAATGGATACAGGCATTCTGAACACCCAATTTTTCTAACGTCTCTTCGGCCATCTTAATTAGGCCATCTTGTTCTTTTTGGGGCAGATTGGAAGGAATTGCTTGACCGCTATCCACAAAAAATCTACTACGACTCTTATTAAAATTATCAGAAATGGAATAAAATTTTATCTTGCCATTTTGAACTAATATATCCATATCAACTTCTTCACCGTCAATATATTCTTCAATTAACAAATCAAAATTTTCCCACTCTGAGGCTAACCAAAAAGATTTAATATTATTTTTTACGTAATCATAAGTTTCCATCAACTCTTCTCGATTATTAACCCTAACCACGTAGGCACTGCAGGCACCATATACTGGCTTGACTACCAAAGGGTACTTTAAATCTTTTTCTAAAGCTGGAATCTCATGTTTGCTGCGCAACATCCTATGCCTTGGGGCCATGATACCATTAGCCGAACAAAAATCACGAAAAGTGTATTTATTTTTTACTTTCTTAGCAATCTCATATGGAATACCGATCAAATTCAATGATTCGGCTAGATGAGCGGTCAAAAGCACCGCCTCATCCCAGAAAGTCACGACGCCTTGCACTACTTTGTTTGGAGCCTCACGGTTATATCTCTTGACAGCATCCAGACATTCCTTGTGATTTTGTAAATCTGCCAAGATCCACTTGTCCACATAAGGCAAAGCCCAATCGCTTTTTTCTTTACTTAAACACACTAGATGCAAACCCATTTTTTTAATTTTTTGTAAAACAAATTTCTTTGATGGGCTCATGGCATGTACCAACAAAATAACTTTCTGCGTTGATACTTTTTTGGACATAATAAAATAAAAAATAACACAAAATAAACTTGTGTTATTGATAGTAATTAAAAATTTTTTTTGGATTAGGTTCTTCGCTTAAAGCGCAGTCCATAGGTATTTTTTGACTCCAACAGTATAACAATCTTTAACAAAATTGTCAATTGGTCTTCTCAATTCTTAAATTACAATTATAGTTATCTATTTCCACCAAGGTCGTAATTTGAGCGTTTTTTTCTATAACATCAGCCAAAACAGAGTTTTTTATTTCCGACCCAAATTGGCTAAATACTGTCAAAATATCATCATTTTCTGAGAAATAGCTAACTTTTATTTTATCATTAATTGTCAGGCCCTGCTCTTTGCGCATTTGGTTGATAGTGCGGATAATTTCACGCGCCAACCCCTCTTTTTTGAGCTGTTCGTCCACCATGGTATTGAGCCACACTTTGGTAGCGCCATCTTCTTTGTAAGCCCAATTACCTTCGGTCACCGCTTCGGCATATGATACTACTTTTACATTAAGTTCATCCGCCATCATTTCCAAAAGCTGACGAGAAAAATGTTCAAAATTCATTTTTAATTCATGGAGCGGTTGGCGTACTTTCAATTTATTTTCATTACGCAAAGCCAACCCCAGCTCCACTACCTTACGCGCTTGGGCCATATGTTCTATCACGGCGGTATGGTGTTTTTCTTCTTTGAATTCCGGCCACATTTCCAAATGCACACTTTCCAATTGACCACCGAGCTCCAAATATACTTTTTCAGCAATAAACGGGGTAAACGGCGCCATCACTTTAGACAAAGTCAAAAGCACTTCTTTCAGCGTGATTGAGGCTTTAATTTTATCTTCTTGATTATCACCCTTGAAACGATCACGACTACGACGCACATACCACTGAGATAATTCGGTAATGAATTCCACGATTGGACGACTGGCTGAAGCTAAGTGATACGTTTCCATCCCATCGGTTACTTCTTTTATCAATTCATTGAGCTTGGCCAAAATCCACTGATCCAAAATATGATCAGACACCAAATCATTTGGTATTTCTACCGGATACATCTTGTAAAATTCCACCACATTCCACAAAGTGTTTACTACTTTACTATACATTTCACGCACACCGGCTTCCGAAAAATTTAAAGCTTCGGACTCCATTACCGGTGAAGTGATCAAATAGTAACGCATCGCGTCGGCGCCATATTTTTCCAAAAGAATATCCGGCTCGGGATAATTTTTGAGGCGCTTACTCATTTTCTTACCATCCTCGGCCAGCACAATGCCGTTGACAATTACATTACGAAAAGCCGGCACACTTTCCGCTTTGGGAATAGACGGATTGTCGCCCATGGTCAAAGCGGCCGCGAGGACATGCAAGGTATAAAACCAACCACGAGTCTGATCCTGGCCTTCGGCAATAAATTCGGCCGGAAAACCGGCTTCAAATTTGGCTTTATTTTCAAATGGATAATGCATTTGGCCATAGGGCATACTACCGGATTCAAACCAACAGTCCAAAACTTCCGGCACACGACGATAAACCTTGCCATCTTTTTTTATTTCAATTTTGTCGATGATATGTTTGTGCAAATCCAAAACTTTTTGTCCGGATAATTCTTCAAGTTCCGAGACACTGCCTACACAAATCGTATCCCCATCTTCACTTTCCCAAATTGGCAACGGATCTCCCCAAAAACGATTGCGTGACACCGCCCAATCGCGAGCGCCTTCTAACCAAAGACCAAAACGACCGTCTTTGATATGTTCCGGTACCCAATTTATTTCCTGATTATTTTTCAATAATTGATCTTTTATCTCAGTTACTTTGACATACCAACTATTAGTAGCATAATTCAACAGTGGGCTATCACAACGCCAACAATGCGGATAGCTGTGCTCTATTTTTTCTTTAGAAAATAATTTACCATTAGCGGCCAACCATTTGATAATTTCGACATCAGTCACAGTTGGTTCGTCGGCCGGTTTCACTTCGTGACCAGCAAAATCCTCCACTTCTTCGACAAATCGGCCATCCATGCCAACATGTTGTACCAATGGCACACCTTCACGTTTACCGAGTTGATAGTCATCATCACCAAAAGCCGGAGCAATGTGCACGATACCAGTACCACTTTCAGTAGTAACAAAATCGGCACTCACGATCCGGAAAGCATTTTCAGTATCTTTGAAATATGAAAATAGTGGTTCGTAAGTAAGACCATCCAAATCCGCACCTTTTAAATTTTTTACAATTTCATAATTTTTGCTTTTCATTACAGCTTCCAATCTATCTTTGGCAAATAATAAAAATTCTTCTTTGTCTTCTACCCAACCATGATCCTGGTTGTCAATTTTTAAATTATGTTCACCGCAAATAGTTTTAACTAACAGATACTCTATATCTCTACCAACCGCCAGCAACACATTGCCTGGTAATGTCCAAGGCGTGGTCGTCCAGGCGAGTACAAACACATCACCATCAACACCCAATTTTTCTTTGGCGTCTTTTAATTTAAATTTCGCCGTCACCGTGATATCTTTCACATCTTTATACCCTTGAGTCACCTCAAAATTGGAAAGTGGAGTGACACAACGTGGACAAATATGCATAGCCTTATGGCCTTTGTAGAGCAAATTTTTCTTGTACAGTTCTTTGAATACCCACCACACACTTTCCATGTATGACAAATCCATGGTCTTGTAGTCGTTTTCCATATCTACCCAGCGACCCATGCGACGCACTGTTTTTTTCCATTCATCAGCATATTTGAGCACGGTTGCTCGGCAAGCTTCATTGAATTTATCAATACCAAATTCCTCAATATCTTTTTTGCTATTGAGATTTAATTCTTTTTCAATAATATTTTCTACCGGCAGACCATGACAATCCCAACCCCATTTTCTATCTACTCTAAAACCACGCATGGTATAGTAACGCGGCACGGTATCTTTCATGAGCGAGGCCACGATATGCCCATAGTGGGGCAAACCAGTTGCAAATGGCGGGCCGTCATAAAAAACATACGGCTTATTTTCTGGTCGCTCGGACACCGATTTTTCAAACACTTTTTTATCTTCCCAATATTTTAAAATTTCCTGTTCGTTTTGTTCACTGTTATACATATTAAAATAAAAAAACACGAATAATTCGTGCCAAGAGCCACCGACTAAGTCGGGGCGGTACCATCTTGTGCTTTTGCTTAATTCAAGCTATGACGGGCATGCCCGGAAAGGTCTACTCTCACCAAAAATGGGATTTCTTCTTTCAGCTACCCGGTGATGACGGGTGAAACGCCTATATAAAAATAATAACAAACCAATAACATTTTGTCAATCAAAAAACACCCCTTTAAAGAGTGTCTTTTAATAAAAAGTACAGATCGCTCGCACTATCTAAAAACAAATAATATTTTCAAATAGCGAAGGCGAGCGATCCAGAAAGGAACGGGACGCCGCCTTGCTACCGACATTGCATCGGATTGAGGCGGCGGAGTGCCGATCAATGGCTGGCGAACCACTCGGGCGGAATCTGCTTGATGCCGAAGGTAGTGCACAGGCGACTACTCGGGATGGCCATGTGGTCGGGTGCGGTGAGGATGGCTCCGACGAGGGACTGGCCACACCCACAGTTGACTTCGCTGACCGGGTCGGGGATGAGCGCCATGATCACGCAGGCCGCCTTGTAGGAAAGATCCGCGATGCGGCTGCTGACTTCCTGCTGGGTGACGCCCTGGTGACCGCCATGCGGGTTGTCGAGATCGGTCACTTGGCCGATGAGGACGTAGCACAGACCGAGCTCCCGAGCGATCTTTGCCTCGGGCTGGCTGGTCATGCCCACGACGTGGACGCCGCTGGCACGGTTGATGGCC
>Ga0233425_10010277_pt1 | contig 11467 bp, 4 predicted proteins | sample Watercolumn_Towu_2_FD_181712 | JGI IMG/M metagenome (GOLD analysis project Ga0233425, IMG submission 181712) | Freshwater microbial communities from Lake Towuti, South Sulawesi, Indonesia - Watercolumn_Towuti2014_140_MG | ecosystem: Environmental > Aquatic > Freshwater > Lake | place: Indonesia...
CAACAACTACGGCGGCCCCCTGGTCGATGTCCGCGGGCGCGTGATGGGCGTGATCGTCCCGCTCTCGCCCCAGGCCGCCAATGAAGTGGCGGGCTACGAGTGGTACGACTCGGGCATCGGCTTCGCCATCCCGATGGAGCAGGTCCTCAATGTCCTTCCCAAAATGAAGAAGGGCGAGGACCTGCACCCTGGCGTGATCGGCGTGAACCTGGGCAAAGGGGCCATCTATACGGACGAGTCGCTCATCTCGAACGTCCGCGCCCGCTCCCCCGCCGACAAGGCCGGGCTCAAGGCCAACGACCGCATCGTGGAGATCGACGGGCGCAAGGTGGCGCGCGCCGCCGAGGTCAAGGAAATGATCAGCCGCCGCTATGCCGGCGAGAAGATCAAGGTCATCGCCATGCGCGGCGACAAGCGGATCGAGGCCGACGTGGACCTGGTGGCCAAGCTCGAAGCGTACCTGCACCCGTTCCTGGGCATCCTGCCGATGCGCGCCGCTGGCGACAAACCGGGCGCCGCGGTCCGCTACGTCTACCCGAACTCGCCCGCGGCCGGCGCAAAGATCGAGCCCGGCGACGCGATCGTCTCCATCGCCGGCAAGCCGGTGAAGGACCGCGACGAGGCCCTGCAGCAACTGGACCAGGTTGAGCCGAACCAGGAAGCGGAGTTCGAGGTCCGCCACGGCGACCAGACGCGCAAGGTGAAAGTGAAGCTGGAACGCCTGCCCGAGGGCCTGCCGCCCGCGACGCTTCCGCCGGCCCATGCCGAGGCCAAGCCGGGCAGCGGGGCCAAGCCTAAAGTGGGCGTGGTGCCGCTGCAAGTGGCGGAGTTCAAGAACGAGGTCTGGGCCTACGTGCCCGAAAACTACGACGCCTCGGTCCCCTGCGGCGTGGTGGTCCTGCTCTACGGCACCACGCTGCCGGAGCAGAAGGACCTGCTGCCCCTGTGGAAGCCGCTGTGCGACCGCCATGACCTGGTGCTGGTGGTGCCCAAGGCGGCGAACAACGGCGTGTGGCAGCCGGGCGAGGCAGCCCTGATCGAAAAGCTCATCGGCCAAGTCAAGGGCGCGTACCAGGTGGATCCCATGCGGGTCGTGCTTTTCGGGCGCGATTCAGGGGCGGGCCTGGCCTACAACGCGGCCTTCCGCAATCGCGAACTCTACCGGGCCGTGGCCTCGCTCGACGCCGCTCCCATGATTCCGCCGCCCGAATCCGATCCGGTCCACCACCTTGCAGTCTACGTGGCCGCGGCGAAGAATTCCAAACAAGCGCAAGCCATCGAGGCGGCCGCGAAAGGATTGCGGGCACAAGGGGTGCCCGTCACGCAAAAGGACCTGGGCAAGGACCCACGCGACCTCACCCCCGAGGAACTGGCGGAACTGGCCCGATGGATTGACATGCTCGATCGGATCTGACCCTCGTGCAACGGCATATCATTGGTGTTCTCGCGGCAGCGTTCCTGATGGGAGCGGTCGTGATCCGGTTTTCACCGCTCGGCGAGATCTACGCGGCGGACATTGGCGGTTTCCTGCTCCGTCTTGGCCTGATCTTTGGCTTGTGGTGGCTGGCGCTTCCCGCGTTGAGCCGGCTGCCGGGATGGCTGGTGATTACGGTGCTCGTTTCGGCGGTGGTCCTCGTCGTGCGGCCCAAGTTCTGGTTGTTGTGCGTCCCCTTGGTGATCGTCCTGGCGATCCTCAAGCCGCGGTGGGGGGCGAAGCGGTAGGCTGGGCGGAACAAGTCCTCTGTCTCTTGGTCCCGAAAGAAAGTGGCTTCGGGTAGTGGGTGCATTATTCCGCTCCTTCGTTGATGCAGTTATTGCGAAGCCAAAGAGATGCAGCGAATCTCATGGTTGTTGCGCACGTAGAGCGACCGGTTGGCGAACGCCGGGTGCGACCAGACGACCTTGCGTCCGCCGCCGCTGGACGACATGTCGGGGTCGATGACGTGGGTGCGGCTGATCTCGTCGTAGCCGGCCGGAGTGAGGCGCGCGAGGAGCAGGTCGCCCTTTTCGTTGAAGATGAAGACCTTCTTGCCGTGCGGCACCATGAAGACCGTGCTCCACCGCTCGCGAGGCTCGGTCCCGCCGCTGGTCGGCTGAAGCGTGGTCCATACGCGCCGGCCGGTAGCGCCGTCCAGGCAACATGCCTCGCCATAGAGCGATACGCCGTAGAGGTGGTTGTCGAGCAGAAGCACGGTGCTCATGGTGGTGTTGAAGCCGGCCTTCTTCCACTGCCGCTCGGGCACCGAGCCCGCGGACGCGCGCCACACGATCTTCGGCTCCGCAACGCCGGGCTGGAACTCCAGCATCAGAACGCCCTCGAACTGGCTGGCCACCACCAGCCGGTTGCCTTCGATGGCCGGCGTGGAGATGGCGACCCCGGCCGTGACCGCGTGGCGCACCGTCCACAGGACCTTACCCGATTCCGGCTCCAGCCCGGCCACGGCGTCGGCGTGCCAGACGATCAGTTGCCGCTTGCCGGCCAGGGTGTGGATCAACGGCGCGGAGTAGCCCGGCTCCGAGGCGTTGCCGGCGCGCCAGATCTCCTTGCCCGTGTTGCGATCGAAGGCCACCACGGCCTGGCCCTGCCCGCCGACCATCACGATCAGCCGGTCGCCGTCGACCAGCGGGGCGCTGGCGTGGCCGTAGAGCGGCGCCTCCACGCCGTAGTCGCGGACCAGGTTCTTTTGCCATACCACCCGGCCGGACGCCGCTTCAAGGCAGCACAAATCGCCCATGGCCCCTAACGCGTAGACCTTGTCGCCGGCCACGGTCGGCGTGGCGCGCGGGCCGGCGCCGTAGGAGACGTCGTAATCGCAACGATACGAATGTGTCCAGACGATCTTGCCCGTGGTCTCGTCCAGGCACAGCACGCGCTCTTGGCCCTTGGTCTTGTCGCGGTAGTTCCATTGGGTCTTCACGTCGGCCGCGGCTTTCTCGTCCACGGCGCGGTCCATGAGGAACACGCGCCCCGCGGCCACCGCCGGGCCCGAAAAGCCTGGGCCGACGGCCGTGCGCCAGCGCACGGGAAGCCCTTCGGCCGGGAACCGCTCCACGATGCCCGTTTCGCGCCACACGCCGTCGCGCACCGGCCCGCGCCATTGGGGCCAGTCGTCGGCGTGGGTCGTCGAGGCCAGGGACGTGAGAAGGACGACTCCGAGAGCCCACCTAGATCGAGGACTTTCATCCCGGGGTAATGACGTCATGGCAACACAACCTTCGCTTTCTTGGCTTGCGGCTTGGTTCTTCCTTGCGGCTTGGTCTTGGGTTTCTCCGCGCCGTAGGGCTTGCCCCAAGGCCAGGGTATGGCGTTGGTCCGCTTGGCCCATTGTTCCCAGAGGGCCGCCATCTGCTCGGCCCGTGCCGCTTCGGCCGCGGCCAGATCGTGCATCTCGGTGCGGTCCTTTTCCATGTTGTAAAGCTCCCACGGCCCGCGCGGGTCCTTGGCCACCAGCTTCCAGTGGCCCACTCGCAGGGCCCGGTTGCCCTCGTGCTCCCAGAAGATCGCCTCGCGCTGGATGGTCTTGCCCTCGAAGGCCGGCGCCAGGCTGCGGCCTTCCATAGGCTGGATTTTATGGCCTTGAAACTGTTGCGGATAGTCGGCGCCGGCCAGGTCCACGCAGGTGGCCATGAGGTCGATGAGATGGCCGGGCTGACGCTCCACCTCGCCAGGACGCTTGATGCCGGCGGGCCAGTGGGCGATCAACGGCGTGGAAATGCCGCCTTCATGTACAAAATGCTTGTAATGGCGGAAGGGCGTGTTCGACACGTTGGCCCAGCCCTGGCCGTAAGCCAGATACGTGTCGGCAGGGCCGGGCATGGGCGGGTCCTGGCCGTCTTTCTTCGCACGACCGACCGTCTCGGCACACGCCCCGTTGTCCTGCAAATAAAGGACCAGTGTGTTGTCCAGCAACTGCGCCTTGGTCAGGGCCGCGACGATCTTGCCCACGCCCTGGTCCATGCGGTCCACCTGCGCCGCGTAGACCTCCATGCAACGTGCTTCCCAAGGCTTTCGTCCGACCTTCGACCACTCGCCGGCCTGGGCGCTGAGGTCCCACGATGGGTCGATCAGGCCCATCTGCCGCATTCGCTCGAAGCGGGCCTGCCGGATGGGCCCATAGCCGGCGTCGTACTTGCCGCGGTACTTGGCGCTCTCGCTTTCCGGGGCGTGCAGGGGCCAATGGGCCGCGGTGTAGGCCACATAGAGGAAGAACGGCCGGCCGGCCTTCTGCCGGCTGTGGTCCTCGATGAACTGCGCGGCGTGGTCGCTGAGGGCGTCGGTCAGGTAGTAATGCTCGGGTTTGTACTGCGGGTCCGTGGCGGCGGTGATCGGCGTATTGTCACGGACCAGGGTTTTGGGGTCGAAGTAATTGGCCGCCCCGCCAATGATCCCGTAGTACCGCTGGAAACCTCGCTGCAAGGGCCAATTGCCCTTTGGGTCCTGCTTGCGGTCGAACGGGGTGACGTGCCACTTGCCCACGGCGTACGTCGAGTAACCGGCCGGGCCAAGCGTCTCGGCGATGGTCACGGCGTTGCGGCTGAGGTCCCCGTGGTAGCCGTCGAGGCCGCGGTCTTCCATCATGTGTCCGATGGCCGCCTGGTGGGGATAGAGGCCGGTGAGCAGGCTGGCGCGCGTGGGACAACAGCGGGCCGTGTTGTAGAACTGCGTGAAGCGCAGGCCGCCGGCCGCCAGACGATCGAGGTTTGGGGTCTGGATCTCACCGCCGTAACAGCCGAGGTCCGAGAAGCCCATGTCGTCTGTCAGGACCACTACGATATTAGGCGCACTCCGCTTCCCTGCAAGATTGGCCGTCTTTTCCAGTCCACCTGACGGACCCGCGGTCACGGCGACAAGCAGGAGTCCAGCGATTGCCGGCAGTAAAGGACATGACAAGTTCCCGTGGTAAACACGCCGCGGCGAAGAGAAACGCAAGATCATAATCATCCTCACTTTCCCAGTGGATAGCACTCACCGTTTGCACTGCGCAGGCTCCGTGCGATCTTTGAGGTGGCGCATCTTCGTAGGACGGGTCTCCAGGTCCGTCTATTTCAGGGCTTGGCCGGTCGGGCCTGGAGACCCGACCTACGAGAAGTCCTGCCAGCGCAACTTCAAAGCCTGCGATTCTACCTCCCCAACAAATTGACTGCATGGACGGTCCGGGTGCGCTCCTCAATTTCCGCCGGCAAGGAGCCTTTGAACCACGCTTTGGCCCGGTATTGGAATTCGCTGCCGCTGGGCAGGAACCGCAAGGGACGGTCGTGCGAGGCCAGCGCAAGTCCCGGGCGTGCGGCAGTGTCGGGCCGCTCGTGGCAGCCGGCGCACGAGCGGGTTTCGCCCGGACGCGGCGAAATCCACGTCAACTGGTTGCCGAGCACGCGCCGGTCGCTGTCGAGCACCTGGAGATGGAGCAGACGATCGGCCGGCACCTCGGCGTAGAACGAACCATCAGGCGCCAAGGGGGCCGTGCCGAGCACGCGAGCCAGCGTGCCGCCGTGGTTCTTCCACACCTCCCAGGGCCCGCGGTGCGTGCTGTGCCGCGCCACCGCCGGCACCCCTTCGATCAGCCGCACCAGGCGCCCGCGCTCGGCGACTTCCTTCTCCTGGGTGTTGAACACCGAGGCGCAAAAGAACCGCCCGCTGTACGCCCCTTCTCTGGCCGTTTCCGGCAGCAGCGGCGGACGCGGCCGGGCCAGCACTGGGCGGGGCTCGTAGTCGGCCGTGGCCGGGTCGTTGTACAGCAACTCCCATCGCGCGCTGCCGGGCTCGAACAGGTAAAGCCCCAAGTCGACCTTTTTGCGGTCCGGCGTCTTGAGGGTCGAAGCGCAGAGCACGCGGCCGTCGGGCAGGGGAAAGGGCGTGGTGTAGGCGCGCTGGCGGTAGTCCGTGGCGAGCAGCGTTTCCGCGCCGCGCCGCGCGCCGATCAGCGTCAACCCTGCCTGCGTGGACACGATGACCTGCCGGCCGTCGGGCATGGCCTGCGGCTGGGTCATGCGCAATACGCGGTGCGTGAGCGGGGCTTCCTGCTGGTCTGCCGGGTCGGGCGCGCCGTGGTCCAGGTCGCGCCAAAAGGCGCGCCGCTCCGGACCGTACAGCACCGCGTCGCCCGTGCCGTCCGGGCGCATGGCGTGCAGGGTGAGTTCCGTCTTGTTCCGCGAGTAAAAAACCTCCAGGCGGCTGAACACGATCCGCCCGTCGGCGAGCACGGCCGGCTCATTGTCGCGGCCGATGTTCGTGGCGATCTGGCGCATGCCGGTCCCGTCCGGCCGCACCACGTACAACGCCGTGCAGGGATAGCCGTGGTACTCGTCGCGGATGCCGCTGCGGCTCGACGAGAAGACGATGCGGCCGTCCGGGAGCCATGCCGGGCCAACGTCGTGATAAGGGCCGTCGGTCAACTGCCGCAGGCCGGCGCCGTCCACGCCGATCCGGTATAAGTGCCACCACGGGTCCTTCTTGGCCCGGTGGCAGAAAACCACCTCCGTGCCGTCCCAGGACACCTCGGGGTCGGCAACGTAACCTTCCCCGAAGCGGGTCAGCGGCGTGACCTTGTGGTTTCCGGCCGAAGGGCGCAGCAGATAGAGGTTGTCGCCGGGCCGGTACGCCGGTCCCTCGTCGGTGACGACGTAGGTCTGGCGCCAGCGGTCCGCCTGTTCCACGGTGTACTTGGTGTTCGGAACGTCGTTGTCGCCCTTGATGAAGACGATCGCCTCGAAGGGCCATTTTGCGGTCCCTTGTGGTGCAGGAATCGCGCCTGCAGCTTTCATCGCCGCCATCTGGCGCGCGGGCCCGGGCCCATTTTGAACGTCCTCCTCGCCGCGCGTGCGCAGGGCGTCGCGCGCAACGTGCCGGATGCTGCCGAACGCATGGCTTCCGGCGGCCGCGCGCAGGGCCTCCAACGCCTGAGGGTTTCCCAAATCGCCCAGGGCCTGTGCTGCCGCATGGCGGATATCGAGCACCGACCGCTCGTCGTTCAGGATCTTCGTCAACAGCGGCGTTTGCTCGTGGGCGCCAAGGAGGCCCAGTGCGCGGACCAGGCCCTCGCGCCATCGCGGCGCCGGATCGTCGTACTCCTCGTCCTTGAACTGGCCGGTGGAACCGTAGTCGGCTTCGGCCTTCGCCTGCGCGAGCAGCTCCGCGATCGGCCCCACGGCGCGCCGGTCGCCCAACCAGGCCAGCGTTTTGGCGGCGTTGATCCGCACCAGGCCGTCCTTGTGCGTCAGCAAGGCCAGCAGACGCGGCAGGTCCTCGCGGTCCGTGCAGACGGTGGGCAGACAACTCGCCATGCGGTAGGGCGCGAACGCCGGCCATTTCAGCCCTTCGGCGTACTCCGGCGCCGCAGCCCGGCGTGCCTGCCCCAGGCGCAAGAAGAGCTGCTCGCACGCCTCCTGCCGCAGCCCCGATCGCTCCAGCAGGTGGCGGGTCAGCACGTGGGCCGCCTCCGGCCGGTAGAGGACGTAGGTGTCGTGATCGCCGGGCAGATTGGCGACTAGCAGCGGGGCTATCTGGCGAAGGGAATCGCGGTCGTTGGGATCGTCCAACGGCAGCCGGCACAAGGCGTAGAGGATCCAGTACGGGGTTTCCAGCATCCGATCTTCACTGGGAAAGCCCATGCGGTCGTCGGCCGGAACGTCCGGCGGGTCGGCGCCGTCGATGCGCCGGGCGTAACGGCGGTAGGCCGCCACAAGCGAGGGCACGGCGCGGCGATCGCCAAAATCGCCCAAGGCGTCGGCCGCGGCCCGGGCCCACATGGGATTGTCGAGCAGGCGCACGAGGGCGTGGAAACCCGCCTCCTCGCGCAACCGGCCCAGCGCGCGGATGCCGGCGCGGACCGCGGGGCGATCGGCGGGCGCGTGCGATGGCGCGGGCCCCAGCGCGTCGAGCACCGCTTCGGTGGCCCCTCGTCCGCCAAGCGCGCCGACGGCGCGCAGCCCTCGCTCCTGGCGCCAAGCCTGACCGATCTGACTGTTGGTGATAACCTCCGGCGGGCCTTTGTAGCTGCTGGAGGCCGCGACCCGGCACCCTGCGGCAAGGTTCCTCGCGCCTTTGAGCAGTGCGAGAACATCTTCGGGCAACCGGTCGGCCGGCACCGTGGCCCACCAATTGCGCCAGGCCTCGACGTGAGCGGCCCGGCGGTCCGCTGCCGCCGAGCCCTCGAACGGGAACTCCTTGCCGGTCAAGTTCGTCAACGCAACTTGGGCCGCCTGGCGAGTCAGCCAATGTGGGTCATCGAGTGCCTTCATCAGCGGCGGAATCGCTTGCCTCCCCCCGCACCATGCCAGGGCCAGGGCAGCCTCTCGCCGCACCTCGGCGTCCGGGTCCCGCAGTCGTGCAATCAGGGCGGTTTCCGCCCGGTACGCGCGGAGAAAGCCCAATGCCTCGGCCCCGGCTTTCCGGAGAAGCGGTTGGTCGGAATCGAGCTTCGCCAGGTTCTCGGCGACTTGTTGCTCGTAGGGGTTGTGACCGTCCGCCCCGGCGAACACCATGCAAGCCTGCGCAGCGACAAGAAAGGGAAGAACGACCACGCTTACGGCCATGGGGAGGTCCCAAGGTGCAAGTCGAAATTCGGCACGTCGGCAGTTCATGGCCCCGACGTCCTGGGCTTGGTGTGGTCCGACATCGCCTGGAGGTCCTGCATGTCCTCACGGGGACTCTCCTTGAGGAGCGTCTGGACCGGGGCGAACGTGCGCAGGACCTTTTGGTAGTCGGGATCGCTGGTCGAGAGGAAGATCGGCTTGCCGCACTTCTCCGTGCCGCCGGACTGCCTGGCCAGCGGGGCCAAGAGGAAACTGTTCTTCTCCGGATTCAACACCCGGGTGTAGAACTTGCGCGGGATGCCGGCGCGATGGCACTCGACACAGCGGCGCGAAGCGACCTCGCGGAGCGTCGTCTCCAAGTCCAGCGGCATCATGTGCCGGCTGCCGAGTTGGGCTTTGTGGTTGGAGGACGACGTGCCGTAGTACGGAATGTTCAGGTCCATCCACAGGTACACGCGCCGGCGGTCTTCGTCAGGCACTGCGACCCGCGGCTTGCCGTCCTTGTCCGGGTGCCCGCTCCGCAGGACCTCGGCGAGCCTGCTCGCCGGACTGCCCCAGCGCCGCGGCGCGATCTCCAAAATGTTGGTTTCCGCCCCGTTGATCGTCCAGATCCACTCTACGTATGGGCTCATCCCGCGCACGCGGTCGAACTCGGCCCCCGAGGGGCTGCCATGTTGCAGCCAGTTCTTTTCCCCCTGCGTTCCGGTGCGGCAGAGGACGTCGTAAGAGACGTTGAAGAAGTCGGTGAGATCGCCGGTCAGGTCCACGTGGCCCGGCTGCTCGCGCTCGTTGTGGCACTGCGTGCAGTGCCGGTCGAACACGCCCTGGACGACCTCGGGGTAGCTGAACCCCTTGACGCCCCACGCCGGAGGGCGCAGTTCCTGTGCTGCCAGGCGCCGGGCGAGGGGCTTTTCGGCGCGCGGCACGATCGAGTTGCGGTCCGCATGGCAGCCCACGCATCCCTGGACCTCGCCCGGCATGAGATGGGTGAAGGTCCTCATGCGTTGCACCGCGCGGCCCTCGGCGTCCAACGCCAGGAAATAGATCGGCACCTCGGACGGCACGCGGAAGGCCGCGCTGCCGTCCTCAGCCACGTCGGCCGTGCCCCAGAATTTCTTAGGGGCGTAGGTGGCCCCGCACGAGACCAAGGGGAACTGGTAGCCAAAGACCGGCACCTCGCGCATCCCCGGGCGGTCGGGACACTTGTTGGTGAACGGTGAATGCGTGCTCTTCTCGACCTCCTGCACCACGGCAATCTGCTTGATCTCGCCGCGCTTGACGTGCGGCTCCAATCCGTGGTAAATGTCCTGCACGAACACGGTCGCCCAGTCGCCGGAGACGCTGCCGTCCTCGGGCAGCACCAGGTTAGGCATCACGGTGCCGCGGAACACCGGAGGCGGCCGCTTGCGGACCGGCTGCGCACAATAGAACCCCATGCCGTCCTGCGGGGCCAGCAGCGTGGCGGCGTTGGCGTCGAAGTCGCGGACCTGGACCGCGCCGCCGTTGGAGACGAGGAAATGCTGCTCGTCGATGGGCAGTGGTTTTTCGTAGGCGCCGCGGATGCCGCAATCGAGCATGCCGTTGCCATAAGGCCCGCCGCCCACGCGGTGCGCGTAGATGTCGATCTCGGGCGTCAGGTTGCGGACCGCTTCGCGCGAGTTCGCCCCCTTGGCCGGGTCGATCTCCACGATCGCGCCGCGGCACGGACCATTGTGGTTGGTGGCGGTGGCAATCACGCGGTTGGTGTTGGGGATGGACCGGGCGTCCATGAACGTGCCCGGTTCGATTACCCGGTTGCCGTAGAACCCGGCCAGGCCCGTGCCGTCCGGGTTGATCGTCCACAGGCTCTGGATGGGACATGCCGGGCGGTCCACGTATTCCCAGCGCGTGTAGATGATGCGGCCATCGCTCAGTGCCGACGGCGTGAAGTCCATCAGGTAGTTCGCCGAGAGCCGCTTCTGCTTCGAGCCGTCGCGTTCCATGCGGTAGAGGACCGGCGAGGTGGTGACCCAACAATAGGCGTAGGCCGGCTTGCGGTCGGAGATGAAGGCGATGCCGCCGTCGGGCAACCAACAAGGATCGAGGTTATTGCACGCGCCGTGCGTGAGTTGCGTCAACCCCGTGCCGTCGATCCCGATGCGGAACACGTGGTAATTGCTCGCCTCGTCCGTGTACCGCGAGATGTCCTCCACGTGCGACATGGGACTGGACGCGATGTGCCCGCCGCGGCGCAGGGCGAAGACGATCTCGCGCCCGTCGTACGACAGGTCGGCGGTAGTGATCATTCCCTGGCCGGCATCGAAGATGCACTTCAGTTCGCCGCCCGGAGAAGGGGACGGGTCCAATTTGTGCGACGACCATGCGTACATGGTGCCCGCCTTCGGGCCGTTCCGGCAAATTGGACCCCTCCCCTTTTCCGGGTCGTCGCCGCCATCCGGGGTGAAGACGAAAAGCCCGCCGCCGGGCCGATACCCTTCCACGTGGTAAACATAGACGTGCGAGATGTCCAACGGCTTGCGTTTGACCAGCAGCATCTGGCGGAAGCCGAAACGCCCGGCGATCAGGTCCTTGCGTAGCGCGAGCGACTTGGCCGTCCTCTCCTGCGGCGGAAGGCCGATCATGGCCAACTGCTTCTCCGTGAGCGGCGACGCGTAGACGGCGATCTCCGCCGCGCCGGGGTTGGGCGAATCGGGGTGCGACGAGAGGAACTCGATGCGGATTTTCGTCGCCTGCTGCTTCGGCAGCACGATCCTCTGCGCGCCGCGGCGACACTCCAGCGTGCCGGACGCCGCCGGCTTCGCGCTGCCGTCCAAGTACACCGCGTAGTCCTTAAAGCACTCCAACAGAGGGCTGGTCACGCGCGCCGAGTAGACGATCTCGGCGGCCTCGACCGGCCGGTCCCAGCGCAGTTCGAACCAGGCCTTCTGCGTGCCGT
>Ga0233425_10010278_pt1 | contig 11465 bp, 8 predicted proteins | sample Watercolumn_Towu_2_FD_181712 | JGI IMG/M metagenome (GOLD analysis project Ga0233425, IMG submission 181712) | Freshwater microbial communities from Lake Towuti, South Sulawesi, Indonesia - Watercolumn_Towuti2014_140_MG | ecosystem: Environmental > Aquatic > Freshwater > Lake | place: Indonesia...
ATGGGGTTGATTGTGCATCCCTATCTTCAACCACAAATCCATCCAAACCGGAATCAAAATATCTCCTTGCTACCGGCCCGCTTACAAAGAAATTCCCACCAACACTCCAAATGCGTTCACCGTGCCCGAGATAGAACTCATTTCTCAGTTGTCTGGTATTATAGATATACCAGCGCGAACCGGCGCCGGTGACGGTGACAGAGTTGTTGCTCGTGGCTGCGGGAGTGGTGCTTTCGGTAAAGAGATAGCCAATGCGAATGTAACAGGGCACAGAGAGAACCGTAGAGCGGTTCGTCACCACGGCGCCGTCGGCGATGGTCAGGCTGTTGCCCGACGTGCCGCCACCGAAGCCCACAGTGTCACTGAAGCCAACTGTGAAAACCCGGGGGAGCAACAGACTGGAGCCCGGACCGGTGACCAGAACGCTATTGCTTCCCGAGAACGAGTTCTTGGAGGCAACTCCCAGGAAAAATTTGGCATCATCTGAGAGGCGCACGGAAGCGCCGTTGGAAACGATCAGGCTGTTGCCGGAATTTCTGTATCCCACACCTAACGCTGAGCCGACCGCCAAGGTAGAACCGGTGCCGGTGACGATGGCGGTGTTGTTGTCGGCGTTGGTGTAGTTACCGATGTAAACGCTATCGTTGTTGACCTGCGCGCCGTCGGCGATGGTCAGCCGGTTGGCGGAGCCGTAGTAGCCCAAATACAAACCGCTGTAGTTGTTCCAAATCGAGTTCGTGCCGGTAACGGTGACGCTGTTGTTGCTGGCGCTGCCGGCGTGGCCGATGTAGGCGTTGTTGTCGTTGACCTGCGCGCCGTTGGCGATGGTCAACTGGTTGCCGGCGGTGTGGTCGCCGATGACAAGGTTGCTGGAGTTGTTCCAGAGGGTGTTGGAGCCGGTGACGGTGACGGTGTTGTTCGCGCCGTCATAGCCGACGCCGCCCTTGGTGTTGTTGACCCGCGCGCCGTTGGTGATCGTGAGGCTATTGCCGTCGCTCGCCAGGCCGACATACAACTCGCCGCTGTTGTTCCAGACGGTGGACGGGCCACTGACGAGGACGTTGGCGACCGCGCCGTTGGTATTGCCGAGCCAGGTCGTAGCGTTGACGGTGTTGGTGCCGCCGAGGATGTTCCAAGTGGCGGTTTGGCCGGCGGTGTTGGCGACGAGGAATTTGCTGCCGCTGGGCGGGGTGATTTGCGCGTCTGCGGTGGTGAGCGTGCCGGAGTTGAAGTTGAAGAAGGCGTTGGTGGCGGAGCCGGTGTTGTTGGTGACCAGCAGCGTGCCGGCGGTGAGGTGGCCGCCGTTGAGGTTGAACGCGCCGTTGCGGACTTCGAGCGCGCCGCTGACGGTGTAGCCGCCGCCGGCGAGGTTGACGAGGCTGTTGGTGGCGCTGGCGGTGACGCCGATGATGGAACTGGCGGCGAAAACGGCGGCGTTGTTGGAGACGGTGAGCATGTTGCCGCTGCCGCTGCCGCCGATGTTGAGCGCGGCGGTGTTGGTGAGGACGGCGTTGCTGCCGGTGACGAGGACGGCGTTGCTGTTCGCGCTGATGTAGCCGATGAAGGTGTTTTGGGCGCGGACGGTCGCGCCGTCGGCGATGGTCATCTGGTTGCCGCCACTGGCCTCACCGAAGTGGAGGTCGGTGTTGTTGATCCAGAGGGAGTTCGCGCCCGTGACGAGGACGGTGTTGTTGAGCGCACTGCTGTTGTTGCCGACGTAGGCGAGATTATTGGAGAGCACGCTGCCGTTCTGGATGGTGAGATGGTTACCCGCGCCGTTGTAGCCGAGGTAGAAATTCACGGTGGAAGCCCAGCCGCCGTTCTGGAGCGTGAGCTGGTTGCCCGCGCCGTTGAAGCCGACGACGAGCGAGTTGCCATTGTTCCAAGCCGAGCCGGTGCCGGTGACGATGGCGATGTTGTTGCTGGCGGCGGCGGCGTTGCCGACGTACCCGATGGAGGAGACGTTGAGCACGCCGGCGTTGGTGACGATGAGGACATTGGCCGGTCCCGTATTGCCGACGTAGTAGCTGCCGGTCACGTTGGTGGTGACGCCGTCAACGATGTTGGTGGTGCCGGTCTCGGCGTAGGCCGTGAATGCCGACACGCCGGCCAACAGACAAATCGCGAGTAGTTTTGATGAGCGGCTGGTTCTTGTGTTTGTCATTTTTTCTCCATGTTCACGGCAGGACTGTTTTCACTTATCCACCACACGAAAACAAAAAGCGAAGACGCGTCAGCCAATAATCTGTCGGACCGCCGCCAACGCCGCCGCAAATCTTGGCGACCGCGCCGACAATCTTGCCGGCTTGTTTACCGGTTTTCACCATGTCGGGCGTGACGTAACAAATCAGGTGCACTTTCCCCACAGCCAGGGACGGCTGTGCTACCGCCCCTTTTGGTGGCGCAAGCGTCCCTGCTTGCGGTGGCGTGGCAAGCACGGAGGCTTGCCCTACCACTTCCATGCCGCCGAGCACCACGACGCCGCTCGCCAGCTTCGGCTACGCTCGCCACCACCCCCCGCCGCATTTCAACCGGAATCTTTCTTCGGGTTTGTTGAGGCAAATCAACACCCCATTTCCCCTCCTCAGGCATGGTCGCCACCAACAACCAAAAGGAATCTCAGACCATGACCAACATGTACTGCTACCAATGCGAACAAGCCAGCCGCGGCACCGGCTGCATCACCGCCGGCGTCTGCGGTAAAACTCCCGAAGCCGCCGCCCTTCAGGACCTCATCGTCCACGCCGTCAAAGGCATCTCGATGTACGCCCACCGCGCCGCTGTGCTTGGCGCGCGCAGTCGCGACATTGACGTCTTCGTCGTCGAGGCCATCTTCGCCACCGTCACCAACGTCAATTTCGATCCCGCCCGCCTCCACGGCGTCCTGAAGAAAGCCGCCACCGTCCGCGACCAAGCTCAATCGCTCTACGAGAAAGCTGCCGGCAAGCCTGAAAAACTCCACGGCCCCGCCGCCTGGCAATACGTGGATGACCTCAACCAGCTCATCGCTCAAGGCAAAGTTATCGGAATCCAGTCTCGCTTGCCCTTGCGCGGCTCCGACATCACCGGCTTGCAAGAGCTGTTGCTCTACGGCGTCAAAGGCACGGCCGCCTACGCCGACCACGCGCTCATCCTCGGCAAGGAAGACCCCAGCGTGTTTGCGTTCTTCCACGAGGCGCTCGACTACCTCACCGACGACCGTCCCACCGTTGACCGACTCTTCGCCCTCAATATGAAATGCGGCGAAGTAAACCTCAATGTCATGGGGCTGCTCGACGCGGCCCACACCAGCACCTACGGCCATCCCGTGCCGACGCCGGTTCGCATTGATCCCGTCAAAGGCAAAGCCATCCTCGTCTCTGGCCATGATCTCAAAGACCTCGAAGTTCTCCTCCAACAGACCGAAGGCACCGGCGTCAACATCTACACCCACGGCGAGATGCTCCCTGCCCACGGTTATCCGAACCTCAAGAAGTACAAACACCTTGTGGGCAACTACGGCGGCGCATGGCAGGACCAGAAGACCGAGTTCGACGCTTTCCCCGGCGCGATCCTGATGACGACCAACTGCATCCAAGAACCGAAGGACAGCTACAAAGGCCGTCTCTACACCTGCGGCCTCGTCGCTTGGCCCGGCGTGCAGCACATCAGCAATCGCGACTTCAAGCCCGTCATCGAAGCCGCCAAGAAAGCGGAAGGCTTCACCGCCGACGGCACCGGCCGCACCATCACCGTCGGTTTCGGCCACAACACCGTCCTCGGCGTCGCCGACAAGGTGATTGACGCCGTCAAAGCCGGCGCGATCAAACACTTCTTCCTCATCGGCGGTTGCGACGGCGCCAAGTCCGGCCGCGACTACTACACCGAGTTCGCCGAAGCCGTACCGGACAACTGCATCATCCTCACACTTGCCTGCGGTAAGTACCGCTTCAACAAACTCCACTTGGGTACACTCGGCGGCCTGCCGCGCTTGCTCGACATGGGCCAGTGCAACGACGCCTACTCCGCTATCCAAGTCGCCGTCGCCCTCTCGAAAGCATTCGGTTGCGGCGTCAACGACCTGCCGCTCTCGTTGATCCTCTCTTGGTACGAGCAGAAAGCCGTCTGCATCCTGCTGACGTTGCTCCACCTCGGCATCAAGAACATCCGCCTCGGTCCGTCGTTGCCCGCGTTCGTCACGCCCGCGGTGCTCAACGTGCTGATCGAGAAGTTCAACATCATGCCAATCACCACCGTCGAGAACGACCTCAAAGCCTGCCTCAAAGCCGCCTGAGCCATCTCACGCCATAACGACAAGAAGGCGCGCTTGATAACGAGCGCGCCTTTTTGCTTGTCCGCTTGCGCCAACTGAACTGATGATAAATTGCTTTTCAGGGAGGCTTCGCATACGGCGACAGCAGGGGGGTTAATCCGCTCGGTATTGGCGCGCGACGCGGCCGCGTTGGCAGTGCCGGCGGCGTTGGTCTTGGTATGCAACGCCGTGTTGTCCGCGGTCAGATCAGCCAGTTCCTCCGCGGTTACGCCCACGCTCGTTCCGTTGGCCGTGACTTCACGCAGCAACTGATCGTGCCATTTGACGAACGCGTCATCCCCGGTGGGGACGTAATCAGACTTTCTCGGCATACAGGTCTCCTTTCATTGTGGGTTGGTCAGACGTTTCCGAGCGGACCCGGAGATGTTCCGGACGGCCGGTGGATGGTAACGGACTGGTCCGCCGTGTTGGCGGACTGGTCCGGTGTGGTTGCGGACTCGTCCGCCGCGGTTGCGGACTGGTCCGGAAATGTTCCGGACTCGTCCGCTCCGAAGGCGGACTGGTCCGGAGGCTCTGCGGGCTTGTCCGCCGGGTTGGCAGACGGGTCCGGAACGTCTCCGGACTTGTCCGGAAGGGTTTCGGACTGGTCCGGGAACCGTCCAAGGTCTTCTCCGGCAAGCGGTTTTCCACCTCCTGACCGCTGATCCCTGAAAGCTGTCCGTTTCCCAGCTTCACTTTCTCTCCTTCCGCTCCGCGCCAATGGTGATCGTTTCTTCGTTGGACTCTAGAAGAACAACGCCGGTTTCGTAACCACCCAGCTTCGGCACTTTCCCTTGTGCTCGTATGGTAAATGTCCCGCCACGGCTCAAATCAAACCGCCTTCCGATGTCCGTCCAACCGGGGTCATACACTACTTGCCCCGGTTCGAACGACACTGAGTCCCGACTCCCGTACCCTGGGTGTCTCAATTTCGTCTGATACGGCAATTCCACCAATTCTTTCCCCTTTGAATCCTTCATTGCAAAAGTGAACTCACAACCCGGAGCCACTATCAGACGTCGCTCCTTGTGCTTCCTCGAAACATTTCTTATTACGATATCGGCGACAATGGTCGAAGCCGACGCGAACACGTTCGACTTAAACCTCAATGACATCACCCAGCCTTCTTTACACTCTCCCCATCGCCGCGCGTCTTCTCGGATCGTTTCTGGATCGGCGCCAATGGTGATCGTTTCTTCGTTGGAATGCAGGAGGATCTCGCCGGAACCATCCAGCTTCGGCACGTTCCTTTCTGCTCGTATGGTAAACGTCCCGCCACGGCTCAAATCAAATCGCTGTCCGATATCCGACTCCGTTTCATACCGTCTTCCCCAGCCCGGCTCTAAGTCTGGGCCCCTGTCAGTCCGGGGCCTATAAAGATCAGGGTTTCTTATTCTCGTCTGATACGGTAATTCCACAAGCTCTCTCCCCGTTGAATCCTTCATTGTAAAATAGTTTAGGCGATCCCCCAGTGTTCGCTTCTGGTATTTCCTCGAGACATTTTTTATTTCGATATCGGCAACGATGGCCGAGGCCGACGCAAACACGTTCGTCTCAAACCACAATGACATCATCCAGCCTTCTTCCGTCGCTCCCCAGCGTCGCGTGTCTTCTCGAATTCTTTTTGGATCGGCCTCAAACGTGATCGTTTCTTCGTTGGACTGCAGAAGAATATCGCCGGAGCCATCCAGCTTCGGCACTTTCCGTTGTGCTCGCATGGTAAACGTCCCGCCACGGCTGAAATCAAAGCGTTGCCAGATGTCCTCCAGCTTGAACTGCAATTCTCTGCCCGGTCTTACCGGCAGAAGTGTTGCAGGTCCCGATCGCTCCACTGCGATATGGTAGTAATGGAAAGGAAGTCTGACCGTCAGGGATGTGGCGCTTCCCGATTCACGCAACTGTTTTAGCGCCTCCTGATAAGGCGCTTCCGCTACTTCCTTGCCGGTTGAATTCTTCACCGCCAAAGCATAATCCACCTCCGGAGGGTCAGTCACCATCAGGACTCGATTCCGCTCCGACACATTTTTTATTCTGATGTCGGCATCAAGCCACGAACCCGAGTAGAACCTGCTGCTCCCAAAACACAATGACATCACCCAGCCTTCTTCCGGCACTCCCCATAGCGACGGATGGTGGTGACGGTCTTTCTCGATGTCATGCCCGTTTATCAAAACGAGAATTTCTATCCTGTCTGTTGTATTCGATGTTTGATTCGTTTGTGGATTGGCGGCAATGGTGATTGTTTCTTCGTTGGACTGTAGAAGAATCTCGCCGGAGCCATCCAGCTTCGGCACTTTTCGTTGTGCACGTATGGTAAACGTCCCGCCACGGCTCAAATCAAACCGCTGTCCCACATGCCGCTCGTTCTCATGCAGTACTTTCTCCGGCAGTTTCCCCGGATCAAATGTCAGGAAGTCCAGACTCAGGGGGACATCCGAATCCCATATGTTTCTCATTTGCGTTTGATAGGGCAGTTCCACAAGTCCTTTCCCCGTTGAATCCTTCATTGCAAAAGTAAAATCGTAACCCCAAATCCTCATCAGTCTTCGCTTCTCGCTCGAGACATTTTTTATTACGATATCGGCTACTATGGTCGAAGCCGACGCGAACACGTTCGTCTCAAAACACAATGACATCACCCAGCCTTCTTCCGGCGCTCCCCATCGTCGTGCCGCGTCTGCTCGATTCGACAAGCCACAACATTCCCCACTCCCGATGATTTGCCCGATCAGGCAAAGGAAAGAGATGATAACGGCAGAAGATGGTGTGATTTGTTCTTTCATTTCTCACCGTGATATCTGCCATTCACTTTCCCTCCTTCCGCTCTGGGCCAATGGTAATCGTTTCTTCGTTGGAGTGCAGAATATGATCGCCGGGGCAATCCCCCTCCAGTAGTCTCCTGTGTGCTTGTATGGTAAACGTCCCGCCTCGACTCAAATCAAACCGCTGTCCGATGTCCGTCAATGGCAACTCATGCAGGATTCCCCCCGGCTTTAATGTCCAGCTCGGTCTACCCGCATATGGAAGCTTAAGTTTATAGCGGTTTCTTATTTCCGTCTGATACGGCAATTCCAGAAGTTCCTTCCCCGTCGAATCCTTCATGGTAAAATAAATTTCAAACCCCCAAAAAAACTGCAGCGTGCGCTTGAGGTTCTTCCGCTGGACATTTTTTATTGCGATATCGGCAGTAATGCCCAAAGCCGTCTCATACACGTTCGTCATAAAACGCAATGACATCACCCAGCCGTCCACCCGCTCTCCCCATCGTCGCGCAGCATCTTGACTTGCTCGTGGATTGGCGCCAATGGTGATCGTTTCTTCGTTGGACCGTAGAATAATATCGCCGGAGCCGTCCAGTTTCGGCACTTTTCGTTGTGCGCGCAGGGTAAACGTCCCGCCATTGCCGTAATCAAAGCGTTCCCACACGAAGAACAGCGTGAACTTCAATTCTTCGCCCGGTCGTACCGTCGGGAAGGTCTTCTCCCATAATTCCACCTCCTTAAACTCAGGAGATAATTCCGGCAATTCTTTGCCGGTTGAATCCTGCATCGTGAAAGCATATTGCGAATCCGTAGGTCGTCCCACCATCAGGGTTCGATTCACCTTCGAAATATTCTTTATGGTGATATTGGCACTAGGGTGCGAAGCCCACTCGATCCAGTTGGTCCAAAAACTCAACGACATCATCCATCCTTCTTCCGTCGCTCCCCAGCGTGTCGCGTCGGTTTGATTCGTTTGGCCACAACATTTCCCGCTCCCGATCAGGCAAAGGCACATGATTACAGCGCGAGAATATTGTTTGATTTGCGTTTTCAGTCGTTACCTCAACGTCATGCTCATGGGTAATGGGTAGTCTACACGGGATAATCAGTGATCTCTTGCTTTTCTACCGGATCAATCTTGGGGGGGAAAAGCCGCGCTCCATGTTTCCAAAAAATAACGAGCCGAGGCTGACCGAACCCCAACGAATGGCCATCAGAGGAATCTCAGTAGCGTGATAATGATAGGAAATTGCTTTTCAGAGAGGCTTCGCATACGGCGACAGCAGGGGGTTAAGGGGGGAACCCTGAACCTAGCCTGACAGCCCGAACTGTCGGCGACGCCTACGAAATTCTCCTCTCGGTACATTTCCATTCCTTTCGGTGCGAATCTTGACGGAAGTCCTATTCACTGTCAAGGCGGCCAGTCGCTCCCCGCGTTCGTCACGCCCGCGGTGCTCAACGTGCTGATCGAGAAGTTCAACATCATGCCAATCACCACCGTCGAGAACGACCTCAAAGCCTGCCTCAAAGCGGCCTGAGCCAACTCACGCCGCAACCCCAAAAGGGCGCGCTTGGTGACGAGCGCGCCTTTTCGCTTGTGGTGGTTGACCTGCTGAGGACATTTCTTGTTGAACTAAAATCCATTGCCAACAAATCGCTGACGGGCTAAAGTTTGTCCATGCAAAGCTGGCTTTCAGATCGGATTAGCCTCGACCCAGCCGTTTGCCACGGCAAACCGGTCGTGCGCGGCACGCGGATTCTCGTCGCCAATGTCGTTGGCGCGGTTGCCGCCGGCGAATCGTTCGCGGAAATCCTTGAAGATTATCCGTCGCTGACCGAACCGGACATTCGTGCCTGCCTCGAATTTGCCGGCGAACTGACCGCCATGGAGAGTGTCGAAGCCTGACGCGAGTCGGATGAACTTCCTTCTCGACGAGAACTTTCCCCGTTCCGCGCTCGCGCAACTGCAACTCGCCGGCCACACAGCCACCCACGCCTTGGACCTGTTCACGCCCGGCGCCAACGACGACCGGCTCTTCGCTCACGCCCAGCAGTCCCGCGCGATTTTCGTGACTACCGACAAGGATTTCTTCCACACCATCCCGTTGGCCTTTGCGCGACATAACGGGGCCATCGTAATCACGCTGCGCCGTCCCAACCGGACCGATTTGTTGCGCCGCCTGGCCGACGCGCTTACCGCGCTTGGCGACAGAACCTTGACCAACACCGTCTGGCTGGTAACGGACACCCGCATCTACAGCCGGCAGAAAACCTGATTCAGTCTTCGGCACCAACTGTCCGCAGCAGGACACCACGCACCATCGAAACACTTGTAACCGCGAAGCCTGTCTCAAAGCGGCCTGAGACATCTCTCGCCGCGAATCCAAAAAGGCGCGCTTGGTGACGAGCGCGCCTTTTTGCTTGTGGCAGTTGACCCACTGGCTATATCCGCCTGTGCCGACGGAACAATACCGGAACATGAGGCGGGGGTTGGGAACTGTGAAACAATCTCCACTTACAGTTTAGGAATTGACACTGGAGATAACATCGAAACTCCATCCGGCAAGCCGAGATTGCACCACACCTCGACAGCGGAGTTGACGATTAGCCATCACATGAGGTAGCTTTCCACGATGACGCAATTGCTACAACAGGCTTTTGACAAAGCATCCAAGCTCCACGATGCCGAGCAAAACACCTTGGCCACCGAAATCCTCGACGAACTCGAAGCCGAATCGCGTTGGGACGAGGCGCTCGCTTCCTCAGCGGACGCGATTGACGTGATGGGCGAGCAGGCGTTGAAGGAATTTCAGCAACACAAGACTACGCCCGGCGGCTTTGACAAGCCGTGACATCGCACCGCACCGCCGCGTTCCGCGAGCAGTTCGCCCGGCTCCCCGGCCGGATCCAACGTCAATCCCGCAAAGCATACCGCCTTTGGGAATCCAACCCGCAACACCCCAGTTTGGATTTCAAACTCGTCGGTCGGCACACGCCAAGTTATTCCGTGCGCATCGCAATTGGCTGGCGAGCGCTCGGCTACAAACACGGCGACACCGTCATCTGGTTTTGGATCGGCACGCACGCCGAATACGACAAGCTCTTGCGCCATCTCTGAAACTCCAAGAGATTGCGCGTCCATTTTTATCGAAACATTTCCGGAACATAAGGCTGGGGTTACCGCGAAGCTTCTTCGCATGGGCACCAGCAGGGGGGTTAAAACCTCCTTTCGCGCAATCCTTACCCGCCCACCACGATGCTGACGGGGGCGCTCCATTGGCCGATGCGGGTTTCGCCTTTGTGGAAAATGGCCCGGTATGTCCACTTGACCGGCGCGGCGGGCAACGGTTCGGGATCGAGAAAACCGGGCGTGGCATCACACGTCAAGTACCGCTCGCCCTTGCCGTCATTGCGATCCACCACCAACTCGCACATGTCCACCTGTTCGTGATGTCTGTCCCAACTCCAGTGGATGAAGACACCGCTCGCCCGCAGTTCCAGCGTGAACGTCGGCTGCAACGCGTTGGCGTCCGTCTGCGTGGGTTCGACGCCTTCGATGCCGAGTTGTTTGCCGATGCTCAGCTCGTACTTCGGATGCCGCTTGATCTTCCGCACCAATGCCCGAAACCGCACCTCCACTCCCGGCGACACCACCGGCGGAGGCGGCGGGAAGACCGGTAAGGGCATCGGCGCCGCTGGCCCCGGCTGTTTGGCCAAACGGAGGTTGTTCCGGTACGCCGTCGCTGCCTTGGCAAACGGCGTGAGCGCCGCGTGACACTCCACCACGTACCGGAAATAATCTGCATCCTTCGCCTGTTCCTCGATCTCAGCCGGCGTCAACTCCAGCACCGTCGCATACTGGCCGATGCTGTTCTTGAACACGCCCAACTGCGTCACAAACGCGTTATCCACCTGCTCCACATAGTCAGTTTTTGCCATTGTAACGTCCTCCTATGATAAAACCGCAACGGAAACTGGTTTTTGAGTGCGGTTGAGCCATTCAACCGCACTCCCTTATCATTTCTCCACACGGTTGAGACGCTCAACCGCATTACTGGACGGTTTCACCTCACGGTTGAGCGACTCAACCGTACCACGCTCCCGTTTCTAAGCACGGTTGAACGGCTCAACCGTGCTACGGTCTCGTTTCTCAGCACGGTTGAACGACTCAACCGCAGTCCCCAGCGGTTTCTATGTACGGTTGAATCGCTCAACCGTAACACCGAACCACAGATGCTCACGGTTGAATCGCTCAACCGTAACACCGAACCACAGATGCTCACGGTTGAACGGCTCAACCGTGATGGAATATGCGAGGTGCGCACGGTTGAACTGATAAGGGCACCTCCGATAACTCTCCAAAACCGGGGATTTGTTGTAGGCCGACTCTGCGAGTCGGCGAAATCCTCAAC
>Ga0233425_10010279_pt1 | contig 11463 bp, 6 predicted proteins | sample Watercolumn_Towu_2_FD_181712 | JGI IMG/M metagenome (GOLD analysis project Ga0233425, IMG submission 181712) | Freshwater microbial communities from Lake Towuti, South Sulawesi, Indonesia - Watercolumn_Towuti2014_140_MG | ecosystem: Environmental > Aquatic > Freshwater > Lake | place: Indonesia...
CCCTACAGGCGGCACTCCCAACTATACGTATGTATGGTCGCCCGGGGCCTCCACGAATGCATCGCTTTCCAACATCCCTGCAGGAACGTACACGGTGACCGTCAGCGACAACAACAACTGTGTCGCCAGTAATAGTGTGACGATTACGCAGCCTGCTGCGCTCAATGTCAGCACTTCTTCGAGCTCGGTTAGCTGCAACGGAGGCTCGAATGGTTCTGCATCGGCGCTTGCCAGCGGCGGCACGATGCCTTACACCTACCACTGGACACCGGGAGCCGGCAGCACACCTGCTATTTCAGGCATTTCCTCCGGTGTCTATACAGTGACTACGACCGATTTTATGGGCTGCATGGTGACGAGCACTGTTTTTGTAAACCAGCCCGCTCCTCTGCTGCCTGTTACCACAAGCACCAATTCCACCTGCGGCAATGCTAACGGGATCGGCTCCGTTTCGGTAAGCGGAGGCATTGCGCCTTATACGTACCAATGGCTTCCCGCGGGCGGCACCAATTCCGTGACCCCGGGGCTGTTGTCGGGCGTATACTCCGTGATCGTCACGGATGCGAATGCCTGTTCCCAGACACAGGTATTGAGCCTCAATGATACAGGAGGCCCTAACGCCACGATTTTCTCCACCACAAACGTGAGCTGCTTTGGCGGGAACAATGGCTCGGCTTCTGCCAGCATCAGCGGGGGAGTCGGCCCTTATACGTATACATGGACGCCTTCGGGAGGGAACAACCCTGTTGCCACGGGATTAACGGCGGGCACTTATTATATTACGGTGAGGGACGACAACGGCTGTATATTTTCTACCGTGACGGGCGCTGTGATCACGCAGCCCACCGCGGTGAGCGGGATCGTGACGGCCTCTAATGTCAGCTGCTTTGCAGGCTCCAACGGATCTGCCACTGTGACTCCGGGCGGAGGAACACCGGGCTATACCTTCTCATGGCTTCCGGGGGCCAGCACCGGCTCTGTGGTGAGCGGCCTGAGCAGCGGGAATTATTCGGTGCAGATCACGGATGCCAATAATTGTATCAAGGTAATTCCCTATTCCATCTCGCAACCAACGGCCGCCCTCAATGCCACGGCCAGCTCCTCGGCGGCGTCCTGCTTTGGACTGAGCAATGGCTCTGCCACTGTGAGCGTCACCGGAGGAACGGCGCTGTATTCCTACAACTGGCTGCCGATGAATGTCAATAACCCGGTCATCGGCGGACTTGCGGCAGGTACTTACACGGTTCAGGTCACGGATGCCAAAAACTGTTTTACATCCGCTACGGTATCTGTGTCCCAGCCTCTTCAGCCGCTTTCGGCAAGCGCTAACAGCATGCCTCCGGCTTGCGCCGGAGGCTCCAACGGCACAGCCACGATCACGCCCTTGGGAGGAACGGCAGGGTATACTTACCAATGGTCGCCGACAGGCGGCACCGGGCAAACGGCAAGCGGCCTGGCTGCAGGGAATTATGTGGTTACGGTTAGGGATGCCAATAGCTGCCAAACGACTGTTTTTGTGAATGTGTCTTCGCCAACAGCGGTTACCGCATCTTTAGCGGTTATTCATCCGGCCTGCGGATTGCCGAACGGATCGATCACCTCCCAGGTGAGCGGGGGCGCAGGCGCCTATACATACACCTGGGCTCCGGTAAATGTAAACACGCCTCATGCTGCCGGCTTATCTCCGGGAACCTATACGTTTACAACGGCAGATGCTTTGGGCTGCATCAAAACCTTAACCACCACGCTTTCCAATATTAACGGCGCTTCGCTGACTGTAACCTCCGTTACCAACACGTCCTGCTTCGGGGCTAACGATGGGGCGGCGGCTATTTCCATTACGCAGGGAACCCTGCCTTATACGATAAGCTGGCTGCCATATGGCGGTAACGCAACCACAGCCGGTCAGCTAACGGCAGGGATCTATACAGCCAACGTCACGGACGGCAGAGGATGCTTAAGCTCCGTAACAGCTACCGTAACCGAACCTGCTCCTGTATCTGTTGCCATCAATACGATCGTAAATGTTTCCTGCTTTAACGGGAGCAACGGGCTCATTTCCGTAACGGCATCGGGTGGCACTCCCTCCTACTCCTATTCCTGGGCTCCTGCCGGCACAGGTGCAACGCTCAGCAATCTGCCTGCCGGCAATTATACGGTGTTCGTCAAAGACTCGCGTCTTTGCCCCGCTGCCATTTCCATGAATGTGACCCATCCGGCCCTTCTGACCTCAACCATTACAGGCTCCAGCAATCCCATCTGCTTTAACGGAACGGGCAACGCCTCTGTTTTCGCAGCGGGCGGCACGGCACCCTACACGTATACCTGGAGCAGCAACCCATCGCAATCCGGCAGCACGGCATCGGGCCTGACAAGCGGCACCTATACCGTACAGATCAGGGACGCCAATGGCTGCGCGACCTCAAGCTCAGTGACATTGACTCAACCTTCACAGGTCATTACCACGGCCGGACTCAACGATACCATTTGCATCAATCAGTCGGGGATGGTGGCAGCCAATGCCACCGGAGGGCAGGGAGGCTATACCTATGCCTGGCAGCCTTCGGGCGTGGTTAACTCGGGCACCTTAGTGATCAACCCTGCCACTGTAACGACCAATTATACGGTTGTGGCTTTCGATGCAAACGGTTGTGCCGGAAGGCCGGATACCGTAAGGGCAGTCGTGTATAATTTAACAGGGGCAAACATCCATGTAGGAGGCCTTACTCCCATTTGCCCCGGACAGGCCACGACGATCTATGCCTCAGCTCTGGGAATTACAGGGCCTTTATCGTATGTGTGGAACAACGGCTTAGGGAACGGCCCCGGCGCCTTTGTGACAATCCCTGCGCAGCCGACCACTTATATAGTCACAGTCACCAATGCCTGCGGCGCATCTGTAAAGGATTCGATCAGAATTGCCTTTAATCCTCCTCCCGCTGTTTCCATAGCGCTGAATGACACTTCGATATGCGTACCGGACCGTGTTAACTTTTTTGATAATTCAATTTCAGGGAACCCTAGCGATACCATCAGCAGCTGGTCCTGGAACTTTGGCGATGGAACGAGCTCTTCTCTTCCAAATCCGACACATACTTACTACACGCCGGGAACTTACTCCGTAAGCCTTAGCGTTAGAACAGGTGGCGGCTGCATCAATAACAATGCCTCCGCTCCGGCAATTGTATATGCTTATCCGCCTCCAAACGCGGCATTTACGGTAAACTCAACCTTACTGGACATTCCTTATGATGTTTTAAACTGTCAGAACCAGTCCACAGGCGCAGTCAGTTATAGCTGGAATTTCGGCGACGGCGGCAGCTCTGCCTTAACGAACCCAAATCACACATACACCAGCGTAGGCAACTTCCAGGTACAGCTCATCGCCACTTCGGTGCACGGCTGCACAGATACGGCTTATGTTCCTGTCATCACAGATGCAGATGTCGTATTTCCGAATGCTTTCACTCCAAACTCCAACGGGCCAAATGGCGGGTATTATGTGCCGGGCAGCCTCGACAATGACATCTTCTTTCCATATACCTCCGGTGTGGTGGACTATAAATTCCAGGTTTTTAACCGGTGGGGAGAGCTTATATTTGAAACATTGGATATTAAACAGGGATGGGACGGGTATTACAGAGGCAATATATGCCAGGTTGGTGTGTATATTTGGAAAGCTTATGTGAAATTGAATAACAGCAAAGTGTTCAATAAAACAGGCGATGTAACTTTATTAAGATAGAACGGGCAGTGCGAAACATTTACAGATTTTTTATATTGTTGTTTATTGCTCAATCCGGGCTCATCAAGGGGCAAGACATGCACTTTACGCAGTTTTATGCAGCGCCCCTGTACCTCAATCCGGCATTCAGCGGAGCCAACGTATGCTCCCGGGTAACTCTTGTTTACCGGAATCAATGGCCGGGAATAAAAAAAACGTACCAATCCTATCTGCTATCCGTCGACCATTATTTTTCGCGGCAGAATTTAGGACTGGGCTTATTGTGCGGCGTCGACGATGCAGGCACCGGCGGCTTAAGGACCACGATCGTTCATCCTTCTGTGGCGTATGAAATAAAAATCAATAAGCTGTTGGCGATGCGTCTTGGTCTTCAGCCCGGAGTGACCATCAAAAGCATTCATTTCGACAGGCTTATATTCGGCGATCAGCTGGCCAGAGGCGGAAGCGCGGGCCCGGGCTCTGTAACGACGGTTGAACAGCCAACGCAAAACAAAGTCTTTTTTGATATCGGAGCCGGAGGGCTTATTTACACTGCCGATGCCTGGTTCGGCACTTCCTTCTTTCATCTCAATAAGCCTAATGAGTCCTTTACGTCATCCGGTATTTCCACGCTTCCCCTCCGGTACAGCGTGCATGCGGGAAAAAAGTTCGACCTGAACAAGGAAGAGAAAGACGAGGATCTGAAAAGGTCTGTGTCTGTCGTCGCGAATTATAACGGTCAGGGAAAGTTCGATCAATTCGATCTGGGGGTCTATTTTAACCGGTCGGGGCTCACAATGGGCTTATGGTACAGGGGGATTCCTGGATTTAAAGCTTACAAGCCGGGATATCCGAACAACGATGCCGTTGCCGGCGTGATAGGGCTCAACAAAGGCCTTTTAAACATAGGCTACAGCTATGACGTCACCGTTTCGCAGTTGCAGGGGCTGACACGTGGAGCTCATGAGGTCACTGTATCCTATCAGTTCTGCGACCCTAAAAAGAAAAAGCCAAAACGTGTCCTGATCTCCTGCCCTAAATTTTAGCCTCATCCATTTAAACAGCGTTTGCCACGGATAGCTAAATTTTTTATGGCGTGGTATTAAACACAAGCTTCACCTCTTTTCCGGTGAAGCTTCTGCAGCCATCATGCGGGAGATTTTTTTGCCTAAATCAAAAGACACTTTACCTCTGATGTCTGGAACAAAACCATGGACAGGCTGTTATTAGTATCAATGACTCATTTTATAAAAAACAGATTTCTTTATGAAAGCAATTATATTGGAACAAGCGGGCGGCGTGGAAAACCTGCTGCTCAGAGAAACAGAGGCACCGAAAGCCGGGCAAGGCGAAGTGCTGATCCGAACCAAAGCCATCAGCATTAACCCGGTCGACTGGAAAACGCGCAAGGGAACGGGCATTTACGGCAGGCTCAAAGAGCAGCTTCCCCTGATCCTGGGCTGGGACCTTTCCGGCGTAGTGGAAAGTGTAGGCGAAGATGTAACGGCCTTCCGTAAAGGCGACGAGGTATTCGGCATGGTTAACTTCCCGGGCCATGGAAAAGCCTACGCTGAATTGGTGGTCGCGCCTGCGGCTCATCTTGCCCTGAAGCCGTCGAACATTACGCATGAGGAAGCGGCAGCAGCTACACTGGCGGCGCTCACCGCCTGGCAGGTGCTGGTACATAAAGCCGGAGTAAAAAAAGGGCAGAAAGTGCTGATTCATGCCGCAGCAGGCGGTGTGGGGCATTATGCCGTGCAAATAGCAAAGCACCTGGGCGCCTGTGTGATCGGCACCTCCTCGGCCGCCAAAAAAGGCTTCGTGCTGAGCCTCGGAGCCGATGAGCACCTCGACTATCAAGCCGTGAGATTTGAAGACGCCGTAACGGATGCCGACATGGTGTTTGACACGGTAGGCGGCGAAACCTTCGAACGCTCGCTGGACGCGGTGAAACCCGGAGGGCTCGTGATCTCCATTCCTTCGGGCTTACCGGCGGCTATCACAGAGGCAGCCAAAGCGAAAGGCGTCAATGCCGCAGCTTTGCTGGTAGAAAGCTCCGCCAGGGATATGGAAGCTATTGCAGCCCTGATGAGTGAAGGAAAGCTCAAATCACATCTTGCCGCTGTTTATCCTTTCGAAAAGATGGGCGAAGCGCATACAGAGCTTGAAAAAGGCAGCACGCAGGGAAAAATAGTGCTGACAGTAGGATAAAGCTCCAACATCATTTCCGACGAAGCTCCTACCACGGAAGCATAAGATCACCGATCATTATTTAAAAGTCCTCACGATGCATCGTGGGGACTTTTTTTATTACCTTAATCTGTCACAGTTCAAATCCGATCGCTGGCGAATCTGCTACAGCTTCATGAATTTTAAAGCAGGCTGCTTATTATTCTTCAGGCGGATATAGTAGAACCCATCGGGTAAATCGGCAATGTGAAGCTCCGTGACAGGTGCCGTGACGGTGACCGATCTCATCAGGCTTCCAATAGCGTTATATACCTGTACCGTTTCCGGTACAGTATACGTTCTCATTGTAAGCGAAAGTGTTTCCGAAGCCGGGTTTGGCGCGATGGACCAGGAGGCATCCTCCTGCTTTCTCTCTTCAATAGCAGTCGCTTCGCAGTTATACTCAATCGCATAAGAGGTGGTATCTGAAAAGCAATGAGAATTGGGATTAACCACTTTGCATTCATACTTCCCGGATGTGGATATGAGTAAGGTATCTTCATTGGTCATCGCCGTTAACAGCACGCCGTTTTTATACCACAGGATGTCTTCTGAACCGGATAAGGAGCCATTGGTATGCAATACCGCAAATGGCACGACCTCTCCTTTACAGGGATCGCCGATCGCGTCGAAATAATAACCGGAAAACTCAGGAGTTCCTGTATAGATCCTCGATAATTCGGAACAACCATTGACTGTGGAAACAACTGTAAAGCCGGAAATATTATAACGGATATAATCCGGCAAAAACCGGTTGGTTTCAGGCAAAAGGCCTCTTCCGTTGCTGTACCATTGGTAGGAGTCTGCCGCTTGTGTCCAGAGCGTATCGTAATTGCACACCCAGGCATGGGATGTGTAAATGGTTGGCGTATGGCTGCAGAACTGGATAACCGTATCCCAAAAGGCTGTATGCACGCCCTGCAAATCACAATTGCTGGTGGTTAAGGAAACGGTGTAGGTTCCGTTAGCCGCATAAGAATGTGTGGGAGCTATGACAGAAGAAGTGCTGCCATCTCCAAAATCCCACTGATACGTTTGCCGGGGTATCGTGCTCGGATGAAAAACGGCCTCATTCACTCCCGGGCCTATCTCATAGCCAAACCTGGCCACCGGTAATTTTTTGTAATTCCACAGGGAGAGCTGATCGAATACCTGGGTTTTGGCAGCATACCGGATAGCGGCTGCATCCACGGCACTCAGTCCGGGGTTGAAGGTAATGAGGGTCGGATCTTTTTTAAACAAGGTCGCATAAAAGCAGCAGGCAGCGGCATAAGTTCCAGCAAGCGAAGGATGGCTTTCATCGGTGGCATACAATTCAATACCCGGGTGATTCTGCCTAAGGTATCGCCACACAACCGACACGGGAGCCACTTCTCCTTGGATGTTTGCCGTCAGGGTCTGGTAGCGGCTTCGTATCGTAGAGTCCATGAGCCGGTAGGTGCACATCAGCGGGTAGGACTGGCAATTGGCGGCATCACCGTTCTTTCTTCCCCAGGTCATGTAAGGCACCGTTACCGCACAGGGATTGTATTGCCTGATCTTATTGTGCAAAGCCAGGCCACCGTTGTTAAACTGGTTGCTTAGCATGACAGGCTCCTGGCTTTGGCCCTGGATCACCACATAGTGCCAGCCACCTGCCATGATTTTGGCCTGGCTGTTCATATCGACGTTATGGTCCTGCAGCTGATATCCTCCGGGAGCATGGCTGTCGAAGATCAGGGTGTCTCCTGCCGACAGAGCCACGTCATGGATCATTTGCGGTAAATCATTCACATAGGTATAGCTGTTGCCAAGAAACAGGACTTTATAGCTTTGCTGAGCACTTAACACATGTCCTGAAATACAAAACCAGGACAAGCACCACACAACAAAAAGGTGCTTTAGTTTATGGATAGCGAATGTTCTCACTTTGAAATTCTCTAAAAATTTCCGTATTAAAATTACCGTTAAGGACCGGGTATGTCCGAAGCCTGTATCGTGAGCTGATTCCGGAGCTCCTGCCATCAACAAAATTAGGTGTTTTTACAGATAGTCGGGTAACTGATGAGCCAAGGGCAGCATCTGTTTAGCCAGGGTAAAAAAACATGCTATGACGGGCTCTACAGCGGCCTGTTCAGACCACAGGCAGATTGGAATACATCAGATCCTGATCCCGAGGATCGTAATATCATCTACCTGCTCGTGCTTGCCTTTCCAGAGCTCCAGTGTATGCTGGAGTATTTTCTTGGTAGCCGACAGTTCTTTCCGGCAATTATCAAGGAGAAGTTTCTGGAGCTGCTTACTCTTAAATTTCTTGCCTTTATCGCCGCCAAACTGATCGGAGTATCCGTCGGAGAACAGGTAAATGGAATCGTTGGGGCTTACCTCTATGGTGTGGTTGGTGAAAGGCTTGTTGGTGACATAGCGGCCGATGGGCTGCTTATCCGGCTTTAGCTCGATGATTTCGGCCTGCCCTCCTTCGCTGCGGAGAATCCAGAGTGGGATATTGGCCCCCGCCCAGCATAGCTTCCGGCTGGTGCGGTTGAGGCAGCAGATGGAAATATCCATCCCATCCATAATAGCGGCTTCCTCCTTCGAAAAAGCCTGGCGCACCAGCTCATTCACCTTATTGAGGATGGAAGCGGGATCTGTAAGCCGTAGCTCTTTGACGGCCTTATCAATAGCATTATGGCAGATGAGCGACACCATGGCGCCCGGAATGCCGTGCCCTGTGCAATCGCATACGGCAAACAGCACCAGATCGTCGGCGCCGGTATTGACAGAAACGCCTTCGCTCTCCCCTACCAGAGACTCCACGATGTAGAAATCGCCGGCAATAATGTCCTTGGGAAGATACAGCACAAAGGATTCCGAAAAGCGCTTGTTGAACTCGCGCTGTGCAGGCAGGATGGTATCCTGCACTTTTTTGGCGTAAAACATGGAATCGGTAAGGTCTTTGATCTTTTGCTTCAATTCATTTTCCTGGCTGAGGATGATCCTGCGGGTAGGCTTGAAGATATAGTACATTTCCAGCAGCACCATGATGATGGCAATCATGCTCATGATGTACTCTATCGTGGTGATCCGGTTTACCGAACGCTCCGCTTCTTTTTCGTAGAGGCTCATGGTGCTTTCCATGTGCCGGAGAAAAAGGGTCTCGTAGCTAAGGATCTGATCGAGTACTGTTGCGGCCTCATACTGATCGCTCGTCAGCCTGGTGACGCCTGCCGAAAGCTCTTTATGAAAAGAGTCGGCAAGGTGCATTTTTTCATAGATTGCCCCGGGATCGAGGGCCTGTATATTCCTTTGCGGATTCCCTCTTACCAGATCTTTATAATCACGGTTCCATTCCTCAAGCACATTCAGCAATTCTTGTTTATACGCTTTGTTCTGCGTATACAACACGCTGAGCTTTCCTATTTTCTGGCTCAGCATGCGCTGTTTCCCCGCTATATTGAGCTGCCTGGCAAAGGCCTTACTCTTAGACGTGGAAATGTAGAGCAACACCTGCTGAACGACCAGGAAAGAAATGATAGAAATGATAATAATCGTGTAAAGTTTCCGGAGTTGCCTGATGCTGGTTGAACCTGAAGAGCCGGGAGAATGTGAGTCCATAACCGTAGAGTAATTTAGCCGGCTCATGGTTTCAACGCTGAAAGCAGTCTTTCACCTGACCGGTCAGATAAATTTACGCCTTTTTTAAACAACGATTATACGTAAAACTACGTAACTCCTGGTGAATTTTAGGAAAAGGAAACTATCGGTTCTTCTTCAGGAACTCCTGGATGAGCTCCTCATCGGTTTTGCCGAGGTTCTTGATAGAAGCCGCCGCATCGGCGGCATAAGGCGATTTCGGAAATTCCTTGATAATCTGCTCGTAATACTCTTTGGCTTTGGGCTCGTCGTTCAGCATTTTAGGATCATCGTAGAGCTGGGCCAGCAAAAACAGAACGGCGCCTTTGTTGCTGAACCGGGGATATTTGTTGAGGCAGTTGTTGAGCATGGCCTGCGCCTGGCTGAAGCTGCCAATAGCCTGCGCCACCTGCCCGGCTTTCAGGTAAAAGACCGGCGACAGCGAATCGTTTTCGCAGTAGGAGGCAAAGCGACTGAAATCACCGATGGCTTTCACGGCCACCTCCTTATCCATAACCACAGCGCGCATCAGCACGGCATCAGAGGCTTTGGCCCTGGCCAGAAGCCTGGAGCAGCTATCGGACGAGGCAAGAGCAAGCGTATCTGCTGTACCATTCACCGGGCTTGCCGGAGCATCTTTTTTTTCCTCTCCCTTTCCTCCGCAGGAAGCAAGGATCAGGCAGCTGCCTGCTATGGCTGCAAATTTCTTGAGCATGGTTTTATTTTTTAGCCTGGTAAACCCTCGTTTTATAATCGGCTTTGAACTTTCCCTTGCTGATGTCGGCCAGCTTGCCGCTGATCAGCTTGCGCTTGAAAGCGCTGATCTTATCGGTGAACAGGATCCCTTCGATATGGTCGTATTCGTGCTGGATCACACGGGCGATCACCCCTTCATAGGTTTCGGTATGCTTTTTAAAATTCTCGTCGAGGTACTCGATCGTGATCTTGGGCTTGCGCAACACATCTTCGCGGATCCTCGGAATGCTTAAACAGCCTTCGCTGAATTTCCACTCGTCGCCGGTTTCCTCCAGGATCCGGGCATTGATAAAGGTCTTTTTGAAACCGTTCATCTCCTCCATCTCCTCCGGGGTGTATTCCGGCTCTTCGTCCTCGTCCACCTCTGCAAAAGGCGAAGCGTCCACCACAAACAGGCGGATGGCTTTTCCTATCTGCGGAGCTGCCAGCCCTACGCCCAGAGCGTCGTACATGGTCTCGTACATATCCCTGATAAGCTTATCCAGCCCCGGGTAATCCTTGTCAATGTCCTCACATTTCTTCCGCAGCACCGGATCACCGTAAACAACTATTGGTAGTATCATTTTTGAATAACTATGGTTTATTTCTTATCAAAAAAGTATTAAGATGACAGTATTGAGAATTGAGATCGTACAGCGAAGCGTGATCTCATTACTCACATCTCTATACTCCTATCTATCTCGTGTAATTCGGCGCCTCCCTTGTAATCACCACATCGTGCGGGTGGCTTTCCTTCACGCCGGCAGCGGTGATCCTGGTAAACTTGGCCCCCTGCAGGGCTTTGATGTCTTTGGAGCCGCAATAGCCCATCCCGGCCCTTAAGCCGCCGATCAGCTGGTACATCACTTCCGCCAGGTGTCCTTTGTAAGGAACACGCCCGCTGATCCCTTCCGGCACCAGCTTTTTGATATCGTCCTCCATATCCTGGAAATAGCGGTCCTTGGAGCCTTTCTGCATCGCTTCGAGCGAACCCATCCCGCGGTAGGCCTTAAACTGGCGCCCCTCAAAAATAATCGTTTCTCCCGGGCTCTCCTCTACTCCGGCAAACATGCCGCCCATCATCACCGTGCTGGCACCGGCAGCAATGGCTTTCACGATGTCGCCCGTGTAGCGGATACCGCCGTCGGCAATAATCGGCAGCT
>Ga0233425_10010280_pt1 | contig 11463 bp, 8 predicted proteins | sample Watercolumn_Towu_2_FD_181712 | JGI IMG/M metagenome (GOLD analysis project Ga0233425, IMG submission 181712) | Freshwater microbial communities from Lake Towuti, South Sulawesi, Indonesia - Watercolumn_Towuti2014_140_MG | ecosystem: Environmental > Aquatic > Freshwater > Lake | place: Indonesia...
CCCGAGCTCGCGAGCGAGCGCCTGGATCATGAGGTCCACGCGCGCCCCGAGCAGGATGTTGTGCTCGATGATGCCGCGTTCGACGCTGCCCTCCGGGTAGGTCGTGGTCATCACGCGGTGGATGGTCTCGAGGTCCCAGCGCAGCGGGTCGAACGCCTCGAGCTCGGTCACGTGGCCGCGCGCGTAGCTGTCCTTCAAGCGCGAGAACGCGCGCTCGAGGAAGATCGCTCCGTCGTGCATCACGCTGCCGTCCACGTCCACGATCAGGTCGTCGCTCAACATCACCGGCTCGCAGTCGCTGCGCCAGTTGAAGAGCACGATGCCGTGCGAGTCTTCGTGATGCCGCCGCAGGACCTGCTCGAGCCCGCTGAGGTAGCTCTCGCTCTGGGCCTCGGACCAGAGCATGCCCACGGCGTAGTTGAGCTGGAGCCGCGGGATGCCTCGCGCGATGGCCCACTGGTAGCGCGCGACGAGCTCGTCCGCGGCGGCCGGTGGAATGACCGCGTTCATGAACCACTGCCGCGAGCTGTCCTTCAAGAGATCCACCGCGCGCTCGACCGCCCGGTAGGCCTCGTCGTCACTCATCAGGTGCGCGTTCCGAAAGCGCCGGTGCGCGCTCTTGTCGCCGTCGAGCGAGAGCAGGATCATCGCGGGCCAACGCTCGAGCGCCCGCACGCGTTCCGCGTCGAGCCCGATACCGTTGGTGGTCAAGATGAGCTCGAGCCTCCTGCGCGAGAGGCGCGGGTGCGCGAAGGCGTAGTCCAGCACGCGTTCGAGCAGGTCCCAGCTCCGCGTGGGCTCCCCGCCGAAGATCTGGAGCTCGAGGCGTGAACGCTGGCTCCGCATCAGGAGATCGATGGCTCGTCGGGCGACCTCCAGAGGCATCACCGGCGCGCTCTCCGACTTCTGCACGAAGCAGTAGCCGCAGCGCAGCTCGCACGAGCGCGTGAGCATCAGCATCAGCCGCTCCGTGTCGGCGCGCGCGCCCAGGTTGACGCTGCCACGCGCGAGGATCTCGCTGAGCCGGGCCCGGGCCAGGTCCTCGCTCGGGATCACGCTCGGTACTCCAGGCGCTGGTCGTCGCCTGCCACAGCTCGCTCGTAGCTGCCGCGCTCGCTCGACCCCGCGCGCAGGAGCTCCAGCGCGCGCTGCGCCTTGTCGACGTCGGCGCGCGTGCAGTGGGTGAGCCGGATCATCGGCTCGTCTGCGCCCATGGGGTGGTCCACCCACTCGTCGATCAAGAGTCCGTGCTGCTCGAGCAACGGGAACAGCCTGGTGCCGCGCTCGGGGGTGTAGAACTTCCAGGAGAGCACGCTCGGACGCAGAGTCTGCGCCAGACGCACCGTCTCGGCGAGCATCTTCGGCGTCTCGAACGGAAGCCCGATCATGAACGAGGCGAAGGTCTGGATGCCCGCCTGCTCCAGCAGGCGAAAGGCGGCAACGACCTCCTGGTTGGTGAAGCGCTTGTCGAGGAACTTGGCGCGGTAGCCCTCGTCGCCCGTCTCGATGCCGAGCACCAGGTAGTCGCAACCGGCGCGGGCGAGCAGCGTGATCAGCTCGGGCCGGAGCTGCTCGATGCGCGCGTGCGCGGCCAGCGGCAGGCCGATGCGCTCGCGGTAGAGGGGCAGGAATTCGGCGAGCCACTCGCGCCTGAGCGGCAGGATCTCGTCCCACGCGGCGAAACCGAAGGTCACCGGCCCCGCGCGCTTCAACGCCTCGAGCTCCTGGAGCACGCGGCCGGGGCTCCTCATGCGCATCGCGCCCCGGCTCGGCTGCTGGTTCGCGCGCCGGTAGCCGTCCACGCCGCAGAAGCTGCAGGTGTACGGGCAGAAGCCGCGCGCGAAGGGCACCCCAATCGCGCGCTCGTAGCGGTTGCCGTCGTCGTGCTCCGCGCCGAACAACGAGCGGTCCCAGTCCGGCAGCGCGTCCACGTCCGGCGCCCACCAGCGCTCGAGCGGATCGAGCTTCTCACGGCGCAGGATGCCGGGGCCCGCCCGCCCCGGGTCCTCCAGCCAGCGGCGCAGCGGCTCCTCGCCCTCCCCCACGCAGACCGCGTCGACGTCGTGCTCGGCGAGGGTCTCGCGCGGGTACAGGGTGGGGTGCGCGCCACCCGCGATCACACGAGCGCTCGGCAGCGCCCGCCTCGCACGCCCCGCCACGCGCCGCGCGAGCGTCGCGCGGCAGGTCATGAACGAGAGCGCCACCACGTCGGCGCGCGTCCCGGCGAGCGCGTGCTCGATGGCGTCGTCGCTCGCGGACTCGGGCACGATCAAGAGCCCCGTCTCGTGGCCGTGGCGCTTCAGCCAGGCCGACAGCGCCGCGACGGAGCTGTTGAAGCGCACGCCCGGGAGCGCGGTATGGACGAAGGCGACGCGCATGGCGGGGCCGCTCTGCGTACGATACCATCGCGGGCGTGGCTGGCACGATCCACGAGGACGCGCGCGTGCTCGGCTTCCTCTCGGCGTCCCTCGCCGAGCAGCTCACGACGCTGTCCACCTGGCAGCTGCCGCGCGCGGGCGTGCTCTTGATGATGAACGCCTGCGAGAACCGCTGCTTCTTCTGCGCGAACCCCGGCGTGACGAATCCGCCCCCCGAGATGCTGACGCGCTGGGCGAAGATCGCGGCTTGGCTCGGGGAAAATCCCTCGCTCGGCGTGCGGCGCCTGTGCCTCGTCGGCACCGAGCCGGCGCGCCACCCCGACTTCGACCGCACGCTCGCGCTCGGGCGCGAAGTGGGCTTCGGCGAGGTCGAGGTGATGACCTCGGGCCTGCGCCTCGCCGAGCGCGGGGAGGCCCGGCGCTGGGCGGACGCTGGCGTCTCGACCGTCGCCGCGCCGCTCTACGCCGCTGAGCCCGCGCTGCACGACGCCATCGTCGGCCGCTCGGCCTTCGAGGCGACGCTGGCCGGGCTCGACGCCGCGCGCGACGCCGGCATCGAAGTGCGCGTCCACACGCTCGCGCTGACGCGCACGCTGCCGGCGCTCGCGGCGCTCGCGCGCTGGGTGCGCGACCGCTTCGGCACTCGGCTCTCGCTCGCGCCGGTCAGGCCGAAGGAGGCGTTGTTCGCCTTCGAGCAGGAGTCACCATCGCTCGCGAGCCTGGACACCGCGCTCGCGCCAATCGCCGATCTCGGCCTGGTCGGCTTCCCGAGCTGCATCGCGCGCCACCTGCCGCGCGACTCCGCCCTCTCGATGACCCTGTACTTCAAAGGACAGGCCACGAGCTTCGTCGAAGCGTGCGCGACCTGCGCCGACCGCCCGGCGTGCCCGGGCATCGTGAACGCCGAGCTCCCGCGCGCGCGGGTCCGGCCGCGCTGAGGCTCGGGGCTCACCGCGCCGAGACGAAGCCCACGGTGACCTCGGTCGAGTCCGGGTAGAGCTCGATGGCGTCCGGGTAGGCGACGAAGCCGCGCGCTTCGGCGGCGCGCTTCAGCCGCTCCCAGGCCGAGCCTCCGCCGAGCGCATCCACGACCCGCGCGGACTCGGCGGCGTTCTTGCGATAGCGGCTCTCCGAGATCCAGAGCAGCGAGCGCGGCGCGCCGGCCTGTTGGCGGATGGCCCAGAAGCCTCCGCTCGCCCCGGCGCGCGTCAAGCGCTCGAGCGCGGAGCGAAGCTCGGCGGGGACCTCGCTGGCGCGGGTGACGGTCGTCTCCGCTCCGTCGCTCGCGAGCGTACGGCACATCACCTCGCCCTCGTCGAGGTCGTCGAGATAGAACACCGCCGAGTCGCCGTCGGTGTCGACCATGCGGCGCGGCGCCGCGGCGCCCTTGGCGAAGAACTCGCAGAGCGGCAGCGCCGGCCATGCTCGGGCCATGCGCTCGATCCACTCGGCCGCCGGCTCACCGTGATCGCTGGCGGCGATGCGCTGTCGTCCGCTCTCGAGGCAGAGCACCGGGTTCAGCTTGAAGTCCTCGAGCCCTTGGGCAGAGCGCGCCAGGTCGAGCGCGGGCTCCAGCCGCGCAGGCAGACCATCGGGGAACACGACGCGCAGGATCTCGTCGAGCAGGCCGCGCCGCTGCGCCGCGTCGGCGCGCCGCCTGGCCCTGCGCAAGGCGTCGCGATCCACGCCGAGCGAACGGAAGATCTGCTGCTCCTGCGCTTCCTGAAAAATGCGGAAGTGGCGGTCGGAGGCGTACTGGCCGCTGGTCAGGTACACGAAGGCGCGCAGCGGGGTCGAGACCGAGTCGACCGGGATCTCCTGGTGCGCTTCCCAGAAGAAGCCGTTCACCGAGCGGTTGTTGCCGTACCAGTAGCGCGCGAGGCGCAGGTACGCGCGGTACTCCTCGCGCAGGCGCGCTTCGTAGCGATCGAACGCGCTCGCAGCCTCTTCCGGCTGGCGCAGCGCGGTCAGCAGCGCCAGCGCCGCGTTCGCCGCGCCGCGCACCGCGAAGTCCACGCCACCGGAAAGAATGGGGTCGACGAAGCAAGCCGCGTCCCCGACCAGGATGAAGCCGTCGCCGGCGAGCCGCTTGTGCGCGAAGGACCAATCCTTCACGAAGTGATACTCGGTGCCGTCGGAGGCGACGACCTGCCGGCTGCCCGCGAGCGGGAGCTCGGCCTCCGCGACCAGCTCGTGGAAGCGTGACGGCTCGATGCGCGCGCGCTCGCGCACCACCACGCCGACGCTGGTCCGCTCGGCGCTGATGGGGATGAACCAGACCCAACCCTCGCGCACCGCGACCACCAGCTGCACGTGCCTGGCGAGCGGGCCGGGCACGCCGCCCGCGCCGTCGTAGTAGGCGTACGTCGCGGTCGCGCGCATGTCGGGGATGTCGGTCGTGAGCGAGAACGCTCGGCCGAAGAGGCAGCGTTGCCCGCTGGCGTCCACCACGAAGCGCGCGCGCAAGGTCTCGCCCGAATCGAGGCGGACGCCCGTGACGCGGTCAGCCTCGACGAGCGGCGCGTCGACGCGGGCTCCTTCGCGCACCGCGACGCCGCGGCGCTCGGCCTCCCGCAGCAAAATCTCGTCGAATTTCGCGCGCTCGACCTGCCAGGCGTGCTCGTAGTCGCCGGCGAGCAGGGAGCGCTCGTCGAGCCTGGGTAGGTCGCGGGACAGACGCTCGTCGAACAGGATCGACCAGGGCTCGCGCGTCTCGCCCCAGACGTACATGGCGCCGTACTTCCGCGCGAAGCCCGCGCTGGCGAGCGCCGGTCCGAGCCCGAGATAGTCGTCGAGCAGGTCGCCGACCGCCGGTTGCAGCGACTCACCCACGTGATGGCGCGGGAAGCGCTCCTGCTCGAGCAGCACGACGGACACGCCCTCGCGCGCGAGGATGGCGGCGGTCGTAGCCCCCGCTGGCCCCCCGCCGATCACCAGTACGTCCGGAGCGCTCATGGGGGCGCATGATGCCACGAGAGAGACTGCGTTGTAGACTCGACCTCGATGGTCGCTCGCGTGCTCGAAGACGGCGCGTACTTCTACGTGCACGAGCCCGACGGCGGGCGGCATTGCCCGGAGCAGGCGCGCATCGTGACCGCGAGCGGCGCCGTGCTGAGCCGGCGGCGCCACGGCTACTCGGCGCGGGTCGAGGTCTTCGACGAGTCCGGCGCGGCGCTGCACGTGGCGACGCTGCTGCGCGCGGCCGCGGCGGTCGGGCGCGCGGCCGAACGGCGAGGCACGGGGTGGGCGCGCGCGCGGCTGCGGCCGTCCGGCCCGGAGAGCCTCGCGCTCGACCCGGACGGCGTCGCCTGCGCGCGCCTGGACGGCCCCGGCGTCGCGCGCGCTCCCGTGCACCACCCCGTCGACGCGCGCGTCGCTCGCCTCTTCGAGGGGCCGCTGGCCTCTGCGCCGCTCGTCACACCCGAGCTCACCGGCGGGCCCGCCCGCCGTGTCCTGTTCTTCGAGTCGCTGATGAACTCGGACATGCCCCACAACGACTGCGAGCTGTCCCAGGGCGTCCTCCACATGGCGAGCGCGCTAGCGGGCAGCGGGGCTCGGGTCGTGCTCGCCAACGTGAAGATGTCGATCAGCGGTGAAGAGCGCGCGGTGGTGGGGCTCGAGTCGCTCGAACGCGCCCTCGGCCAGGGGCCCATCGATCTCGTTTGCGTGACGCTGCTCGAGGGTTACTTCGAGGGGGTCGTCGGCTTGATCGCCGAGCTCCGCCGCCTGGGCTGCCGCGCGCACGTGGCGGTGGGCGGCGTGATGCCGACGCTCACGCCCGAGCACGTCGCCTGTCACCTGCCCGACGTCAGCTTCGTCTGCCGCGGGGCGGGCGAGTACTTCGTGCCGCGGCTCGCGCGCATCTTGGGTGATCGCAGCAGCGTCGACCTGGCGCTCGACGCCGAGCAGCGCAGGGCGCTGCTCGGGATGGACGGGCTCCTCGCCGTGGACCGTGCCGGCAAGGCTCTGATCGCGGGGAACCCCGCGCACACCGTGGAGGTCGATTCGCTCGACCGCGTGCCGCTCGATCTCTCCCTGATCGAGCGGCGTCACCTGGAGCGGGGCGTGGAGCTGGCCACGTCCCGCGGCTGCATCCACAAGTGCTCGTTCTGTTCCATCCTCGGTCGCCAGAGCTATCAGGCGCGGAGCGCCGAGGGCGTGCTCGAGCTGTGCCAGCGCTATCAGGCGCGCTATCGCGAGCTCTTCGGAGACGCGATCCCGCGCAACGCCTTCCGGCTGCACCTGTCCGACGACGACTTCGCCTGCGACCGCGCGCGCGCCGTGGCCTTCCTCGGCGGCCTGCTCGAGACGCCGTTCCGCCTGTCTTCGATGCAAGTCTCGATCGCAGATCTGTGCGAGCGCGAGGGCAAGCAGCTCGTGCCGAGGCTCGACCGCGCGATGCTGGAGGCGCTCCGGCCCGAGTGCTTCGCGGACTCGAGCGCCGGCATCCCCGAGCGCGACTACGTCGCGGACCACAAGTCGCGCGCCTGGAGCTCGTATTTGCAGATCGGGGTGGAGACCTTCAGCGAGCGGGAGCTCGATCGGCTGGGCAAGGGCTACGGCCTCGCACACGTGCGCGCCGCGGTGGACGCCCTGGCCGCGAAACGCATCCACCTCGACGCCTACCTCATCCTCGCGAACGCCGACACGGCGGCCGAGGACCTCGTCGACTCGCTCGAGGAGCTCTGCCGGCTCAAGCTCCGGCACCCCAAGTACTTCCACCTGCGCTTCCCGGTGGTGCCGCGCCTGGTCTCGTACTTCAGCTCGGCGAGCCACCGCCGGCTGCTCAGGCGCGGGCAGGGTGACGCCTTCGCAGTGCGCCGGCACGCGCGGGTCCCGGGCCACCCGGAGCTCGACTACCCGTTCGTGGACGCGGACCTTCCGCGCGACGACTGGGTGCGCGCGGTGGAACCGTCGGTCTTGACCGACGAGGCCTTCTACACGCGCTCGCTCGAGAACCTGCGCCAGCGCTTCGTAGAGCTCGCAGGACAAGGCCCGCTGCCGGCGGCGCGCGAGCGGCTGCTCCGGCGCCTCGACGACCTGCCGCGACGCTTGGTGTTCCAGACGCTGTCGGAGCGAAGCAAGAGCCCGGCGGCGCTCGACACCGCCACCAGAGTGCTTGGCCCGAAGCAGGGCTGGCTCGAGGCGTACCGTCGCTTCACCCACGAAGCGCCCGCCCGGCTGGTGGTCATCCCGACCTGGCAGTGCCAGCTGCGCTGCGTGTACTGCTACATCCCCAAGCAGGACGGCCGCGTGATGAGCCGGGACACGCTCTCGCGTTCCATCGAGCTCTTGCTCTCGACCGACCGGCAGGAGGCCATCCTCCAGTTCTTCGGCGGTGAGGCGCTGGTCGAGTGGCAGCTCGTCCAACACGGCATCGAGCACGGCACGCTGCGCGCGCGCGAGCTCGGCAAGCGCATCTCGTTCATCGTGAGCTCGAACGGCTGGGCGCTGGACGAGGAGAAGCTCGCCTGGCTCCGGCAGTATCCCGTGAAGCTCGAGCTCTCGCTGGACGGGACACCGGAGGTCCAGAACGCCTCGCGCCCTTCGCACTTGCCCCTGCTCGACTCGTACCTGAACGGGATCGCCGCCCGAGCGCGCGCCATACGGGAGAGCGGCCTGGCGCACGAGGTGATCATGGTGGTCGTTCCGAAGAGCGTGGTGCGACTGCCCGAGAGCTTCTTCCACGTCGCCGATCTGGGCTTCCGGCACATCCAGATCAACTTCGCGCTCGGGGTGACCTGGCGGCCGGAGCAGCAGATCGCGTTCGCCGAGTCGCTCGACGCCATTGGGCGCGAGCTCGAGGCACGCTGGGCGCGCGGCGAGGAGCTCAGCCTGACGAATCTGGACGCGGCGCCGTACCCGGTGCGCCTGAACGGAGAGGTCACCGTCGATTTCGACGGCACCCTCTACGCCGGCAACGGCTTCCTCCACGAGAACGAGCACAAGCAGAAGCTCGTGATGGGGCACCTGGACGACCGGCGCTCCTTCGACCGCTACTTCCTGGACGCGCCGGGGAACGACCGGCTCCTGGAGCTCGGCTACGCGCCGGACGTCACCCGCAACAACTGGCGGGTCGGGACGATCATGGCGAGCTTCGTTCGGCACATGCGGGGGCGTGTCCCACATGCGCAGACAGCCCCGGCCGGCGAACTAGCCTTTGCCCCGCCCTTCCCCCCGGGATAACCTTGTTTCACTGGAGGCGGCATGCGTAGACGGGCGTTCATCGAGGGTGTGCTCGCGAGCGGAGCGGTCGCCGCTGTAGGGAACGAGGCCAGGGCGGAGCCCGGGCGCCCGAGCCCCCAGAAGGAGCCCCAGGCACGCGCACCGTCGCTCGACCCGCCGGGCGATGCCCAAGAGGTCTGGCCGCTGCTCGCGCCGCTCGGCGCCGGCGCCGCGATCGGCCTCGGTTGGAGCGTCGGCTCGCTCGCAGGCGTGGTGCACGGCGCCGCGGTGCTCACGCTGACTCATTCCGACGGTCGAGAGGCCCGCGTCCACCTGTGCCGCAGGACGGAGACGTCGAGCGCGCCGGCACACAGCGAGAGCATCGACCTGTTCTTGATGAACGAGGGCGACGGCGGCGCGGCGACGGACGAGTCCCTCGGGCGCGTGCTCAACGTGCTCGCCCTGGTGATCCGCCACAACGAGAAGCGGGGCGCGGGCGCGACGGAGGCGATGATCGCGCACGAGGCGCGCCTGCTGTTCTATCGCGAAGGGAACCTGTTGGTCTGAGCCATGAGCGAAACCCCGAGCGATGGCGCGGAGACGATAGATTTCACCTTCCAGCTGACCGATCGTGAGGTCAGCTTCGACGTCGACGAGGACCTGTATTCGCCCGACGCCATCTACAGCGCTGCCTACCTGTTCATCGACCGCGCCTACGTGTTCCTGGCGCGGCCCGCCGAGCGCAAGGTCAGGGTGCGCCTGCGCACGAAGGCCGCGGCGACCGAGGCAGAGCTCGAGGCGCTCGCAGGCGAGTTCGCGAACGAGCTCTTGAACAGCCAGCTCCGCTTCCGCATCGGGCGCGCCACCGCGCCCATCCGCGAGCACTACATGGCCCGCGCGTTCTTCGGCCGCGAGCAGAGCGCGACCATCGCGGAGCTCTTGGCCGAGCTCGACGCCGAGGAGCTGGCCGAGGACCCGCTCGAGATCCCCGTGCCCTGGCAGGCCGCACCCGAGAAAGCCCCGAATGGCTGAGCGACTGGAGCTCTCCACGTCGCTCTACTCGGCGGAGGCAGTGCGGAAGACGCTGGAGGCCTTCGCCCACCTCGGCAAGCTCGGGCTCGAGGAGCGCGACGACGCCTTCGTCCTCCTGATCTCGGACCCCGACCCGGACCTCGGAGACGACCTGATCCACGAGATGGCCAACCACGCGCTGGCGCTGACGGTGACGGGGCGAAGCCCACAGCAGAGCTAGCAGCATGGAGAAGAAGGTCCGCGTCGTCCGCCTGCCCCTCGCCGAGGACAAGCTCTCCTACTTTCGCTTCGGCGACGTCGGCGACAAGAAGATCGTCACCAACGACGCCGGCGCGTTCCACCTCATGGGTCAGCAGGCCTTCGAGGACTTCCTGGGCGGGCGCATCGGCGCCGACCACCCCGAGCACAGGCCGCTGTCGGAGAAGGGCTTCTTGCGCGAGGGGCTCGACCTCGCGCGCTTCGCCGGGCAGATCCGCCGGAAGAAGCGCTTCGTGGGCGTGGGGCCGCACCTCCACATCGTGATCACCACGCTGCGCTGCAACCAGAGCTGCAAGTACTGCCACGCCTCGCGCACGAACATGGATCGGGTCGACACCGACATGTCGCTGGAGACGGCCAAGCGGGTCGTCGACCACGCGCTCTCGACCACCTCGCCCTACGTCAACTTCGAGTTCCAGGGCGGCGAGCCCACCGTGAACATGCCGGCGCTGAAGTTCATCGTCGAGTACAGCCGCGAGAAGAACAAGTACGAGAAGAAGGACCTCGAGCACTCCTTGGTCACCAACATGACCTACATGACCGAGGAGAACGCCGAGTGGCTGATCGACAACGACGTGATGGTGTGCACGAGCCTCGACGGCCCGGAGGAGCTGCACAACTGGAACCGCACCTGGCGCCAGGGCTCGAACGCCTACGCCTCCGTGCGCAAGTGGATCGCCTACTTCAACCAGCGCTACATCGACAAGGGGCGCGACCCACAGCGCTGGCACGTCGACGCCCTGATGACGACGTCGCGCAAGACCTTCGACCACTGGCGGGAGGTCGTCGACCTGTACATCGAGCTCGGCATGCGGACCATCTTCCTCAGGCCGCTCAACCCCTACGGCTTCGCGCTCGATACCTGGAAGCGCATCGGCTACACGCCGGACGAGTACCTCGCGTTCTACCGCAACGCTTTCGACTACATCCTGGAGAAGAACCTCGCGGGCATCGAGATCTGCGAGGGCACCGCCGCGACGTTCCTTTCGAAGATGCTGACCGCGGACGACCCGAACTTCGTCGACATCCGCTCGCCGTGCGGCGCCGGGACGGGTCAGGTCGCCTACAACTACGACGGCAAGATCTTCACCTGCGACGAGGCGCGCATGACCGGAGCCATGGGCAACGACGCCTTCCAGATCGGGCAGGTCGGGGTCACGAGCTACGAGGACGCCCAGTCCCACCCCACGGTCAAGGCCCTGGCCACCGCCTCCCTCCAGGACTCGCTCCCTCACTGCGAGAGCTGCTGGAACAAGCCGTTTTGCGGCGTGTGCCCCATGCACAGCTACATGACGCACGGGGACATTTTCGGGCAGAGACCGAACTCGTCGAAGTGCAAGGAACATTATACAATTGCCTCCATGCTGCTCGACCGGCTGGGCAACGACCCGGACGGCAAGATCGAGCGGATCTTTCGCCGATGGACGATGACCCGCCCCCGCGAGCCGAGCGGGAGCTGTGCAGTGTGAAGGGGTGCCGCTCATGAAGAAGGACAAGCTTCCCAAGGTCGCCAAGAGGCCCGCTGACTTCATGCAGCCGGACGAACAGCGCCACGCCAACGAGGCGAAGAGCACTGCCGACCTCCTCGAGCGCGCCGACGCGCGGCTCGAAGGCATCGAGGGCATCGACC
>Ga0233425_10010281_pt1 | contig 11463 bp, 10 predicted proteins | sample Watercolumn_Towu_2_FD_181712 | JGI IMG/M metagenome (GOLD analysis project Ga0233425, IMG submission 181712) | Freshwater microbial communities from Lake Towuti, South Sulawesi, Indonesia - Watercolumn_Towuti2014_140_MG | ecosystem: Environmental > Aquatic > Freshwater > Lake | place...
CGGTGCTCTCGGTGGGCGCCGACTGGCTTGGCACGTGGGTCTCGCCGACGCGCTACGGGGTGAAGTACGGCCAGTTCAGGCAGGGTGAGGGCAGGGAGCGGGGGACGCTGTACCACGCCGAGTCCCGGATGTCGCTGACTTCGGCGGCGGCCGACCGCTGGCTGCCGGTGAATCCCGGCAGCGAGGGAGCCCTTGCGCTCGGGATCGCGCACGAAATCATCGAGAAGCGTCTGGCGCCCGACGCCAACGTACAGGCGTACCTGGCGGGCGTGCCGAAGACCGTGGTCGACGCCAACACGGTAGAACGGGCGGCGCAGGCGACCGGCCTGTCGGCGGAGGTCATCCGGGAGGTCGCCGAGAAGCTCAGCCACGAAGGCCCGGCCCTCGTGATCGGTGGCGGTTCGGCCGGTGCGCATACGAACGGCACGCGCAGCCTGTCCGCGATCTACGCCCTCAACATCCTGCTCGGCTCGGTTGGCGCGCAGGGCGGCATCTGGTTCAACCCGCCGTCCGCCATCGCAGGGCTGCCGGACAGTGCTTTCGGCGCTCCGTTCGCGGACTGGGAGCGAGAGGTCGCCTCGTGGCGCGCAGGCAACGTGCGCACGCTCGTTTTCAGAGGCGCAAACGTCGTACACGGTCTACCTCGGTCTGCGGACGCCGCGGGCGCCATCGCAAGCGTCGAGCACATCGTCGCCTTCGCCACCGTCCTCGACGACACGACATCTCTGGCCGACCTCGTGCTGCCTGAAAGCACGCCGCTCGAGGACTGGGGCACCGACGTGCCGGAGCCGGGCCCGGGCTACGCGGTCGTCGCATTCCAGCAGCCGGTCGTCGATTCCACGTACACACGCGACGGCACCGAGAAGCTTTCGGACTCCCGTGGGTTCGCCGACACACTACTCCGCGTGTCCGGTGGCAGGGCCGGTGGCAACTCCATGCGCGAGGTCGTCCAGAAGGCGGCCTCCGACCTCTTTGCCAAGGGGGGCGGCTCGGTCACCGCCCCGACCGCCGGCCTTTTCCTTCAAGGCGTCCTGGCGCGCGGCGGCTGGTGGGACTCCTCCGGGAAACAGGCGACCGCTTCCGTCGCGCCGGGGAGGCTCTTCGACGGCGAGCCGGTCGCTGCTTTCGCTGACGCCGAGGCGGGCCTGCCCGGCATCGACGTTCACCTTGTGCCGTTTGCCCACCAGAGCCTGCTCGACGGCCGGTTGGCGGCCGCACCCTGGGCGCAGGCGACGCCGGACCCGCTCACGTCCGCGGTCTGGACGACCTGGGCCGAGCTGGGGCCCGAGGCGGCCGAGCGACTCCAGGTCCGGGAAGGTGACCGGCTGATCATTCGCTCGGCAATTGGCGAGATCGAAGCCCTCGCATACATCAACCCGGCGACTCCGCCAGGTACCGTCGCCGTGCCGGTCGGCCAGGGTCACGGCAGCTTCGGCCGGTACGCTCAAGGGCGCGGGGCCAACGTTCTGTCGATCCTGGTCGACAGGAAGGACTCCGACTCCGGAGCGCTTGCGTGGGGCGCAACACGAGTGAAGGTATTCCGGGCAGGCGGGGCCAGAAGGCTGCCCAAGTTCGAAGGCTCCGGCGAGATAGCCCGTGAGGTAGAACCGGGGGTACCGATCATCACGGTCCACGGCGACGAGTCTGCCGAGGAAGCCAAACACCGGCTCGAGTCCGGCCACAGGGTCCTGAAATAGGCGAGGCGTAGCCGAATGGTAATGCCGTCACAGGAGGTAGCAGCCCACAGCTGGGGCATGGGGGTCGACATCGACCGCTGCACCGGCTGCCAGGCGTGCGTTGTGGCGTGTCAGGCCGAAAACAACCTGCCGATCAACGAGGAGGAGCACTTCCTCCAGGGGCGGTCCTTCGAGTGGATCCGGGTCGAGCGCTACTGGGAGGGCGAGTACCCGAACATCAAGGCGCGCTACATCCCGATCCTGTGCCAGCACTGTGAGAACGCGCCCTGTGAACCGGTCTGCCCCGTGTACGCCACGTACCACAATGACCAGGGCATGAACGTCCAAGTCTACAACCGCTGTGTCGGCACCCGGTACTGCGCCAACGGATGCCCCTACCAGGTCCGGTTCTTCAACTACTGGGAGCCCGTCTGGCCGGAGACCCTCAGGAACCAGCTGAATCCGGACGTGACCGTCCGCAGCCGGGGCGTCATGGAGAAGTGCAGCTTCTGCATCCAGCGCATCAGGCGCGTGCGGCTACAGGCGAAGTCGGATGGCCGCGCCGTTCGCGACGGCGAGATCCAGCCGGCGTGCGTACAGGCGTGCCCGACGAGCGCCCTGGTGTTCGGAGATCTGAACGATCCGACCAGCCGCGTTTCGAAGCTGAAGAATAACCGCAGGTCGTATCTGTTGCTCAACGACACGCTGCGGACCGAGCCGAACGTTTACTACCTGGCCCGGGTCGAGACTGTCGGGACCGGGGCGGCGCATGGCTAGCCATATCTCGACCGCCCCCGACCACCGGCCGACCTTCCAGGAGTCGGCATCGCAGTTGATCGCCCGCGGCCGCACCTCCGCGCCCGCGTCGCCGGCTCGGCTGTGGATCGTCGTGCTCTCCGCCGTGACGCTCGTCGGCGTCGTGGGCGTGGCCGGCCGCCTTGCCGGCGGCTTCGCCGACCGCTCCGCCTGGGGCTACTACGCCGCTGTCGTTTCGTTCCTCCTCAGCACCGCCGGCGCCGCACCGATGGTCTCCATCGCCCCCACGCTCGCCCGCGCCAGCTGGGTGCGCCCGGTAACCAGGGTCTCGCAGCTCTTCGCCGCGGTCGGCGTCGTCACCGCCCTGCTCTACATCCCGCTCGTATTCGCCCTCCCGCCGCTCGTCGAGGACGGCGTCCGGCGCCGCTCCATCTGGTTCGGCGCTCCCTCCCTCACGCCCCACCTCTGGGGCACGATCTCGGTCCTCGGGCTCGTATTCATCGGCCTCGCCCTCCTATGGTCCTCTTCGATACCAGACTTGAAGGCCGTGGCGGAGACCGCCACCGGGCTTCGCCGCCGCATCGCTGGCAGGCTGTCGATGGGTTTCATCGGCACCGACACGCAGTGGAAGGCCCTCCGGATGCGCATCGGGGTGCTGGGCGCCTTCTACTTCCTGTTCCTCGTGTTCACGCACATCGTCTTCTCGGCCGACTTCGCGGTCGCACTCGTGGCCGGCTGGAAGGACGCCATCTTCCCGATGTACCACGCGATGACGTCGCTCCAGTCCGGACTGGCCAGCACAATCGTGGCCGCCTACTTCATCCGCCGGTTCGGCCGCCTCGAGCGCTACATCGAGCTCGACCAGTTCTGGGCGATGTCGAAGCTCCTGTTCGCGACGTCGCTCCTCTGGTTCTACTTCTTCTTCTCTGCGTTCATCGTGTTCTGGTACGGGAGGACCGGAAGCGACCAGGCGGTAATCGACATCCTGATCGGAGGCCCGTACCGCTGGGCCTTCATCGCAACGTTCCTGCTTTCGTTCGTGATCCCCCTCTTCAGCCTCATGTGGAACCCCGTGCGGCACAGCATCAAGGGGCCGACGATCATCGGGTCGCTGATCCTGACCGGGATGCTGATCGACCGCATCAGGATCTACGCGGCCGCGTGGTCGGCCGAGGGCATCAACGACCGGTACCTTCGTTTCGTGCCGGCCACGCACTGGCCGGACCCGTGGGACGTGTTCGTGATCGTCGGGGCGATCGGCGCCGCCGCACTCGCCTTCCTGCTCGCCACACGGCTGGTACCGGCGGTGTCCCTCTGGGAGATCCAGTACATGCGATTGCTGACCAGACCCGTCCGGTTCCTCAAGGGCCACGCGTTCATCATCGCCAAGCCGGACTAGAGACATGCAGCAACATCGGGAACTGACCGAACGCCAGATCAACACCCAGCTGCTGAACGGCGCGCTGGCGACTCCAGCGTGGTGGAAGTGGGCGGTAATCGGCCTCGGACTGATCGTCCTTGCCGGCTTCTCGACGTTTGGCTATATGGTCAACCGCGGCCTGGGCGTAACCGGCTTGGGACGTCCCGTCTTCTGGGGCGTGTTCATCACGACCTTCGTGTTCTGGGTCGGCATCAGCCACGCCGGGATCATGATCTCGGCCATCCTGCGCCTCACGCAGGCCGAGTGGCGCCGGCCCGTCACCCGCGCGGCCGAGCTGCTCACGGTCTTCTCGCTGATCACGGCCCTCACCTTCCCGGTCATCCACGCAGGCAGGCCGTGGAGGATCATCTACTGGATTTTGCCCTACGACTTCTCACGGGGCGTGTGGCCGAACGTCAGATCGCCGCTGATCTGGGACCCGGCCGCAATCGGGACCTACCTGACCGGGTCGACGCTCTTCCTCTACGTGGCGTTACTGCCCGACCTCGGCAACCTTCGGGACCGCACGACCGGCTTCAAGCACGGCCTTTATACGCTCCTGGCGCTTGGCTGGCGGGGCAACTCCCGGCAGTGGCGCCTGCAGACGACCGCGGGAATCCTGCTGTCGGCGCTCATGCTGCCGATCTTCGTGTCTGTCCACTCGATCGTCAGCTGGGACTTCGCCGTGACACCCGCCGTCGAGGGCTGGCACTCGACCATCTTCGCCCCCTACTTCGTCATCGGCGCCGTCCACTCAGGTGTGTCCGCGGTCGTCACGATGATGGCGCTCATGCGCTGGCTTTGGAAGTGGGACAACTTCATCCGGCCGGAGCACTTCGACGCCCTCGCCCGGCTTCTGATCGTCGTCGGCACGGCGTGGTTCGCCTTCACCCTGGTCGAGATCCTCTACAGCCTCTATTCGCTGGAAGGCCAGGAGCTCGCCTTCAGGGACATGCAGATCTTCCAGTGGCCCTGGGCGCTCCTGTTCGTGATCTTCCTGATCACGGCGTTCTTCATCCCGGTGCCCGCGTGGCTGTTCAAGCGGGTACGCAACAGCATCCCGTTGATGTTCTGGACCTCGATTTCGGTCAACATCGGGATGTGGCTGGAGAGGTTCCTGATCATCGTCCCGGCCCTCTCTCGAAAGCAGCCCTTCGTATATGTGTGGGGCTCCTACCACCCGAGCCTGGTCGAGCTGACGCTAATCCTGTGGTCGCTCGCGTTCGTCGGGATGAACATGCTGCTGTTTGCGCGGTTCTTCCCGTTGATCCCGCTGTTCGAGCAGAAGGAGTCGCAGGCGTTCTCGTCGAGGGTCCAGATCGGCCGCGCATCCGTGCCGGCCGTGCTCCGTGAACGGGAGCAGGAGTAGCAACGATGGCACGCAAGAGTATTTTGGGGCTGTACGAGACCCCCGACGCCGGGGCGAACGCTCTCGACGGCCTGCACGCCGCGGGCGTGGAGGCACACGAGACAGAGGTGATGACGGGTACACCCTACCCCGAGGGCGCATTCGGCGAGCACGTTCCGCAGCACCGCCTGTTCCGCTTCCCGGCCTTCGGAGCGCTCTTCGGCTTCACCCTTGCGCTGCTCTACACCGCGGGCACCCAGCTGGCATGGCCGCTGGTCACCGGCGGCAAGCCGATCCTGGCAGTCCCGGCGATGCTGATCATCCTGTACGAGTTCACGATGCTGAACGCCGTGATCTTCACGGTGGTCGGGATCATCTTCGAGTCGCGCCTGCCGAACCTGTTCACGAAGGCGCCGTACGACCGCCGGATATCTGAGGGCATGGTCGGGGTGGTCGTCAGTTGCGAGGAGAACAGGGCTGCCGAGGTCGAGGCGGTACTGCGAAGGGCGGGCGCCCTGGAGATCAAGTCGGCCTGATGCGCTCGCATTCTTTTGCCCTGGCGGTCGTGGTCGTGGCAGGGCTGTTCGCGTCGGGATGCATCACGAAGCGGGGGACATACCCGATCGAGGTGTTTGCCGAGCAGCACTACTCGCAGGCGTACCGTCCGCAGGAGCAGCCGCGCCTGCCGCCCGCGCCCGAGGCGGTCGTCTTCGCCGGGGTGGGTCCGGACGCGGTGCTGAACGTGCCAGAGAAGCGGCAGCGCGAGTATGTCCCGGCGGTCGCCGCGGAGCTATTCCGGGTGAACTGCTCGGTGTGTCACGGCATTCAGGGCCGGGGTGACGGGGCGATTTTGCCCTACCTGACCGCGGACGACAGCTACTACGCGAGCAAGACTGGACAGAGGTACGTTGCGCCGCCCCACCTTACACAGACACGGACCCAGCGCGACCGGGACACCGTATTTACGATAATTACGACCGGCGTGGTCGTCATGCCGAAGTTCGGTCTCCTGCTGACGGAAGAGGAACGCTGGGACCTGGTCCGGTACATCTTCGACACCGATACCGGCCTGGGAAGGTAGACGGAACGGCCTCCCGCGTCCGGCGGGGCCACTCGCCCGGAGTGTCGTCCGTTCACGTGGGTATCCTGGTCGCGGCGCTGTTGGGCTTCATCGTGCTGGCTGCCGGATGCGGCCGCCCTGCGCCGACGCTTGAGCAGCGGGCTCAGGCTTTGGACAGGCAACTCATCTGCCCGGTCTGCCCCGGGGAGACCCTCGACCAGTCGGGCGTCCAGATCGCAAAGGACATGCGTGTGCTGATCCGGGAGAGGCTGGCGGCCGGCGACACCGAGGAAGCGATCAAGGCGTACTTCGTGGATCGATACGGCACGCGCATCCTGGCCGAGCCGCCGGCGTCCGGCATCAGCCTGGCGGTGTGGGTGATCCCTCCCGTCGTGCTGGCCGCCGGGGCCGCGGCCCTCTGGGCCGTCGTACGAGAAATGCGCCGCCGCGCAGTCGCGCCACGCGCCGAGGATGAGTCTCTGGGAAAGTACCTGGGCGCGGTCGACGACGAGCTCGGCACCGGGAAGCGGGGCGCTCCCTGATGGCCGATCTCGGGTTCATGGCGATCGTGCTGGGCCTCGGCGTCGCCCTGTACGCGGCGGCCGGCTCGATCGCCGGCAAGGTCTACGGCGCCGCCGAGCTTGTCGTAAGCGCCCGCCGTGCGGCCTACCTGACCGCGCCGATCGCCCTCGCCGGGGCCGGCGCTCTCATCGCTGCCTTCGCCACCCACGACTTCTCGATTGACTACGTGTTCGCGCACAGCAACCGGGTGATGGACCGCGAGTTCATCTGGGTGGCGTTCTACGCCGGGAACGGAGGCTCACTGCTCTACGTGACCTGTGTGCTAGCGATCATGTCCGCTGCCGCCATCCACCTGGCGCGCCGCCGGCTCGCCGACAGCCTGCCCTACACGACAGCGATCCTGATGGCGATCCTCGCCTTCTTCTTCCTGGTGATGGTCGTCTGGGCAAACCCGTTCTCGCACACGACGTGCCCGGGTCCGGGCGGGAGCCAGGTCGCCTGTGTGCCCGACGATGGCCGGGGGATCAACCCGCTGCTGACGCATCCGGGCATGTGGGTGCATCCGCCGTTGCTCATGGCCGGGCTCGCGGGGATCGCCGTTCCGTTCGCCTACGCCGCCGGGGCCCTGGCCGCAGGTCGCACGCGCGACGAGTGGGCGGACGCCGCCCGGGTCTCCGGCATCGTCTCGTGGGCGATCCTGGGCACCGGCATCCTGATCGGAGCCTGGTGGGCGTACACGATCCTCGGCTGGGGCGGTTACTGGGGCTGGGACCCGATCGAGAACGTGGCGCTGATGCCGTGGCTGACTATGACGGCGTTCATCCACTCGATCATGGTCCAGAAGCGCCGTGGCATGTTCCGCATGTGGAACATCGTCCTGCTTAACATCGCCTTCGTGCTCGCCCAGTTCGGGATGTTCATTAATCGCGGCGGCCCGGTCGTATCGGTGCACTCGTTCGCCGGGTCGGCCCTGGGACAGGTGTTTCTCGGCTTCATGCTGCTGAGCCTCGTGTTCGCCTTCGGCGTCTTCTTCTGGCGCTACCGATGGCTCAAGAGCGACCGCCCCGTCGAGTCGTTCCTGTCCCGCGAGGTGGCGTTCCTGTTGAACAACTTTCTGCTGCTCGGGATCACCTTTGTCACGCTGTGGGGCGTCGTCTTCCCGCTCATCACCGAGTTCGCCTCGGACGGCACCGTGACCGTGGCGACCCCGTACTTCAACCGGGTCAACGGGCCCCTGTTCCTGGGGTTGCTGGCGATCATGGGGATTGGCCCCGTGATGGCCTGGCGCCGGTCTTCGATGCGTTCGCTCGGGCGCTGGCTGCTCCTCCCTGTCGGTCTGGCGGTTTTGGCCGCGGCCGCCATGGTCGTTGCCGGCATGCGCGAGCCCCTCGCCGTCGTCGCCTTCTCCGTGCTCGCGTTCGTCGTGCTGGTCATCCTCGAGGAGTGGTTCCGCAGCACTCGGGCGCGTGCCCGGGCAGGCGGCAACTGGGCGGCGGCGTGGCTTGGTGTGATCGCCGGCAACCGGCCCCGGCATGGCGGCTACATCGTGCACCTTGCCATCGTGACGGTGGCGTTCGGGGTGGTCGGTACGCAGTTTTTCGACCAGCGTGCCGACCTTGTTCTGAAGCGGGGCGAGAGCGGGGCGGTCGGCAGCTACCGGCTCGAGTACGCCAACCTCAAAATCGAGGAGCGCAGTGATCGGACGGCGCAGCTCGCTCACCTCAACGTGTACCGCGGAAACGACCGGATCGGGACGCTGCGGGCGTGGCACGCCTTCTACCCGGACTTTCGGCAGGCGTCGGTGCGCGCCGGTATCAGGAGCACGCCGGTCGAGGACCTCTATGTAGTGCCAACCGACTTCCTCGAGGACGGGCGGCTGGTGCTGCGAGCAAGCGTAAACCCGCTCGCAATGTGGCTGTGGATCGCCGGACCGGTCTTCGTGATCGGGACCGCGGTCGCCCTCTGGCCCCAGCCAGCGCTGGAAGTGCGTCCCGCCAAAGCGCAGGTTGCCGCAGGTCTGGTGCGGGGGACCGCCTAGCGGTGGGCCTCACGATCGGGGTCCTCCTGACGCTGGCCGCTGTCACGGTCATTGCATGGCCGTTCGTGCGCCGCCGGGGCGCGGTGCCGGGTGGGCCCTCATCGAGAGGATTCGAACTGCGGCGAGCGCGAGGGGACATCTACCGGCAGGTGCGCCAGCTCGAGGTCGACCATTCGGCCGGCCTCGTGGGCAAGGCCGAGTTCCGATCGCAAATGGATGAGCTGCGGGTTACAGCGGCCAGGCTGCTCAGGGAGGAGGCGGCCCTGCAGGAAGGCGATGCGGGCCAGCCGTTGGCCGACCCGATGGCACGACTCGAGCAGGAGATAGCGGACGCCCGCGCCGTCCTGGCCCCGGCGCAAGAAAGGTCTCCCAAGTGAAGGTCGTATCGGCCGTCGACCGCGCAGGTCGTGGCCCGGCCGCGCGGACGGTCGCGTCCGCGCTCGTCGGAGCCGTCGTCGTGGTCCTCGTCGTTATCGCCCTCGCTCCCATCGACCCTGCATCGGCGCAATTTGCCGGCCGTGTCGCCGGCGTCGTCGTCAACGGAACGGATGGCGCCTCTGTCCCCGACGGCTTCGAGGTCGCACTCCTCACGACCGATCTCGACGGGAAGATTGTGTCCCAGCGCACGACGCCGGTCGACGCCATCGGGGCGTTCGAGTTCACCGGGGTCCCCGAGGGCGACACCGTTCTTAACCGTCTCGTGACCGACTACCAGGGCATCATTTCGACGATCCGGCTTGAAGAGGAGATAGCGCCCGCCAACCTGAGGGTGCAGATCTTCGAATCGACGAGATCGCTGGACACCATAAGCATCGCCAGCGAAGTGCTGGTCGCCCGGCCGGACGGCCCTTCCCGTTTGATAGGATTCCTGGAAGCGATCACACTCCGCAACGACGGCGACCGCACCTTTGTCGCCGACCTGACCGACCCCAACCTCTCCGGGCTGAGCATGCTCAGGTTCGGCCTTCCCGAAGGCTTCCAGGGATTCACCGGGGTATCGGTCGACCCGCACCTCCCCGCGGGCAATATCCTCGAGGCCGGCCCCGGATTCGCCCTCACCAACCCTGTCCCACCGGGCGAGTACAAGCTGTTCTTCGAATACTTCGTGAGCTACGCGGGCAGCGAGTTCGGCTTCACGCGCAATTTGCCGTTCGGCGCCGGGGAGTTACGCGTCCTCCTCCCGGCGGGAGTGGCCACCGTGTCGGGTCGCGGTTTGGGGCCACTCAAGGACGTGACCCTCGGGCCGTCCGTCTATTCAGTCATGAGCGGCGCGGGCTACGAGCGCGGCGCGAGCGTCGAGCTGACGTTCACCCGTCTCCCAGAACCTACGACGTGGCAGTCCCTGCGCACGCGGGCCCGGAACGCAGATGCCTACGTCAAGATCGGCGTCCCCGTTGCAGCCGGGGCGATCCTGGCAGGGCTACTCGCCTATGTGTTCGTTGTCCGCAGCCGACGTCGGCCGGAGACTTCGGAAAACCGGGACCTGCTCGTCCGCGAGATCGCCTCGCTGGACGGACGGTTCGAACAGGGTGAGATCGAGGAGGCCGAATACCTGAGCCGCCGGGCCGAACTGGTCCAGCGGGCGCTCGGCCAGCCTGACGGCCACCCCTAATTCTTGTACGAGCCCCCGTTGACGTTGATGGCCTGGCCGGTGACATTGCGTGCCAGGTCCGACGCCAGAAACGCCGTCAGCTTGCCGATGTCCTCGGGCGTCTGCTCCCGTCCAAGCGGAACACCCGCCTTCACCTGCCTCATGAAATACTCACGGAGCGTGACCCGCTCCCCGGACGGCATCGAGTTCTGCCGGCGTTCGGCGATCTTCTCCCACAGCGGCGTCCAGAGCAGGCCCGGACAGATGCTGTTCACGTTGATATTGAACGGCGCCAGCCTCAGGGCGTAGGCCTGCGTCACGTTAATGGCCGACGCCTTCGACGCCGAGTAGTGCACGAAGCCGGTCGTCCCACGCCTTCCGGCGGTCGAGGCAATGTTGATGATCTTCCCGGAGCGCCGGTCCTTCATGTGCGACTGGACCGACTCGATGCCGTGCACGATGCCCATCACGTTCACGCCGTAGGCGTAGTCCCAGTCGTCGCCGCTGCTCTGGTTTCTGGTCCACCAGTCCCGGCCGCCACCGACTCCGGCGTTGTTGACGAGGATGTCGACGTGCCCGAACGTGCTCAGCGCCGATGCGACCATGGCATCGGTCGACGCGCGCTTGGTGACGTCCGTCTGGACGACTGTTGCCGCGCGCCCCAGCCTCTCGACCGCCTTTGCGGTCTCCCGCGCCGTCGAAGGGTCGATATCCGCGATCACGATGTCTGCGCCCTGCTCGGCGAGGACGGTTGCGATCCCCCGGCCAATTCCGGTGCCTCCGCCGGTCACGATCGCCACGCGCTCCGCGAGCCGCATGGCCGACGATCTCGCAGGCTCGGATCGCATCATCGAAAGACCTGCTTCATCGGAGGAACGCCCCGCCGTCGACGTTGACGGCCTGCCCCGTGATGTTGCGGGCATCCTCGGATGCGAGGAAGGCGACCATGTTCCCGATGTCCTCGGGTGTCTGCTCGCGCTGGAGAGGAATGACGTCTCGGACCATCATGTCGAACACCTGTCGGGACGGGATGCCCTGGTACTTCGGGTTGA
>Ga0233425_10010282_pt1 | contig 11462 bp, 11 predicted proteins | sample Watercolumn_Towu_2_FD_181712 | JGI IMG/M metagenome (GOLD analysis project Ga0233425, IMG submission 181712) | Freshwater microbial communities from Lake Towuti, South Sulawesi, Indonesia - Watercolumn_Towuti2014_140_MG | ecosystem: Environmental > Aquatic > Freshwater > Lake | place...
CGATGGACCAAAAGTACTTTGTAACTTCCCCTGTCTCTGGTTTCCATGGAATGTCTTTTCGCATACCGATGATAGCAGGGTCTATATTCAAATAGTGACAATAGGCACTCATCCTTGCGCACTTGAAACATTTGCCACACCATCGCTCTTTCGTGTTATTCAAACAGCTGTAAACATATTTGATGAAATCCGTTTTTGAAAGCTCGGCCATCATTTCAATTTTAGGGTAGCAGTTGAAAAGAGGCAGGAACATCGCCTCTCCAGGTGCGCTGAAATGTTTTATGGAAGTCGGATGGAGGGCGATGTTTTGCTTGTTTCCATAGTCCAGCGCTTCTTCTAACTCGCTTCCCTTGTAGATAACATTAAGACGAAAAACTTCGCTCAACGGAACAAAGGACCAATACATAAGCAAGCCTGTTGTGAATCTGTGTTGAGTGCAATCACCTCTTCTTAGCAGCGAATATGCATTCGTCGTTACACGTTGAAGATTCAGCCCTCGAATTCTTATCAGTTCGTTCTCTAACTCCTTTTTTACTTGGTAATTTGGGCGATTGTTCATCATGTTTTCACCAGTCAGAGAGAGTAATACTGGTTTCATGCGCTCCAACGAGTATACTGCAAACGAGCTTTCAACACCACCGCCAAAGAGTATACCCGGCCGCCCACAAGCCACCTCTGTTGTTTTGAAGCCGATTTGTTTGTCGGGAGCGGTCGAGAACCAATGTGTTTGAGATTTCGGCATCTTAATCACCTTGAAAATACGCTCCCAATAATTCTGAATATCTGCGTGAATGGTGAATGGAGAAACAATCACGACCTGTTTGTGGATAGCAGAATAGATTGGAAGAATGACACTCAAAAACTGCTGTGTCGGGTACAGTGCATTGGGGGGGACATTTGACTCATATCGTGTTCGAAATGGGGCATGACGGAAACAGTCGCCTAGTGGGGTTGCGCTCCATTCAACGATATACTCACGGGGGAGTAATTGAACTCCATGAATCTGAATCGTGTTCATGCGTTTGGTTCACAACTGTGAAAGCAACATCTCGATCCATTCTTGCAACGGAAACAGGCAATGGCACACCCGCTTGGTGACTGCGTCACTTCGGTTGTGCGTTTGCCATTCAACGATCGCAGATCATATAACTGTTCCATCATGCACGCTTCAAATGCAGCCCCAAGAAGCTGCGGTGGTCCTCAAAGTCGGCTGAAATAGATCTCTTGTTGTCAAAGCGATGCTTCATCTTATCAGGGTGCAACCGCCCGACTTCTTCGGGCGACCAGAGATTGATAGATTCGGGATGATCCAACTTTTCCTTTAGCCAACTGCACTCCTTGTGCTTCTTCTCATGGCAAACGAGATGCACCAACGCTCCCGATGCCAAGCTGGGAATTGCGCCGTGCATTCTTCCGCCCACGTAAGTGAGACATGAACGGTATAACGCAATATACTTCCGATAGTCGCTATTGAAAAAAACCGGGGCATCGAACAGGTCACAGGCGCGGGAGTATTCTTCTGGTTCATGCACCACGACAACATCTATCCTCTCTCGCAATTGCGTGTAGAGATCCTTGTAGAAGCGCTTGTGTTCTGAGCACTGGAGGCGCGGGTTGAAGATAAACAGGTTCGCCTCTGCGGGCTGATACGAATCGCTATGAAATGCCGGATCAAGAAAACGGCGGACGGTGACTCCGCAACTCTCCAATGCCCGTCTCGCCGCTTCATCCCTGACCGTCGCGACTCGGATCACGCCCGCTGCATGAGCGGCTTTCAGGTGTCCGTGTTGCCCTTCCTGTCCGCCTCCAACGCCAACAATCCAAATCGGCAACCCGGTCTTGGCGGCGAGGCGGTAGAAAGGCTGGATCGTGTCAATCCACTCAGGTGTGCCGGCGACGATCAAGGCTTTGGCATTCTCCACCAAGGAGCGGGGGTCGCCAAAATTCCGCAGGCGTTTCCATATCGGAGACCAGAAGCAACTTCTATCTTTGTCCTCGACCGACACTTGACAACGGTTGATCCAGACCACCGGATCTGAATCCCCCACTCTCAGCAGCTTGAGCACTCCATCGCGAATCAAATCATCGCCCAAGTTCCAGCCGTTTGTCGTACTGACGAGCAACAGTCTCCTGTCGCACGACCGCTGTTTTCTGGTCTCTGCGATTGTGCGATAGGTTGGCGTCTGCGGATACGAACTGAAAATCCCGCGAACCAGACGTTCACTCACCGCCGGGGAAAACAGTAGATCAATCTTCAAACCCAAGACGCAGGCGAGATGGGCCATGCCGCTATCTGTCCCGACAAACTTCTTGCAGGCCAGCAGTTCTCGAATGATGAACGGCAGGTTTCCTTTTCTGTACTCAAAGGTCTCCCCCAGATAGGCGCGGGTATCCGGGCCGCCAATGACCGCCATCTTGCTGTCGCTGTAGGCCGCTAAGAACCGCCGTAACGTGGCCGCTGACCAGACGCCGCCAGAGCGCCCATCGAACTGCACCAGAACCACGTCTTCTTTCTTGGGAAGCACCTCCAAATGCAACCGGGGCATCTTCACTTCCTCAGGGAGCACACCGCCAAGGCTCAATTGCAGCGCCCGCGCAATTCCTTTCATCCAACCTAACTCCTCGAAGTTGTACCCGAACGGATGCACGTGGATCATCGGCTCCCACCCCTCGACCAACCGGATATGCTCGAACGCAAAGAGCGTCTCGATCTCTTCGAACAACGGCGTGGACTTCACACGCAGCGTAATCCCGTTGGCTCGCGCGAAGTTCTCACTCGCGATCAGCATTCCCAGAGAATCGCCCAAGTGGGCACCACTCCAAAAACTCACCGCCATGTTCACGGGAAGGGTGATTGCGGCATCTTCAATCTCCCAGTAGTTCCAACATTGGTCTTTGCTCCCTTTGATCCGGGCTTCAAGCTGGACTGTCTCCCCGGCCTTCAAATGAACCTCCACCCTCTGGCCATACCGAACTTCACGCCGATTACAGAATATGGTGGCCGAATCCCTTCCTCCTTCTTTCACACCGGCGCGAATGCTGACAGAACAATTAGAAGCGGCCTTCAGGATGAGGATTGACGGCGCGTGAGCTTGAACCCGAAGCGCGCCATCACATTTCTCCCACGCCTTGTCCCAGCCGGTTTCATATCGTTCTATAGTGAGAAGATTCATTTTCAGGGCAGTTCATTAAACACTTTCTTCCAGCTTTTCATGCTGCTCTCTAGGCTGCCCAACTGCTCGCCCCACGCGCGCGCGGCCCGCGCCATCTGTTTCCGCAACTGCGGCTCAAACGCCATCCGACTCGCGTAGTAGATGAACTCCTGCTGCGTGTTGCACAGCCAGCCCGTCACGCCATGCTTGACCAGCTTCTTCCAGCCGCCCCGGTTGTCCACGATCAACACGCTGCCGCTCGACATCGCCTCGAACCCGATCCGCGGCCAGTTCTCCGTCGTGTCCATCGGCTGCAGGATGATGTCGCACTTCTTGTAGAACTCCTGCTGGCTGCACTGGTGTTGGTCCACATAGGTCGTGACCCACCAGTACGCCTTGCCGATCTTGCCTTCGCTGCGCTTGTCGAAGCCGAGCATGTAGCCCCGCTTCTCGCGCGGACTGACAAAGTATTCCCAGATGTGCAGCGTGTTCTGGGAAAACTTGTCGGTGTCCTGCCGGCTGACCCGGCCCACCCCGAAAAAGTTCGGGTCCCGTTTCTCCACGAACGGGAACTGGCGGCTGTCGAAGTAGGGAGCGAAGTGCAGGAACTTCGCGCCCTTGCCGGGATTGAGCGGCTGAAGCGCCGCCTTGTGGTTGGCCATGACTTCGTCGTTCTGGTAGAGGAACGCCCCGATCAATCCCTGCTTCATCGCTTCCTTTTCCTTGTCGAACAACCACGTCATGCAGTTGACGAACACCGTGTTGCGGGTGCGCTCGGCGATGGCGGGAAGCCGCTGGAGAAATTCGGCGTTGCAGAAGCCGAGCACGGGCGCGTCCTTCTCAATCGCCGAAAACTGATCGTGCTCGTGGATGATGACACCGGCATCGAGCATTGGTTTGTAGAGCGGCTCACCCTTGTAACCGGCATTGGTGGGGATGATGTGGACGCGCAGTTTCATCGCCAGCCACGCAAGGATTTGGTGATGCAACTCGGTGCCCGCCCCGCCGTACAGACCCGGAAACCCATGGACATAGACATCATTCATTTCAGTTCGACTCCGTGTCTTGACAGGGACGGCAAGAAGATTGACTGGCAAGAAGATTCCTGCCCTGAAATATTGTTGCCCACGTTCTCATCAGGCCGCGCTCACCTCGTAATCGCCGTACCAGTCGGGGCCGACACCCGTGTACGGGCCGGTGGGGTGATTGGAATCAGGTCCGCCGCCCTCCAGCGCCCCAAAACTACCCGTGCTGCTCTCAACTCTCCAGACGCTGCCGGTATAATAAAGCCGGCACCCAAACCCGGTCGCCCACATCGGGCCACCGAATGGACCGGGCGAGGCATCCACCGTGTATTGACCGATCGGAGTCCCGTTGCCGTCGGGAGTCAGCAGCGTCAGATTCAAGTGTTGCGGCAGACCTGACGACGAACTGCTGCTGGAACTTGATGAGGACGAAGAGACGGAGGAACTGGAAGAAATTGAAGATGAGGAAGAAGAACTGCTTAGCCACGAAGAACACGAAGAGCACGAAGATGAACCAGAGGAAGATGAGGAACTGGAAGAAATGAAAGAGGAGGAGGAAGAACTGCTTAGCCACGAAGAACACGAAGACGAGGACGATGAGAGCGAACTGGATGAGGAGCTTGAACTGATAACACTACTGCTCGACGATGATGCACTGGCTGAACTGGAGGGCGGTGGCCCGCCGATGTGTGTCAGGTGCGGCTTGCGTTTGCGGCGCGGATGACGCCGCAAGGTCCGGCGACGTTCCGGCTTGCGCTGCTTGCGCGGTGATTTCTTTTGCCGTCGGCGTTTCATAGGGAACCACGGAACACACGGAAGTTCACGGAAAAAGAAATCTCAGCTTCTTTCTGCCGTTTCCGTGTGTTCCGTGTCTTCCGTGGTTTGCTCTCCGCTCCGGTTCAGGGCTGGCAGACCGCCGTCACGTCATCGCTCGTGAGGCCGACCTCGGCGTCGTTGACGACATAGATGCCCCGGTACTTGCGGACTTCCGGTTTACCGGGGACCAGTAAAGGGCGGTTGTCCACATACGGCGAGGACGTGTCCCGCGCGAGGAACACAAACCCGCTGTCGCCGTCCCGCTGGCTGTAGAGGTTGACGCCATCGGCTTTGCTCTTGTTGAAGGCGACTTCGACCGCGCCGTGCGGCAGGGGATTGGCCACGAGCACCGGCTGGGCAACGGTCATGTCGGTGCTGTCTTCCATGCCGACGATGCCGAGTTGGATACCCTGCTCCTCCGTGTAGTCGCGGTGCCCCAGCACTCGCTTCGCGAACTTGCGGACGCGCGCTTTGATCGCGGCCAGCGTGTTGTCTTTGTCCTTGTTGGACTGTTTGGCAGCGCTATTGGCCGTCACAGCGGCGTCAACCTTCTGGTGAGCGGCGGTATTGTCGGCGGTAATCTCCGCCAGATCATCGGCGGTGATACCCAGCCCCGCGCCGATGGCGGTGGCTTCCCTCTTCAACTTGTCGTGGAAGAGTAGAAACGCCGCGTCATTGGATGGCATATAATCGCGTTTTGCCATGTTGTCAGTCTCCTTTCTGGTTGGTTAGTTGTTGTGAACACACGTCTTCCGAAATATTTCCGATAGCACGCAGGAAAGCTTCCCGGACACGCTGGAACTTTTCCAGCACACGCAAAAAACTTTTTTGCGTACCTTGGAAACTTTCCCGGACGCGCAAAAAAGGTCTTTGCGCAGGCTAAGAACTTTCTTGCGCACGCAAGAATCATTCTGGCGTACCCTAAATTCATCCCGCGGCACGCGGGAATCATTCCCGGATACGCTGCAATCATTCTCGCGCACCCAAAAAACGTTCCCGGACACGCAAAAACCTTTCTGGCGCACCCTAAAACCATCCCCGGAATCGGTTCTGCCGTCTTTCGTCCGCTGTGGACTGAGTCCTGAGTCTTGATTCGTGAATTCTGTCTGCTGGCGGTCAAGGACTCTGGCTTCTTCCACAGCATCCCGCAGCCGTGTTTGGTCGGGAAGAATGCTTCCGTGGCCGCAATGAGTTTCTTCGCTTGGGCATACCCGTTCCTCACGGAACCTTGATCGAGGTCATCCACCAGCATGACTCCGTTCGGAGCAAGTTGCGGCCAAAACTGGAGGATGTCATCCCGGCAACCATCCGCCGAATGCGCGCCATCAATGTGAATCAGATCAAATTGTTCCTCCGCGCCGAGCGTGATGCCCCGGCTGTCGCCCACAAGAAACTCCGTCCGGAGCCATGGACAGCAGGCTTTGAGGTTTTCCGAGGCGACCCGTTGCGACGGCATCCCGAACGGATTCTGGTAGGATTGCAGGTCAATGCTCTTGGCGTAATCGCAACGCGATCCTTTCGCCAGTGCGATCAGGCTGTACCCGAACCGGGTCCCGATCTCCAGAATCCGCTTTGGGGCAAAATATTTTCCGAGCAGATAATAGAACTGATAGTACGCCTCCTGCCCCAGCGCCGGCACCAACCGCTGGTCGGCCCGGTACACCACTTCCGCGAAAAGAACCTCCAACCGCGGAATCTCAAACCGTTTGGTCTCGCGGCCAAAGTAACTCAGTGTGATCTGGCTCAGCATAGCTATTTGCTTGGAACCACTACCGAGGGCGCAATCTTCTTAAGCGCATCTTTCGCTGTGAGTTTGACAGCTTTCTCGGCAAGCGCGCCTTTCAGTGGTTCAATGGCGGCCTTGGCATCGGGTCCGATTGCTCCCAATGCGCGGATTGCCTCGCGGCGAACCTCCAGTTCCTTGTCTTTCATGGCGGCAATCAAGGCAGGAACAGCATTCTGCGCTTCGGGCCCGAAACGACCCAGTGCCGTTGCCGCACTCTCCCTAAGTCCCCAGTCATCGCTCTGAAGCGCCTCTGCCAAGACAGGTATTGCTTCTTTCGCATCCGGGCCAATTGCTGGAAGCGCGCGAATAGCAGCAATCTGCATTTCCGAGGCTTCATTGCGGCTCTTCACGATCTCGGTCAGAATCGGCACTGCAGCTTTTGACGCTGCCCCCAAGTCTCCCAGTGCATTTGCCGCGCTAATGCGAAGATCATCCGGGCCGAGCTTTTCAATGGATATCGGCGAAATCCTTATTCTAGGGTTGCGGTGTCGAACGCTCAACAACTCCATCAACGAGGGGACAACCACTTTCGGTTCCGCTCGTATTTTCTCGACAACACCGATGGCAAGATACCGAATGTCGCCCGGTTCCTTCAGATCCGTCATGATCTCTAGGAGGGTTGGAACCGCTTGCGTGGCAGCGTCTGGGAACAAGAACAAAAGGGCAAGCACTTCTCCACGTATATCCCGGTCCGGATCATGCAGCAGCTTGATCAGAGATGGCATCACTTCTCTCACCTGCGTACCAGTATTCACCAATCCGAGGCGGCCGACGGCGTAACTGCGAATCCTTGCATCCGTGCTTCCCAACGCTTTGACAAGTTCTGGGGTGGTCAGCATCAGCGAGGGATCCTGGTTCGCATTCGGGCTTTGCGAAGACTTGGGACCGTTCATAATCTTTAGTTCTCTATTGGCTTCCGGAGGAGGTGCTGCGGGCTTGCACGCAGCAGCACCAACCACCAACACCAGCAGTGCTCCACAATATGCTCTCTCACAACTTCGCCTTACCATGCGTGTGAAGAGAGAGAAATCTCCATTGATTGTTCCTTGGTTCTTCATGGAACGGTCAACCTGGTGCATATGTAAATGCGAAGGGAAGATACGTTTCCGTATCGAGACTTACGGCGATTTTGTATATGTGGCCCCCAACACCCAATGTATTGTACCCCGCTTGCACGATGGCAGCCATGCGAGCAAGGCCTGCGTCGTTGTAATCAAAGTCGTAGAGATCTGTTAAGACACCATCAACGATCTTGATATTGGTCACTTTCATGTCCGAATGACGAACAGTCACATAGAGGCTTCCTTGAACATCTGCTCTCCCGATTGCTATGTCGAGCAAATCAATATCAAAAAGCTGAAACACAACCATTCCGCGCATCGGCCACGGGCCAAAAGTGTAGCTTGAGTCATTGCCCCAAACATGATTTAGCACTTCGTCTCTGTTGGCGCTCGCTCTCAGTGTGGATCGTATTACTTGTTCCTTGAAATCCGGGTGCGTCCTAATGGCTATCGCTACCTGCGTGTACGGGTCGAAACTGTTCAGTCGGAGCGGACCGGAATACACGTCCTCATCAATTGCTTCCCAAACAACACCCGTGTTATGTGTGTAACCATAATACCCGTTAGGGAGGATTGAATCCTGTGTTTCTGTCGCTTGCTTGACAGGCTGGTCAAACAAAAATGCTGACAGGAACCGACCGGCCGCCGTAAAAAGGAACAGCACGTCTTTCTGATATAAAGCAAGGCGGTTACGCTTATACTCTTCAAGGCCGACAAACCTGATCCTACCGACACTCTGTTCTTTGTCGTCCGGCGTCTCGTCAAACCAAGCCATGACCTTGAAGAAAGTGAGGGGGTTCTCTGTCTCCAGACACAGGGCTGCAATGCCGTCTTCATTGATCCCTACCGGCTGCCCCACCATAGTTGGCTCGCCAGTTCCGACAATACCAAGCTGCACCTTGACCTTCGCCCGTGTTTGTTCATCGTTGGGGGTCACTTCAAGTTTCGCCTGTACAGCACCCCCGTAGATTGGCTTGGAGCCTTGGTACCTAACTACGCGGAATCCGACCATGATGTAATCATAATTCTCAGCACCTGTTCTATCGGGCCAGAGATTGGCTTTTCTGTAGGGATACTGGTCGGACCATATTTCCTTGATCTCGATCTTTCTTTCGCCACTCGAACTTGATGAGCTGCTGGAAGGGGAGGAACTGCCACTGGAACCCGACGACGTGCTGGTGGAACTGCTCGAAGGCGTCGAGGTCGAAGAGAAAGACAGACTGGAAGAACTCCCGCTCCCGCTCGAAGAGGAACCAGAGGAGTGGCTGCTGGAACTGTGCGAACTCGACGAGGACGAACAACTCGAACTACTGCCGGAACTTGATGAACAGGAGGAGGACGAACTGCTGGAGGGTTCCGAAGGCCACTTTTCGGCGAGATAATTTTCGACCAGTACCCGGTCGTCATCGTCCACAGCACTGTCCAAGAGCCAAAGTTCGTGGATGTCGCCATTGAGATATTCCCCGCCGATCCAACGGGCGCCGAGGCTGAATAGGTCGGACGTGATATTTGCTTGCTGAGCACTGGTGGATTGCTCGACTAGCTCGCCGTTAATGTAAAGGCTCAATGCGTCGCCATCTTTGACAAACGTGACCATAGCCCGCGTCGTCGGCATGGCACCGTTTTCGCATTCGTTGCCAGTGCCGCCTTGGAATCCTTCCGCTTTGCCGTCAGCGTTGGTGTGGAAACCGAACGCATTCGGCGCATCGGGCGAAACGGTCGCGCCCAGATGGAATGCGGTCTGGCTGCTCCCGCTGACCCGCACGACCATGAACAAGGTCTTCGACGTGTTACCCAACACCCCCGGAACATGTCCCCAGAGAATGTTGTTGATGCCATTGAAGTGGACGGACGGTTGGGAGCCAGCCGCGTAGGTGGGTCGCCGGTAATCGCCCTGCTTGGCATGGTGATCGCCGCCGCTCTTGTCTTTCCATGCCATCACCGGGTCGCCCTCTGTCGTAACCGGCTGGGTCATCGCAGTGTCTTTGAACAGCGTGCTGATATCGCCCGCATCAAACCAGAGTTTCCACGCTGGGATGATTGGAGCGGATGACGACGAGGAAGAGCTTCCGCTGCTGCTGGAACTGCTGGATTGGCTCGACGCCGATGCTGAACTGCTGCTTGAATGCGATGATGACGAACTGCTCGACGTGTGCGAACTACTCGGTTGGGATGAAGACGAAGAAGAACTGCCCGGCGGCTCGTATGTGCTCACGTGCGCTGTGAACGTCAGGTAGGCTTGACGGCCCAGTGAATCTTGGAACGTGAAGGTAAACTCGTGGTCGCCTGGGGTCACGGATTGATCCACCAAGACAGACACACGGCTGTTGATTGCATCCCACTGAAAACCGACACCTATTAGCGGGGGGCTGACATCAAGGCTCACGCCACCCACGGCGCCCGACAACGTCACATCCACATACTGTAATCCCCAGCCGCCAGAACCGCCGAAGGTCAGTTCCGCTTGCGTCGGCATCACCGAGAACGGCTGTGGTCCTGTTGACGAGGAACCGCCGGGTGGCGGACTATAAGAGCTACTCGACGACGAACTGCTTGACGGTGGCGGCGGTGGACTGTAAGAACTGCTCGACGACGAACTGCTCTGTGCCGGCGGTAGAGGTTGGCTGGAGGAACTGCTTGAGGACGGCGACGAACTGCTTAGTGGTGGCGGTGGAGGAGGTGGTGGCTGGCTGGAGGAGCCACTGCTCGATGATGAACTGCTGGACGGTGGTGGAGGTGGAGGAGGCGGTGGTGGCGCACTGGAACTGCTGCTGAACGAAGAACTACTTGATGATGACGAACTGCTTGGTGGCGGCGGTGGCGGCGGCAGACTGGAGGAACTCGACGATGACGAAGACAAGCTTGAACTGCTGCTAGAATGGGATGATGACGAGGAACTCGATGACGAACTGGAACTGCTGCTGGACGAGATACCGCCAATCCATTGCGGCCAGTTGAATGTGCCGTCATGCAGACCGGTCTGGTCGTGCGCCGTCGTGCCGGAACCTTCGTTCAACTTCCACAGCCCCACCGTCGAAGAAAGCACAGTGAGATTGTGGACAGGCGTGAAATCATTCGTGTAAAGCGCAATGTTGCTGACACGCACGTTGTCAAGGTCGCCGATCCAACCGTAGTTGGCGCCGTAGGGAACGGAACCGATCAGCAACGGTTGGTCGTTGATTCCAAGTCCGTTCGCCCAAGCCTTGGACGCCACGTTGACGCCATCGGCATAGACCCGGATTTCGCTGCCATCCCAGACGCCCGCGATATGATGCCACTCGCCATCGGCAAGATTCGGTCCACCCTTCACGTAATCATAGTTGCCGTTGTTGGCGATGCCGAACGATGCCTGACCATCGTACAACTGCAGCTTGTAGCCGCCGGTGCTGGGGCCATCAACACTGCCGAAGTTCATGTTGCCGGTGGACTGCGTCGTCCGAATCCACGCTTCGAAGGTGAGTCCACTTTGCGGATAGAGCGCCGAGTCATTCTCGACTCGGACCCAATTGCCGCCGTTGAACCGCAACGCGTACATTCCGAGAGATGATGAAGAGGAGGAAGAAGGCATAAGCTCAGTCAATCGTTTCGCCGGAGGGACGCGCTCCGTCGCGTCCATTGCCAA
>Ga0233425_10010283_pt1 | contig 11459 bp, 12 predicted proteins | sample Watercolumn_Towu_2_FD_181712 | JGI IMG/M metagenome (GOLD analysis project Ga0233425, IMG submission 181712) | Freshwater microbial communities from Lake Towuti, South Sulawesi, Indonesia - Watercolumn_Towuti2014_140_MG | ecosystem: Environmental > Aquatic > Freshwater > Lake | place...
CCAGACCCTTTATCCCTTCGCCAAACATTAAAGCAGAGACTACGATAGATATGTTCAATAGGCAGGGCGCGAAGGCTGGGACGGAAAAATGCTTAAGGGAGTTCAGGATGGCCGTCGAATAGGCAGCCAGGCTTATGAGGACTATATAAGGGAATATTATCCGGTTCAGCCTGATAGTAATGGCCAGCTTCTCGGGATCCGAAATAAATCCCGGGGCGATCAGGCGTACGATAACAGGAGAAAATATTATGCCCAATAAAGTTATGGACATAAGAATCACCAGGAGCAGATTTAAGACTACATTAGCCAGTCCCCAGAATTCCTCCCTGGTTTTTTTCACATTGTATTCGCTAAATACCGGCACCAGGGCGGAGTTGGCCGAGCCTTCTCCGACCAGATCCCTAAAAAGGTTGGGGATGCGGAAGGCAATGACAAAGGCCTGCGCGTAGACATAGACGCCGAAGAGGCGGGCGATGACGATATCTCGGATGAGCCCTAACACCCGGGAGAGAAGCGTGCCGGCGCTGATCAGGCCCGCGGATTTGGCTACGGATTTATGGGTTGACATGATAGTTTAGTTATGGTAGTATTTTTATAATTTATTAACCAAAAAAGCCTGCCTGCCGGCAGGCAGGGAGTTTTTATGCCGAGACGCAGAACTTCAGTAAAGAAAAACCGGTCGGACAAGAAAAAACACTTACGCAACCTGAAAGTAAAACAGCAGTTGAAGAAAACGCTGAAACAGATCCAGGCCCTTTTGGCGGCCAAGAACCTGGGCGAGGCCAAGGCCCTTCTCTCTAACGCCTTCTCTCAACTGGACAAAGCAGCTAAGAAAAGAATTATACACCCGGCTACTGCCAACCGCAAAAAAGGACGCTTAATGCGCAGGCTTTCCCGCGGCGCATAAACCGACCACCAGTTTCTCCAGGGCAAAAGACGGCTTAAGCCTCCCGGTCTTAATATCGATATCGCAACCCAAAAGGAGCTTAAGTCTTCTTTTTGTCTCAAAAGGATGCGCTATCCCCCTCTCCCAGGCGTATCTCAAGCCTCCGAGGATCCTCTCCGGTTTTTCCCCGTTTTTAAGCAGCTGATCTAACAGTTTCAGCGCTGCATCGGTCCGGCGCGACTCTATAGAACGGCTTAGCACAAAGGTATCCGGCTTAGCTTCTTCCTTAAACACAAGAACCTTGGAAACCCTTCTTAAGTGGTTAAGAAACTCGTCTCTCCTCTCCGCGACCTCAAAATCCAGGACAAGGATTATCTCTTTGGCCGGCTTAGAGGAATATTTAAGGAGATAATCCTTGATCTCCTTCTTCAATCCCTCTGCCTGGCGGACGACCAGCATCCTCTTCGGATCCCTGAGAGGAAGATAGGTTAACTCTTCCTGTAGGGCTTTCAGAGTTAGGTCCCTGGCATAAAGCACGTCCAGGTTAAAATCTTCAAGCCCTTTTTTGACGTATTCGGTCTTTAGTTTTTTAAGTTGAAGGTCTTTGGCGGGGGAATCGGCTCCGATAAATAGATAGACCATAACCCTACCACTGCTCGACAGTCCGCTCTACGATGCGGCGCGCCAGATCATCAAGCGCCTGATCTATTGCTGAGCTTTCCGAAGTCTGCTGCGGCCCCATGGTGAAATACGAATAATATCCGGTAAAACCATTCTCTTCCCAGACTACCCTATTCTCCGCCCTGTCCCAGAGGGAGATATTGACCACGATATTGACCCGGTATTCCGAGACGTCGGTATTGCTGTCATACCTCATCGGGTCCTTACGAAAATCCGTGAGCTCGCCTTTTAATATCAGATCGGCTTTATCTTCCTTGACCGGTTTGAGGTTTCCGTCGAAGATATATTTATTGACTACGACCTTGGTCACGTCGCTCTCCAGCGTTGGACGGTAAATGCGGTATTTGTTTGCCGAATAGGTCTGGTCCGTAATGTCAATTTTATTTATGAACGGGGTGATATAGATCGTCCTGTACTTATCAGATATCATCGAACGGGTGGTATAGCCGCAGCCGGATGGACCCAAAGAAAGGAACGCTAGACCCAAAACCGCCAAGAGTTTTATCTTATTCATTTCTTCATCTTCTCCAGTAGCTGCAGCCTCTCCGCAGCCTTTGCCGCCCAGGAGGTATCGGCGTAATTTTCTATGCAATCATTATAATAGATCCTGGCCGCGGGATAAGCCTTTTGTTTTTCGTAGAATACGGCGATATGGAAGCTGGCCGCCGCTTCTTTATCCCTTAAGATCCCTATGTTCTTCTCCGCCTCCTGAGAGAGTACGGCATCGGGATGCTCTTTTACAAACTCCTCGAATTTCTCCTTGGCCTCCTGCATGGCGCCCTGATCGTAATCTGGTCCGCGGGAGACAGCGGCGCGGCAGCTGGCGATTTGGAACTGCGACGGTTCAACCCATTCACTGCTGGGATAATTCGCGATAACCTTATTGAAGGCGTCCTCCGCTTCATAATAACGCTGAAGCTCCTTCAAAACCAATCCTAACTTGTATTGAGCCTTAGGCGCAAGCGGGCCATAGGTGGAATTCTCAATAACCTTGGTGAGAATTTCCACAGCCGGCGTCTCCACCGGAAGAGTCACCCCCAGAGCCTTGCGTTTTGCGCCGGCCATGAATTGCTCGGCAATTTTATACTCCCGCTCATTGATCTCTTGGATACGCTCGGAGAAAGGGTACTTATCGATAACCTTCTGGTAGGCTAAGAAAGCCTCATAAATACTCCCGCGCTCTTCAAGTACAACACCCAGATAATATTGGCTCTCCGAGGCCTCGAAAGACTTGGGGAATACGGTAAGCAGCTTATTGAACTCTCTCATCGCCTCCTTGTATTTCTTAGCCTGGTAGAACTCCATAGCATAGGCAAACTGCTCTTTAGGGGTGGGCTTAGGGAGATTTTTGGGATTAATCCACTTCCCGCTTTGGGGAGTCCAAATCCAGTAGGGGTAACAGGGAGTAATAAAGATACCCGAGAATAGAATTATTACTAAGATTATGCGCCTCATGGTCTTTTAACTCTAACACAGATAACCGGCGTTGTCAATCCCGCTACTGGTATAATTTAATCCGAGAAAGCTAAATAACCCATAACCACCAGATTGGCTATAGGTATGATTAGTAACCAGGCCAACCAACCAGGTTTATTTCTGGCTAAAGCTATCTTGTACCAAAGGAATATGACGAATGCGGCCATCGCGACAGATCCCACAAATGGTATAAACGAGGCCAGAAGAACAAGGAGCCACCAATAGCTTAAGCCCCCTATTTTACACATAAGGAACATATTCCCTACGGGTATCCATGCCAGCCACGCCGGCTCCTTCCCAGTCTTCTTGGCTATGAAGGTAAGGCAGATCGCCGAATAAACATAAAAAACCAGAACAATGACCAGAATCACCAGGAATATAATTGCGGCGGCGGCAACGGCGACCCTCTTCTCTTTTGCGGAGAACTTGGGAAGACCGGTATCCCGGGAGGTTACGCGCTTGGGAGCGACTACAGGTTCTGCGATCGGCACAGGCGGAACGCTTGGAGTCTCTACAACCTCTGATACGCTAACCTCGGGCCTCTGTATATCCGCAGAAACAACTGGCGCTACGGGTTCCTCGGCAACGACAATCGGCTCTCCATTAATACTCTGCACCTCATTTAGATAATAAGTTATCTCGGTCCCTTCAAGGTCAACCTTAACCGACGAGGAATTCATATCGGTGATCGCACCTTCTATCTGCTGTCCGGTTTTCAATACGATGCTATCCGCGCAGGCAACGGAAACAACCGTTAATAACGCCAGGACCAGAAAAACAGATTTTTTCATTACTCTCTCCTTTCGGTTGCTGTTTCTGTTTTTGCAGTTGCCGAATTGGCATGTTTTTGCGCGTAATCAGCCGCAAGCAAGGCACCGACCACTATGGATATAAAAAAGAGCACAGTCATTACCAGGATACCTATTATAAGGGCTATCATGCAGCCGACTCTTTTCTTAACCGGCCGGTTATCCTCCTTCAGCCTCCTGGCCGTACTATATGCGTCGAAAATACCGATTATCCACGGGAAAATAAAACAAGAGGTGACAAAAATCAGGATTCCCTTGCCTGCCTGCCCGTTATACAGCTGGCCCAGTCCGGCGACTACAAAACTCAAGCTGGCGGCTATGGCCGGGGAATGCCCCTGGCCGGATAATAAATCTTTCTTGGCGGCGTTGCACTCCACGCAGTAGAATTCGCCCGAGCGTTCCAGGCGGGGTTGACCGGAAATATCCCTGGCGCAGCTATTACATAATAAGCTCGAACCTGTAGCATTAAAAAGATTGTATTCCGGCATCAGCCGGCCCACGAATTTCAGACTGAAGGTACGAAAGAATACGGCGATAGGCAAGCCCAGGCAAATCAGACAGTACATAAGGCAGAGCCCAAGTGGAAGCACCACGGCCAGCGCAAATACCACCGCGGCAATCTTAGAGAGCGAGGCAATCAAATAGATAATCAGTCCCGCAAGAATAGCGGGCACGATCAATATAAGTACGCTGGCCAGCGAAATGAACATATAGATCATCGCCGCCCCCATCCCCAGTACAATCTTGGCCAAGATATAGACAAAGAGGTCTTTTTTCGCCCCGGAGATCATCTTCATTGCCTGCCGGAAAGCCGGCCGGAAACCCGTATTGTCCTTAAACATCACCGGTAAAACGATATCCAGCAAAATAATCCAGAGAACCCCGGATAAGATTATCAAAAGCAGGAATAGCCCGCAATAAGGGAGCAGGGCAAGGATTATTTCTTTTATGCTGGCTTCTACCGGTGCCGGATTAAAAACAGTAAGACGTAAAATATCCCTAGCCAAAAAGAACCCTAACGAAGAGACGGCAATAAGCAGCACGGAAGAAAAGAGGAAAGAATACCTGAAGAAAGCATTTCCCGGCTTCTTGAGATCTCTAAACGGTATCCTGACAGAGGCGTCGTTAAGCAGAACATCGCGTAAAAAAATAAAAGAGAACCGTGCATGCAGCCAGGTTATAAGCGCAAGGACAAAGAATGCCAGAAGAATCCCGGCGCCGGCCACTACCGCAACCCTAGGCTGCTTCAGCAGTTCTCTTGCTTGAATAATTATCTCTTTAAGGTCAGGGCCGGGAGAGGTTTTAGCAGGACTTTGTAGCGCAGAATCCCTCTTTGTTTCCTGCCGGCTTGAGGAAGGCAGATTAAGATTAAACGAACCGCTGGAGAGCGTGCCGGATAACAGGGCCACGAAACCCAGGATAAGCCATTTCTTCAGCTTGAACGGCTTAAAAAGGAGAGCGCGCGTCCACTCCATCGAGCCTTCTATAAGCCTCAGGAAATCCACCATTAACAGTCAATATAAACCAAAAAAACAGCCCTGTCAATAGGGCGCCAGAAGGGTAAAAGGATAAACCGGGATATTTCTCAGGACCCAGAAGAGCAGGATCAGGACGAGAATCAACCAAATCCAGAAAGGCCGCAGGAATATCCCTTTAACCGGTTTCCTCCTTAAGCGGCCTCGGATATAAAATAGAGAGTACCCGGCGAATACGCACAGCAATATGACCGTAAGAGGATTATACCGGAAGGCGGAGACAAAATCTCCCTTTAGAAGTTGAAGCGTTGCCCGCGTTGAACCGCAACCCGGGCAGTATAAACCGGTCAAGGCGTGAAACGGGCAGGGCGGGAGCAGATTAAACAGAATATCCTGCAACATTAAACCTATTTCTTGACCTGGGCCATAGCAGTAAAGACCTGGATTATAACCCAAGCTACGGTAGTTACCAGGCCGGTGCCGAAAGAGACCCAACACCATACCTTGGCTTTGCGCGAGAGCGCTTTAGCCCCTTCAATGTCGGCAGCAGCTACCTTAGCATTAACCTGCGCCGCATATACTATTGCCACGATGCCAAAGGGAACGCAACAGCAGATGGTGGTCAATATTGCCGGAACCAGATAATTACGTACCTTAACCGGAGCGTCCTGTCCCGGCTGAAGAGTATGTTCCAGAGGCTCCGAACACTTTACGCATTTCCAAGCATTATCGTCATTAGGACTGCCGCATTTCGTACAAAACATAGCTCCCTCCTATCCTCTGGCCCTGACAGAGCCGATGACTACCAAAATAGTGGCGGCCAAATACAATAAGCCGAAAAACCCGCCGACTAAAATACCTATCCAGGCATGCACTCTTCCCTTTGCCTCAGGGCGTTCTTTGGATACCTTTAAACCCTTGAACCCCAGTATAAAAGCGGCGATCCCTAAAAAAAGTCCGATACAGGGAATAGCCGAGAATACTCCCAGATAATAAGCCACCAGCGCAGGCACATTTTTATAAGGAACCATCGTCGCCAGGGCGTTATCGGTTTCGACCGGCTTCAATAGCTGGCCGCAGGGGCATTTTAGATTTGAATCGTTGTTTTGAGCTCCGCATTTAGGGCAATACATCTTGGCCTCCTTTTGGTTGTTTATTTTAACAGGAAAATCCGGTTTATGCAATTCAAATCATCCCGGAAGATAAAAATATGCCCCAGGAATCCGGGCCATCAGGCCGTTAAACTTCAAAAGAACCGCCGCCGCCAGTTCGCCTACCGAGGCCACATAGGGGCTGAGCCCGGGGAATAGCGACGCGGTCAAAACAAGGCTGAATCCGCATAGAGTTATCAGGGCAGCCAGAGGCACGGCAAAAAGATTCGCCGCCACTGTCGCCGGAGAGAATATCCGGAAATAATAGGCGATGAAACCGACAGTCCCTACCCAGGCGGATAAAGAAACCGATATGCTCTGGAGGATATATTTTGCAATCTTGTTTTTTAAAGACGCGATTCTGAGAAATAAGCAGAGCCTGGGGTGAATTGAGACGATGGCGAAGACGCTGGCGAAAGAAAGCTGGAATCCGATATCGAATAACTGACGGGGGTTGATTAAAAGAATGTAGAGGAGCGCCAGGCAGAGCGCATTACAAATATCCGCTTCTCTCTCCAGAAAGAGGGCGCATAAAAAGAATATCCCCATTACCGTAGCACGCACCACGGGATTGGACGAACCGGTCATCAAACAATAGATTACGAGGATAAATATGGTAATAACATAGCGCACCCTCCGTCCAATCCGCAGGATTTTAAGGAATAAAACCGATATGAAGGCGACGATTCCCACATTAAATCCGCTTACGACGAGAATATGCACGGTTCCCGTTTTTATCATGGTATCGGATATAAGCGCGGAGACTCCTCCTCTCTCTCCCAAAACCATAGCCAGCATTATCCCGGAAGCCGGCTCTGAAAGGTGGGCGCGGACTACCTGCTCTATCTTCTCTTTAATGCGGAAAGCAAATCCGGACAGACAAAATCCACCGGGTTTAAGGAGCCTTGATGTTTTTGCGCTCATCAGGCAATACGCCCCTTTACGTGCCAGGTAATCGCGATAATTGAATCCTGCGAAGGCGCTACTGGGCCTGTAGAGGCGGCCGGTTAACGCCACTTCAGCTCCCGGTTCCAGGCCGTCCCGGTAAGGCAAATTTACCATGACTAGGCCGCGGCAATCAGACCGCATGCTTCTGCGCCGCACAGATTTTGATTCAAGGAGAAATCTCGAGCCTGTTTTTGTTCTTTCAGGCCTGCTCTTGATTATCCCGCTTACGATATAGACCGCATCGTTTCGGTAATAGGCAAAACGTGAGATATTATTTCCGGAGAGGGTCGAAAAATTCTTTAAGTTTGCCGCGCCCAGTAATAAAACCGCAAGGCTTAGGCACGCGGAGAATGATTTTGGCATGCCGAAAAAGATTATCGCCGCGGCAATGCTTAAAACTCCTGCAATGTAAAATGCGCCGAAGGGAATATCCGTGTATTCTGCGATGGCTATTCCCGAGGAGAAAACCGGTGCAAGAAAAATAAGCGGCCTTTTCATTCTACATAGAGAAACTCCCGCAGTTTCTCTATCCGCTTATCGCTTATCCCCCTGACCTCTTTTAACTCCTCGAGGTTGGCGAGTCTGCCTTTTGTATCGCGCAAGGATATGATTTTTTCACAGGTCTTGGCACCTGCGATGCCAAGACGTAGCAATTCGTCCCGGCTAACCCTGTTAAGATCCAGCTTTCCGAAACCGGAATCAATATCCAGATATTCTCTGACACCGGCGCTACGCTTAGCTAAGAAGCTTATCCCTATGCCGATGCAGATTACGGCGGCAAGAAAAAGAATGGCCCTGCGCTCATCCCCGGTCAGATTAAACATAAAAACCTCCCTTCTACGCTAATAGACGTAACAAGGAGGTAAATCTAACCCGGGCAACTACCTGTTTTTTAATCCAGGCCAGGGTCGGCTGGGGAATCTTGAATAACGGAGAGTTCAGGATAGGTTATTTCACCTGCACGCCGGAGCCGCTCCTCCTCCTCCAGCTTATCCAGTATGCTAGCCGGAGGCAGGGCCGGACCGATATATTGGCCAGAGGGATTGTTTATCCCGCCGGAGGAATAAATGGAATCTGATATTACCGGGCTGTTGATGATGTTCGGATGCGCATAATAGAATACCTGGCTGGGGTCCGACGCCGGCAATACCGGAGGTATTACCGTCTGGGGGGTTATATCCGCGGTATCGGGAAGAACCGGGGCTTCGTAAACGGGTATAGGATCCCAATTCTGATAATCCGAGGCCTGCGACAGAACAATGACAATCAAAGTAAAAAACACGGAGGCAGCAAAAAGTGTGAGGAATTTAGCGCGCGCCATCTAAAAACCCTCCTTTCTCTGCTAGACTACGATATTCACCAGTTTGTCCGGCACTACTATAAAATTCTTAACCTGCCTGTCGTTAACCCAGGGCTTCAGTCTTTCGTCCGAGAGCACCAACCCCTTAAGTTCCTCTTCGGAGGTCCCCGCTGAAACCTCTATCTTCGAACGCACCTTGCCGTTGACCTGGACCACTATCGTCACAATATGCTCGACCAACAAACAAGAGTCATATTTGGGCCAATGGGCCTTGAAAATACTCTCCTTATTGCCCAATCCGGACCATAATTCCTCGCAAAAATGTGGTGCGATGGGGGCGAGCATCAAAAGGAGAGTAGAAAATACCTTCTTATCCGCCCCGCTCTGGTATATGGCATTGGTAAACTCCATAAGGCCGGCGATGGCGGTGTTGAATTTAAAACCCTCTATATCAGCGGTGACCTTTTTGATGGTTTTATGCATGGCGCGCAACAGAGAGTCGTCAGCTGCATCTTTCAGGCTTTCGCTGATGCGCGCTACGCGGTTCAAAAATTTATGCGCCCCCTCTATCCCCCGCTCATCCCACTCCAGTTCCGTCTCCGGAGGGGCGGCAAAGAGTATAAAAAGCCTCAGGGTGTCCGCGCCGTAATCCTTGATGATGGAGTCCGGGTCCACGATGTTACCGCGCGACTTAGACATCACCTCACCGTCTTTCAAGACCATCCCCTGCGTCAACAGGCGGTTGAACGGCTCCTCGAATTTGATCATTCCGAGGTCTTTGAAAAACTTAGTAAAAAACCGGGAGTATAATAAATGAAGTATGGCATGCTCGATCCCGCCGATATACTGATCCACCGGCATCCAGTAGGCAGCATCCTGCTTGTTGAAAGGGGCAGCGCTCTCTTTAGGCGAACAAAACCTCAGGAAATACCACGAGGAGTCGAAGAAAGTAGCCATGGTATCCGTCTCCCGGCGGCCAGGACCATTGCATTTCGGGCACTTAACCTCAACGAATTCCCTGACTTTAACTAAAGGGCTCCCTCCTTCTCCGGTAAACGGCGCATCCTTAGGCAGCTCTACCGGAAGATCTTCGTAAGGCACGGGAACAACTCCGCATTTAGGGCAGTAAATCACGGGTATAGGCGTACCCCAATAACGCTGCCGGGAAATCAACCAGTCGCGCAGGCGCCAATGGGTTTCGATCTTCCCTATCCCCTCCTTCTCCATCCATTCCGCTATTTTTATTTTCGCTTCCCGGCTATTTAAACCGTCAAACTGACCGGAATTGACCTGTATGCCGTCGCCTTCGTACGCCTCGGTCATACCCTCCAGAGAATCTGGGCCCTTGATGACAATGCGCATAGGAAGGCCGTGTTCTTTAGCGAACAAAAAATCGCGCTGGTCATGCGTAGGCACGGCCATAATCGCGCCTGTGCCGTACTCCATCAACACATAATCGGCAATCCATATAGGGACCTCTTCGTTGTTCACCGGGTTGACGGCAAAGCAGCCGGTAAATATCCCCTCTTTCTTGACATCCGAAGAAGAACGTACTACCTTACTCTCCCTGGACACCTTTTCTATAAAATCCGAAACGGCTTTCTCCTGCGGGGCGTCTTTGATTATTTTCCTGACTAACGGATGTTCTGGGGCAAGGACTATGTAAGTAGCCCCGAAGATGGTATCCTGACGGGTAGTGAAAACCGGGACAATCTCCTGCGTCACTTTTAACTTAAAATAGATACATACACCGGAACTCTTGCCTATCCAGTTAGACTGCATACTCAAAACCCGCTCCGGCCAGTTTTTCAGCTGGGTAAGGTCGTCCAATAGACGCTCTTTATAATCGGTGATCTTCAGATACCACTGCTCTAGTTCCTTCTGCTCGACCTTGGCATGACAGCGCCAGCATTCTCCGTCGATAACCTCCTCGTTGGCTAATGTAGTCTCGCATGGCGGACACCAGTTCACTCCCGAGGCCTTCTTGTAAGCCAGGCCCTTCTCGAGCATCTTCAGGAAAATCCACTGGTTCCATTTATAATACTGGCTGTCGCAGGTAGAGACCTCCCGCTTCCAGTCGTAGGAGAAACCCATTTTCTTAAGCTCCAAGCGCATCCATTCAATACACCTACAGGTCCATTCGTCGGGCTTGGTGCCGTTTTTTATGGCGGCGTTCTCCGCCGGCTGGCCAAAAGCGTCAAAACCCATTGGATGCATCACATTAAAACCCTGCATAGTCTTGAAACGCGCGGCAACGTCCCCGATGGTGTAATTGCGCACATGGCCCATATGGATCTTCCCCGACGGATAAGGGAACATCTCCAGAAGATAGTACTTATCTCTTCCGGGGTCGGGCAGGGAGTTAAAAAGCCCATCCTTTTCCCAGATCTTCTGCCACTTCTCCTCTATTTCCTTAAAGGGGTAGCTCATATCTTAGTGCAGGCGGGCCGGGATAAGAGAAATCATGGTTCTTATTCCCCGCAGGACATTGTCGATAGTGCAAGGTTTGGAAAGATAGTGGTCCGCTTCCAGTTCATAGCCCTTCTTAACCGACTCCAGGTCATGCTGGGCGCTGATGATGATTACCGGCCTCCATTTATCGTTATGCCTTGCGCGGATCTCTTTCAAAACCTCAAACCCGTTCATCTTAGGCATAATCAGGTCGAGAAGGATTATATCGGGATTCTCTCCCTTTAATTTCAGCAGGGCCTCCTCTCCGTCGTAAGCAGTCAC
>Ga0233425_10010284_pt1 | contig 11458 bp, 7 predicted proteins | sample Watercolumn_Towu_2_FD_181712 | JGI IMG/M metagenome (GOLD analysis project Ga0233425, IMG submission 181712) | Freshwater microbial communities from Lake Towuti, South Sulawesi, Indonesia - Watercolumn_Towuti2014_140_MG | ecosystem: Environmental > Aquatic > Freshwater > Lake | place: Indonesia...
TAGAAGAGTGATGAGGTGGCTCATTGTGTGATCCGTTGGGGGAACGTGTCGGTCCGCGGGCCGTAGTGCGGGGCCGGGTGGCCGACTTCGTACGCGCCAAGGTCGGGCGCAGAGCCGGCAAATCCGTCATTCACGTTCGCCAGCGGCACCCCGTTGTCCACGGCCGCGCCCGCCGTGTTGAGCTGGAAGTTCAAGCTGGAGGGCACGTGAACGGAATCTGGCTCTTTCCAATTCTTCTTCGGCACCGGCGCGCTCATCGCGGCAAGAACCGCGTAGTCAACATTGCGGCTGTGCGTCTCCAGTCCCGTCGCCTTCTGGAACTCGGCGAGGTTCGGATAATCGGTGCGTTCCTTCTGGGTCGGGTGTTTCTTGAGCGGCCAGTACGGATCGCGGGCCTTGTCCATGATCGGCGCCGCGCCATCAATGGTGGTAATGCGCAGCACGCCTTGCCCGTAGCCGTTGTAATCGGAAGCGACCCCGTGGCCGGCGCTCGGGAACGCCATGCTGCCCCCATTCCCAGCGTACAAGAAGAGGTTGTTGGCGAACCTCGCCACCGTGTAGCTGCCCCGACTGCAGGCCGAGCCGGTGCTCAGGGTATTGTGGTACACCAACAGTCCCGACGGCCAGGCTTCGTGGAACTTGAGCGCATTCCCGTTGCCGTAGGCCACATTGCGGATGAAATACGCCGGCCCGCCGTAGACCGGCTGGGCGCTGAAGACGGTGCCGGTATCCACGATGCGGTTGCGCAGAACCCGGATGTTCCGCACGCAACCGTCCACTTCGACCCCGTCATCAATCAGCATGCACAGGTCATTATCATAGAAGTCGCAAGCGACGCCGCCACGCTCAAACCCCTGAAACGCGGTGCCCATGTGGTAGCCCTGCCAGAAATACGCGATGGCATTGTGGCAGACCACGTGGCCGGTGCCTTGAAGCGTGATGGCGGTGTTGCTCTTGAGGAAACCGTCTTTCGCATCGCCCCAGCCGGTCCGCCCCTCGCGGGAATTGCGGCCGAGGAAGACGTTGTCGGCGATGTAGAAATCTGCCGCGCCGTTCCAGAGCGTGAAGATGCCGTCGCGGACGTTCTCGAACCGGCAGTTGCGGACGGTCAGCCCTTGGCAGCCGGCCACCCGCTGCTGCCCGGCAAAGATGCCGTAGCCGCAGTTGCGGAACGTGAGGCCCTCGATGATGTGCCAGTCGGCGGCCATCATGTTGAACAGCACCTCGCAGCCCGCGCCGTCGAACACCACTTCGCCATCCCCCGCCGCTTTGATCGTGATCGGTTTCTCTTTCGTGCCTTTCGCGGTCAACCAGTACGTGCCGTCGGGCACCAGGCCGGTCGGGTCGGTGTAGTGGTTCAGGTTCGCCTGGTACACGCCGGCATGGACGAGGATCGTGTCGCCGGGCTGGATGATCCGTTCCCACACCACGTTGAAGTCGCCGAGATTGCCCAAGCCACCGTAATAGGCTTTGTAGAGGTTGTTGAACTGGTTCTTGGTCCAGTCCGCGCCTTTGCCCGGCGGAAACACGTGGTACACCTTGCCCCCGGTGGGGGATTGCGGTTCGGCCCGGGTGCGGACGGTGACCACCTTCTGCGCCTCGCCGGTCACGCCGTCCGGGTCCTGCACGGTAATCCGTACTTCGTATGCCGTTGCCGGCTTCAGGTCCAGGACGCTGCCGGCCAGGCCGGGCGGGACCAAGTGGTCGAGCCAGTCTGACGACCGGCCCACATGAAACCCGCCAATGCGCAGCAACGGCTGCGCAATTCTCCAACCCGCCGCGCCCGTCTCCCGATACTCGACCGTCGCCGTCGCGTTCCGGTTGTCGTCGCCGGTAATCGCCCAGTGAAATCCGAGACAGATCAGCGTGGGCGGATCCACGGTAAACGCGCCGGTCGTCACCGCGTTCATGGTTTGGCCGCGCACTCCCGTCAGTGCCGTCATCGCCGTGATGACGGCCACGCCAACAGTTCTGGTTCTCATAGCCGGTTGAATTCCTCCACGGCTTTCAGGATGGATTTCTGTTCACGAATCAGCGGCACCATTTTCGTCTCCCGCTCGTCAATTTCCTGCGCCACTTTCAGAATCTCGGTCGCGCGCGCCCGCGGCACCACGACCACGCCATCGCTCCCCGCCACGATCACGTCCTGCGGGTTCACCGTGACGCCGGCGCATTGGACGGGCCCGTTCTTCGCGACACTGACCAGTCGTCCGACAACCGTGGACGGGCAGATGCCCCGCGCGAAGACCGGGAAGCCCAACGCCGCGATCTCGTCCACGTCCCGCGCCGCGCCGTCCACCACCGCTCCCGCCAACCCGCGCGCGTGGCACGTCGTCGCCATCAACCCGCCGATGCCGGTCAGGTCGCGTTCCGCTTCGACGACCACCACCAACACGCTGCCCGGCGCCGCTTCGTCAATCGCTTCCAACGTCAACTTCAGCGGCGCCGGTTGCTTCGCGTTGAGGGAAGGCCGGATCAACGTCGTCACGGCCGGCCCGACAAACCTCGCCCGTTCTCTGGCCAAGGGGCGCAGGTCGTGCGCCATGAACCCGCGTTGACCGGTCACCTGGTCTACCGCGTCACTGACCGCGGCGACGGTGGTCTTCTGGAACCCGGCCACCAACTCCGCCAACTCCGCGGGCATGGCCCGGTCCCCGAGCGCTCCGGTGAACAACACAATCGCGATCACGATCTTCCGATTCATCATCTGATTCATTCTGTGCCTCCTGATTCAGACTGATTGCCGGGAACAACTCCCGATCGGGCAGGGCGGGTTGGACCAGCCCGCCCCCGAATGGCCCACTAAACAGCGTCGGCGCGGTGGGCCACCGCGCCCGACCCACGGCGCAGATCGGAAACGGACTGTGGCCACCAGTCCAACACCGGGGAGCAAGCCATGGCTCATGGCTCGTTCTCCAAAACGGCATGAAACGCATCGGCATTCCATGAAAACGCCATTTCCGATTTGCCTCGTGAAAGCGGTCCACTCGACAACACCCGCCCCTCGACGTCGAGATAGCGGACCCGTTGCAAGGCCGGGTTACGCACCGTGACGGAAACCCGCGCTTTCGGAACTCGCCAGTGATTCCCCGCCACACTGGCCGGGGTATGCACCTGCACCAGGATTCGGCTGGAGGTGGCCAGCGGCCGGCCGTCCATGGACACCAGATAAACCGCGGCGAGGGCGTTCTCGCAGGCAATGGTCGCGTCGCGCAATTGAATCGGCGAGTGCCCGGCGAGACTGCCATAGACCGCCTGGGCGTGCGGGGTGTCGATGACACAGAGCGGCGTCCGGTAATTGAGCGACAACTCGCCGGTCACGGACCGGATCACACCGATCTTCCGGTCAATGAACGATTCACAGTTCGTGATGGCCGGCTGCGTGAACGGCTCGTATTGGCAGCGCACCGGCCCGACGAAGAACGGCGCGACATCGTTGGTGCGCGGAAACTCCGCGAACTGCGGCGGTTGCTCGCGCCACAGGTCGGTGCCCCTGCGGTTCTCGCGCAGCGCCACGTCGCCCTCGCGCACCAGATGTTGCCGGTAGATGAGCGCCGCCGCCGGCCACGTCCAGGCCTGATTGGGTTGCGCGGGAGACGGAGACACCTTCTCGGCATCGCGCAGGTGTTTGTCGCGGTAGAATGCTTCGAAACTGATCCCGTCCAGCCCCGACAACGAGCCATACGCTGCCGCGAGAAATGCTTCCTCGATCTGAAACGCGTTCGGCCCGAAGTAGGTCGTAGCCGACAAGAACATCGGCTGGCCCTCGACGTGCTTGATCACCAAAGGCACGTCCAACGGTTCCGATAATGCCGCCAGTGCGGACCGGTCGCGCGACCGCGCCGGCGGGAAGAACAGATTCTTGCCGACGACGTCGCCGGCGGTGTACGTCCAGCGTTCGGCATCGAGCAGCAACGTCGTGTCGGCGGGCCGCCAGTTGCCGGGCATGATCAGGAACCGGCCACCCAGATCGTTCTTGAGATAGCCGGTGACGTCGGCGTAGAACGCGCGCATCGTGGCCGACAAGAACTCGATCTGGTCGGCCAACCGGGCGCGCGCGCTGGCCGGAAGTTGGTCAAGGGCCGGGGCGACGGCGGCATTGATGTAGAAGAAGCCGGCCACGCCGCGCGCGAAGTCATCCGGCAACAACAGTTTCGGTGATTGTCCGTCCGGCAAGCCCCACGCCGCCGTGGCCTTTGGCAGCGACCCGTACTTGGCCGTCAGCCAGTCGGCGTAGCGTTGGCCGAGCAACCGCAGTTGCGGCTGCGGGATCTTGTTGAACGTGTAGAACAACAGACTGTCTTCGCTGAGATACTGAACAACAGCCAAGGCGGGATTCTTCACCAGCGGCACGCCGGTTTGCGGGTTGGGCCGGGTGAGCAATTCTTTGAGCCACGTTTTGTAAGCGCGCTGGAAGACCGGGTTGATGTAAACCAGGCCGAACGGCTTCAGGCCCTTGGCCTCGCCCAGCCCGGCGCACGGGCCGTCGAAACCCTCGATGCCCCACTTCCCCAATTCCACGCCTTCAAACGAATGCAGCGCGCCGCCGGTCAGCAGGTAACTGTAGATGCCCAGTTTGGCCGCCTCGTCCACCGCCCGCTGGATGTCCGCGATTTCCTCATCATCCACGTCGGCCGGTTTCGCGCCCGGCGCGCGCGAGTTGAAGTCCACGTAGTTCCACCGGATCATGTTGCAACCCATCGTCGCCAGCCAGCGGAGATGATCGAGGAGCTTGTCGCGATCGAAATTCTCCGGCTTGGCCATGTTGACCGCCCAGAACCGGATCGGCTGGCCATCGCCGCGCAACAGCGAGTTGCCGTCGGCGCTGACGCGCACGAAACCGGCCTGACCGGCGCGTTCTTCGTTCAGACTTCGCAGGTTCAAGATCTGCGGCGCGTCGGGCCGGGCCGAGAACGGCCGGAATTCCCACGAGTCCGCCGCGATAACGCAGGCGGTCCCACCGCTCAACCCGCCTGGCGCAACGAGTTCCTCCAGTGTCTCGGCGCGAGCCGTCGCGGCGGCCAGGCCGGCAACCGCCAAGAGCACCGTCATGGGATAACTGAGCTTTGGATTACTCAGTCGCATTGTCCTCGCCCGCTGATTGGGCGTCCCCATCTTTCTTGCTCGGGTTTGCTCTTGTGTCCTTCCCGCTCCCGGCGACTGGCTCAACTCCCTCGGGCACGTTTCCTGGGATGTACGTCCCGGTACGGACTTCTTCCAGGCGCGACAAGTACGGGCCGTTCCGCGGGCCATACACCGGCGCCGGCTGGCCGGCTTCGTGCGCGCCCAGGTCCGGCGCCCGGCCGGTGAAGTTGTCGTTCACGCCGGGGATGACAAGGCCGGCATCCACGGGCGCGCTGCCGGGACGGAGCGCAACATCCACCGTGGCCGGATATACCAACGGCGTCCCGCTCCGCGCGTGCGGCGGTTCGGTCGCGCCGGCGAACACGTCGTACCCATCCACCAGAATGCTGCCGGCTTCCTGACCGGTTGCGGCCCGGAGCGCGTCGAGCGACGGGAACGATTCCTTGCCGGCAATCCATTCTGCGCCCGGCACGTTCGCCCGGTAAGCATTGTTCGATGCGCGGTGGCGGGCGTCGGCTTGGCCCGGCAGGTGACGGACCATCGTCTTCACGTTGGTCGGGCCGACGGGGAGGTTGTTCTGAATCCACCACGTCATCTTGTCCGGCGGGGGCGACATCAGGAACGGCGTCGCCATGTGCGTGGACGAGGTGTTGTGCAGGAAGACGAACGCCTGCGCGCCGCTGTGTTCCTTGAAGTTGGCCTTGCCCCCGTGCGTGTTCCACAGAATGTTGCGGATGAAATAGACCGGTCCCGCATGGATCACCTGGGAGGAGATGGGCTGGCTCGGACAGTTGAACATCCGGTTGCGCAGGACGCGGATGTTGCCGTAGCCGCCGTCGGTCTCGATGAACTGGTCGGAACAGTTGTGGATGTCGTTGTTACAGAAGTCAATCGCTCGCGCCTGCTGGCCCGTCTCGGGATCGGCGAGCGCGCTGGTGAAGACATTGATGCCGTCCCAGAACTGGGCGGCGTAGTTGTAGCCGACCGCATGACCCTGGCCGCCGAGGTTGACCGCGTAGCCGGCCGTCGTGCTGCCGAAATGGCCGAGCTTGTCGGCCGGGTTGCGGCCGAGAAAGACGTTGTCGAGGATGGTGAAATCTTCGCTCCTCCCATCCTGCGCCATGAGGCCGGTGACGATGTCCTCGAACCAGCAATTCCTCACGGTGAGTCCCTTGCAGCCGCCGCCGCGTTCGCCCTGAAAACCGCCGAAGAGCGCAATGCCGGCATTGCGGATCGTCAAGCCCTCGAAGTGCAGATAATCCGCTGACCGCACATTGAGGAAGATGCCCGCCCCCGCGCCGTCGAGGATCGCCTCGCCGTCACCGGCGCCGACGATGTAGATCGGTTGCTCGGCGGTGCCGCTGGCCACAAGTGTGACGATCCCATGCAGCCAGTAACTGTACTGCGGTTTGCCGCCTTTCCAGTAGAGATTGTTGTCATAGGTGTGGACGCCGCCGTGGACTTTGATCACCGTGCCGGGTTTGGCGGCGTTGGAGTGGATGGTCTGGTACGTGTCGCAGATCGGCGGGTAGCCGTTGACCGCGTGCATGATGTTCTCAAATGCCGGCTTTTGTTTCTCCCCTTTGTAATCGGGCGGATAAACGTGCCGGACTTCAACCGGCTGGGCGGGTACGACCGGCTCCGCGCGGGTGCGGAGCTTCAGCGTCTTGACCGCGTCACCGGTCGCGCCGTCCGGGTCTCGAAGCTCGAGCCGCACCTCGTACTCCGTGCCGGGTGCGAGGTCCATGATGCTCCCGGCCACCGCGTCCGGGATCGTGTATTGCCAACCCCGGCCGATCATGGACATTTCCTTCCGGTAACCGAGACCCAACCGCATCATCGGCAACGCCGTGCGCCACGTGGTGGTGCCGACCGGCCGGTACTGCACGTGGCCGGTGGCGTTGCCGTTCGCGTCGCCCTCGATGCGCCACTCGAAGCCCAGCGAGAGGATTGTCGGCCGTTCGAGGATCAACTCCCCGGCGCGCGCCGCATCCTGCTGCGCGCCGGCCGGCGCAACGGCCGCCGCCGTGAGGACGGCCGCAAGCGCAAGCCGCACGGTCGTCCGGCCCGTGTCCGCGGCGGGCCGATAGGAACGGCTCGCCGGCGGCTCGCCCTCCAGCGCAGGGAGGGAAGGGTGGAACCTGGAGGGCGACCGGCCACGTGAGCCGGGGTACTCCGCGGTCTCGCGGCTCTTCGTTCGATTGAGATTCATGGCCTCTTCTCCTTCTTCATGTTCGGCGACCCGGCGCCGGGCCGGTGCTTTGCCGGACGACGAGTTGCGCCGCGACGCGGATCTCGCGCTCGCACGGGTAGGGGCGATCGTTGTCGAGGAGGTCGAGCGCGAGGTCGACGGCTTGCGCGCCGATCTCGGGCAGCATGTGGCTCACGGTCGTCAGCGGCGGGAAGGCGAAGCCGGCCAGCAGGTCGTCGAAGCCGACCACCGAGAGGTCGCGCGGGACGCGGAGGCCGCGCTCAGCGCAGAGGTTCAGCAGCGCCAGGGCCATCGTGTCGTTGTGGCAGAGGACCGCCGTGGCGTCGCGCGGCAGGTCGAGCGCGGACAGCGACTGGCGGTAGGCGGCGAGGTGGGTCTCGACCTCGCTCGACGGATCGTGCGCGATTGGGACATGGCGCGTTTCGGGGATCATCCCGTGACATCGCGCCGCATCGAGGAAGGCGGCCTCGCGGTGCGGGAGCTGCACGGCGCCGCCCTGCCGCGTGCCGATGCGGAGCACGCGACGGTGACCCAGTCCGGCCAGGTGTTCGATCGCCTGGCGGATGCCGGCTTCCGCGTCCAGCGAGACGGAGGGATAGCCGTTCCCGGCTTTCGTGAGCAACAGCACGAGCGGCCAGCGGCGGGCCCGGTCTCGTACGAGATGCGACGCGGGGAAGAAGGGCAACAGCAGCGCGTCGACGCGCTTGTCGACCAGGCCGGACATGGCATGCGTCAGTTCGCTCTGGTCTCCGCGGTGTCCGAAGAAGAGCAGGTCGTGTCCGCGCTCGCGCGCCCGCCGCTCCACGCCGGCCGTCAGGCGCTGGCTGAACAAGTGTCGATGAGAAATGGCCGGCCCCGGGCTGACGAGTCCCAGCGTGCCGGACTTCCCCGTCGCCAGGGCCTTCGCGTGGCGGTTGCCGCGGTAGTCCATCTTGCGCGCGGCGGCGCGGATCCGCTCCGCGCACGCGGGACTGATCTTCATCTCCCGCTCGCGCCCCGCGAGGACGAAGCTGACCGTCGTCGGGCTCACGCCCGCCGCCGCCGCCACTTCTCTCTGCGTCGCCGTCCGCGCCATCGTGCCGTGTCCCGTGATTACCGTAACATGGAGTGACTAATACGCATTAGTCTGAGACGTGTCAACCCGGATTGCCTCCTTCTCCGGGCCGTCAGGGATGCCGTCCGGCTTGCTGGACAGGGCGGCGCCAGTCCCTGTGCGCGTGCGCGGGATGTGCTGGCACTCCGGCGTCCGCGGCCGACTCGCGCCGCCCACGTTCACCGCCACCAGGGCTTCATCAGGGCCAGGAGTTCGTTCGCCACGTCGGGGTGTGCCGCCGCCACGTCGTTCATCTCGGCCGGATCGGCGGACAGGTCGTAGAGCTCCGGCCGGACGGGATCGTTGCGGCGGTCGACCACGAGCTTCCACTTCCCCTTGCGGGCCGCGGAAAAGCGGCTGGTCACCCCGCCTTCGTTGTAGTCCCAGAAGAGGACGTCGTGGTCCCGCTGTTCGGCCGCCCGCCCGCGCAGCGTGGGCGCGAGGCTGACGCCGTCGACGGGCTGCGCGAGCGGCGCGCCCGCGAGATCGGCGAACGTGGGCAGCCAGTCGCAGAAGATGGAGGGGAGATCGCTGGCCGTGCCGGCGCGGATGGCGCCGGGCCACCACGCGACGGTCGGCACGCGGATGCCGCCCTCGTAGAGCGAGCGTTTCTCGCCGCGCAGGCCGCCGTTGCTGTTGAAGAACCGGATGTCCTGGCCGCCGGCGCCGGTCGGGCCGTTGTCGCTGCTGAAGACGATCAGCGTGTCCTTGTCGAGGCGGAGTTCCTCCAGGAGCGCGCGGATGCGGCCGACGTCGCGGTCCATGCGCGAGATCATGCCGGCTCGGGCCGCGCGCGGATAGCGGGGCTTGTTGTAGCCCTTGAGTTCATAGGGCTCCGTCACGGGCGGCCGCTCGGGGTCGCCGAGCGTCTTGGTGTAGGGCTCCTGCGAGTCTTCGGGGACGAGCACTTCCGCGTGCGGGAGGGTGTAGGGCAGGTAGAGGAAGAACGGCGCGTCCTTGCTGCCGCGGATGAACTCCAGCGCCTCCTGCGTGAAGAGGTCGTGCACGTAGTGTTCGTGGGTCTTCGGGTTGTCCTTCAGGACGATCTGCTCGCCGTTCCGCCAGACATGGTCAGGGTAGTGCCAGTGCGCGCGGGTCTGGTCGAGAAAGCCGAAGAAGTGGTCGAAGCCCTGCTTGTCCGGCAGGCCGGTCTTGTCGCCCAATCCCCATTTTCCGATGCAGGCCGTACGGTAGCCCGCGGCTTGGAGAACGGTTCCGAGCGTCTGCGTGGCGGGCGGGAGTTCCTGCGCCTGGCCGATGGTGTGCGAGCGGCCGATGTGGCGGCCGGTCAGGAGCGTGTAGCGCGAGGGCGCGCACACGGTGCTGCCGGCGTAGTGGCTCGTGAGCTTGAGGCCCTCGGCGCAGAGGCGATCGAGCTCGGGCGTCTGGATGTGCTTCTGCCCGAAGCATCCCAGGTCGCCGTACCCGAGGTCGTCGGCCAGGATGAAGACGATGTTCGGTTTACGCCCGCCGCCCTGCGCGCGCGCGTGCGGCGCGAGAGCCAGTCCGAACGCGGCGGCGCCGAGGCCCCGGAGGAAATGACGGCGGCTGGGGTGGGGGAGCGGACTCTGTGACGCGGTCATGTTCGTGCTCCGATGCCGCCGCGGCCGGGCCGGCGGACGTCAAAGGCGAACGCCCATCGCGTCCAGCCGCTCCCGCACTCGCGCGGGATCGAGCGTCCGGGGCGCGATGCCGCGCTTCGCGCACAGCGCGGCCGCCGCGCCGGCGCCCTGGCCGATGGCGATCATGTTGCCCATGCTCTTGCCGCCGTAGTGGCCCAGCATCGTCGCCGAACTGCAGCGGCCCGCCACCAGCAGGCCGTCGACGTCGCGCGGCAACAGCGCCCGGTAGGGGAACCTGGCCCCCTGCCGGATCGCCGTGTAGGGGCGCTGTTGCCCGACCGGGTCGCTGCCGCCGTACTTGCTCGCGATCGCGTCGTCGAAGTCCGTCCCCTCCATCACGTCCTTGTTGCTGAAGAGGTACTCGCCGACCAGCCGCCGGGTGTCGCGCGGCATCGCGAATCCGCCCGTCCGCATCAGGTGCACCTGTTCCATGCCCGGGATCCGGTTCTCGCGGGCGAAGCGCACGAACTCGAGGGCCTGGTCGATCGCCATCTTCTCCATCAGCGTCAGCGTCGCGCTCCGCGAGCAGTCGAGCCGCATCTCGTGCGACGTGCCGCTGTTGATCGACACCACGCCGGGGATCGTCGTGCGGTTGAAGCCGATCCATCCGGGCAGGTTCCAGCCCTTCTTCCGGTACGCGCCCAGCAGCTCGTTGAACCCCTTGTACTGGTGGCGGTCGAGTTCGACGTCCCCCTCCAGCCAGCGGTAGAAGCGGTCCGTGTCGACGTTGCACAGCGCCCAGGCCACCGTCACCGGCGGCCGCCAGCCGGTGATCTCGTCGCCCTCGGTCGCCATCTCGCAGCCGGCGAGCGCGGCCACGTCGCCGTCGCCCGTCGCGTCGATCACCGTCTTCGCGCGGTACGTCACGCGCCCTTCCTTGGCGCCGACGACGACGCCCGTCACCGCGTTCGCGTCCTTCACGACGTCGACGACGGGACTGTAGAGCTGGTAGTCGACGCCGTGCTTTTCGAAAAGGTCGAAGAGCACCTTCTTGAGGTACTCGGGATGGACGTTGAGGTTGCCGCCGCTGCCGGGCGCGTCCGGCCGCCGCCGCCCGGAGATCGAGGCGTCCGGGCCCCACGCGCGCAGCGCGTCGACGAGGACCTTGTGCACGCCGCCGCGGTCGGTCTCCTTGTTGTCCTTGAAGAGGAAGTTGATCTCCATCCACATCGCGGCCGTCGCCGTCCCGCCGAACTGGCTCCGCGCCTCGAGGATCAGCGTCTTCGCGCCGCTCATCGCCGCCGCGAGCGCCGCGCCGATCGCCGCGGGTCCCCCGCCCGCCACGATCACATCGTAGACCTGCTCCGGCCTCGCCATCCGCTCGTATCGGCCGTCGTCCGCCTTGTTCATTGCTGCTCCTGTTGGCCCGCCGGCCGGCCGCCGGCGGCAAGGATCGTTCATAACACACTCGCGGCCTCGGGCAATGAAGAAATGTGCCACCCACCA
>Ga0233425_10010285_pt1 | contig 11458 bp, 5 predicted proteins | sample Watercolumn_Towu_2_FD_181712 | JGI IMG/M metagenome (GOLD analysis project Ga0233425, IMG submission 181712) | Freshwater microbial communities from Lake Towuti, South Sulawesi, Indonesia - Watercolumn_Towuti2014_140_MG | ecosystem: Environmental > Aquatic > Freshwater > Lake | place: Indonesia...
CCGGTGTTGTTGTCGAGCACGGTCAACCGGTCGTCGCTCAGCGTGTACGACGGCGCGACGCCTGGGTGCTGGGCGTCCTGGCCGTGGAACGGCTGGCCGGGCTGGGGCGGCTCGATCTCACGGCGGTTGTCGTAGCACGTGACCTGCGCGGTGCCGACGACGACATATGGTCGGCGCGGCTCGGCGGCCGAGCCGGCTCCGGTGAGCACGGCGCAGAGCACGAACAGCGCTGGCATGGCACTCCTCCGGCTGGCAGGGATTCTACCAGCCGGAGCAGAGGGAGATCCGAGGATCCGTGTCACCGCGCGCGGATGCGACGCTCAGTTCTGTGCGATGCGCTCGCCGATCTTGACGATGGCCTCGTTGCTCAAGCAGCGCACGTCCGGCCGGTACATAGCAAAGCCGTTGTGCGGCAGGGCGCGGAAGGTGCCGGGGGACTCGGCGCGCAGGCGGTAGGTGAAGGTCGTCTTGCCCTGGGCCAGATGGTCGGCGAAGAACGTCACCTCGCGGTCGCGCAGTTCGCGGTACAGCCAGGCCCCGCCCCACGTGCCGCCGCTGGTCTGGTCGACCGGCTCGCAGCCCGCCGGCTTCGGGTCGCGGAAGGCCACATAGCTGAAGTCGTTCTCCGCCTCGATTGTCACCTCGACCTCGATCTGCTCGCCCGAGGCGATGGTCTCGCCGTCCTTGAGCAGGTCGCGGCGTGTCTGGCGCTTCTTGTCGGCGTCGGTATACTCCGTCAGGCGGTAGTAGCGCCGGTTCGCCGACATCAGGTTGGACGCGGCCGTGATCGGGTCCTCGCGGGTGTAGTACGACAGCATGGCGCTGTAGTACGGCGAGCCCTGACCGTTGGTCTTGACCACGATCTCGTTGTCGCCTGTGCGCAGCAGCTTGGGATCGATGGTCAGGTCGGCCTTCAGACTCAGCGCGTTGGCCGGCGTGACCTCCCAGCCCTTCAGTGTCTGGCCGTTCACAGCCACGCTCGCCGAGTAGGTGCTGGACAGCTCCTTGCGCTCCGACGCATACTGGCTGAGCGCCAGGATCGCCGCCGAGGTGTCCTTGGTCGAGTACCACTGGTTGCCCGTGCGGTTGAGCACGAGCCAGTTGGCGGCCTTCTCGGCCAGCGGGCTGGTCGGCTCGATGGTCTGCGCCGCCATCAGGGCGAAGGACGTGGTCTCGACCTGGTCGTCGCTCCAGCGCCAGCCCCAGCGGTTGCGACCCCAGTGGCAGCCGCGGTCGGTCTCGATGCGGCGCGCCTGAAGGTTGCGCCAGAGCACCTCGGCCTTCTCCTTCTCGCCCTGGTTGGCCATGGTCAGGGCAAGCAGCGCGCGGGTGGAGTCGTTGAGGTCGTCACGCCCGGCATACACCCGGTCGACCGCCTCCTGGAGGTTCTGCCGCTGGACCGCGTTGGCCCGGTGCAGTTTGCTCGCGCCCGAAAGCACCCACGTGACGTAGGCCGTCGAGTCGAGTTGGCTCTTGAGCAGGTGCAGATTGCCGTAGCAGAAGTCCAAGCCCTTGCGCAGCACGTCGGCCGGCACCGTGAAGTCGGCCTGCGCCGCCTCGCTCAAGCCGTAGCAGACGTACGCGGTCATCCAGGGATCGCCGCGCATGCCGCCGAACCAGCCGAAGCTGCCGTCGGGGTTCTGCATCCCGCTCAAGCGCTCGACGCCGGCCTTGACCATCGCCGGCAGTTCCGCCAGGCCCTTGCCCTGCCACCACTCGGGCACCTGCTTGGGCTTGTTGCTGGCAGGATCGACCTTGCCGGTGTACTGGAGGATCTTGGCCACGCGCACGCACGGCAGGAACTTGCTCGTGGTCTGCTCGACACATCCGTAGGGGTACTGCACCAGGTACGGCAGGGCGTCGACCAGCGCGTTGACCAGCGACGGCTGGAGGTTGAAGGTCAGCGTGGTCGCGTCGTCGCGGCGGTCGGCGGGCAGCTTGAGGTTGAACCGCGCCTCGCCGCCGCTGACCTTGCCCGCCGCGGCCTGGAACTTGTCCGCGCCGTGCGGCACACAGGTGTAGGTCTGCTTGACTGCGTCGCTATCGGTCGAGCCGCGCGCGATCAGGGTCATCGCCGCGTTGCCGGCGTTGGTTACGCGCACCACGCGATCCAGCCGGCCCTGCCCGCGCGGCGGCAGCACCAGCGTGCCCTTGCGCTCACCGACCAGGTCCAGGCCCTGGACATCCAGGTCGAGGGCCACCTCCTGCTGCTTGTCGGTGCGGTTGGTGACGACCATCGACACCGTGCTCTGGTCGAGTTGGGTGAAGAAGCGCGGCGCCTGCAGACGACACACCAGGTCCTTGCTGGTCACCACGCGCTCGACGCGCTGGCCGCAGTCGGTGTCCTTCGTGACCGCGCGCGCGGTCGCGCGCCAGGTGGTCAAGCTGTCGGGGAAGTCGACCTTCACCGAGGCCTTGCCGTCGGCGCCGGTGACCACGCTCGGCAACCAGACGATCGTGTCGGGGAAGAACGAACGCACGACCACGGGCTGGTCGCCGCTGGGCCCATCGAGCGCCTTGCGCTTGTCCTCGCCCTTGGCGTCCTCCTTCTCCGCAGCGTCCATGGCGTAGGCCGCCTTCGCCGAGGCACGGCGCAGCTCGCCGCCATTGGCAGCTTCGGGCGCGGCCGCGGCCAGCGTGGGCGCGGGTGGCGCCCCGGGCGCGCCGCCGGCGCCGCCGGCGCCACGGAACCCAACGGCGCGGTCGCGTTCGGCGCGGCCGGCGAACTCCTCGTCGTACTCGCCCCAGCCCTCGAACGAGGACGCGACACGCACCTGGTTCCAGCGTCGCTGGGCGTGGAAGAACTGCCCGATGTTGGGCGCGGAGTCCTCCGCGATGGCGTACACACTGTCGTCGGTGATGCCCACGCTGACCTGCGCCGAGACGGGCTTGCCGTGCTGGTCGGTCGTCAAGACCGCGAACGTGCCGCTGCTGCGCGGCTTGTACTCGGCCTTGTCAGACTGGACCGCCACGTTCACGAACTTGTCGGTCGGCGGCACGCGCAGCTCGGCTTGGGCGAAGTGGACCTGGCGCAGACCGACCACCACGGCGTTGAGGTAGACGTTGGGAGAGTAGTTGGCCAGCACCGGCAGGTCGACCACGAAGCTGTTCTGGTCGAAGCGGATGACCTTCGTCTCGTAGAGGTGCGTCGCGCCGATCGTCAGCAGCAGGGCGCCCTTGCGCTCGGGGCTGTTGATCAGCAGGCGGGCGGTCTGCCCCTTCTGGAAGACGTCTTTCTCGGTGACGATCTGCAGGTTGGCGTAGTCGAAGTTGCGGCCTTTCCAGGCGTCGCTGGCGACCCAGAAGCCGGCCGTCGCCTCCACCTTGGCCTGCGGATCGAACTTGTCCGGTGCGCTCAGCGCCACCTCGTACTGCCCGTCCTTGGGCGCGTCGAAGACCAGCTTGCGCTCGCCGGTGTCCTTGTCGGTCTCGAGGCTCTTGGTCCAGACCTTGGCATCGCGCTCGTAGCGGCCTTGCTTGGTCACCTGCCTGGTCTTCTCGTCGCGCTCCTCGGGCATCCACTTCATCAGCCACAGGTCGGCGGTCACCGGCGTGTGGATCGGCTGCTTGTCGGCGTCTTGGGCCTTGATCGTGAGCGTGACCTTGTCGTCGGGCTTGTAGAGGTGCTGCGCGGCGTGGCCGTAGAGGAAGAACGCGCGTTGGGTGACGGTGATCGTGCCCGAGGTCTCGACGACCCGCCGGGTCACGTCAGCCACCTCGGCCTGGATGTCGTAGGTGTAGTCGTTGCCGTCCTTGAGGGTCTTGAACTCGATGACCGCCTTGCCCTGGGCATCGGTCTTGACCGTGCCCTCGGTGACCACCTGTTCCGCGCCCCGGCCGGGCCAGCCGCGCATGCCGCGGCCACGGTAGCCGCCTTCCCAACCGGCGTAGAACCAGTCCCACTCGCCCCGCGGCGACCAGCCCCACTGGTAGTAGGTGCGGCGCTTGACCACGAACTTGACGTCGGCGTTGGCCACCGGCGAGCCGAAGTAGTAGACCGCGGTGATCGGCACGGCGGCGCTGCTGCCCGCGCGCACCTCGGCCAGCGGCTTGCCCACCTCGGCCCTGAACTCGGGCTTGCGGTACTCCTCGACGCGGAAGCTGCCTTGCGCGTGCTGGTCGCCCAGGCGCAACTGGATGCCGTAGACGCCCAGCGTCGGCTTCTCCTCGATCACGAGGCTGCCGCCCAGGCTGCCAAACTCGTCGGTGGTGAGATCGGTCTTGACGATCTCCTTGCCGCGCGGGTCATGGATGCGCACTTCGCACTTGCGGCCGGGCAGGTTGGTGTACGTGCCCTCCTTGCCCTGGCGCAGGATCGCCTTGTAGTGCACCGTGTTGCCCGGGCGGTAGACGCTGCGGTCGGTGTACAGGTAGCCCTTGAACTCGGTGCCCGGCTCGTTCCACCAACTGTAAAGCCCCTGGTTCTGCAGCAGGATCTGGTCCTTGTGGCGCCCGACGGTCCAGAGCTGCCAGTCGCTGTTGTTCTGGCGCGGCGGCACCTGGGCCTGCCACACGCCGTCGCCGTCGGTCGTGCCGGTCTTGACCTCGCGCAGGCGCCAGCCATTCTCGTTGAACGGCCGCATGACGCGCAGTTGCACCTCGTTGACCGGCTGGCGGGTCATCCGGTCGGCGACGTAGCTGACCAGCTTGTTGCCCGCGAAGTGCTGCACGAGCACGAGGCTCGAGATGTTGACCAGGGCGGTCTGGCGGACCTCGCTCGTGTTCTCGCGCACGCCGGTCGCCTTCGCCTCGATCACGTACAAGCCGTTGCTGCCCAGCGGCGCATCCAGCTTGTACTCGTGGAACTCGTACTTGCCGTCGTCCTGTACAGGCTTGGTCCACGTCGTCTCGAGCTTGCCGTTGCGCCGCAGTTGCTCGATGTCGCCCAGGTAGCTGCCGGCGAACTCCTTGACATCGAACGGGTCGACCGCGTAGGCGCTGAAGCTCACCGTGCGCACGTTGCGCGTGTTCAGGCGGTAAGGGATCTTGGCGCCGGGCAAGTGGGTGCGCGAGATGTTGAGGTTGATCTGCGGCCGCTCGATGTCCCTGGAGCGATCGAGCGCCTGCTTCTCGAGCTCGGACTTGGGGTAGCGGCGGCGCAGCTCGAGGAACCGGTCGCGGGCCAGCGCGTAGTCGCCTTCCTGCACGTTCTGCTCGGCGAGCTGGAAGAGCGCGTTGTCCGCCACCGACGTGTCCGCGAACTCGTTGAAGACCGTCTTGTAGGCCTCGAGCGCCTTCTTGCGGTCGCCGAAGCGGTTGCGGTACAGGTTGCCCAGCTCGAACCACCCCTTAGCGGTGGTCTCGTCCGAGTGGCCCAGCGCGATCACCTTGCGCAGGTGCTCGAGCGCCAAGTCGCGGCTGCGCTCGGTCCAGAACTCGCCGTAGAAGGCCGCGATCTGGAAGCGCCAGTCGATGGTCTCCTTGAACTCCTCGCGGGTCATCATGCGCCCGCCGACGGCGGCCACGTAGTCGCGCAGCGCCTGCTCATAGAGGTTGCCGATGCGCTCCCAGTTGCCCCAGCGGTTCGTCTGGTAGAGCCGCGCGCCAGCCAGGAAGCGCGCGCGGGCGCCCCACAGCGACTTGCGCTTGGCGTCGGCGAAGTCGGTCAACTGCTTGTCGAGCGGCGTGTCCTTGCCATCCTCGCCGCGGTTGAGCCGGACTCTGGCGTGGAGCTGCTTGTAGCCCGCCTCATCGACCCGCGGGTCCTCGGGCGCGGCCTTGAGGAACTTGCCGAACAAGTCGATCGCCCGGTCCCAGGTGAACTCGCGGTAGTACTTGTCCGCGTCCCGGAACAGGTCGTCTGGCGTCTGCGCGACCACCACGCTCGCCAACGACGCCGCCACGACCAACCAGCACGCAACCCAGCTTCGGCTCTTCATGACCGCTGCTCCTCACCGTTCCGCGTGTTCCTACCCCGGCGCAACGTGCGATGTTCACAGTGTGCCACAGCGCAAGCTCGACGAACAGCCTGGCGCCACTGCTGCTACGGCAGCGACCGGCGCCAGGCCAGGACCAGGTCCTTGAGCCGCGCGGCCAGGGCCGGCTGGTCCGCGGCCAGGTCGCGCGTCTCGCGCGGGTCGGCCACGACGTCGTAGAGCTCGGCGCCCGAACCGTCGGCGTTGACCAGCAGCTTCCACTGCCCATCGCGCACGGCGAGCTGTGGGCTGCGCTCGCGACCGGTGGGATAGGCGAACGCGGCCTCGTTGCGTCCGTACTCGAAGGACAGCGGCCGCCGCCGCGCGCTCGGCGTGCCCAGGAGCACCCCGCTGCGGTCCTCGCCGTCGAGCGCCGGCTCCGGGGGACAGGCCACCCCGGCCAGCGCGCAAACGGTCGGGAACAGGTCCAAGCCGCTCCACACACTCGTTTCGTCGACCTTGCCCGCGGGCACATGCCCCGGCCAGCGCACGAGGCAGGGCATACGGATGCCGCCTTCGTAGAGGCAGGTCTTGCGCCCGCGCAGGCCGCCGTTGCGCTTGCCGCGGTAGTTGGGGTGCGCGCCGTTGTCGCTGGTGAAGACGACCAGCGTCGACTCGTGCAGCCCCAGCTCACGCAGACCGGTGAAGAGCCGGCCCATCTGGTGGTCGAGTTCGGCGAGCACGGCACGGAACTTGCGCTCGGGAGCGGGAGCGCCCGCCTGCTGCGCCAGCCGCTCGGGCGACGGCACGTAGGGGTCGTGCGTGTCGTCGGGCCAGAGGTTGACGTAGCACGGCCGGTTCCGGTGGCGGCGCAGGAAGTCGAGCGTGCGGTCGACGAAGAAGGCCGTGCGGTCCCAGCGCTTGACCTTGTCCTTGTCCGACCAGATCCAGCCGGCACCGGTGATGTCCGGATGCGGCTGCGGGCTCTCCCAGGTGCCGACATGCTCGTCGAAGCCGTAGGCGGCGAAGCGCGGCGCATCGGTCACATCGCGGCCGCCGCCCAGGTGCCACTTGCCGATGTGCGCCGTGGCGTAGCCCGCCGCGCGCAACGTGCGCGCCAACGACGGCGCCCGCGGGTCGAGGAAGTCGGCCTGTTCGCAGGCCCGGTTCCCGGCCCGCGTCTGCAGGTAGCTGGTGATGCGCCAGCGCCCGGGGTACATGCCGGTGGTCGCGCCGGTGCGCGAAGGCGAGCAGATCGGCGAAGGGCAGTAGTACTGGCCAAAGCGCGTGCCCTCCTGCGCCAACTGGTCGAGGTGGGGCGTCGGCCCGAAGTCGCCGCCGTAGCAGCTCAGGTCGCCGTAGCCCATGTCGTCGGTCAGGATGAACAGCACGTGGGGCCGCGCCGGAGCGGCGGGCGAACCGGTCGCGCCGGCCAGCGTGGCGGCGCCCAGCCCGGTCAGCTTGAGCAGGTCGCGGCGGGACAGGTCGGCCATCGGGCGGAGTCCTGGCGGGCGGGCGATTGGCCGCGTCCCGCGCCGATCCTCCGCAAGCGTGGCGGACGCGATGCGGCGAGGCGCCAAGACCGCCAGGAAGGCCAGTGATACCCCCGTCTGTAGCCACATCTTAACCACCCCGCAACTCCCGTTTCCCAGACCCGCCACACTCTGAGGGTACAAGTGTCTGTGGATATGGCCAGAACGGGCCATAGATCCGGCGGCTTCCGCCGGTCACAATTTGGAAACAGCGGTGGAGTTGGCACGCTGCTTGCACTGAGCGCCAGTACGGCGCCGAGGCCCTTGGCGGTGCGAGCAGAACGGTGATGCAAAGAGTGGAAATCCTGGTCCTGGGTTGGATGCCGGCGGTGGCGGTCGTGGCGGGTGAGATCCTCCTGCGGCGGCGCAACCGGCGCCTTGGTGTCGAGACGCCCGTCTCGCCCGAGACCGTGCGCTGGGTGCTGTACGCCGCCGGCGTGTGGACCTTGATGGACGCCGCCGCCGCCCTCTACTGGATCGATGCGCAAGGCCTGACGCGGGCCCTCGTGTGGTCGGTACTGCTCACGGTGGTGGCCACCGGGCTGTTGCTGTGGTACGTCGGGGCCCGCTACGCGCCGCGTGTGCCGCGCCTCCGCGACCTGCGCAACACGACCTACGACACGCGCCTGGTCGTGCTGCGCCGCTGTCGCGCGCTGCGGCGGCTGAGCTACGCCGGTCGCGTCTCGCGGGTCGACCTGCGCGCCGGAGAGCAGTTGCTCGCCCAGTGCGACAGCCAGTTGACTCGCCTGCAGGACGCGCTGGCCACGCAGTCGTTCTTCGCCCGCATGCACGCCGACGCCGCCGCGCTGGCCGCGCTGACGGAGATCGGCGTCGAGCACCGGCGCATCCAGTGGCAGGCGCAGGCTTTCCTGCAGGCCACCGCCAGCGAGAGCGTCACTGCCCTGGAGCTGGCCCTGGTCGCCGCCGGCTGACCGCGCCCCACCCTCCCCGATCGCCGAGAGGTGTCGTGCCGCCTGCGGCGAAGTCCTTGAACGATGGACGATCCGAAGAAAGCCTGTCGTGCCCTCGCCCGCGCTCGTCGCGCCGCTCTGGACGCCCAAGACCGCGCCGCCGCCTCGCGCGCCATTGCCATCCGGCTCAGCCACCGCCCCGAGGCGACGGCCGCCAAGGTGATCCTCGCCTACGCCGCCGTGCGGGACGAGGTCGACACCCAGTTCATCCTGAGCCTCGCGCTCGCCGCCGGCAAGGTGGTCGCGCTGCCGCACGCCGACTGGGGCCGCCACCGCCTGCACCCCGTGCGCCTGCGCGACCCCGAGAACCTGCTGCCCACGCGCTCGGGCATTCCCGAGCCGCCGCCGCCCCACGAGCCGGTCGCGCTCGAGGACATTGATCTGGTGCTCCTGCCCGGACTCGCCTTCGACGCGTACGGGCATCGCCTGGGCTACGGCGGCGGGTTCTACGACAGCCTGCTCGCGCGCCTGCCCGCGCGGGCGCTGTGCTGGGGGCTGGCCTTCGACGCGCAGATCCTGCCCGAAGTGCCTGTGGGAGCCCACGACCACCCGGTCCACGCGATACTCACCGAGTCGCGCTTCCTCGAGGTGACCCGCGATGGGCGATAGGATCCGCCTGCTCGCCATGCAGTTCTACGCCCACCACGGCGCGGACGACGCGGAGCGCGCGCTGGGCCAGCGCTTCGAGGTCGACCTGGAGCTGGCCACCGACCTGCGCGCCGCGGGCGAGTCGGACAACCTGGACCACGCGCTCGACTACCGCGCCGCGTACGAGTTGGTCGCCGCGGCGATGACCCCGCCGTGTCGGCTCCTCGAAGCCCTGGCCGAGCGCATCGCCGGCCGTGTGCGCGCGCGCTGGCCCCACGTGGTGGTGACGGTGCGCGTGCGCAAGCCGTCCGTGCCAATCGGCGGCGTGCTGGCTGCGGCCGAGGTCGAGCTCACCCGCCCCTGACCGTCACCGGCGGTGGTCCTTGCCGTGGACTCGTTTGCGCCCGCGGCTCGCCGTGCGCCGCGCCGCGTGCAACTCGGGCCGTGGCCGGGTGCTCTTCTCGCTGTCCAGGTAGACTTGGCCGCGGATCGTGATGCGTGAGACGCCCAGGCCCGGCAGCCTGGTCAGCAAGTCGTCGAGCTGGGCCCGGTTGGCCAGCTCGAGACGGAGCCGGACCGTGGCGGTGGAGTCCTCGCCGACGCTGCCCAGCGAGGTGGAGCGGGTGTTGGCCGCCAGGATGTTGACCCCCACCGCGCTCATCAGCCCGCTCAGGTCGCGCAGCAGGCCCATGCGGTCGTGGGCGCGGATCTCGATCGGCACCTCGTAGAACGCGCGCTCGGTCTCATGCCACTCGATGCCGACCACCCGGTCCGGCTCGCGCTCGCGCAGGTGGCGGATGTTCGAGCAATCGTCGCGGTGGATGGCCACACCCGACCCGCGCGTGAGGTAGCCCACGATGCGGTCGCCGGGGATCGGCATGCAGCACTTGCTCCGCCGATACATCAGGTTGGCCGCTCCCTGGAATGAGACGGTGCCCATCTCGCGCGGCTCGCTGGCGGCGCGCGTGACCAGCGACTCGACGGTCTCCATGCGCAAGCCGGCGGAGCGCTCGCACTCGTCGATCTCCAGCACGAGCTGGTGCACCACGCCTTCCGCCGAGACGATGCGGTCGCCCAGCGCGTTGAGCAGGTCCTCGGCGGTGTTGAAGCTGCGCTTGCGCGCCACGCGCGTGAGCAGGTCCTCGGGCGAGAGATCGGTGGCGCGGCGGCGGTGGGCTGCCGGCAGCAGGCTATCACGGCGGTACAGATCCTTGAGGTCGACGCGCTGCCGAGCGGCCTCGGCTTCGAGCAACTCCTGCCCGCGCTCGACCAGCGTGTCGCGCTCGCGGCGGCGCAAGTAGGCGCGGATGCGCGTGCGCGCGGACGATGTGCGCACGAACTTGAGCCAGTCACGCGACGGGCCAGTGTTGCGCTGGCGCAGGATCTCGCAGTGGTCGCCGTTGCGCAGCACGTGGTCGAGCGGCACGATGCGCCGGTTGACCTTGGCGCCGATGCACGTGTGGCCCACCTGGGTGTGGATGCGGTAAGCGAAGTCGACCACGGTCGCGCCCAACGGCAGGTCGATCACCTCGCCCTTGGGTGTGTAGACGAAAATCTCCTTGTCCCACAGGCTGGCCTCGACCTCGCGCAGGAAGTCGCCGTCCTCGTCTTCCTCCTCCTCCTTGCCGTCCTCGCGGGCGCGCGCGCTCTCGAAGAGCTGGCGCATCATCGTCAGGCGCTCGGCGAACTTCTCGTCGACCGCGCCGTCGTCCTTGTACCGCCAGTGGGCGGCCACCCCGTACTCCGCCGCGCGGTGCATTTCGTTGGTGCGGATCTGCACCTCCATCGGCCCGTGGCCGGGCACGATCACCTTGGTGTGGATCGAGCGGTAGCCGTTGGCCTTGGCGTTCGAGATGTAGTCGGCGAAGTGCTCGGGCTGGTGCGGCCAGAGGCTGTGCACGATGCCCAGCACCATGTAGCAGTGGTGCTCGGTCTCGCACAGGATGCGGATCGCCTCGAGGTCGTAGATGTCGTCGAAGTTGATGCCCTGGCTGAGCATCTTGTGGTAGATGCTGTAGAGGTGCTTGGGCCGGCCGTAGACGTCGATCGTCACGCCGGTCTTGGCCACGGCCTCGCGGATGCGCGCCGCCGCCGCGTCGATCTCGGCCATGCGCTCCTCGCGCGTGCGCGCCACGCGGCGCTCGATCTCGAAGAACGCCTCGGGCTGGAGGTAGCGCAGCGCCAGGTCCTCCATCTCCCACTTGATGCGCCAGATGCCCAGCCGCTCGGCCAGCTTGGCGTAGATCACCTCGCTCTCGCGCGCGATCTTGATCTGCTTGACACGGCGCTTGGCGTATAGCGTCTGCATGTTGTGCAGTCGGTCGGCCAGCTTGATGATCAGGACGCGCACGTCCTTGGCCGCCGCGACGACCATGCGGCGCAGGTTCTCGGCCTGCAGCCGGCGCCGCGTCTCGTCGTTGTCGTCGAGCGGCGCGCCGGGCAGGCCCTGCATGTCCGAGAAGCGTACGGTGCTCAGCCGGGTCACGCCCTCGACCAGCTTGTACACCGTGTC
>Ga0233425_10010286_pt1 | contig 11456 bp, 8 predicted proteins | sample Watercolumn_Towu_2_FD_181712 | JGI IMG/M metagenome (GOLD analysis project Ga0233425, IMG submission 181712) | Freshwater microbial communities from Lake Towuti, South Sulawesi, Indonesia - Watercolumn_Towuti2014_140_MG | ecosystem: Environmental > Aquatic > Freshwater > Lake | place: Indonesia...
CGCCAAGGTGATCGTACATCCCGCCACTGGCCATCCGGCGCAGCGTCGTGAGCGCCATCTCGAGCGCACGCGGGTTTCTTGTTCTTTTGTAAGAGCGGAAAAGGAAATTCAGGACAGACGGGCGCGGGAATTTCGGAGCGCCGCCGAAGCCGCCGTGTTTCTCGTCGAATGTCCGGTTGAAATACTCAAACCCTGCGTCGAGTGCTTTCGCGTCGGGTGCCGTTCCCCCGATTTCACGCTCGGATTGCTCGAGCAGATATCCCTGGATCCGCTCGCCTGCTTCAAGTACCTGCTTGCGGTCGCCCTGCCAAACCTCTTCGATACGCTTCAGAATCTGCGGGAAGCCCGGACGTCCGTGCCTCTCGGCAGGAGGGATGTAGGTTGCGCCGAAGAACGGCTTGAGGCCGGGAGTGAGGAACATCGACATCGGCCAGCCGCCGCTGCCCGACATCGCCTGCAGTGCCGACATGTACACACGATCGACGTCGGGGCGTTCTTCGCGGTCGACTTTAATGCAGATGACCGTCTTGTTCATGAGCTCGGCTATCGCCTCATCCTCGAACACTTCCCGCTCCATGACGTGGCACCAATAACACGTGGAATATCCGATGGAGAGGAAAATCGGTTTCTCTTCGCGGCGCGCCTTCTCGAACGCCTCCTCGCCCCACGGATGCCAATCGACCGGATTGTAAGCGTGCTGAAGCAGATACGGGCTCTTCTCCGAGATGAGCCTGTTCGGAATTTTCGCGTGATCCTTTTCAGAGACGGACATGGAAATCACTTTTCAGTTTTGCCGGATGCCTGCGGGCGCAACTTCCTGTCGGGATGACGATTGTCTCCGCGATCCTGTCATGCACCGTGCGTCTGCTGGGATTGATGAAATACTGCATGAATCCAAAGCCAAACTCAAGAAACGAGGCTCCATAACCGAGTGCCCGCTCAAAAGGATCGTTCCGTTGCTTTGGGGCGACGTCGTTCTGCCGGCTGCCGCAGAACGTCCGGCGCCTGGAGTAAGATTCTGAACAAATAAAGAGAAGAGGAGAGTTGCAGTGGCCGGGATCGAAGAATACCGGGAGGGGTGGTGCTACTCCCTGGCGAATGGAGCAAAGACGCTCCCGTTGATCTGTTTCGGCTTCGTACTTGCCGGGACGATCTCAATGGGAATGAGCACGTCTATCGTCGCCGGCGCAATACAGACCTGGTTGTTGCAGGCCTGTACTTCCAGCTTCGCCCGAAGGTTGATGCGCCCGGTCGGAATTCTTCCGGAGGTCCTGCCGGTGAAGAAAATCGTAACGGTCTTCTCGTAGACGCTCAAAGAGTCACTGGCGAATCCGAATTTCATGTTGCGGCCGGGCGGGTACCGCACATCGCTGAACGCGATCCCCGCGTGCTGCTGAAGCTCGAGCGTCGTCGCGATCAGGTAGTCGTACGTCGGCACATGCGAGTTGATATGCCACCCCTCTGCAATACTCAGCACGACAACTGCTTTGAAGGTGGATCCCGCCGGGACTTTGTCGACCGAGAGTTTCCCCGCGGCCTTGACCTTGCCGGCGCTCGTCGGCGGGCCGCCTGTCTGGAATGCGCATGCCTGTTCCACCGCAAAGAGCACAGCAAGGACGATTATCGAAACCGCAGCCTGACTCCGCCGCATGGCGAGGTTCCTACGAATTGGCCGCGAGCAAAGGCTTCACCTTCGCTTCAAGCTGACTTTTCGTCATCACACCGGTATGTTCGTCGACGATGTTGCCGCTCTTGTCGATGATGAACGTTGTTGGAATTGCGTTGAACCTGCTGAACTTGCCGGCGATCTCCCCATTGCCGAGAACGATGGGATAGTTGATTGGCGTCTTCTTGAGGAACGGCGTGACCTTCTCCCATCCTTCGCGATCGAGAGAAACGCCGAGGATCTCCACTCCCTTTTCCTTGTAGCCTTTGTAGAACTCGATGAAGTCGGGTATCTCTTTCCGGCACGGTCCGCACCAGGTCGCCCAGAAATTGACGATGACGACTTTCCCTTTGAGGTTGCTCAGGTCGTACACCTTGCCATCGGCGGTATTGAATGACACTTCAGGCGCCTTCCGCTGAGCGATTGCGCTCGACGTGAAGAGGGCGGTGACAACAAGAATCAGAACGATGAAAAAGTTTCTCATAACACTCCTTTGAATCGATGTGATTGATGAGCGGCACTGCCGTTCTTGTGATTCCGGCTTACTTCTTAGATGCAGGAATCTGACTGGAAGATCCCGATTTCTGGTTGTCTGCATCGAAAACACTCTGTCTTCATCCGGACCGATCGCCGAAAATCCCGGCCGGTTAGTATAACGAACAATCGCGGAAAGGGCAACGCGATCATCGGCTGCAGTGGATAGAAGGAGGTGAAAATCACCGGCGCTCTTCTTGTACCTTTCTTGATTTTCCCTCCAAATATGGCTACTTTCTGCGGAGGTATTGAATGGCAAAAAGACAATTTGTTGTTGGAATGGATGGCGGTGCCACGAAAACTGCCGCCATGCTGAGCGATTTGAACGGAGTGGTTCTGGCGGAAGAAACCGGCGGGGCGAGCAATCCGCAGGTCGTAACGCCTGAAAAAACTGCGGTTGTCATCGTCGACCTTCTTGAGAAGCTGGCGGACAAGGTCGGTTGTAACCCGGGAGAAATTGTATCGACTGTGGCCGGGCTGGCAGGAGCCGGGCGGGAAGGCGACAAAGAACGCGTCAGAAATGCCGTGGTTGCCGAGGCCAGGAAGCGGCGTGTAACGATCGGCCGCATCGGCGTCGACAGCGACGGACGCATCGCCCTGGAAGGGGCCTTCAAAGGAAGAGCCGGCATTATTCTCATCGCAGGCACCGGCTCGTTCTCGCTGGCGAAGGATCATAAAGAGGGGATTCACAGAGCCGGAGGCTGGGGGAGAATCGTCGGGGATGAGGGAAGCGGAGTGATCCTGGGGCGTGAAGGGCTGAGTGCCATCGCCCGCCATCTGGATGGGAGAGGGAAACCAACGGCGTTGACCGGATTGATTGCCGGGCGCTTCGGGCTCTCGACGCAGGAAAAGATCATCAATGCCGTGTACCGTGAAAACTTCGATGTCGCAACGATTGCGCCCCTCGTCATTGAGGCCGCCGCAGCACGGGACATCGAATGCGGCAGAATACTGAACAAAGCGACATTCGAGCTCGCCGAGCACGTCAGGGTTCTGGTGCACAAGATCGAGGACTCATCGCATGCTCGGTCGAAGATCCCTCTGGTGTTCATCGGCAGCCTGATCGCCAACGACAACGTCTATCAGAAAATCCTCGTCCACAAGATCACATTCTCCATGCCTCAGGTGATCGTCGTTCTGCCGGAGGCGCCGCCCGCGTACGGGGCGGTGTTGCTCTCACTTCGTCTGGCACAGGACTTCTCATGAGCCTGATTTCGGTAGCGCTTCCGTTTTCGAACCTCCCGCATTTTGAGCGAACGCTCAAACAATTCATCGACGCGCCCCTTGTGCAGAGCATCTTCATCCTTCATGCGGGCCAGTACTCCGGTTCGCATCCCAAATGCGAAGGCGTCATCACCCCCACACCGACATCGGGCAAGATGCTCAATGGTCTGCTCTCCAGGATTACGACGGAGTTCTTCCTGTTCACGAGCGAACTGCAGGAAATTCAGCTTGGGCAAGCCGCTCTGGAGCGTTTCGCCGCGGTGACGGAACAAACATCCGCCGCCATGGTCTATGCGGACTATTTCGAGATCAAGATCGGAGTGCGCTCGGAGCACCCTGTCAACGACTACCAGCTCGGCAGCATCCGCGACACGTTCGAATTCGGTCCGCTTCTCTTCTTCTCAATGCCCGCGGTGAGGTCGGCCCTGAAGGATTTCGGTCCTTTGGCGGACGGTCCCGGAATCTATGACCTCCGGTTGAAGGTGTCTGTGCACGGACACCTCTTTCACATTCAGGAATACCTCGCGACGAAGGTCGAATCCGATCTTCGCGCCACGGGGGAGAAACTGTTCGACTATGTTGATCCGCGAAACCAGGCATACCAGAAGGATCTCGAATCGGTGGCAACGGGGCACCTCAAGCGCGTTGGCGCATATCTGCCCCCGAAGTTCAAACCGGTTCCGAAATCGGAAGAGCGCTACCCGGTGGAGGCGAGCGTCGTCATCCCGGTTCGCAATCGCGTGAACACAATTGCCGACGCGGTCACGAGCGTCCTGGATCAGAAATTCGACAGCCCGTTCAACATCATCGTGGTCGATAACCACTCCACCGACGGTACGTCGAAGGTGCTCGCCGGACTGGCATCGCAGCACTCCCGCGTGAAGCACATCATCCCTTCCCGGCTCGACCTCGGGATCGGCGGCTGTTGGAATGAGGGGGTGTTCTCGGAGCACTGCGGACGATACGCGATTCAGCTCGACTCCGATGATATCTACAGCGGCCCGGACACGGTGCAGAAGATTGTCGACGTGTTCCGCGGCGGAGATTACGCGATGGTGATCGGTTCGTACAGGCTTGTCAACATGAAGCTTGAGGAGCTGCCGCCCGGTATCATCGATCACCGCGAGTGGACTCCCGAGAACGGACGGAACAACGCGCTGAGGATCAACGGCCTCGGCGCTCCGCGCGCGTTCAATACCGCGCTCCTCCGCCAGGTCCGGATTCCGAACGTGAGCTACGGCGAAGACTATGGTGTTGCGCTGCGTCTCTCCCGTGAATATCAGATTGGCAGGATCTTTGAGCCGGTCTACCTCTGCCGCCGCTGGGAGGGGAACTCCGATGCTGCGCTTTCCATCGACAAAGCCAACCGGTACGACTTCTATAAAGACAAGATTCGCACGATCGAAATGATGGCCCGTCAACGTTTCCAAGGTAAGGAGTAGCCTATGTCGAATCTCGTACGCCGCTGGACACTCGATGACCTGACGTATATTCAGGATGTTCTCTGGAAAACGTGGCTCGATTCATATTCTCACTTCATACCCGAAGAGAATCTTCGCGCCTACTTCTCGGAGCACTATGACCTCGATTCGCTCCGCACGCTGTTTCACAATCCCATGGCCGATGGATTCGTGGTGATGGATGAAGGAACAGTGGTCGGCTTCATGCGAACGGCGAGGGAACCCGAGGAGAATAGGTACTATGTCTCTTCGCTCTACGTCATGCCGCAATACCAGACGAAGGGGCTGGGCAGGGCGCTCATGAAACGGGCTGCCGATGAGGCGAAGGGATTTCATCTCGACCGCATCTGGGTCGGCGTCATGGTGGAGAACAAGCAGGCCGTCGATTGGTACAAGACCATGGGCTACGAGATCGTGCGCACCGAACCGTTCACCATGGGAGCCTCGACGGTCGATCACTACATCGGGTTCATCAAGCTCGACTCGATCCGCTGAGCGTATTCCCCGGCCCGCCGGGCGAGACTGCTCATCCGCTCATTGATGAAACTACCTGGAGTCCTTTGATTCAGTCGAAGACGTTTGCCCGGTACGACGCCTCATCGCGCACCGATTCACTCGCAACGCTCGCCCTCGCTCTGCTCGATGAGCAGAAGGGGAGCTGGCCTCAATTGACATCAGGCTACGCGTCGTTGACGTCAGTGAGGACCCGCGAACTTCAGTGCAACGGGTTCCAGGCCTGGCTGCAGTTCAACCCGGGCCGCATCGTCAGCACTGGGGCGAGGGTCGACGCACTGTCAATCCGCGAGCGGCGCTGTTTCCTCTGCGTCGAACATCTGCCTGAGCAGCAGAAAGGCATCCTCTACAACGACGAGTTCCTCGTCCTCTGCAATCCGGCGCCCATCTTCACCGACCATTTCACCGTTTCGCACGTCCGTCATCTGCCGCAGGCATTCGAGCCGTACGCGGGGACGATGATTGAAATGGCCCGCGCGTTCCGGCCGAGGTTCACACTGTTCTATAATGGCCCGAAGTGCGGAGCGTCGGCCCCCGATCATATGCACTTCCAGGCATGCCCCCGCGGGACGATTCCTGTGGAGAGAGCAGCGCAGGAAGAGGCGCGGCGGCGGCATCGCGGCAATTTTCGCGGCGTGGACGTTTTCACGCTCGCGCACTTTGGCCGTCGGGTCATAGTGCTCGAATCAGCACAGAGCAAGGTGCTCGAAGAGGTGCTCAACCTCCTCGTCGCCGCATTCCGGCCGCTCATCGGCACGCAGGAAGAGCCGATGCTGAACATCCTCTGCGGTTTTAACGAAGGCGATTGGCGGGTCATCGTCTTTCCAAGGAGCAAACACCGTCCCGACGCTTATTTCAGGGAGGGAGACGATCGTGTCCTGATCAGCCCGGCTGCGGTCGATATCGGCGGACTGATCGTCACTCCGCTCGAGAAAGACTTCAACGGCGTCACGCCGGCGCTCGTCGAGTCGATTTTTGAAGAAGTGAGTCTTGGTAACGACATCGTCGACAGGGCGATCGAGAACTTATCCTGATCGTTCACTCCCAACTTCCAGAACGGACGGCTGTACGATATGATTGACAGAGAACCAAATATACACGTTGGCATCATCGAACGCGAAGCAGAGATCAAAGGGAAATTCAACGGGCCGTATGAACTTCCGACGACGATCCGGTTGAACGGCGCATTCACGGCCCGGATTGCATCCGGGCGTGTCGTGCTCTTCGATGACGAGGGCATCGAGGTCATGAAAGCGTCCGAGATACTCTGTCAACCGCTGGGCAGCGCGACGTTTACACTGGCAGAAGTGACGATCGGCATCCGGTTCCACTGGGAGAGGAAGGAGCATCAGACATTTGCCGGCGCCCTCCGCCTCATCGCAGCGCCCGATGGTACTCTGACCGCTGTGAACGATATCGGAGTTGAGGAGTATCTGAAGAGTGTGATCTCCTCCGAGATGAGTGCGGAGGCACCCGAGGAGCTCCTCCGTGCGCACGCGATCACCTCGCGCAGCTGGCTCGTTGCCATGCTCGAACGCGAGCGGCGCGTCAGCGCCTCGGGCGCTCCCGCAATGCGGTCGAGAGAATCGGCCGGCGAGATCGTCCGATGGTACGATCGCGAAGATCATTCCCTCTTCGATGTCTGCGCGGACGACCATTGTCAGCGATACCAGGGCATCACCAAGATCATCACGGCCACGGCCAGCAAGGCGATCCAGGATACTCGCGGATCATTTCTGGTTTATGATGACGAGATTTGTGATGCGAGATTTTACAAGGCGTGCGGCGGACTGACCGACAATTTCGAGAATGTCTGGGAGGACACGCCGGTGCCATACCTGCGATCTGTCGCCGATGCGGAACGCCATCATGCCCCGATCACGAGCGAAGAAGAGGCCCGGGCCTGGGTGCTTTCATCGCCTGAAGCGTATTGCAACACGAATGATCCGGCGATCCTCAAACAAATTCTCCCGTCGTTCGACCAGGAGACGACGGACTTCTTCAGGTGGAGGATTGAGTATTCTCCGCAGCAGTTGGGGGAGCTCATTCGGTCAAAGTCGGGCATCGATTTTGGTGTGATACGGAGTCTGACGCCGGTTCTTCGCGGGCCGTCGGGACGGATTCTGCGACTGAGGATCGAAGGATCGGCGAGAACGATTGTCGTCGGGAAAGAGCTGGAGATCCGCCGATGGCTCTCGAAAAGCCATCTCTACAGCTCGGCGTTTGTTGTCGACGTTGAGAAGGACGCCGGCGGCATGCCGTCGAAGTTCATCCTGCGGGGTGGCGGCTGGGGACATGGCGTCGGACTGTGCCAGATCGGCGCAGCGGTCATGGCATCGAAAGGGATGAAAGCCGAGAAGATTGTGCTTCACTACTTCCCGGGCGCCCGCCTGCAGCGGTTGTACTAGGAATAGAACACAGGACACACAGATGTTACGAGATGACCACAGATAGAAAAGAAATTTAAGAATGAATGGTTCCGTCACATAGATAACGATTTTTCGGTCTGTGACATTCTGTAGCATCAGTGTGCTCGGTGTTCAATTCCCTGGCGCAACAGTGACTCCATAAAAACTCTGTGTTATTCTGTAACATCTGTGTATTCAGTGTGCAATTACGCGCAAAGGAGCATTGATGGACGCGAACAAACCCTCATTTCGTAGCCCCTGGCTCTGGGTGCCCAGCCTCTATTTCACGCAGGGAGTGCCCTACGTTGTTGCGCAGACCGTGTCCGTCATCATGTACAAGCGGCTCGGCATTTCCAATTCCGACATCGCTCTGTACACCAGCCTTCTGTATCTCCCGTGGGTGATCAAGCCGCTCTGGAGTCCCTTCGTCGACATGTTCTCCACGAAGAGACTCTGGATTGTACTGTTCCAGTTCATCATCGGTGTTGCGCTCTCGGTGACGGCGTTCGTCATCCCTCTTCCGACGTTCTTCCAGTGGACGATCGCGATCTTCTGGTTGATGGCGTTCGCCTCTTCCACGCACGACATCGCCGCAGATGGTTTCTACATGCTCGCACTGGAGTCGCATGATCAGGCTCTCTTCGTGGGGGTGAGAAGCACCTTCTTCCGACTCGCGATGATCTCGGCTTCGGGCGTGCTCGTGATGCTGGCCGGGAGTATCGAAACCACCAGCGGAGGGGATATTCCCTATGCCTGGTCCATGACGTTTATCGTCCTCGCTGGTGTCTTTCTCCTGTTCTTTGCGTATCACAAGCTAATGCTTCCGTATCCAACGGCAGACCGCCCGACGAGGGCCGATTCGGGAACATCGGTCGTCGGAGAATTCGTTCAAACGTTCGCCCAGTTCTTCAAGAAAAAAGAGATCGTCTCCATCCTCTTCTTCCTGCTCTTCTACCGGTTTGCCGAAGCGCAGCTTGTCAAGCTCGTCTCACCCTTTCTCCTCGATCCTCGCGACAAAGGCGGCATGGGACTGACGACCACCGAGGTCGGTATTGTCTACGGAACCGTCGGTGTCATCGCGCTGACCCTCGGAGGACTCCTCGGCGGATACGTGGTGTCGAAAAAAGGGCTGAAGTACTGGCTCTGGATCATGGTATTCTCGATCCACCTGCCGGATGCGATGTTCGTCTATCTCTCCCAGGTCCAGCCTGACAGTTTCCTCCTCATCAACGCTGCGGTGGCGCTCGAGCAGTTTGGCTACGGCTTCGGACTGACGGCCTACATGCTCTATATGATGATCATCGCGGAAGGGGAGCACAAGACGGCGCACTACGCGTTCTGCACCGGGTTCATGGCTCTCGGCATGATGCTTCCGGGAATGCTGAGCGGAGTCCTGCAGGAATGGCTCGGCTATAAGAACTTCTTCCTCTGGGTCATGCTGGCCACGATTCCCGGATTCATCGTAGCCGCGTTCGCCAGGATCGATCCGCTCTACGGGAAGAAAGTGGAAAAGGCGGCGGGTTGAGTGGTGTCCTGGTTTGTTAGTGGTTTTCAACGCGGAGACGCAAAGTTCGCAGAGGAACGCGGAGAAATACTCAAATAGAGGATCCTCTGCGATTCTCCGCGGTCTCCGCGTCTCTGCGTTGAGAATTTCTATCCAAATAAGGACACTAGCGCGGATTGATTCGGTTTGATTCTCTGGACATTGCTTCGTACTTTTTTCATCCTCTTCCAGAAGCTCACTCCCCGAGCCGGCCGGACAGCCGCATGTTCGGGGTGTTCGTCTTGCGTTTCAGTACACTCATGATCGAGTAGAATCCATGGATAGAACCGCTGTTGCTCCAATCTCCAAAACCCTGCTCTCGCTTGCCCTCCTGCTCGCCATCGCCAACGGCTGCAGCGCTCAACAGCCCGCCGCCAGGCTTGATCCGGCTGCGGCGATCTCGGCACCGATGACGCCCTGGGTGGAGTCGACACTCGGGAAACTCACGCTCGAGGAAAAAGCGGCACAACTTGTCTTCTTCGCCGCTCCCGGAAGCTACCTGGCGGAGAATTCCGACGACTGGCGTGAGATGGAGCATTACGCAGCCAAACGAAAGATCGGTGGATTCGTTTTCTCGATCGGCGACGTATACGAATATGCGATGCAATTGAACCGGCTGCAGAAGCTCGCGGACGTGCCGCTGCTCGTCGCGGGCGATTTCGAATATGGCGTGGCGATGAGAGTCCGCCATGCAACGACGTTTCCACGGGCGATGGCGATCGGAGCGACCCGCAATACGCGGTATGCGTATGAGGCCGGCCGAGTCACCGCTCTCGAGGGCCGCGCCCTCGGCGTCCACCAGAACTACGCTCCGACCATCGACGTCAACAATAATCCGCGGAATCCTGTGATCAACACGCGCTCGTTCGGAGACGATGTCAAATTGGTGAGCGACATGGGCGTCGCGTATACCAAGGGGACACAGGATGGCGGGATGATCGCCACAATCAAGCATTTCCCCGGCCACGGCGACACCGATGTCGATACACACCTCGGTCTGGCATCGCTCAACTACGACAAAAGCCGCTATGAATCGGTGGAGTTCCCTCCGTTCAGAGCTGCCATCGATGCAGGGGCAATGTCCGTCATGGTCGGACATATCGCTGTGCCTGCATACGACACAGCTCCGGGTATTCCGGCAACCGTGTCCAACAGGATCACAACCGGACTTCTGCGGAATCAGCTTCAGTTCAGCGGACTCATTGTCACGGATGCCATGCGCATGCGCGGCGTCTCCTCGCGCTACGGTCCGGGAGAAGCTTCGGTGCTCGCACTGAAGGCCGGCACCGACATCGTGCTCATGCCGGCTGACATCGATGTGGCAATTGATGCCATCGTTTCGGCAGTGCGGCGGGGTGAACTTGAGGAAGCCCGTCTTGATGCCTCGGTCTCCCGTCTGCTGGCGCTGAAACAATGGGCGGGAATCGACCGGGAACGGATGGTCGATGTGAACAAGATCGCAGGCATCGTCGATGCCCGCGAACATGGGGCCCTCGCGCTCGAGATTGCACGCAATGCGGTCACTGTGCTCGGCAACGAATCGTCAATTCTTCCGCTCTCGACCGTCGATAACAGGAAGTTCCTCGATGTCGTCATCTCCGATACAGAAAATCCTTCCACAGGAAAGAATTTCTACTCGCTTCTCCGCAGTCGAAGATTGAATGCGGACTTCGCAAAGATCGACAGCCGGAGCAACGACGCCGAGTATGACGCGGTGATCGAAAGCGCCAAAGCGGCAGATGTGGTCGTGCTGCAGCTGCACCTCTCGGTGCGTTCGGGAGAGCTCACCGGATTCATCAGCCGGAAACAGAAGGAACTTGCCGCGAAGCTTGGCTCGCTCGGCAAGCCGATTATTGCGTACTCATTCGGCAATCCGTACGTCATCATGGAGCTGCCGGCGGTGAATGCGTACGTCTGCGCATATTCCGATGCGGACGTGATGCAGCAGGCGGTCGCTGAAGTTGCCTTTGCCGAGGCCCCGGCCCGCGGAAAACTCCCGATCACCATTCCCGGGCGGCACAGATTCGGCGAAGGTGTGCAATACGACAAGACGCGTCTCCGCAAGGGGGAGCCGGAGGAAGCCGGATTTACGCGTGCCGGACTGGAGA
>Ga0233425_10010287_pt1 | contig 11455 bp, 13 predicted proteins | sample Watercolumn_Towu_2_FD_181712 | JGI IMG/M metagenome (GOLD analysis project Ga0233425, IMG submission 181712) | Freshwater microbial communities from Lake Towuti, South Sulawesi, Indonesia - Watercolumn_Towuti2014_140_MG | ecosystem: Environmental > Aquatic > Freshwater > Lake | place...
ATGTGGTAAATTTCGTTTGACAAGTAATTTGAGAATACTACAATGACAATGCGGATCCCCTTAATCAAGACAAAATTTGTAGTAATGAGTAAAAAGTTACAACTTCTTTAAACATACCATAATGCGCTTTCTAGTACAGATAAAGAAAAATAACGCAGCCACTCCCCCTTGCATAAATTTATATGGGGAAAAATGCAATGACTATAATTGAAAGATTGTTTTCCGCTCTAAATAAAGGTAAAATTCGCTATTTGGTTGTTGGTGGTATTGCTGTTAATTTATATGGAGTTGAAAGAGCTACGAGAGATATAGACCTTTTTGTTGAGTTGGAAGAAGATAATCTTTTTCGATTTGTAGAGGCAGTAGAAAGTTTAAATCTTAAACCAAAAATTCCAGTAAAATTTAATGACTTTACTAAAAAAGAAATAAGAAAGAAATGGGTTAGAGATAAAAACATGGTGGTGTTTAGTATGTTTGACCCCCAAAACCCATATTTCCTTTTAGATGTTTTCGTAGAAGAACCCTTTGATTTTACAAAAGCATATAATGAGAGGATGGAAGGCAAAATAGGAAGAACCATTGTGCCAGTTGTTTCTATAAAATACCTTATTAAGAGCAAAGAAAAAAGCAACAGACCGCAGGATATTGCAGATATTTTTTATTTGAAAGAAATTAAAAAGGAATTAAAAAATGGATAAAAAACCATTGTTGTATTATAGAACAAAGGAGCAAATAAAAGAATATAGAGCATTACCTATGAAAGAAAAACTTACATGGCTTGAAGAGCAAATGAAATTTTTTTATGAAATGAGGCAGTCTCTCAAAAGGAAACAGAATGAATAAAATATTGGAAATATAAAAGAGGCGTGTCGCTCAAAACATAGAGCAGACCATCACTTTGGACACGCTAACATAATCAAGTATTGCAAACGGCCGTTTAGTTATGTATTACAACCAGGAATAAAAGCATGGGTAATTTATTAAACAAGATAGAGGATTTAAAAGATTACCTCAACTCATTTAGGCCATTTCCACAGGACTTATTATTACAATTAAAGGAATATTATCGTATTGGATTGACATATTCATCCAATGCCATTGAAGGCAATACATTAACCGAATCTGAAACAAAGATCATAATAGAAAATGGCATCACCATCGGTGGTAAGCCTATAAGAGACCATTATGAAGCTATTGGTCACGCAGAAGCCTACAATTACATGTATTCCCTTTTATACAAAAAGATTAACGAACCAGATATTTTATATTTACATAAGTTGTTTTTCCATGCTATAGATTTGAAAAATGCTGGCAAATATCGCAAATGCAATGTCAGTATTACAGGTTCAGAATTTATACCACCCGGTTACAAAGAAGTGCCTATGCTTATGTCACAACATATACAGAACATAAACAAAACCCTCAAAAAATTACATCCTCTTGAATGGATAAGTGATTTACATGGTGAGTTTGAATCAATACATCCTTTCATTGACGGGAATGGAAGAATAGGCAGGTTAATTATGAACTTATTATCGTTGAAACATGGGTATTGTCCGGTAATAATACCTCCCATTAAAAGGCGGGAATATATAAGTGCACTTGAGTCATATCATAAAAACAATCGAACTGCTCTAAGAGAACTGATAATAAGTGTTGTTTATGAAGAAATGAAGTCTTTAAAAAAGATTGCAGAAAAGATTTATAGGAACAAATCGTAACAGGTCAAAGAAAGCAAACAATTATACAATACGGAAAAGATTTTATGTGTGCGGACTTATTGAGCCGACTTACTCCAACACCATTAGTCTTATCACTAGCACCAAACCTTATACCTTTTGGAACTTATCAGCTTGGGCAATGTATCGCAAAACTTCTTGAGGGCGATACAATACTCTCTTTGAGGATAGGAAAATAACGAAATCAATAATACAAATCTACAGTGGTCGTTTTAGCAATTTATTTAAAAAATTAGGCATCCACAATTGCACGTACCACACGCTAAGACATACTTTTTCAAGTTTATTACAGAGTGAACTTGGTATTGGTGCGGTTGTGGTGCAGGGGATGACAGGTCATTCGAGTTTAAGTATGTTACAAAGGTATTCACACACTGGACTGGATAGTAAAAAGCAAGCAATAAACAAACTAACGGGGTATACTACCAATTCAAGCAATAACGACTCATTACCTGTAGCGGTATAGGTGCGGTACGACTCAGGTACGAACATTAAAAACATTACAATTCTATACATGCTCTCAATTTCAATAGTTACACCAAAATATTGAACTTACAAGGAACAATTCAAGGAGAAATACAGGGAGGAATTCTCTGTGTGAAAAACCTTCTCATGATTGTTTTTCAGGGGCTGCCTTATATTTTACCTCCATAAGGCAGAGTCCTTTGGCGGGAGCCTTCGGACCGGCGAAACTTCTGTCTCTGGCATGCAGAATGTCTTTTATACATTCCGCCGCCATTTTGCCTCTTCCAATCTCTAACAATGTACCGACAATCGTCCTCACCATATTATACAAAAACCCATCCGCTTCTATGGTAAAATATATACATTTTCCCTCTTTTGTAACATTCAGGGTTTTTATCGTACGCACCCTGTTTTTCTCTTGCCATGCCTTTGTTGTAAAGGATGTAAAATCATGGGTTCCCATAAGATATTGCATCGCTGCACGCATTTTATCAATATCCAGAGGGAAACCATATACATAGCAAAAATCCCTGTTGAGCGCCGTTCTTACCCAATCATTGAACAGAGAGTAGCGGTATATCTTGGAAATAGCGCCAAACTGGGCATGAAAAGACTCCGCTGCATCCGCTGCATCTTTAATAGTAATATCATGCGGCAAGTAATAATTTATTGCATGTATAAGCCGTTCGGATAAAATAGTCGAAGTTGTTTTAAAATGAGCCACCTGACCGAACGCATGAACGCCGGCATCGGTACGGCTTGCGCCATAAACGGTCACTGGCTCCTGAACAACCGGTTCTATTGCACGTGCAAGTGTTTCCTGAACCGTTATACTATTTTTCTGTTGCTGCCAGCCGGCATAATTCGTACCGTCATATTCAATCAAAAGCTTAATATTACGCATAAAACACAAAAAAGGTTTTTACAATAACGTTCCTTGAACAATCGTATTCAATAGTATAGTAAAATTCTTACAAAAAATGGAGGAGAAAAATGGAAAAACAGGTCATATCAACAAAAAATGCGCCCGCCGCAATAGGGCCATATTCCCAGGCAATCAAGGCAGGCAACTTCATTTTTATTTCGGGACAAATTCCGATAATACCGTCAACCGGAGAAATAACGCAGGGAGACATCAGGATTCAGACACGGCAAGTGCTGGAAAATCTCAAAAACATCCTGGAAGCCGCACATTCTTCTCTGGACAAAGTGGTAAAAACCACTATCTTCATGAAAGACCTGAACAATTATGCAGAGATAAACCAGGTTTATGCAGAATACTTCCGGCATGCCCCCCCTGCAAGAGCCGCAGTTCAGGCCGCAAGGCTGCCAAAAGATGTCGGTATAGAAATCGAGGCTGTTGCTTTTTGTGTTTAAAAAGGAAATTGACTTGCATTACAAAAACTGGTAACATCTCTACTTATGTATGAATGTTACCGTAAACCAATCACCTCATTTCTTTTAAATGGCACACATAATTTGTCTTGTATCTTGCACACACAGGAATGACACTTATTCATCAGAAATAAAGTCATCTCCGTTTTGTCCATACTATGTATGTTAAATATAACCACAAAGGCTAAACACAGAGATATTTATCCGGAAGTCGCAAGCCTTCTTGATAATTCCAAGAGATTTTTTGAACGAATCAGCGCCGCCGAAATGGAAAAAAAGGTCGTTGAGATGCGCATACAACTGGAAGAACCTTTTTACCTTTTAGTGGCCGGCGAATACAATGCCGGCAAATCAAGCTTTATCAACGCCCTCTGCGGAGAACATGTTCTGCCTGAAGGCCCTACCCCCACAACAAACCGGATTACCTTGTTGTCATTCGGAGAAAAACCAGAACTCAAAACAGTGGATGACCATCTGTGCCGGGCAACATATCCGATGGATGTTCTGAAAGACGTCACTCTCGTCGACACACCCGGTACAAATTCCATAATACTGGAACATGCAGCGCTTACCGAAAGTTTTGTTCACAGAGCCGAGCTCGTGCTCTTTTTAACTTCCGCGGATCATCCGTTTACGGAAAGTGAGCGTCAATTCCTGCAGTTCTTGAAAGGCAAGTGGGGCAGAAAAGTCTTGTTTATCCTTAACAAGATAGACTTGAAAACGAACGAGGAACTGAGTGAAATTACCATGTTTTTAGAGAAAAATTGTTACCGGCTTCTCGGTTTTGAACCAAAAATCCTGTTAGTTTCTTCCAAGGAAGCCTATCGGGCAAAAGTGGAAGGGGACACCATTTTGCTGCAAAAAAGCAGAATCAACGAGGTGGAAAATTTTATATTTGAAAAACTTGACCTGGACACAAAAATTGATTTCAAACTCGTCAGCCCTTTGAAATATTTATCCAGCGTCTATTCGGAACTCCATCAGTCCCTTACGGAAAAGGTACAAAAGTGCAATTCGGATATCAAAAGTATTGAACGATTCGAAACCCGCCTAAAGAATAAAAAACAGGATATGCATGAATATACGTTAAAATATAAAGATGAAATCAAACTCGTATTCTCCCGATTAAAGGAGAAATTAGACAACTTTCTGAACTCCTACGTCACCATGAAGTCTGTAATCTTATCCAAAATTGGGAGAGACAAACTCGACGAAAGGTTTAAGAGGGAAGTGTACGGGCTTTTAAATCCACAAACAGACCTGGACAGAATTATTGACGACGTCGTGGATTATGTCGCAAGAAACAATCGCGCATTATGGGATATGGCAAGAGACCACATTGAAAAAGAAGTAGGATACGACAGAAGGGCTGGAGGTATTTTAGACGGACATGTTGAAAGACGCTATGACGACCGAAGGCACGAGATCGAAATTGCTTTAAAGTCACGCTCAAAAGAATTCAGAGAGCTGGATATCGAACGCGAATCGGAAAGGCTTAACAGTTCCGTTCAGGGAGGATTTATCAGCTTTTTGATACTGGAAGCATTCGCTATCGGCATAGGAGTCGCCGGTACGATGATGTTTTCTGTAATCGTTCCGCCTCCTTTTATTATTGGCGTATCTGTAGCGCTCGCCTTTATTGGACTTGCATTTTTCCCTCAAAAAAGGAAGAGTTTCCGAATTGAATTTACCAAACGCACCGACGCCATCTGCGAACGGTTTGTTGAATTTATGAAATTTGAAATCAACAAGGCTATTGATCGGGTAATTGAGGACATCAGCAATAATATCTCGTCATATCGTGATCTTCGTTGGACGGAAAGGGAGGAGATGGCCAGGCAGGTTTCCGAGGTAAATACCCTCTTGGAAAATGTCAAAAACCTTATGCGGAAAAGCGGCTTAAGCTAAGGGGGAAATACCCGAAATTACCGGAAGAAAATACTCGTGATGTTTTGAAATAAAACGCATTGCCGCAGGCTGGGATTTGTTTTCACTATTCATTATTATCGCATAAAATTGCCTTCAACTATGCTTTTTGGGATTGGATATGATATTCACAAACTTGTTAGCAACCGAAAGCTGATTTTAGGCGGCGTTGAATTCGAATATCCTCTGGGTCTGCTGGGACACTCTGATGCAGATGTGGTCATTCACGCAATATGTGATGCGTTACTGGGGGCAGCCGCGCTTGGCGATATCGGAGAGCATTTTCCGGATACAGAACAAAAATGGAAAGGCATTTCCAGTAAACATCTCCTGTTCAGAGTCGCAGACCTTATAAGGGAAAAACAGTGCAGAGTCAATAACATAGACGTAATGATTCTTGCCCAAAAGCCAAAAATTGGAGCAAGAAAATCCGAGATGAAGAAAAACATTGCAGAATGGCTCCAGATGGATATAAACCGAGTCAACATCAAAGCGACAACAATGGAAGGGATGGACGCTATAGGACGCGGCGAGGCCATTGCAGCGCAAGCGATTGCAAGTTTATACGAAAAAAAGGAACTATAATTTAAGAGGATAAAACAACTTCACCATGGGTATTTGGAAAAGAAGGAAAAAAGAGACCGGGGAGGAATACAAAGAAACTCTCCCATCTGAACAAACGGCAGAGACAGATACATCCGGAGGCTCGGCAAGTGAGATTGCCGGAGTTCAGGGCACAAGCAAAAACTCGGAACAGGAAATTGCCGTACCGGCTACACACGAAGAACAGTACCCGATCCATGACGATGTAAGCAGCGGAGTCATTTTATACGGGAAAAAGGTTTCCGGATTATTTAAAAAGGGTTTTTGGGGGATAGTATCCATTCTCATTCTCCCGCCCATTTGTGTATTTGCATTCGGCATCACCATTGTAGCATTTATGCTTATCTTTCCGCTATTGGGCGTCGTACTTGCTGCAGCAATACCTATAGTTTTCGCCACCTTATCCATTTTTCTCATAGTGCTGCCGGTAATCTTTCCCTTGCTCATACTTTTCATTCTCATTACCGGTAAAGGACGCCTCCTGATAGGCTCTGAAGGCAAATGGTTGGGTTTGGAAATATTTGGAAAGAACTACTCGCTACGATAAAAATACCGGCACCATCCTCAAGGCAACCGTTTGGCCGTAATGGCGTTAATACCACCCATATAGGGACGGAGAATCTCAGGAATTACGACCGACCCGTCCTTTTGCTGATACGTTTCAAGAAGCGCTATGACCGTTCTGGGCAAAGCCAGGCCGGAACCGTTCAATGTGTGAACAAACCGTAACTTGCCGTCCGTATCGCGAAAGCGTATGTTCATACGTCTTGCCTGAAAGTCTTCAAAATTACTGCACGATGAAACCTCAAGAAATTTTTCCAGTCCGGGCGACCAGACTTCGATATCGTAACATTTCGCCGCAGCAAAGCTCATGTCACCCGTACATAACTTGACCACCCGGTATTCCAGCCCTAAAAGCTGAAGCACCTTTTCGGCATTGCACAATAAGGCTTCCAATTCATCGTAAGAGGTTTCAGGTTTTACCAGTTTCACCAGCTCTACCTTATTAAACTGGTGAACCCGGATAATCCCTCGCGTATCCTTTCCATACGAACCGGCTTCACGCCTGAAACAAGGCGTATATGCCGTATAATACACGGGAAGATCAGTATGAGAAAGTATCTCGTCACGATGGATATTGGTAACAGGAACTTCGGCAGTAGGAACGAGGAAGAGGTCGTCCACGGCTGTTCTGTACATATCTTCCTCCAGTTTCGGCAACTGTCCGGTGCCTGTCATAGAAGCGCGGTTAACAAGAAAAGGCGGAAACAACTCCGTATAACCGTGTTCTCCGGTATGGATATCCAGCATAAAACAAAACAAGGCACGTTCCAGCCTGGCGCCCAACCCTTTTAACAATATAAAACCTGAACCTGAAATTTTGGATGACCGTTCAAGGTCTAAAATATTCAGAATGCGTCCCAGTTCCCAGTGCGGCAGCGGACTGAAGTCAAATGATTTTCTGTTCCCCCATGTTTTAACGACCGTGTTATCATTGGCATCCCTCCCAACAGGCACATCTGCCGCAGGAATATTCGGGACGCGAAGCAGCATGCCGTTTATTTCATTTTCCAGCGCATTCTGCTTTTCCTCATACGCCTTTATCTCGTCGCCGATGCTTTTCGTTTCTTCAACAATCGACGAAATATCCCCCCCCTTTTTTTTGAGCTCGCTGACCTCTTTCGATTTCGCATTTCGCTTACTCTTCAGATGCTCACACGAATGAAGGATTGACCTGCGCTGTGAATCCAATTCCAGAATTTTATCAATACTGACGGCATTCTCATGTTTATTGATAATTGACTGTTTGACTTTATCCGGATTATTCCTGATTACGTTTATATCTAACATACTTCCCTGCTTTCCTCCCCCCAAAAATTAGCTTGTGTAATTAATTTACACTTTTTACGTCTTTTTGTTTCTGCTTGTTTTTGCCATTCTACCATTGTTTTTAAGGCTTTCAAGAAAATACACACTTTTACCTGTTTTTACCTTTTCTTTTTTGCTCGTATTTGCTATAGTGCTTTTTATGCCTATAACTAAAGAATTAGAAAATATACGAAAGTTCGAAGCGGTTGGCTTCACTCATGAACAGGCAGAAACGCTTGCCGATGTTATTGAAAAGTCTCATGTTGACGGGCAACAACTCTTAAAAGATTCGTTTCATACACTTGAAAATAGAATGAACAATGTTGAAAAGAAAATTGATAATATTCTTAGGGTTACCGACAATATTGACATTCACATAAAGGCGGGTCAAGCAGGCCTTCTCTTAAAAATCTTTGCAATTGCCGCCGGGTGTACCAGCATTGCTGTTGCTGTCTCAAAATTGCTGTGACCCTGTCCGCGCCCAGTATATCCCCCTGTAAGTTCACATTATAAATAAGTTAACAGAACATGATAAGCAAGAGGGAAATCTCACGGCGTACCTTTCTCAAGACCGGCATTGCGGCAGGCGCCGGCATATACGGCCTCTCTTATTTGCACAGGGTCCAAAAAAGCCCTGCAATCAAAAAACACAAGCCACATCAGTTAAAACCGGATATAGTCGTCGTTCACGGAAACAGCAATGATGAAACCGACGAACCGGTAATTATCCGGGAAATGGTGCGGCGGGCTCTCACTGCATTAGGCGGCATGGACAAGCTCATTTCCAAAGGCGACCGGGTTATTATCAAACCGAATATGGCATGGAATCAAAAACCGGAACTCGCTGCCAATACAAACCCGCACGTAGTGGCTGCGCTCGTCATGCTGTGCAAAGAGGCGGGGGCAGGGAGGATAAAAGTCATAGATCATACGTGTTCCGCAAACCCTGAAACCTCCTATGAAAACAGCGGAATTGCACCCCTGGCACGCCGGGCAGGCGCAGAGGTAACCTATATCAACAAATCCCGTTTTAGGGAATTTGCCATGCCTGACAGCAAGGTATTGAAATCGTGGAGCTTCTATGAAGAACTGGTGTATGCCAACGAGACGGACGTCCTCATCAACGTACCGATTGCCAAACACCACGGCACATCCCGGCTTTCCATGGCTCTCAAGAACGTATTCGGCATGATCGGCGGCGACCGCGGGAGCCTGCACACCGATATACATCCGAAGATTGCTGATCTCAACAAATTTGTAAAAATCGACCTTACCGTGCTTGACGCCTTCAGAATATTAAAAAACCACGGTCCCACAGGGGGAAGGCTGGACGATGTCGACAATTCAACAGACCGGGCAAGGCGCATCATCGTGAGCACAGATCCCGTTGCCGTTGACGCATACGGCGCAACCTTGTTTGGAATGCAGCCCACAGATATCGGCTATATAAAGGAATCGCATGAACAGGGACTGGGCGAGATTGACTATCGCCTGAAAAGGTTCGGGGAAATATACCTGTGAGAAAAGCAGATTATGCCTGCAAAAGACCGGAAACGCAAGGCTCCGCATCAAGTCGCTGTCCAACAAACAGAATAAGCCTTAAAGCTTGCCATTTCCTTTAACAATTCCAATCTCATCCGGAGCCAGCTCTTCAGCGTAGTCTTTAATCTTATAACCTTCCTTGTAATGCAATAGCATCTCATTGGAGTTCTTGTAGCCGAGCCGACGTCCGTAATTAACAATACACATCGTCCGTGCCTCTACAAATGAGAAACCCCTGAACTTCAACGCCTCCACCATGCATTTTCTCATGTGATTCAGGTGGTAGGCGGTGGTACGTGCAAAATAGCAGCCGCTATGTCTGAAGGAATTCTGAATATCGACCGGATAGTCCGGGTTGCCTTTCGGCGTGGTCAGGGTCTTTACCTGGTGCGGCGTAATGGGGGACACCTGTCCGCCCGTCATTCCATAAATCTCGTTGGCGTAGCATACAACGGTAATATTTGTATTTCTTCGGATAGCATGCAACAAATGATTGCCGCCAATTCCAAGCAAATCTCCGTCTCCGCTCGCAACGACAACGGTAAGATCGTCATTTGCATACTTAATTCCTTCGGCCACGGGAATTGCTCTTCCATGAGCAGTATGCACCGAATCAAGATCGAAAAAACCGGCGCTCCTGCCGGCGCAGCCAATACCGGAAACAACCACAGTCCTGTCTTTCGGCAAATCTAATTCGGCAAAAGACTGACATATCGCCTTCAATACAATCCCGTTTCCACAACCGGGACACCACGGCGTAGGCAATATATCAAGTTTTAAGTACTGCTTAAATCGGTTATCATCACTATTCATAGTTTCATCTGTCCCCCCTCGTTCCCAAGCCGGAGCTTGGGAACAAGAGATTAGTTCACAATTTTATCTTCTGCCGTATTTCATTCAGGTCTATAAGCCCGCCCACAATCGGCACAAATTCAACCTCGCGATGCAAACTCCGTTCAATCTCATGCACATATTGCCCCATGTTCATTTCCATAATTATGATGCGTTTATACCGGGAAGCAATGTCCTTTATCTCCTCAACAATGGGAAAAAGGCGTATCGGTCTGTATAACGAAAAAGAGTCGCTGAAATAATACGCCGCCCTGGAAAGCGCACCATACGATATAAGAAGGGCGTCTGTGTCTTTGCTGCACTCCCTATATTCGTAATAATTATACCTCTGAGCTGCTATCTGCTGCTTCTCGTACAAACGTCTGATAAGTTTTCTGTAATTATCAACGTCCGCAGTCTTTGGCTCAGAATTTTCGTGTGAGAGTCCGGTAAAATGCCGATTGCCTGAGCCCAGCGGCAACCGGCTGCGTTTTCTGATTTCAAAATCTCTGTGAGGTATAATTGTTTCATAGAGGTGGCTGATGTACCCATCGCTGAGCAGAATAACAGGACTCATCGATTCCTCAGCCGCATTAAAGGCCTCTACCGTGTACCGATACAGTTCCAGGACCGAATTGGGATAAAACACGATAGGGAAATAATCCCCATGACTGCCGTGAATACATTGAATGACATCGCCCTGGGCAGGAAGGGTAGGCATACCGGTACTAGGCCCTACTCTTTGTACGTTAACGATAACCAGCGGCACTTCCATCATGTGGGCAAGGCCGATACTCTCCTGCATCAGAGAAAATCCAGGCCCTGAGGTGGCCGTCATGGCCTTTAGTCCGGCAAGCGATGCGCCAATAACCGCATTGACGGAGGCAATCTCATCTTCCATTTGCAGTGTTTTGATATGTTCTTTATTGACAAGCTCGTGGATAATTTCGGAGGCGGGAGTTATAGGATACCCGGCAAAAAATTTCAGACCCGCAACTTCAGCCGCCATTACGATGGCCTGATTCCCCTGCAACAACTGCTTTGGCATCTATATCCTCTATTTCAATGGCTATATCAGGACAATA
>Ga0233425_10010288_pt1 | contig 11455 bp, 9 predicted proteins | sample Watercolumn_Towu_2_FD_181712 | JGI IMG/M metagenome (GOLD analysis project Ga0233425, IMG submission 181712) | Freshwater microbial communities from Lake Towuti, South Sulawesi, Indonesia - Watercolumn_Towuti2014_140_MG | ecosystem: Environmental > Aquatic > Freshwater > Lake | place: Indonesia...
CCGATTTGCCCATCATTGCCCGCGCTTCCACCACCGAGGGCGTTAAACACCTCGCGAAACTGGGAGCGCAGCACGTCATCCATCCCGAACTGGAAGGCGGGCTGGAGATTGTGCGCTACACCCTTTTACAACTGGGCTTTCCGCTGCATGAAATCTACCGCTACAAGGATGCGGTCCGCGGTGATAACTATGACCTGGAGGTTAATACCGAGATTGAACATCGCGTCTTGCAGGACTTGATCGCCGCCGTGAACAGCGCCGATATTATCTGGCTGCAATTGCCGGCGGAGAGTCCCATTGTCGGGCAGACGCTCGAAGAAGCCAACCTGCGCGCCCGCACAGGCGCTTCGGTGGTCGCAATCATCCGGGATAAGCAACTGCTTGCCAACCCCAAATCGCAGACGGTATTCGAAGCCGAAGACCGGGTGGGATTCATCGGCGACAAAAGTCAACTCGAAAAGGTAGAGGACTTGTTTACCGCTCCAAGCCCTGATGTCCCGCCCAATGATTTGAATGAAACAGAGGAACAATGATGCATGGAATATGGCATGACCCAACTTCAAAGTTAGCGGTTGGACATTCATAATGTGGCTTTACTTGATTCAAGGTGCTGGCTACGGACTTGCCGCCGCATCCCAGCCCGGACCCTTTCAGGCCTATCTCGTTTCGCAGGCAGTCGCCCGCGGCTGGAAACGCGTCCTGCCTGCCGCGCTTGCCCCGCTCATCAGCGACGCTCCCATCATTGCCGTCTGCCTGCTGGCCTTGAGTCGGATGCCCTCGTGGCTGGAGCGATTTCTCTACATCGCGGGCGGCTCCTTCGTTTTATACCTGGCCTACGGCACATTCAGGGCATGGAAAAATTTCGAGATGCAGACTCCATCGGTCGAAGCCGACAACGGTCAGGGCATCTTCAAAGCCGCGCTGACGAACATCCTCAACCCGAACCCCTACATTTTTTGGATTCTGGTTACGGGTCCGATCCTGCTCAAAGGCTGGCGCGAGACCCCGCTCAATGGGATCGGTTTTCTCGCGGGCTTCTATCTGACGATGGTTGGCTGCCTGGCGGGAATCATCATCGTCTTTGGGCTGGCTTCCAAATTTGGGGCGGGGTTCACCCGCTTTCTGTTGGGGATTTCCGCTCTCGCCCTGCTGTGTTTCGGGATGTACCAGGTCTGGCAGGGAATGATGTTTGGGTAAAAATGCGGATGCCCTGTCAAAGCAACACGGCGGACTTCACAGTCCGCCGTGTTCTTTTAAATTCACAGGCAGAATATCCGTCTATTTTTCGGGCGCACCGGCATCTATCCACTGCATGACCAAATCCAACTCTTCTTTGGCGAGATTAAGATAGTGTTTCCCGCTTTGGATTTTAATCAGCAGGCTGGCAGCCGAATCGTTCGGGACGATCACCGCCCCATTTGAACTGCCTTTCATCAAGTCCGCATAGGTTGTGACGTTCAGTCCGCCGGATGCGGATTTGCCGTGGCAGGCCCCACACTTGGACTGGAAGAGCGCGCCAATATTCGTATCATACGCGGGCGCACCGGACGAGTTTATCGCTTCCGCAGGGGGTGGAGTGGGGATTTGATCCTTCAAGATTTCACGCAATGCGGGCGCGTCGAAACCGGCATAGGTGAAGACGCTCCCATGACAGGCGCTGTTCGAACAGAAGGATGTATTGCTCGTGCCTCCCGCATCCTCGGTGGTGTGACATTGGACACAGGTCTGGTCCATCGATTCGTTGTGGAGGCTGATCCAGTTGGAGTTGAAGTGCGAATCGGGCTCGATCCCACCGTTGTTGATCTCGATGGTGGTCACCAAATCCTTTGCGCCGGAAGCAATGGGGATGGAATGACACAAGTTGCACTCCAGGCGCACCGCTTCATCCTTGTCGTTCAGGTGCTTGCCATCATGACAGCGGAAACAACCGGGGGAGTTGATGTGCCCGAGATTGTTGGGATGCGTCGTCCAATCGACCTTCTGGTCAAGAAAAACCGTGCGGTCATAGATGGACTGAATTTCGGCGATTGCAGCCTGCACTTTTTCAGTATTCTGGCTGTAGTAATCGGGGAAATCACGTTGATATTCGTCTTCGAGCGCGGCAATGACTTTCACAGCGTCATCGCGGGTGGCATATTGGGTGGTCAGGACACTCACAGCAAGGTGGCGAATGGATGGAATCGCCGGATCGATCACGCCGCGCGACACGGCATCATCCACCGAATCGGCAGGGTTCATGAAATCGTGGGTCACGCGGTTATGGCAGGTGGTGCAATCCATCTGTTTGAGCTGGCTCTCGTCCACGCTTGCAGGGTCGAAACCGGCTTCGACATCTGTGTACTCGGTAAACGAACCGTCATCCGCATAAACCCGCACATAGGGGATATCCTGGTTCAGTTCATCGTTCGAATAATACAGGACCTTGTTGGTGATATGCCAGTGGATGCCAAAGCCAAGCCCCTGGCGTTTGTCGCCGCCGCCGGTCTTCATCACCAGGTACAGGTTCGAAGCCGTATTTGCTTCATCGTTCGCAAAATGCCTGATCTGTCGCAGGCTGTCATTGGTGAAGGTCTCCGGGCGATGGCACTTTTCGCAGGTATCGCGAGCGGGCTGTAACGCCCTGGCGCGAATCGGGTATTCATAGAGCGAAAAAACCGTGTAGTAAATTTCATGCAGCGCCTGTGACTTGCGCGAGAGTTGGTCAACAAAGGAAGCGCGTCCGATATGACACTCTTCACAAGTGACATTGGCGTGAGGGGAATTCGAATGGGTCACGCCCTGGGGCGGCATGGTATGGCAGGTGGTTCCACAGAATTCTGTGGAATTGGTGCGTTCCCAGCCATAGGTTCCTCCCGCAAACAGCGCAATAAAGACAATCACCAGCACCAGGTACGGCATGATATATGTCCAGCGCGAAGACCCGGGCTCAGGCACAAAGAACCTTCCAAGTCGTTCCATGATTTTCTTCACAGACACCTCCGAGAGAACAACAAAGATTCTTCCAATCCGAAACAAACCCGCATTGATCAAACAAACCTGTTGTTATTATTATAAGACAAGACCCACCCGCAAAAAATAAATTTTGGGGTGGGTCAGGAGTTTTTGCCTCTTGCCCGGTGGAACTATGAACAGATGAACTTGATCACACGATCACCAGGTTTTCAGCAATATGACTACTTCACAGCGGCGAGCGCGTTTTCCATCAATGCTTTGAAGTAAGTCGGGTTGTGGATGCCTTCGGAGCCGTCTTCGTGAACGGTGTTGTAGAAGAAGAGCGCCTGGGAGAGGGCTGCATCATAAGTACCGGGGACGGTAGCCATTGTGCCATCTTCAGCCGGGGCGAGCACGCCCTTGGCGACAAGACCCGCTTCGAGCGTCTTGAGATCTTCTTCGAACTTGGTCAGGTAGCCATTGATGTCGAAGTTTTCGGCATCGGCATGGCACGCCACACAGGCAGTGAGTTGCGGTTCGAAACCATGGGCATCGCTCTCACCCATGTGGCAGCCCACGCAGGTGTTCTCGACCATCGAGTAGTGCGCGCCGGGTTTGCCTTCCACACCGAAATCGCCAAGGCCCATCAAAACATCAGCCTGGACGCTGTAGTGGGTGTTGAAGCGGACAGTGGCGGCATACTTGGTGGCGTCGGTCTTGTCCACGAAATTAGCCATGTAGCGGCGAGCCTGGTGGCAGTTGGCGCACAGGTTGCCGGAGCCGCCGTCGAAGGTCGCGCCGCTGGTGACCATGGTCACAGGGGCATTGGTTTCGAGCGCCCAGTCTTCGCCGGTGTAGGTCACATGGATCTGATGGCAGGTGCGGCAGTCCTGGTGGGTCGGGTTGGCATCGCCAGCTTCGAGCTGGGAGAAGTTCTTACCTTCGGCAATTGCCATGCTAAAGGAAGCGCCGGAATGGCAGAACACGCATTCTTTGCGGTCTTTCTCTTCAAAGAAGGCAGTGCCAGCGCCGTGACCGGAAGTCTCCCACGGAGCCTTCTTGCCAGAAATGATGGCGGTATCGTTGTGGCATTCTTTGCAGGTCAGTTCAGTCATTTCCCCAGCAGGGCCGGCAGGGCCAGCAGGACCGGCGGGGCCGGCAGGACCTTCGGGGCCGGGGGTGCCGGCGCAGGCGGTCAACACAAAGGCTGCCACGATCAGGGCAGCAACGAGCAGAAGGGCTTTCTTAAGTGACATTTTACATTCTCCTTTAAAATTTTGTTTTCTACGATGCGCGTATTTACATAAACATATATTAGCCGCGTTGCACCTCCTCATGAACAATAATAAACCGAGTAAACTTATCCAGTTTGTTCATGATAGGTATTTTAACTCAGAAAAAGATTAAAGGGAAGTTAAGAACCTTTCAATTTGGTATGGGTTTTCACAAGCAAGATTGAGCTAAAAGGAGGTTTTCCGCGCGGCAGATGGCTCGTCCGCACAACGGCATGGTAAGATAAGCCGCATGATCGATATTTCAAACGCGCGTTTTGCTTTTTTGGACGTCGAAACCACCGGGCTTTCCACCTGGTTCGGGGATCGAATCTGCCAGATTGCCGTCGTGCTGACCGAAGGACGGCGCATCAAATCCACCCTCGATCTGGTCCTCAACCCGGAGCGGGAACTCTCCCCGTCTGCGCTTCACGTCAACGGGTTGGACGAATCCAAATTGACGTCTGCCCCACTCTTCGCGGAAGTCACCGGGCAACTGGAGACGGCACTCGCGGATGCAATCGTCGTCTGCCACAATGCCAAGTTCGACCTGCAATTCCTCGATAACGAATATCGCCGGCTGGGACGGGTTGTTGAATACCCGAACCTAATCGACACGCTGATCCTCGCCCGCGATTACTTCGACCTGCCATCGTACAGCCTGCAAACCCTCGCGGAAGCGTTCAACCTCCCGTCCCGGTCACAAGCCTCGCGCGCCCTCGCAGACGCCCTGACCGCAAAGAACCTTTTCTTTGCCATGATGGACGCGCTTAAGCCCAGCGGGAAACCGCTCGAAGATTACATCGGCATCTACAACTCGCCCGCATGGCCCCAGGAGGGCGTGTACCTGCCGACCGAACTGAGCGAAGCCATCCACAGCGGGCGCAGGATGCATATCAAATACATGGACAAGAACGGTGAAATCTCCGAACGATGGATCACCCCCCGGGAAGTCATCGGACTGTCGGATTACCTTTACCTTCAAGCCTACTGCCACACCCGCAACGCCGAGCGCACATTCAGGCTGGACCGCATCATCGAAGCGGCGGTGGAAGTGGACACCGCATAGAATGATCTACTTCACGGCAGATACGCACTTTGGGCACGACAGGACCAGAATCCTGCACAAACGCCCGTTCGACAACGTGGAGGAAATGAACGCCACCCTGATCCACAACTGGAACAAGGTGATCAAAGAAACGGACACCGTGTACCACCTCGGCGATTTCGGGGTTCCAGACCCCAATATCCTGCGGCAATTGAACGGCGCCATGTATTTCCTGCCTTCGCAGGATTACGACGAGCGGGAAGTGGTGGATTTTCTCTCCGGGCGGGCGGTCATCATCCAACCCAATACCGTCATCATCGAAGAAGGGCAGGCGTTGCAACTTGTCCACGAGCCGCTGACGGCGACGGCTGGCGGAGGGTTCTATCTCTTCGGACATATCCACCGCTTCCAGATGGTGAAGCGCAACGGATTATGCGTATCTTCCGATGCGCATTTCTTCACGCCAATTTCGCTGGAAACGGTTTTATTCTATAAAAACGCCATCGAAAACTTTTATGACGAAAATGTGTTTGTCGAAAGACTGGGCGGAAATCAGCCTTGATTGGATCCGCCTCCAAACTTTCGGCGGTGTGATAGACGAAGGGATTTTTCACAAGCTGCGCGGCTTTCGTTCGGATCAAACATTGACGATCTCAGGCAGGTGAATGGCGAAGCGGCAGCGGGAGTCGCCCTGCAAGACGGACTCCAAAACTTCCGCCTCAATCGGCTGACCGAAGATCACCTCCCACGGTCTCTTGTGGAAGGCGGCGCTGCAATTGCAAAAGGTCGGCGAGAGGTTCGAGCGCCCCGCCTTGAGAGACTCCTTGACCCAGGGACAATGGCAGAAGAGATAACGTTTTTTATCCTCGTCGGTCTCCGCCAGAAATTCCCTGGTCATGTGGGGAATCTTGCTTTCGTAGATGACGTTGCCCACCCGCACACCTTGACCGATTTCGGGGTCGTTGCGGACGTATTCCAGCACTTCGGGGGTGATCTCCTGATTGAAGTACAGCCGTCCCTCGTTCATGATTTTTTCCAACTCGACCAGCAGGTCTTGTTTCTTTTGTAAAAGATATTCATCGACGCCCCCGCTCTCGGCAAATTTTTGTCTGGCAGACTGGTAATACGCGTCGGGCAGGTCGCGCAACCCACTGGCGAGGATTCGTTTGCAGGCGTCAGGCTCGGCGGCTTCAAGGCGCTCGATCATGACCTGCATGGCGGCTGGCTTCTCGACGTTGGGCGTCCCCAGCGGAATGACTTCCAAGCCGTGGAAGATTTCATCGCGCCGCACTTCGCCCAGAAAGTCCCCCGTCTTGCGGAAGAGATTGTCGAGCGCTTCGCCGCCGTCGATCAACTCCAACGATGCCAGCGCGAGGTCGTTGTCTTTCAGATAGCGTCCATATAAAAGGAGGGCGTAGTAATTGTCGTAGGTATTTTTGCCTTCGGCGATCATCTGCACCGAAAAGGACTTGAAGAATTCGGCGGCAGAGACATCGCCCGCGCGTTCGAGCGCGTCTGCAAATTGGGCGACAATCGCAGTGAATTCATCCACCTGCTGCGGGGAAAACTTGCGCTCCTGCAAAAAATTGGAAAAGCTGATTGTATCCATTTGTTCCTCCAACCGAAGACAGTCTTACCGCAAAGTGCGCGAAGGCCGCTAAGAGTTTTTAAATCTTCGCGTGCTTTGCGAGCTTCGCGGTTCAAAAAGGTTCTTTGGTCACAGCCCAAGCACAAAATCTTGAATATCCCAGAGAACCTTGCTGGCGCAGGAGTTTTGGTTACCGAGGATGACCACGTCCACATCCTGTTGCGGATAATACCAGCAGCCGCAACTGACGCCGTCCTCTTCGCCCGTGTGTCCCCAGCGGACGATTTGGTCGTTCATGTCGAGCAAAACAAAACAGCCGAAACCATAGCGCCACTGGAAGCCGCGATAGTTGTCGTCGGCTTCGACCACCTGCGGAGAGGTCATCTGGCGCGCCAATTCGGGCGAGACCAACCGTCCGCTGCGAAGGGCGCGGGCAAATCGCGCCAAATCCTCCAGCGTGGACGTGGACCCACCGTCCGCCGCGGAACCAGCCGTGGTGGCGTAATAATTTTTCTTCCAGCCGACGATCTTCTTTTTCTCATCCTTGATCGGGATGTAGCCCTCGGCAACGTTCGGCACAACGTCATCCAAATCGAGGAACTCGGTTTCGCTCATGCCAGCGCGGGCAAGGATATTCTGGCGGACATAATCGAAGTAACTCAAGCCCGTGACCTTTTCGATCATCAACCCCATGAGCATAAATCCAGCGCCGTTGTAGCGGAACTTCTCTCCCAGCGGGCCATATGGCTCCAGGTTGGCAAAGATGGGCAGATAATCGGCGTCGCGGCGGAGGAGATAAAGCGGATGGGTGCGGCAAAACTTCGACCACTCCGCGTTGAAATCCTCGGCGTCTTCGTTGATCCAGTCGGCGATGCCAGAGGTCATGGTCAACATGTGGCGGACGGTGGCTTCGGGCGGAATCTTCGTCCCCGTCAAGCCGAGGCACTCCGTCACCCGTGTATCAAAAGCCAGCCTGCCCGCTTCGATCAGTTGCAACACGGCGGCGGCAGTGAACATCTTCCCGACCGACGCAATGCGGAAGCGCGTTTCGGGTCGGTTCCTGATTTTCCAGGTGCGGTTGGCGTAGCCGTAAGCGCGGCGCAGCAGGTCGGTTCCGCCTCCCCGCACCAGCACGGCTCCCGCAAAACTTTTATCCCGCGCAATCCTTCTGTTTAGTTGGAGGACGTCCATATTATTTCCTTCCGATGGCCACCAGCGTGGTCGCGCTGTGGAATCCGATCTCCGTCACGCGCTGGCGCAACGCTTCGCCGCGCGCCTGTAGATCGGGATGCCCTTCGGCACGTTGGATGTAGCGCTCGAAGACGGGATTCAACTCTGCGGATATTTCTGGACTCTTGGGGTCTTCGCTCAAATCTGATAAATCGTACTGCGCTACACCTTTCAACCCCAAGCCTGATACCCACCCGACAAGTTCGTCGCGCCGATAAGTCTCGTGGTGTGCCACCCCGTTGACCGTATCCACCGCCGCCCACCAGTGATGCAAGTGGACGTGAGTCATCTGGGTTTCGGTCTGCCCGTCGCGGTACATCTCGGAGACGAGAAGATGTCCACCGGGGCGGAGCGCCCGTTTCATTTGGGATAGAACAGCCTGCGGGTCGTCGAAGTGGTGGAGCGAGTTCGAGATGCAGACCAGGTCAAACGAGTCAGACTCAAAATCGAGGCAGGCAGCGTCCATTGTCTGAAAGCGGATGTTTGGGTTGTCTTTGAAAATTTCTTCAAAAGCAGTTTGGGCGCGTTCGTTGTTATCCACCCCGATGATTTCAGCGTAACCTGTCAACCCCTCCAACAAAAACTGGATGAACCCACCGCCGCCCGTGGCGACATCCAACACGCGCCCTGTGGGAATGTTTGCGAGAATTTCCTGGGGTGTCGGCATGGGATTCTTTCATCATGTAGGGGCGGGGTCATCCCGCCTAAAATGGGTGAAAAAGGTAGGGGCGGGGTTTCCCCGCCCAAAGTGGGGCAGTCAAACAAGGGGCGAGGAGACCTCGCCCCTACGAGATTTTATATCGCGTCTTTGATAAATTGGGTCAGGTCTTTTTTCATTGACTTCAACGACGGCAGGTGGATGTACATCATGTGACCCGCGTCGTAGTAGCCCATGCGGATGTTGCCGCGCAGGCTTGGGTCGAGGTTGAGGTGGTTGAAGGTGTACTCGGTGGCGAAGTAGGGCGTGCCGAGGTCGTAGTAGCCGTTGGCGACGAAGACTTTAAGGTACTTGTTGAAGGTCATCGAGCGGCGCAGGGTTTCGGCGACGTCGAGATACTGGTTCTCGAACTGCGAGTACGTCCAGTTGACGGCGACCTTCTCGCTGAGGATTTCATACGGCACATCGGACTCGTACTTGAGTTCGCTGCGGACGTAATCGTAGAACGCGGCGGTGTACGGACCCAGCACAGTCGTCAGCAGCGGATCATACTCGGCGGTGGCGGTCACCCCGCTGCGGTCGATTCCGAGCAGGCGGCTGTCGAGCCGACCCACTGTCAGGTTGCGGTCGCGCAGCAATTCCTTGAAGAAGTGCTGGTCGATAATCCGCAGGTTGGAGCGTTCGATGAAGTCCTGCAAAAGCCCTGTGTAGCGCGAAAGTTTCTCCGCGAGGTGGGCGCGTTCTTCGGGCAGGAGGGCGTCACCCTTGAACAGGGCAGAGGCGTATTCGCCCATCGCAAACTCTTCCACTTCCTGGAGGAAGTCTTTGAGCGGGGTCTCGAAATTCAGCTTGCCGTGATACCAGGCGGTCGCCGCGTAGGCAGGAAGGAAGAGGACGTAGGGCAGTTCGTTGTTGAGGTGGAAGTCGATGGTGGTGAAATCAAGCACGGCGGAGATGAGCATCAAGCCGTTGAGGTACATGCCGTGCCGCTCCTGCAAATATCCCGAAAGACCCGCCGCGCGCGTGGTGCCATAGGATTCGCCCGCCAGGAATTTGGGCGAGAGCCAGCGCTGATAGCGGGTGACATACAGGCGGATGAAATCGCCGACCGATTCGATGTCCTTCTTGAAGCCGTGCCAGTCCTTCGCCTTCTCCCCTTCCACGGGACGGCTGTAGCCTGTGCCCATCGGGTCGATGAACACCAGGTCGGTGTCGTCGAGGATGGAATACGGATTATCGGTCAGCTTGAACGGGGGCGGAGGGAGTTCGCCTTCGTCGGTGAGGACGACGCGACGCGGTCCCAACACGCCCATGTGCAGCCACACAGACGAGGAGCCTGGTCCGCCGTTGAAGGAGAAGGTCACGGGACGTTTGGACTTGTCCCGCACGCCGTCCTTGGTGTAGGCGATGAAGAAAATCTGCGCACGCGGCTTCTCGACCTCGGCGTCCTTCTCTGTGACTTCCTCTTTCAAAACCATCGTCCCCGTGGTGACGGTGTACTTGATCTCCTTCCCGCCAATCTTGACCGAGTGCTTGCTTTCGACAAGGTTGTCCTTGGGGGCGGGCTTCTCTTCTTTTTTCTCTTCGGATTTTTCGGGCATGGGGGTTCTCCAGGTTGGAATGGGCAGTTTAATTGTAACCTCGAATCGAAAGCGGTATAATGAATTTACTTACTGTGGAAGAATGATTGACTGTGAAGTTTGTTAGAGTTTACCTTTACTTCTTTGGTATGTTAACAAATCTATTCACAGATTTGGAAGTATTTTCTAATAAATTGAAAATTTAGATACCCAATAATTGGCATGTACATCTTGATACCAAGAATGTTTTTCAACTTGGAAACGAGTATCTTATGAAAAAGAAAAATTCTATCAATCTGACAAATTCTCAAAAGGTCTCAATCATCATCGCTATCATAGGTGGAACATGTGCGGTAGTTGCTGCAATTATTGGACTTGGAACCCCGTTAGTAGAAAATCTTGCCAAACCTCTCCCAACAAGCACTCTGGTTATTCCTACCACAAGTCCCGAACCTACTCAAGTTATTCCTACAGCTACGCCAATGATTATCTACAAATCACCAAAAGAAATGAATTTGCGTGAAGGCGAAATTCCCGACCTTATGTCGGAAACTATTGAGAATCCTGATGAGACTCCTCTCTTGCCAGAAGCAACAGATCAAAATCAACGAGCTTTCAAGGATGTCAACAAAAACACTAAAATTGAAACAAATGTATATATGTTGCCTTCGACTCCCCAACGATCATTATCAGAAGTATATGATCTTGTCGTCACAGAACGACGCCCAAATTTCACAAAAACGGGATACGATAAAGTACTGAGTTTTAGCGATGCAGGCATCTTAATACAAGGTTCGGATACCTGCGGTTCTAGTTATGTATTAATTTTTTATCGAAGCAATATCGTAAATGTTATTCTTGGTTGTGGAGATGACCTCTCAGAAAATCTCATGATTGAAATTGCATCTACTATAGATGGTCATATAACTAAATCGCCTGAAATCGATTGTGCTCAATTACATCTAACTAATCAAGAATGTTCCAATTTAGGCACTCACCAATATAATGTTACATGTTCAGTAGTCGCGGGAGATTATTGCTTTTGTGAAGAAGAACCACTCAAAACTTACCAATGGGAGTTGATTGACAGTACTCAATTATTTTCTAATGCTGGGATTGCCTTGTCTCACGATGGTTTTTTATATCAAT
>Ga0233425_10010289_pt1 | contig 11455 bp, 7 predicted proteins | sample Watercolumn_Towu_2_FD_181712 | JGI IMG/M metagenome (GOLD analysis project Ga0233425, IMG submission 181712) | Freshwater microbial communities from Lake Towuti, South Sulawesi, Indonesia - Watercolumn_Towuti2014_140_MG | ecosystem: Environmental > Aquatic > Freshwater > Lake | place: Indonesia...
CCTCGGCATTACCGATCTCGGCCTCGATCACGCCGAGCTTCTTCTCCTGCTCGACGGTGCCCTCGCGGAAGCGCTCGATGGCCTCCAGCAGCTTGGCGATCTCCTCCTCCTTCTTCTCGTTCGTCTTCCGGAGGGTCTCGATCTCCTTCATGATCGCCTGGTATTCCTTGTTCTTCTTGACCCCGGTCAGGCGATTGCGGCTGGCGTTTATCTTGCGCTTGTCCTCCTCGAGCTCGGTGTTCTTCTCCGTGTACCACTCCTCGGCCTCGCGCAGACGCTTCTTCTTCTCGTCGAGGTCCTCGACGATGGCGTCGCGGACCTTGCGCAGCTCGCGCGCCTTGGTCTCCAGGTCCTTCTTCGCCTTCTCGATCTCCCACACCTCGGAGTCGATCGCCTGCAGCGCCCTCAAGGCCGTCATGATGTCGTTCACGGGTCCCTCCTCCGAACAGGTTCAAGTCAAGGAGCGGGTGGGCCCAGCTGGAATCGAACCAGCGACCGACCGGTTATGAGCCGGAGGCTCTACCAATTGAGCTATGGGCCCCGGCGTCGCCGCCCGCCTTTTCGCGCACCCCATGCCAAAGATCAAGCCCGAACCTACTCCAGGAAGCTCTTCAGCTTCTTGGCGCGGGTGGGGTGACGCAACTTCTTCAAGGCCTTCGCCTCGATCTGACGGATGCGCTCGCGCGTCACGTAGAAGTCCTGGCCCACCTCCTCGAGGGTGTGGTCGGACTTCTCGCCGATGCCGAAGCGCATGCGCAGCACCTTCTCTTCACGCGGCGTCAGCGTGGCCAGCACCTTGCGGGTCTGCTCGGACAGGTTCTTTCCGATGACCTGCTCGGCCGGCGACAGCGTGCGCGTGTCCTCGATGAAGTCGCCCAGGTGGCTGTCTTCCTCCTCGCCGATGGGGGTCTCGAGCGAGATGGGCTCCTTGGCGATCTTCATGACCTTGCGGATCTTGTCGGCCGGCATGTCCATCTTCTCGGCCAGCTCTTCCGGCGTGGGCTCGCGGCCGTACTCCTGCACCAGCGTGCGCGAGGTGCGCAGCAGCTTGTTGATCGTCTCGATCATGTGCACGGGGATGCGGATGGTGCGGGCCTGGTCGGCGATGGCGCGGGTGATGGCCTGCCGGATCCACCAGGTGGCGTAGGTCGAGAACTTGTAGCCGCGGCGGTACTCGAACTTGTCGACGGCCTTCATGAGGCCGATGTTGCCCTCCTGGATGAGATCCAGGAACTGCAGGCCGCGGTTGATGTACTTCTTGGCGATCGACACGACCAGGCGCAGGTTGGCGCGCACGAGCTCCTTCTTGGCGCGCTCGGCCATGGCCTCGCCCTCGCGGATCTCGACGTACTTGCGGGACAGGTCGTCGGGCGACAGCAGGGTCTCTTCCTGGATCTGGCTGAGGCGCTCGCAGCACCGCTCGATGCTCTCGCGCGCTTCCCGCAGGCGGCCGATCGACACGCCGCACCGGGCCTCGAGGGCCTCGGGGGTCAGGGTGCCCGCGTCGAGCTCGGCCAGCGTCCCGGCCAGCGCCTCGCGCGACAGGCCGCCGCACGCCGCCAGGGTCTCCTGGATGGTGCGCACGTCGTCGCCCGTCTGGCGGTTGCAGTCCTTGAAGCGCCCCACGATGCTGTTGGTGATCTTGCTGTTCAGGCGCAGCTTGCGCAGGGTCTCGACCATGCGGTCGCTGTTCTTCTTCAAGGCCGCCGCCGCCTTCTCGTGCTTGGGGTCGTCGAGGGCCATCTCGGCCAGCTTCTCGCGGTGCTTCTGGTTGTCGCGATAGAGCCGGCGAACGGACTCGAGCTGCGTGATGACGCGCTCGTAGATCTCCTCCTCGCCCTCGGTGAACTCCTCGTCCTCGTAGTCGCGCAGGATCTCCTTCAGCGACAGCGAGCGCTTCTTCAGCTTGGGCTGCAGCGCCAGGATCTCGCGGATGCCCAGGTCGGTCTCGAGCATGGTGGCCAGCACGCGCTGCTCGCCCTCCTCGATCTTCTTGGCGATCTCGATCTCGCCTTCGCGCGTCAGGAGCGACACCGACCCCATCTTGCGCAGGTACATGCGCACGGGGTCCGACGTCTTGATCTGGGTCTCCTCGGAGCGCGCGGCGCGGGACTTCTTGGTCCGCTTGGCCGCGGGCGCAGCGGCCGGGGCGTCCTTCTCGGTCTCGACGAGCGCGAAGCCCTGGTCGCGGAGGGTGCTGAGGATCTCGTCGATCACGTCGTCGGCAGTGGAGAGGTGGGCCGGGATGAGATCGTTCAGCTCCTCGTACGTGACGTACGTCCGCTCCCCGACGGCGGCCTTGATCTTGTCGACCAGGTAGTCAGTGGACTTCTTCGACATGAACCCTTTCCTTTCGGCTCAGGCGGTCCAGGTACTGCTTCACCATCTGGATGCGCGCCGTGACTTCCTTCTGACGGGCCAACAGGTCGCGCAGGGCGTCCCAGTTGTCCCCGCTGTCCGCGTTCAAGCGCTTGATTTCCTTTTTTATCTCGGCCTCTTCGGCCTCCCAGCGCGCGCGCTGCAGCCGGGCCAGCAGGCCGCGGAACTCCTCGAGGCGCGCCTCGCCCGCGCTCTCCTCGGCGTGGAAGAAGGCCTCCATGGCCTTCTCGCAGAGCGCCTCGGGCACGCCCGCGGCCTCCACGACGTCGGGACGGACCTCGCGCCGCTCGCGCCACTGCTCGAGCGCCAGGCGGAAGAGCTCGCGCAGGCCGGCGTCGTCGATCAGCGCCAGGCGGTCTTCGGTCATCTGGTCGAGCAGCGCGGGCTCCTGCACGCACACGCGGAACAGGTCGAGCGCCCACTTGGTCTCGGACGACAGCTCGGCCGCCAGGCGCACCACCTTGGGCTGGAACTTGAGCTGCGCCAGCATGTCGTCGGCCCGCACGCCCGCGCGCTGGGCCAGCTTCTGGGCCCACAGCTCGCGCTCGACGCCGCTCTCGCACGCCCGCACGAAGGCCAGCACCTCCTCGACCGCGCGCGCCTTGTCGGCCTCGTTCTCTGCGCCCTTCAGGAAGTGCTCGATGGCCACCTGGATGCCGTGGGGGGCCTTGTCGAGCAGGGGCGCCAGGTCTTCGGGCGGGTGCTTGGCCAGGAAGGAATCGGGGTCGTCGCCCTGGGGCAGGAGCGCCAGGCGCGGGTGCAGTCCGACCTGCAGGAACACGAGCAGCGAGCGGAAGCCGGCCTTCACGCCCGCGCCGTCGCCGTCGTAGAGCATGACCACGTCGCGCGCCAGGCGCTTCAGGAGCTGGGCCTGCTGGGGCGTGAGCGCGGTGCCCAGGGGCGCCACGGTCTCGTCGAAGCCGGCCTGGTGCATGGCCACCGCGTCGACGTTGCCCTCGACCAGGATGGCCCGGCCGGACCGGCGGATGCCGTCGCGCGCCTGGTGCAGCGCGAAGAGCAGGCGGCCCTTGTGGTACAGGTGGCTGTCGGGGCTGTTCACGTACTTGGGCGCCTCGGGGTCGTCGCCCAGGGTGCGCCCGCTGAAGCCCACTACGCGGCCGTCCTGGTTGTAGACCGGGAACATCAGGCGGTCGCGGAACAGGTCGAACCAGCCGTCGCCCGACTTGTTGGCGCGAATCAGCCCCAGGGTCTCGCCCTTGGCGCGGGCCTCGGTGCCCAGGCGGGTGAGCGCGCGCGCCAGCTCGTCCCAGGGGGTGGGCGCGTACCCCAGGCCGAAGCGCTCTGCGACCTCGGGGCGGATGCGGCGCTTCTTGACGTAGGCCTGGGCGCGGCCCGAGCGGCCCAGGCCCTCCTGGTAGAACTTCTGGGCCCAGGCCAGCACGTCGAGGAAGTCGCGCCGGTTGCGGAACTCGTCGCCGGAGGCGTCTTCGAAGACCAGCTCGACGCCCGCGCGGTCGGCCAGATTGGACAGCGCCTCGCGGAACGTGTAGCCGTGGAACTTCATGAGGAACGCGAGGGCGTTGCCGCTCTCGCCGCAGCCGAAGCAGTGATAGAACTGGCGCACCTCGTTGACGTTGAACGAGGGGTCCTTGTCGCCGTGAAACGGGCATACTGCCACATGGTTTGCGCCCGAGCGGCGGAGGGGCAGGTACTGGCCGATGAGTTCGACGATGTTCGTCTTGTCGAGAATGCTATCTATCAGGTGCTGCGGGACGGTCTTGGTCATGCCCTGCACCCACTGAAGTGTTCGCATTTTATTGACCGAGCCCCGCGTGTCAACTGGAATCGCGCGAGCCTTGACTTGCGGGGTGCGAGCCGGATAATGCTCGGGCGGCCAGAGACAAGGAAACGTCGATGCACCTCCGGGCCTTGCTCCTGCTGCTGGCGCTGCTCGCGCTGGGCGCGTGCCAGCTGAGCCCCGACTCCAACTCGGGCGACGATCGGTTCCGCCACCTGGCCAAGCCCATCCCCTTCGGGGACTGGGACATGGACCAGCTTTCGTACGGCGAGTCCGACCGCACCGACTGGAAGAAGTTCGACGTGCCCGACGACGGCGAACTGAAGCTCGAGCTGCAATGCAAGAACGCCGACGCGGCCGTGCTCCTGGCCCTGCACGACGGCTTCGGTCGGCTGCTCGACAAGGTGCAGAAGATCCCCGGCGACTCGCGGCCGCTGCTCGTCACCCAGACGGTCACGGCCGGGCGTCACTTCGTCATGCTGCAGGCGGTCGACGACACCGACGAGACCGAGTACAGCTTCAAGGTCTCCTTTGAGTAGCCCCGACGCCCAGGCCCCGCTCGCCCTCCGCGCGTTCGGCTGGACCGACGTGGGGCGCAAGCGCACGTCGAACGAGGACTTCTACGCCATCGACGAGCCCAACGAGCTGTTCGTGCTGGCCGACGGCATGGGCGGACACAACTCCGGCGAGGTCGCCAGCCGCCTGGCCGTGCAGCACGTGGTCGCCTACCTGACCGACCTGTCGCGAAGGCCGGGCTTCACGCTGCCGCGCGACGTGCCCCCCTTCGACGACCCGCACCGCCGCCTGGTGCACGCGGCGATCGCCCACGCCAACGAGCGCGTCTACATCGAGTCGATGAAAGACCGGCGCTTCGACGGCATGGGCACCACGCTGCTGGTGGCCCTGGGTGCGGGCGACCACCTGGTGCTGGCGCACGTGGGCGACAGCCGCATCTACCGCCTCTGCGACGGTCGGCTCACCCAGGTCACCGAGGACCACTCCTGGCTGAACCACATGGTCCAGACCGGCCAGATGACGCGCGAGGCCGCCCAGGGAGCCAAGGGCAAGAACGTCATCATGCGCGCGGTGGGGCTCAAGGGGTCGGTGGCGCCCGAGATCCAGCTGGTCGAACGCCACGCCGGCGATCTCTACCTGTTCTGCTCCGACGGCCTGACCGACCTGGTCGAAGACTGGATCATCCGCGACGTGCTCGAGGCCGAGGGGGCCGACCTGTACGCCGCCGCCCGCGCGCTGGTCAAGCTGGCGAACGACTACGGCGGTCGCGACAACTGCACCGTGATCCTGCTCGCGGTCGGCCAGCCCGGCGAGCCCTCGAGCGCCGAGCCGCGCGAGGTCGAGCCCTTCGACGTCGACACCGACAAGATCGCCATCCCCGGCGGCGCACTGCCCCCGCGCGAAGGAACCCCGCCGCCCACCCCGGCGGCCCGCCGCGGGGCCCCCAACGTAGACGCCCCCCGCCGGGTGCTCGCGCACGACGAGGTCGACGCCGAGCTCCTGCGCCAGGCGCACGCCCGGAACAAGCCGACCAAGCGCTGAACCCCAAGGAGCCCTCTCCCCATGGCCGAGTCCACGCCCCCCACCGAGCAGCCGACCCCGAACCTGCACCTGCAGATCCAGGTGCCCGACGACCTGATCCGCGGGCGCCTCTGCGACGTGGCGCTGGTGGGCGCCTGCGAGAAGCCACTGGGGCGCGAGTTCCGCCTGATGTTCTTCGAGATCCGGGCGACCTTCGACGCCGACCGCGTCCTCCGCACCGACCCGAACCTGCTGCCGGGCACCGTGCACGCCCCCGTGGTCCTGCACCCCGAGAACGCCAAGCGCCTGGCGGCCGCACTCTCGCAGAACGTGGCGCGCTTCACGGCCCGCTTCGGGGCCGCGCAGGTGCCGCCCGGCGAGGCGCGTTTCCCGTGGTCGACCGGCAACCAGGCGCTCGCGAGCCTGTTCGACGCCGGCGTCGCCACGGCCCCTCCCGCGGTGTACGCCAACTTCATCATGGTGAACCACCGCCCCTCCGAGTTCACCCTCGACTTCCTGTTCGTGCCCCCCAACCCGCCGTTCGCCCGCGTGGTGCAGCGCATCATCCTGGCGCCGGGCGTCGCCGCGGCCCTGGCGGCCGATCTCGAGCGCGCCGTGGCCGACTTCGAGCGGCGCTTCGGTCCCATCCCGCTGACCCCCTTCGCCGGGGGCCCCATCGTGCACTGATGCGCCCGACCCGGCTGACGCTCCCGCTGCTGGCGGCCTGGGTCGCGCTGCTCGCCGGGCCGACGCCGGCCCGCGCCCTGTCCGAGGAGCCCGCGCGCGTGGTGTACGGCAACGCGGCCCCGCTGCGCCGGGGCGAGATCCGCATCGGCGTGTTCTCTCCGCTGCAGTACGGGGCCGTCGAGCGCGTCACGCTCATGTCGCACCCCATCCTCGATCTGCTGCTCACGCCCAACCTGTTCGTGCGGCTCAACCTGGTGCACGGCGCGTGGTACTCCGTGTCGGTCGACGGCGGCTACGCCCAGTCGTTCCTGCATAAGGGCGAGTACCCGGGGTTCGGCACCGCGTCGGTGATCCACTCGTTCTACCTGGGCTCGTGGGCCACCCTCAGCGGCCGCTACGCCTACCTGTTCGCGTTCGACCCGCGCGGCGACTGGGTGATCCCCAGCAGCTACGTCACGTTCCTCTTGCCGCGCGGCTACCGCCTGCACCTGGCCGGGCTGTTCCCGTACGCCCTGGGTCAGGGGTTCAGCGGCATCTCGGGAAAGCTGCTCGTCGAGTACCGGGCGTCCAACCTGCTGTTCGCGCTGGGCCTGTCGGTGGGCCGCTCGTACCTGATCGACGCGCCCATCCTCAAGAACCCCATCGAGACGCCGGTGTACCCGGTGATCGACGTGGTGTGGGAGTTCTGAAGTGGCTTCTCGTCAAGTCGGTTTTCCCGAGATCGTAACGTCCTGGGCGCCTTCGAAGAAGCGTGTCCGGATGTACTCGGCGTAGCTTTCTTCCGTCAGCGACACGGTACCCGGGCCGCTCCGTACGTAGAAAGTGCCTCGCTCCGTCGATTCCTTTCCTTTCCACTTCAAAAACACGGGCTCCGGACTCTTCTGACAGCTCACGATGCAGACCGTTTTGCCGTTCACCACCTGCGTCTTGGGGTCGAGGCACGTGCTGGCGCGGTCTCCCAGGCCGTTGCGCACGGCCTGCATGAGGTGGCGCATGAACTTGTCGTCGTTGTCGAGCCGATCCACCTCGATGCCGACGATCGAACCATCGTCGGCCACCCCGATCAACAGGTCGCCGCCTTCGGTGTTGAGGAAGGCCGCGATGGTCTTCAACACGGAATGGGTGATGGCCTCGTCGTCCTTCCGGTCCTCGCGCAAGTTCCACCGGAGCGTCGACTTGAACTCCAGCGTCTTGGACTCGCCCTGCTGGATCAGATCCTCGGCCTGGCGATGCTTTCGCACGTACTGGTCGAACAGGAAATCCCTGACGAGTGAGCCGAAGCGCTCGTCGTCGGTGATGCGCTTGTAGAGGTCGAAGTTCGAGTTGACAATCTCCTGAATGACGTCGTTGACCTTGTAGTCGAACGTCAGGCGCACGTTCTCGCGGGGGCTCACTCGCGCGGTCGCGTCCAGCGCGGCGTCGGAATCCAGGCGATCCATCATCTGGTGCAAGGTCACGCGGTGCTCCGGACCCAGGTTCAGGCCGAAGCGCTCGTTGAGCTCGGCGATGATACGTGACAGAGGCTCCAGTTCTTCGGGAGACGGACCGTGGGCGGTCTTCACGCCACCGGGCTCGAGCACTCCTGGCTTCCGCTCCAGGGCCAGGGCACCCCGCGACGTCTCCTTGATTCGGTAGGATTCCATGTCGATGTTCTGCTGAACCTCACGCGGCAGCTCAGGTCGGTCCTCGGCCAGCTTCCGACGCAGGTAGCGGGCGAAGTGGTACAGCTTCTCGAGGCCCGCGTCCCGGAACGGGACCACTTGGGAGAGGAACACGTAGAGCCGCGCGAAGTCGACGACGAGGCCGCGGAAGTCGACCCGCTCCTCGACCGGGAGCTCGCCGTAACGAACCTCGACGGGGCCAAGGGCCGCGTAAAGCTGATCCTGAGTCGATGTCTTCGAGATGTAGAGCTTCGCGAAGCGTTCCACGTCCGCGTCGTCGAAGACGTGGAAGTCTCGGAGTCGACGCTCGGCGTCGTACAGCAGGTTCGGGTCTGTGGCCTCGGACAACAGCGTGGTCTCGTAATACGGCTGGAACGACGCTCGGATTGCCTCGGCCTCGTTGGCGAAGTCGAACACGACAGTCCCCTTCTTGTCTGGATTGGCGTGCGTGCGGTTCAGGCGCGAGAGCGTTTGCACCGCGTTCACGTCGCCCAGCAGCTTGTCGACGTACATGGTGTGCAGCAGGGGTTGGTCGAAGCCGGTCTGGAACTTGTTGGCCACGATCAGGAAGCGTACGTCGGGGCGCTTGAACTCCTTGGCGGTCTGCGCCTCGCCGATCACGCGCCCCTTGCCCTCGGAATTCATGCCCGATTCAGTGTACGTCTTGCCGCCATCGGTCACCTTGCCCGAGAACGCCACGAGGGCCTCGTACGGCTGGCCCTTGGTCTTCAGCAGGGCGTCGATGGCCAGCTTGAACCGCACGGCGTGCAGGCGTGAGCGCGTGACCACCATGGCCTTGGCCAGCCCGCCGATCTCGGCCGCCGACTGGGTCGCGAAGTGGTCGACCATGATGCGGGCCTTCTCGGCGATCGCGTGCTCATGCAGTTCGACGAACGACTTCAGCAGGTACTCGGCCTTCCTCCGGTCGTAGCGCGGATCGGTCTCGACCTTTTTCAGCAAGCGCCAATAGGGCTTGTAGGTCATGTAGTTCGCGAGCACGTCGAGGATGAAGCCCTCCTCGATGGCCTGGCGCATGGTGTAGGTGTGGAACGGTCGGAACGTCCCATCCTTGCCGCGCGTACCGAACAACTCCAGGGTCTTCTTCTTGGGAGTCGCCGTGAAAGCGAACAGCGACAGGTTGGCGCGTCGCCCGCGCTTCTCGGCCTCGGCCAGGAACGCCGCGTCCACCTCTTCCTCGCAAGTCTTGGCCGAAGCCTCTTCCTTTTCCGCCTCTTCCAGGCTGTTGGCCGACAGCACGGCCTTCAGGCTCTTCGAACTCTCTCCGGACTGCGACGAGTGCGCCTCGTCGACGATCACCGCGAAGCGCTTGCCCGGCAGCGCGCCGATCTGCTCGGAGATGACGGGGAACTTCTGTAAGGTGGTCACGATGATGGTCTTGCCGGACTCCAGAGCCTCCTTCAATTGGCGCGAGGTCCTGTCGATATTCTCAACCACGCCCCGGGTCTGCTCCAGTTGGCGCACCGTGACCTGCAGTTGCCGGTCGAGCACGCGCCGATCGGTGACCACCACGACCGAGTCGAACACGCGCCGGTCTTCGTGGTCGTGCAGGGTGGCCAGGTGGTGGGCCAGCCAGGCTATGGTATAGCTCTTGCCGCTGCCGGCCGAGTGCTCGATCAGGTAGTGCTGACCCGCGCCTTCTGCCCGCGCGTGGGCCACCAGCGAACGAACCGCGTCCAACTGCTGGTAGCGCGGAAAAACCACGTAGCGCTTGCCGGTCTTCTTGCCATCCTCGTCCTCTTCCTCGACCTCGTGGATGAACTGGCGCACGAGCTCCAGGATGCTGTCCCGCGACCACGTCTCCTCCCACAGGTAGGACGTGGCATAGCCGCCGCCCGTGAGCGGTGCCGGCGGGTTGCCTGCGCCGCCGAAGCGCCCCTGGTTGAACGGCAGAAAGCGTGTCTTCGCTCGGGCCAGGCACGTGGTCACGAACACCCAATCCGGGTCGACCGCGAAGTGCGCCAGGCAACGCCGATAGGCCAGCAGAGGCTCCGCCGGGTCACGGTTCTCCTTGTACTGGCGGATGGCGTCTTCGACCGTCTGGCCCGTCAGAGGATTCTTCAACTCGGCCGTGAACAGGGGCAGCCCGTTCAGGAATAGCACGAGGTCGAGGCTGTTCTCGTTCTTCTGGCTGTACTTGACCTGCCGCACGACCGAGAAGAAGTTGGCCTGGTACAGCTTGCGGGTCTGCTCGTTCAAGCCGCTGGCGGGCTTGAAATAGGCCAGTTGGAAGGCGCACCCCGAGTCCTTCACGCCGCTCCGCAGCACGTCGAGCACGCCGCGCGAAGCCACCTCGGACGCCACGCGCTTCGCGAACCGTTCCTTGACCTCGGCCCCGTGGTGCGTCGACAGCTTCTTCCAGGGGGTCAACTGCGTGGCGACCACGAAGTCGATGAGATCGTTTGGGATCAGGCAGAGCGAACGGTCGTAGTCGGAGGGAAGGCGCGCCCGGAAGCCACCGGACAGGGGCTCGCCGTAGGGCGCCGCAGCCTCGCTGACCCCCGGCCCCTCCGGCACGGCGTCGGGGCCGAATCGCAGCAGGGCGGCCTCAATGGCGGACTCGAAGGCGTGCTCGGAGATCTCGGGGCTCATGCCACCTCCTCGCGAACGTCGATCTGGCCGGTGACGGCGGCAGAAATGAGGGCGGCGCGGTATTCTTTGAGGCGATCAATGGCTGTTCGCACGTTTCCGCATAGCGCGTCCAGTTCCGAAGTCGCCGTCCGTAGGTAGGCTGCAATGGTCACTTGTTCCTGGAGAGGCGGGACGACCACAGGCCAAGAGCGGATGATCCCTTGCGATACCTTGACCATAGAGAGGCTCGAGCCCCGGGCCTCGACGCGAATGGGGAAGCGGCCGGGGGTACTCAAGAACCACCAAGCGAGGAAGTCGGGGGCAATCCGACCGAGATCGAGCGTAAGCCGATAGACCAGATCGCACAGCATCAGACGCGGCCTTGGATGCCGAACTACACACACGTCGCCGACGAGTTCGGGCGTGTTCGCGCGGGTAAGCAGGAAGTCCCCGTTGTGAATCTCGAAGCGCTCGTCGGCTTCCAGGTCAACGGGCAGGGCCTTGTGTTCCTTGCCCATGAACTCGCCGCCGTGAACGGCGCTGAGCTTAATGACAGCCCACTCGTCGTCATCGGCTTCGCGATCATCGGCTACCGGACTCCAACCCTGTTCAATCTTCACCACGACCGAACCTGCGCGTTGGATCTTCCAATGCGCCGGAATCGACCCCAGCCACTCGATGCCCGAATCCCTCAGAGGCACGCCCGGCGTCAGACCGCGTGTGACCGCGTGACTGATGATCGCGGCGCGCTTCTCTTCCAGTCGATCGAGCAATGCCTGCTTCTTCGCGACCAGTGCGTCGATCTCGGCTGTCTCGCGATCAAGGAAGACGGCGATTGCTTGCT
>Ga0233425_10010290_pt1 | contig 11454 bp, 13 predicted proteins | sample Watercolumn_Towu_2_FD_181712 | JGI IMG/M metagenome (GOLD analysis project Ga0233425, IMG submission 181712) | Freshwater microbial communities from Lake Towuti, South Sulawesi, Indonesia - Watercolumn_Towuti2014_140_MG | ecosystem: Environmental > Aquatic > Freshwater > Lake | place...
TTGGAAAAGATTTGGTTATCAGTGCTGAAAGAGCTGGAGTGAAAACTTTGGTTGCGATGGATTCTAAAGTCAAACCTACTGAGACTAGATTGAACTTATTAACTATGAGTTCTTTTTAATTTTTTTAATTTTATCAAATTAAGTCAACCATATAATCATACTTATATTCTTGGATAATAGAAGCAGTCTCATACTCTTTGATGTTTTGAGAAAATTTCATTCTGATTTGTGTCATGATCTCGTTAAAATGTTTTAGATTTTTTGCTGCGATGTTAATTGTAAAATCCCATCTTCCTGTTGTTTTTGCAACATAAACAATATTAGGATGTGCTTTGAAGTAAGTTAATAGTAATTTCTCATTTTCTTCGGTTAAATTATGGAGAACAAGATTGACGAACATATAAATTGGATGTTCAAGTGCTGTTGGATCAAGCACAACATGAAAAAATCTGATTACTTCTTGTTTTTGCATTTTGTTAATTCTGTATAAGACACTATCTCTTTGTATTCCTGTTTTTCGACTAATTTCTGCAATTGAAAGTCTTGCATTTTTATTTAGAACTTCGAGAATTTTCTTATCTTTCTTATCAATATTTGCCATATATACTTATTTTATAGTTAAATTATATAAATCTTTCGTATTATAAGTAAAATTCTGCTGAAAGTTTAATAAATCTGAACAAATTTGCTGGTTACTATAAACCTAAAATGTGGAGGAATAAAAATGTTGAATCAAACAACGGAACAAGGTGGTTGCCGGAAATACTGGCCAGGAATGTTTATTTAGAGGATCTCCTCTGTATTGGGAAAGAGCCAGAAATATTCGCCTAGGCTATAGAGAATTAGATTTTTTTTCAATAAATTTGAGACCTATTTGTAATTCTCAATGTTCTAACTGCCTTTCTGGGATGGGAAATCCTCAAAATGTTGGAGGAACATTGTCTACTGAAGAAACGCAGGACTTAATTTCTCAAGTTAAGAATTTAGGAGTTTTAGCAATAGAAATATCTGGTGAAGGAGAGCCACTATTAGATAGAAGAAGGCTTGAAGAAATAATTCGTTATAATCATCAGTTAGGATTTGTTACAACATTATTCTCTAATGGTTCGCTGCTCAACAGAGAAATTTTGGAATTTTTTGTGAATAATGATGTTTCATTAGCAATTAGTTTGGCTTATTTCAATAGAGAAGATTATGAGGAAGATACTTGCCGAAGTGGTTCTTATGCTGATCTTATAAGAAATATAAATTTAGCAAGAGAAATTTATTCTAGGGGGATTGTAGAAGAAAATGGATATTCAATTAAAAGACTTGCAATCCATTCAATAGCTAATGCAAGAAACCTTGATCAGATTCCATTGATTGCTGAATTCTGTGGAGAGGATATATTTTATAGTGTTGCTCCCATTGCAAATGTTGGTAATGCTATAGAACATCCTGAGTTGACTCAAATTAATCCTGTAATGATACAATATGTGATTGACCAATATTCTGGGGGGAATTTAATTTTCTCTGATTCTGCAAGAGAAAGGTATGGCCATAATTTATGTGGAACATTTATTTATGGTCTTGGAATAAGACATGATGGAGAAGTTTTGTTTGATGCACATTCGTTTACAACATCTGGAATACTTGGTAATGTTAGAAATCTTGGATTAAGAGAATTAATTCGAAGACAAAGAGAGTTAAGAAATTTATTTTATGAACATTTTTCTTCAGGAAATTTTTGTCCATTAAGAGATCCAAATTATCAAAGATTTGTTCAATATATTCGAGGTGGTTTGAATGAATGAATTAATTGAGGAAATTGTTAGGCAGCATTTACAAGGAAATTATTCTGATTCATTAACAAGATTTAGTTATCTTAATGGTGGGGCTGAACAGTTTATTAGATTAACACAGAATCCAGATTATACCAGTTATATGAGAGAACTAGGGCTTATTGAGAGTATTTTTGGAAGTTTGGAACATTTTAGTTGTTTACAAGTTATAGATTTTGGAGTTGGGGATGGTAGAAAATTAAATTTGGTTTTATCGAATCTTAGGAAATATATGGAAGTATCTTATTTAGGATTGGATTTGAGTTCTGCAATGATAGACATAGCGAGAAAAAATAATTCGTTTGGAAATACTTATTCAACTTGTGATTTTAGTGATATGTTTCAATTAATTAGAGAATTTTCAAAATTGCCTGATACTCAGAGATTAATTTTTATGCTTGGAAATACGATAACAAATGAGATTGACATTGAAAATTATCTTAGATCATTAAGAAGAATTGTTAATAGACTAACTTATTTGATGATTGGTTTGGAATTATTTCAAGATAATGCGGATGAAATTGTTAGAGAATATCAGACTGAAGAAAATTATGATTTAACATTTAGGCCTTTAGAAAGAATTGGTATTGAAAGAGCTCATGGAATAGTAGATATAGATTTTAATCTGGAGCGACAAAGGATTGAAGAATGGTTTATTTTCAATAAAACTGGGCAAGTTAGAAATATCCATTATCAAAAAGGAGATAGAGTTTTATTATCTGTTACTCACAAGCTTACAATGGCACAAATCCGAGAAATTGTTAGTAATAGTGGATGGTGTGAAGAGAAAAGTGTAGAAAATAATGGATATGCTTTACTGCTTTTATCATCAAATACTTGAAGTTGTTTGACAAAGTTTTGTAATTATTATTTCCAAAATTAATATTATTAATAAAGATTAAATTAATCTCTTTTTTTAATTTGAAAGATAAATGCCCAACTTGTGATCGAGCTTTTCAAGGATTAGAAGATTATCCATTTATTTATTTAGCAAGATTTAAACGAGTAGAAATTCCATTAGATATTTCTTTGCCTTTTTATGATCGGACCGTTTTTGTTGGGCCAAATTCTGATGTGATGAACGAAAGACCGCCTCGAGAAGTATCAGATTTTTTCAGAGAACATAATCTTGAGGAATGTTTTGTTTATGATGGATGGAAATGGTCATTAAGAGGTGAATGGGATATTGGAAAATATCGTAGAGAACTGGATCAAAGGTCAATCATAATCTCAAGGTTAAATCCTTATTTTGATACATTAGATCGTTTTGTTGGTAAGAATGTTGAAACATCACGATTATTCCCACCTTTTGAAAGAGATGATTATTCTTGTGAATTATTTAATATTCCTGATACAGATTATTTTTTGAGATTTGATGAAGGAAGAAAAACTTCTTCAGGATTGAGAGTTGCAACACTTAAATTAATTGGTGAAAGCTCGGATATGCAGAGTGATTTATCCATGGGAAGTTTAGCTGAAGTTGGGCGTTTAGAATATGAAGGAAGATTAAGAAAGAGTTTGCTTTCTTTTTTTGGAAATAAATTTTTGTTTAAAGGGTTATTTTCAGAATAAATGCAGGCTTCTGAGTTGGATGTAAATTCCCAACAAAGTTTATCCTAACATTTTCTCAGCTTCGCGACCCTACAAGCGTCGGTACTATTGTTTAGAGCTGCTCCATTCCTGGCCTGACTCGGTTGGCAGTAATATCAACCATGCAGGACGAAACCTCAAAGTCCATGAAAGGGCTCTGCTGAAAGATTCGCACCGCACTCAGACGTCAGTCCATCATATAGCCGATTTATGGTACAGGTGACGGCTAACCACCCACCTAGCCTGCAATATTTTAGGTATAATACTCTTTTATTAACCTTTCTCTCGCATTTTTGGGAAAAATTTGTCTCAAAAAATAATTGTGGTAGCAGAGTTGTTTAAGTTAAATATATAAATTCCTTTTCTATAAATTCTTTTGATGAAGAAGAAGGTGATTACTTTTGAAAGAATTCTTTTGATAGGAATAATTTTGTTGATATTAGGAATAAGTCTTGGAGAGTTTGGGGATAAGATTCAAGTTGGATATGCTGTTGCGGATTGCATTGATGAGGATGGTGATGGGTATTTTGATGAAGGATGTAGTTTAGAAGACCTTGGATGTGAAAGTGAGGAGGAAATTGTTGCTAATGCTGGTGATGAAAGTAGCATTGATATTTATGAAGATTATTTTGTTTATGTGTTGAATTCTGAAATCTATGGTTATGATTTAATCTCTGGAAATAATGTTTTATTGAGTAATCTTGGTGAACAAAGTTTGAATCCAAAGGTTGATAGTAATTACATTGTCTGGCAAAGTTTGGTTGATGGATATTGGCAAATTTATGTCTATGATAGAAATACTTTGAGCAGTAGTTTAGTTAGTAGTTCATTTAGTCATCAAGTTAGTCCTGATGTATATGGAAATTATGTTGTGTGGGCGGATAATAGGGGTGATGACTGGGATGTTTATCTTTATGATTTGTCTACTAGTGTTGAGAGTTTGATTGTTTCGAGTGGTGGGAATCAGTATTCGCCGAAGATTTATGGGGATAATGTTGTGTTCATTGATGATGTTAGTGGAACAAAGGATGTTTATTTGTATAGCATTAGTCTTAGTGCGAGTGTGTTGATTGATGGAAGTGATGGGGATCAAAATGGTGTGAATATTTATGGAAATAATGTTGTATGGCAATCTGATGCTGCAGGAAATTGGGATGTGTATCATTATGATATTTCTACTGGAGGGATATCTTTGATTGCAGGAGAGAGTTATGATGAGAAATTGCCGAGGGTTTCTAATGATTTGATTGTATGGATGGAGTATGATGGGAATGATTATGATTTGAGGTATTATGATTTTACTGAGGACTATTTGTTAGTTGATGATGGGTTCAATCAAGTTGTGCCAGTAGTTGGTGGTTCATATGTATTATGGCAGGATGATAGAAATGGAGAGTATGATATTTATGGACAGGAAGCGAATAGTTTGTGTGATGATGTTTATCTTGGTGATTGTGATGATGAGAATAGTTTAGTCTCGCCAGGGGGGATTGAAGAGTGTGATGCTATAGATAATGATTGTGATGCTGTTGTTGATGAAGATTGTGCTGGTGTGAGTGAGTGTTTGCAATCAGATGTAAGTTCGAATGTGTGGATAGAAGAGACTTGGAACATGACAATAAATTCTGCTGTTGATGGGGATTTGGTTTATCTTGTTTCATATGGAGATGGCAATTGTGGAAGTGAAGCTCCTGTATTTTATCTTTATTCTGCTGTAGAAGATTCTGGAAGTTATGTTACTGAAGAATTGGTTGATACTTTGGATCAAGGGATGATGAAGAATTATGAGACTTATGATGTTGGGTATGCTTCGTGGAATGCTGTTGCTGGAAAATATTATTATTTCATTTCTGTGTTGGATGATGTGGCTGTGTTGAGTGATACTCTTTTAGTTTGTGAGACTGAAGATTGTGCAGGCGAAAGTGTTACGATTTCTGATGCTTCAAGTTATTTGGATTATTATTCTGGGATTGTTTGTTTGACTGATGATGAATGTGATACTGATGAAGTTTGCAGTAGTGGAATTTGTTTAGCTGAAGAAGATATTGTTGAAGAGGGGTGTACTGAGAGTTGGGATTGTTCGAATGTTGAATGGTCGGATTGTGTGAATGAGATTTCAACTTTGGATTTGACTTTGTGTGCAGTTATTCCTGTGAATGAAGATTGTCATACTTCTGAGTTTATGCCTGTTTCAGAGAAGAGTTGTTCAGTGGCTGCGAGTGCTGCTGAGGCTGTTGTTCCCGAGAGTAATACTATTGAAGAAAAAATTATTGAGACTACTGAAGAAGTGCCTGTGTTCACTTGGTTGAACTTGTTGTTTGTTGTAGGAATATTGTTTGGGTATTATGTTTTGAGAAGATAAATTTTTTTAGAAACATAAATGCCATTTTGTTTGTAACCCAATTTTTTGTAATATTCTCGTGCACCGATACCTGAAATAACGAGTAATTTATTTTTGGAATTAAGTTTACAAATTTCTTCTGCTTTCTTCAGTAATATTTTTCCAAAGCCTTTATGTTGAACATTTCCAATTTCATCTATTCCTGCCGCTGTTCCATAGACATGAAGTTCGCGAATGATTGCTGTATTTTTTGTTATTTCTTTCCTTAATGTTTGTGAAGGAAATCTTAAACGACAGAATCCAATTATTTCATTATTTTGTTTTATTGAAATGAAAAATTCTTTGCCATTTGAAGCTTCATATTCTAAAGTGTTAATTTTTGGATTTATTATTTTGGATTTTATTTCATTACATCTAATACAATTACAATGAAGTTTTTTGGCTTGCATGAAGTTTTGGAGTAATTGCCTTAAGTTTGTTTTATTTGCACCTGCAATAGAATGTTTTGTTGGGATATCTCTTTGGATGCGCATAATTCGGACATATTCTGGAACTTTTGTTTTGAAGTCTGCTAAAATTTTAATTGTTTCTTCTGTTGAAATAGGTTTGTATTTTCCTTGTTTATACATACTTTCAAGTTCTGTTCCTGGCATTACAATACATGGATAAATCTTTAACATATCTGGTCTTAAATCCGAGTCTGTGAATAATGAAAGTAAATTATTTTTATCTTCAGGCAAGCCTAACATTATATGCGCATTTATTTTGAAGCCTAAATCTTTCAGGGTTTTGAATGCTTTCTTTGTTTCTTCAATTGAATGGCCTCTTTTGATGATTGATAAAACTTTGTTGTCTGTTGTTTGAACTCCAAGTTCGACTCTTGTGCAGCCTTGTTCTAACATAATATTTGCGTGTTTTAATGTGGCATAATCCGGGCGGGTTTCAATAGTCAATCCAACACATCGAATTTTTGCTTTTTCGTTTCTTTTGATTTCTTTTTCTAATGTTGATTTGCCTTTTAGTTTTGAAATTTTTTCTTGGATTCTTTTTGTTCTCTCTGGTGTTAGTTCTGAAGGCAGTTCGAAGAATTGCTTGAATTTTGTTAATGTAAAATTAAAGTCATTCAATGCTTTAAGTGCATATGTGAGAAATTCATTTTGATAGTCTATAGGATAGCTCGGAAATGTGCCACCTTGTATGATTAGTTCAACTTTGTCGAAGGATTGATTCAATAAAAAGTATTGTTCTAATCGATTGAATACAGTCAAGTATGGATCATAATGATTTCTTATGCTACGCATTGTTGAAGGTTCTGTTCCAGTATAACTTTGTGGGACATCACCAAAGATTGATTTTGGTCCTCCTGGGCACATAATACATTTTCCATGGGGGCAAGAGAATGGTTTTGTCATGATAGCTATTGGAGTGACACCTGATAATGTTCGTGAAGGTTTTGTGACTAAGAATTTTAGTTGCTTGAATTGGGTTTCATTCGCATGCATTAATATTTCAATTATTGAAGGGAATGTATTTGGTTTATGTTTTCTACAAAGCTCTCTTCGGAGTTTAAGGACTTCGTCAATATTTTTTATTTTTCTTTTTTTTATTTCTTGAAAGAGTTCTTTGTAAAATTGCATGGTCTTTTTTAAGAAAAGTTTATATATATTCTTTTGGTATTTTTGGTTATGAAAAAAGTGGTGAAGATTGTTCCATTGTGGAAAAGGGTTGTTGCTTATATTGTAGATAGTATGCTGATAGGTGTGATTATTGTGAAACCTTTGATGCTATCAAATTCTGAGGAAAGTTTTTCAGGGTTTGTTAATATGTTGATGAGCAAAGATTTTTGGGTTGCGTCATGTTTGATTGTTTTATTAACTTGGGTTTATTGGATTTATTTGGATTGGGTATATGGGCAAAGTGTTGGAAAAATTTTGTTTAAATTGAGGGTAGTTGATGAAAATGGAAAAGAGTTGAATTTTTTTCAGGCTTTAGTCAGAAATGTTAGCAAGTTATCTTTTGTTGTTTTGTTTTTTGATGTATTGTTTATGATATTTGGAAGTGGAGATCAAAGGCTGTTTGAAAAAGCAAGTAAAACAAGAGTGGTTGAGGTGGTTGAAAATGAATAAGTATTTTAAAATATTATTATTTGTGTTAATTTTGTGGGTGTTTAGTTATACTTTTGCGTATTTGTTTTTTGATGGGGATAATGTGATTGCTGAAGATAAAGTGGCGGTTATCTCGGTTGAAGGGATGATTACTCTTAATGGTGGTTCAAGTTTCTTTACAAATAGTGTTTCTGGAAAAGATATTGTTAATAAAATAAATACTGCGAATGAGGATGAATCTGTAAAAGCAATTGTGTTGGAAATAAATTCTCCTGGAGGGACTGTGATGGGTTCGAAGTATGTTGTTGATGCAATAAAAAAAGTTGATAAGCCTATTGTGACTGTGATTACTGAGTCTGGAACTTCAGGTGCTTATTGGATTGCGTCGCAGACAGACGCTATATTTGCTGATGAATTATCTTATGTTGGAAGTATTGGTGTTATTGGATCTTATGTTGAGTTTGGAGGTTTGATGGAAGATTATAATGTTACTTATAGAAGATTAGTTACTGGAGATTACAAGGATATGGGAACACCTTACAGGGAAATGACTTCTGAAGAAGAAGAATTGATGATGGAAAGATTGGAAAAAGTGCATGAATTCTTTGTGGAGGATGTTGCCGTCGGAAGAAATATGACTGTTGAAGATGTTGAAGTTTTGTCTACAGGAATCTTTTATTTGGGGATGGATTGTGTTGATAATGGGTTGATTGATTATATTGGAAACAAGGAAAATGCAATTGAGTATGCGAAGAATCTTACTGGCATGAATCTGAATGAGTTTGAGCTGAAAGATCCTGAAGGGCTTTTTGCAAGTCTTGAAAAATTAGGATTGGAGAATTCGTATGCACTTGGTCAGGGGATTGGAAGTGTTTTATTAGAAACAGAAAATTTTGAAATTAAAGTCTAGATTTTTTTTATTTAGATAGTTTTTTTAAGAGTGAATTTTTTTTGAGTTTTATGGGTGTCAATGATTTAGTGGATTATACCAATGCTGATTATTGTTTGAGGTATTTTGCTGAGGAGAGATTTAAGATTGGGAGAGTTGTTAAAGAAGTTGTTCGAGGTCAAATTATTTATCCTGTTGGAAGTGTTGTGTTATATAGAGAGAATCTTCGGTTGATAAATTGGGAAATTATTGTTTTGGAGACTGTTACACTTGGAAAGCCAAGGAATGGTGCGCTTATTGATAGTGATTTGGAAAAAGGGATTAGGCATTTTATGACAAATATTGTTTTTGATGCTTCAGAGGATTGTGTTAGAGAAATTGTGTGGTAGATATCTTTTTAACTTTTGAGAGTTTATTTTTTTGATATGTATAAAGATATTGTTAATGCTTTAGAAAAATTGAAGAATACTGAGAAAGCTAAAATCTATCAAAGATTTTTCAAGACTGGGAAAGGAGAGTATGGTGAAGGGGATGTTTTTTATGGGATTGTTGTGCCAGAGCTTAGAAAAGTTTCTAAAAAGTTTAAGGATTTGGATTTGAAGGATGTTGAAAAACTTTTGAATAATCGAGTGCATGAGTTTAGGATGGTTGGAGTGTTCATTTTGATTTTGAAATTCTCCAAAGAGCAGAAGAAAGTTTATGATGTATATATGAATAATTTGAGGAATGTAAATAATTGGGATTTGGTAGATCTTTCTGCGCCGAATATAACTGGAGTTTATTTGTTGGATAAAAATAGAAGTGTTTTGTATCAGTTAGCTAAATCTGAAAATTTATGGGAAAGGAGAGTTGCAATGTTATCATGTTTTACGTTCATTAGAAAAAAGGAGTTTGAAGATGCGTTGAAAATTTCTAGGATCTTGTTGGAGGATGAACAGGATCTAATGCACAAAGCAGTCGGGTGGATGTTGAGAGAGATTGGAAAGAGAGATTTAGAAGTAGAAGAGAAATTTTTGAAAGAATGTTATTTGAATATGCCTAGGACTATGCTGAGATATGCAATAGAAAAGTTTCCAGAGGAGAAGAGGCAAAGGTATTTAAAGGGCGAAATTTAGCGTTTTGAGAAAATTTATAAAGATTTGATGTTTCACAAAAGCAGAGGAGAAAGAAATGACACAAAGAACTGGTGGATTAAGAAGAAAGACAAGAAATAAGCTTAGAAAAAATGTTAGAGAAAAAGGAAAAATCAACTTGCGAAGATATTTGCAGAAATTTGTTGTTAATGACAAAGTAGCATTAGTGTTGGATCCTTCAGTACATTCTGGAATTTATCATCCAAGATTTCATGGGGATGTTGGCTTGGTTGTTGGAAAACAAGGAAGTTGCTATAAAGTTGAAGTAAAGGATGGAAAACTAATCAAATTGTTCATAGTGCATCCGAGTCATATGAGGAAATTACAATGAGTGAGTTTACATTTGTCGAAGAGACACCGATCAGTTTGGTGGAGTTGAAGGATAAGTTCAAAGATTTGAAAAAAGATGGATTATCATTCAGGGCTGAGAAAACTCAAGCTTATTTGGATTTGTTTGCTTTGAATTCAAATAAAGAAGTTAAGGAATTAGCCGAAAAGATTATGAATTTGAATATTCCTAGGTTAAAAGAAAGGCATGTGATGAAGATCATAGATGTGATGCCAAAAGACATAGATAGTTTGAAATTGCTGTTTTCAGCAGAGACTTTGACTATCAAAGATGAAGATTTGAAGAAGATATTAGATGTTATCCCACAATAAAATAAAAAATGGAACCCAACGAGAAGGAAGAATTTGTAATAGTTTTGGACTTTTTGCCAAATGGGTATCCCTTCGATAGTAGGCCTAATTTTAGAAAAACTCCTATTGCACAAGTGATTAGCAAGAAAAATTTTACTCTTTTAGAGATTATTCCAAAAAAAGATGTTACTATTACTGCAATGGAAGAGTTGTATATTGGTGAAGGAAAGAGGGAGAAGGTGCATCATGTTGTTGGCAGAATTGGAGTTGACAGGTTGACACAGACTGCTAAAGGAGAATTAGAGTTTGTAGTCGAGAAATTAGTCAAGGAAAATCCGCAGAAGTTTTTGGATTTCTTTAATAAATGTGGGCCGATTAGCACTAGGATGCATCAGATTGAGTTGCTTCCCGGAATAGGAAAGAAGCATATGTGGGCTATTTTGGAGAAGAGAGAAGAGAAAACTTTTGAAAGTTTTGAAGAAATAAAAGAAAGAATAAGTGCTATCCCTGATCCTGTTAAAATCTTTGTGCGAAGGGTTATGATGGAATTAAATAATGAAGATAAATATAAAATCTTTGCAAGATAGGGTTGTATTTTATTTTCCTTTAAACTTGTGTATTTTGATTTAGATTTCTTTCTTTCGAAATGTTTAAAAGTAAATTATTTAAAATTTTAATTGTAAAGAATCTTAAAATAAACTTTAGAGGTAATTAATATGACAAAACAAGGATTAGAAAAAATAGTTGTAAGTCCAGCAATTTGGCTTGGAGGAAATCTTCAAGTTCAACCAGGGGATTTGTCAAGATTCGCTCCTTATGGAAATGGCGTTTATGGGTATCAAGGGAATTCTTTAGAACCAATTAAGAGTGATCCTCCCCAAGAGCCAGCAGGGGGATTAATTTATTTTGATAATCATGTAAATAGGGAAGATTTTTT
>Ga0233425_10010291_pt1 | contig 11453 bp, 15 predicted proteins | sample Watercolumn_Towu_2_FD_181712 | JGI IMG/M metagenome (GOLD analysis project Ga0233425, IMG submission 181712) | Freshwater microbial communities from Lake Towuti, South Sulawesi, Indonesia - Watercolumn_Towuti2014_140_MG | ecosystem: Environmental > Aquatic > Freshwater > Lake | place...
TATTTAATCTCTTCAGCAGCATTATAAGAATCCAAAAACATCCTCTTCATTATCTTCGCAAAATCTTTATTTCTTATTAACAAAGTTATATTAGATCTAATAAGCCCCAACATAACCTCCTCATCGTCAACAATAGACATCGCAAGCCCATCATTCTGAATGGATTTAATATTCTTATTTATCTTCAACCAACTTTTAACATTATCTAAAGTCTCTTTATCGTGCCTTGCCAAAACTTTTACATCTACCCCTTTCTTTAATTTCTTTTTCTGGCTTTCAACCCACTCTGGTCTAAACTCTGAAGTCCACTTGACAGAATAATCATATTTTTCAGCAGTTTTAGAAGCACTCACAATTTTATAAAAAGATTTAATCCCCATTCCCATCTCAACAGGGTTCTTTTCCTTAACATCATAAAACCTTTTCAACTCCTTTACTTTTTCCTTTGCCCTCGCAATAACTTTCTCTTTTTCTTCAAGAAGTTTGATAAAAGCTTCTGGATTTCCAGGGATATATTTCTTTGTCTTCTCTGGAACAACAACAATAAGTCCTTTATGGGTTAGAGATTCCAAAATATCATATATCCTAGAGTAAGAAACACCACTAGCAGAACTAACACTTCCCGCACTCATTTTTCCTCTTTCAACTAACGTAGAATATACCTTTGCCTCATTCCCCGTCAACCCCAATTCTTTAAACTCTTCAATATCCATTTCAAAATAAAATATTCCCCATATTTAAACCTATCATTTACCACCCTATAAAGGGTGTCATAAATTTAAATACTAGATATAGTTACCATTTTCAAGTAACTAAATTACTTAGGAAAAAACAAAAATGACAAACACAAATAAATCCTGGGCGGAAGTAATAGGTCTTACCGGCCTAACCATAGCAGCAGCCGCTGCTTTATTTGGTGGAACGTGGTTACGTAAAACAATATCGGAAAGAGATGCGATTGTAAAAATTCAGCCAGTCCAAGTCGCAGGATCTCCAGCATATATGGTTGTTGATGGAGCTAATAGAACAAATTATTACAGACATCTAGGAGAATTTAAAGTTGAAAAGATGGACCTTGAAAAAGAATTCGGAAAGATGATAAATTATTCTATTCCAGAAGGAGGATTACTAAGACAATGACAAAAAACGATTACGCAATAAAGAAAAAGATAGAATCAAAAGTCAGAAACGGACTTTCAAGACTATATCCATTTGAAGGGGCACATGAAGACGCAGATTATGGACGAGCATTGATAGCGAGTAGAGCATACCGGGAAATTGCTTCAGAATTAAGAAATGCTGGCTTTCCAATTCATAGTGTTTGGCAGTCAAGAGAATTCCTTGGAGATTGGACTGACACCTCTAGCAGACCCCTTGGCACAATCCATGTAATACCTGAAGACATAAACATAATCCCTGACTATTTTGTACAATTCATGCCTCAAATAAAAAATGATAGAAGAGATAATTTGGGATATTTAGACACTAAGTCGGGAGAAAGGTTTAATCTCTCATATATGCCTGCCCCAAAAGAAGGATTTCGAAGATTATTTGAAAAAGTTAATGAGGCAATTGAAAATGGATTCCATTTCAATAAAGAGGATCAAGTTAGAATAGCTTAATTCTATTTACTTCGCTGAATATTCTTATACCAGATAATAGAAACAACAAAACAAACAAACAAAAAGATACCAAGAAACATCAGCGAAAAACCCATCGAATAAGATTTGATCAAATATCCTAAAACAGGGAATAACAAAAATATTCCAATATTATCAAACATATTATTTATTGAAAGCATCGTCGCCCTATGAGAAGTCTTAACATGTCTATTAGTATAATCAACAATAATTACTTCATAAAATCCTTGCATAAACGTCAATAATAAATAAAATAAAACTCCATAATAGGGAATTACTAATGACATAAGCAAAACTGAAACAAAAGCCACAACCTGTATAATCAATAATGTTTTCCTCTCCCCAAATTTTTTCTCAAAGTAATATGCCTTCTTTGAAGAATAAGCAGTAAAAAGATTACTTACAAAAGCAACCGTTCCAATCAAAAAAGTTGGAATCAGAATAACCTTAAAATACGCAGAAGAAAGAGAAAGCATCATTGAAATTGCAGAACCTATAAAGAAAGTAAAGAATGCAAGATAAACAAGATATTTTTGATTAACAAAATACCTAATCCCTTCCTTTAGATGAACAAACAAATTGTTAAAATTAAATTTCTTCACTGGATTGTAAGGCTCTTTCAAAAAGAAAGTAAGGATAAATCCTAATCCAATCAAAGGCAATGAAGCAATTGCAGGCAGTTTGCTATTTACAGAAAACAAATAAGCTCCAATTATAAAAACAAAGGCCATTGATATGTTAGAAATGAAATTTAATTTCCCAACAACCTTCTTATGCTCGTTAGTTTTTCCAATTTTCTTAAGAGAATCATATATCAAAGCACTATTTGTTCCAGAACCAAGACTAACTCCAATTCCACTTATAACTTTAGCAATCAAAAATACCCAAAAACCATTAAAAAATGCTATCAAAGCTATCTCAATTATATACATCGCCCTTGACAAAAGCAAAGTCTTCTTTTTCCCCAATAAATCCGCAACGACCCCAGTTGGAATCTCAAGAAGCAAAGTCGTTAAAGAGAAAACAGACATAATTATTGTAAATTGAGCCAAAGTAACTTGGGAAGAAATATAAAACAATGCTAAAACAGGAATGAAAAATCTCCCCCACATTAACGCACTGATTGCATATGACAAACTAATATTGCGTTTAAACCTTTTGCTCTCTTCTAAATCAACAACCATAACAAAACAGAACAAAACAAGTTTAAAAACTATTCTTCAAGAAAACAGAATGTATTAAACATAGCTCTATGCAATTTGCTTAAGTTGCCATTGCTTGACAAATGCCTAAAATAATTATCTGCTCTATCTTCAAATCCCTGTTTAATTTTATCTGAATATCCTCTTCCTTTTACATTATCAGGAAGATTTCTTGCCCTTCTATATGCTCTTCCCATAGCCGAAGCATAATGCTCTTTAAATGTTCTAGCGCAACAAGCTGAAAAAAGAATATTCCCTTGATTATCCAAAAGAGGTCTTACGTGCTCCAATATCCATAATGGCTCGTGAGGCATACTTTCAAAAGCACTTCTTGCGAAAGCATAAGAACTATATGTTAAATGATAATCTTCTGATGTAACCCCAATTCCCTTCTGTTTCATTTCTTCTATTTTAGCTCTAACTGCCTGAAATTCTTCATGCACTGGCTTCAATTTATCTCTATTCTCTTCTATTGCTTTAATAAGCCCAGCCGAACTAGGATAGTCTACTGATAAATCCAATGCTTTATGTGCTAAAAGATAAAATCCAAGAGATTTCTCTTGAAGTTTTAAATCTACTTTCACTAATGCCCCATCTAATTCTCTCTGCCTCCAAATATCTTTCAGGCGCAACACCTTTAAGATAAAAATGCATTTCCCTGCAATGCCTAAGCCATTCTCCAACACATCCCAGATATTCTCTTTTTTCAGCCGCACTAAAATTATTTTTCTTTGAATATTTATCAAAAACATCGAACTGCCCAATTGAGTCCAGCCCTTCAATAGTCGCAATTAATGGCTCCTCACTAACTGGATTGGCAAGAAATTTCCTCTGCTCATCAGAAATTCTAAAATCTGAAACCATTTTCAACTGCTTTTGAGAAAGAGAACTATTAATCATCAGCCATCATTCTATAGAAAGTCTAACATCGTTAGGATTTAATCTCTCATAACTAATACTTCTTCTCCTTCCCGTATGAATTACATCGACAGCCATTTTTTCTCCAGTAAATACCATCAAAAAATGAAAATTTTCTATTTAATCATTCTCAATAGTGAAAAACAAGAGAAATATACCTCACAAATCATAAACCAAATCAGTTCAATTTATTCTTAAGGTGTCAGTCTATCTCTGTCTCTTGGGAACATTGTTGCTTCCTTGACGTTATCCAATCCACATATAATTTGTGTTAATCTTTCTAGCCCAATAGACCATCCGGAATGGGGCGGAGCTCCAAATCTAAACGAATTAATATAATCCTCAAAATTTTTAGGGTTTAATTTCTTTGCTTTTAATCTTTCAATCAATAATTCGGGAAGATGAATTCTTTGCCCCCCAGATGAAATCTCAACGCCGCCATATAATGCATCAAAGCCCTCACTCACTTTAGCATTCTTATCCTCATCCTTAGGCATAATATAAAAGGGTTTAATCAAAGTCGGCCATGAATGCGTAAATACTAAATCTCCAGGATACATCTCGCAGAGTTTCCTTTCCTCTTCTGGAGTAAAGTCCTCTCCAATTTTTCCTCCAACTTTCTTTATTGCATCTTCATACTTAAGATAAACTGCCTCTGGAACCTTCAATTTGACTCCAAGAATTTCCAATTCAGCCTTACAATTTTCAATAACTCTTTTAACAATAAATTTAACAACTTCCTCCTGTTGTTTCATTATCTCCATCTGATTCATGAAAGCACACTCAATATCCATTTGTCTTATTTCATTTATATGTCTAGGAGTATTATGCTTCTCCGCTCTCCAAACAGGAGTAATCATAAATGTCTTCTCCATCGAACAAGCAAGCATCTGCTTATACAACTGAGGACTCTGCGCAAGATATGCTTTCTTCTCGAAATATTTTACTTCAAACAAGTCTGTCCCGCCTTCGGAAGCAGCAGATATAACACAAGGAGGCTGCATCTCAAGGTATCCCTTCTCATAAAAATGAAGTCTAAATGCTTGTGATATTTCATTCTGTATCTTAAACACTGCTTGAGTTCTTCTTCTGTGCATATCTAAAAATCGATAATCCAATCTCTTTGGCAATTCCGTCTTTGAAAACTCACTTACATCAATTGGAATTGGCTGTTCAGCAACCGCAAGAACTTCAATATTTTCAGGAACAATCTCATATCCTCCAGGTGCCTGCTTACTTTTTACCGCTTTTCCCTCAATACTCACAACGCTCTCTCTAGTGATATTCATTTTCTCAAAAACCTTGCTGTCTTTAGTAGCAACAACTTGAATTGTTCCAGTTATATCTCTCAAAATAAGAAATCTTACCTTTCCAAGCGCTCTGGTATCGTGAACCCATCCCTTCACAACCACATTTCCTTCCTTTCCAGAAAGGATGTCTTTAACGTAACTTCTTTCCATTCCAATCATAGAAAACATGTCTTTTTAAGATTTGTTATTCTCTGCTTTTATCTTCTCAGCAACTTTTTGCAACTCTTCAACTGTCCTCTTAGGACCCATATGCGTTGCAACAAATCCCTTATAAGAATCATAATAAACAATTTCCTTAGATAAATTCTCTTTAAATTTCTCTCCCAAACCATGCAAAGGATACAACTTCAAATGTGCATGATTCACTCCCAGTCCCTCCATTACTAAAGCTACTCTCTGAACATTCAACCCTTTCTCCAAGAACTTCGCAACTTTCTTTCCCGCAACAAAAAACGAATTATATTCTTCATCAGGCATCTCAAAAACATAAGAATCAAAATGTTTCTTAGGTAAAACAAGAGTCATTCCTTCAGTATTAGGAAAAACATCTAAAATCGCCAAATAATTCTCATCTTCCCAAATCTTTACACTAGGAATCTCTCCCTTAATAATCTTGCAAAATATACACTCTTCAACCATAATAATTACTAAAAAATAGAATATATTAAATTATCTATTATCTAATACTCCAAATAATTATCTTGCCTTTAAAATCAAACAAAAACTTTCTCAATTTCATTAATCTTTTCAAAATCCCTGTCTTTTGTAACTAAAACTCCTCCTATTTCTAAAGTCTGGGCTGCAATCAGTAAATCAGCGAGAGGCAATTCGTAATTTTTTTTAAGCCCAACTAAAATCTCTGCAGTTTTCTTAGTTGTTTGCATAACTCCAAATTTTTCAACAAAAGCAATAAACTTCTCCCTATTTTTAATAGACTTTTCTCTTAATCCATATAAAAACTCAAAATAAGAAATAAAGCTTATCTTAGCCGGGACAGAATAAACTCTTCTCAAATTTTCTATCTTGGAAATTATCTCTTTGTCTCCTTTTTGCAATTCTATCAATATGGAAGTATCAAAAATTAAATTCACGCTTAAACCCTCTTTCTTTCCTTAATTTTTTAACAGAATCCTCTAACTCCTCTGCTTCCTTGTCAGAAATTATTCTTTTTCCACTTAAAATTTCATTCCAAAATTCATTAGTATTTCTCTCGTATGTTTCTATCATATTTGCCAATAACTTTCCCATAGTTACTCTTCTCTTCACCGCAAGCATCTTAAATTTTATCCAAGTTTCTTCATCCATTCCTTTAATTGTCTTAACTTCCATAAAGTATTACAGTAATACTAGTATTTAAAGATTACTCCCTGTAAAATCAGTCTAAAATTCTTACAATATTTCCGTCAGAATCAACTTCAATCAAATTGATAGCCAATCCATTCAAATATTCTAGACACTGAAAATGCTGCAAATCATCCTGCTCAACTCTAGGAACATGAACTACATCTACTGAATAATCTCCGCATCTTCCCAAACACTCAGAAGTAAAATTAATAGCTCCATACGGTTTCTGCACATTATACAATCTCTCTCCGCACGTTATAGCTTCCTTTTGCCTTGCAACATTATCAGGAATATTAACAGGATTACCCTGCTCAACCCATACTCCTCTTGAATCTTTAACCCAATTATCTTGCACAACTATAGGCTTATCTCCAAAATAGAAGTATGCAAAACCCGCAATAACAAGAATAACTATTGCAGAAACAAGAAAATACATTCCGCTTTTACTCTTTCTACTAGACTTCCTATCTTTTGCCATACTAAATTCAATAATTGAGAGTATTTAAACTATTTGACGAACCAGACGAATTATATTCTCCCAAAATAAGTTCCTCCCAACAAATTATCAATAATTTTAAGACAGAACAAATAAAATCAAAACATTTATATATTATTACGTAATATTACGTAATATGGAAATCATAAGTAAAATTAGCAAAGGCAGCCTGATGGACCAGATTTATCTCCCTAAAAACAGAATAGGGATGAAGACTGGACAATATGTAATAATCTCCCCTATAGAAGAAGAACTAAGAAAAAATATAAAATTTAGACCATTCTTTAGAGGCATAACCTGCATCGAACAGCTAAAACTAACAATTATTAAAAACATATTTGATATATTAGAAAAAGAAAACCCTGAAAATATTATTGTAACTGGTTCTTTTCTCGACAAAGGATTTAAATTTAATGATATAGATTTGATTCTAGTAAAAAAAGACAATGTAAATTTAATCAAGTTAAGGAAAAAAATAGAAGATGAATTTGGAATACAATCACATATCATTCAAATCGATAATAAATCTTTAATTTATGGAATTTCAACAGATCCATTGTATAATGTAATGCTAAGTAAAAGTCTATCGAAAAAGAGGATGATTATCCGCGAGAAAAGAAGGATAGACTATAAAATATTGGATTTAAATTTGCTAAAGAGTAAATCGTTGATTGATAATTTTGATGTTTTAAATGGAGAAGAAAAATATTATTTAGCATTAAATATGGTGTCTATCCTTCTGTTTATTCAAAATAAAAAACTAAGTAAAAAAATAGTAGAAGATTATATTGAAGAAGTGTTTAATACTGAAATAAAAAAAATAAAATACAATTTAATTGAAAAAACGAAATTTATGAAAAAATATAAAGAAATTTATGAAAAAACATTCAATCTTATTATGGAGAATGTTAAATGAACAGAAACAAACTCATTGAATTATTTATTTCAAACCTTTCAAATGTAATAATCCATTCAATATTAGAAAGAGCTATAGAACAACCTGAAATTGTTAATGTCTACCAAAAAGAAATGAAAAACAGCTTGGACATAAGCAAAGCATACAGAGAAAAAATTAACCCTTTAAATAAAACATTTCCAGAAAAAGATATAGATTATATAAAGAACAAAATAAAAAGAAAAGTTCAGTCAGAATTATTATTAAGAATATCAAAAGGATATAAGAATATTAATCTTAATTTAATAGATGAAAAAACTAATAGTATTTTGAAAGAACTAAAGATTATTTGACCAATCTCTCTAAAATTTCCATCGCTTTTCTTTTATCCACACTAACTCCAAGCTTCGCAATTATCAATCCCATATATGCTCCTGCTCTAAGTCCAGGCTTCTCTTTAACAATTCCAGCAATTGCCTCTTCAAGAGCATTATCATCAACCTTTTCGACTATCAAAGCATCATCCAAAGAAACACCATTAACAACTTTAAGCAAAATTCCCTTTACATCTCCTTCACTTATAATTCCATCATTTAACTCTTCCAATACTCTTTCCAAAACAACTTCATTTAATATATTTTTTATCTCATCAAAACTCTTTCTCGTTTTTGTAGCAAACTCATTTCTCCAAAGAGTAACCATTTTAGCAACTAAATTAACATCCTTACTGTAAACTCTAGACAAAACTTCAAACTCATCAACATTTCCATCCAAAACCAAATTAATCATCTCATCAGTCAATCCTTTCTTCTTCAATTCCTCTTTAATTTCATGTCTCATCTTAGGCAGTACCTTCTTTATCTCATTTAATTTATCCCTTCCTATTTTCAACAAAGGCAAATCAGTTTCGGGATACATCCTTGCTGAGCCAGGCATCGGACGATTAAATTTTGTTGTTCCATCTGGAAGCGTTCCTCTTACCTCTCCAGTTTTTTTTCCCTTTCCCAATTCCTCTTTCTGTCTTAATATTTCCAAATCAACAGTCTTAACCATCATTCCAGGTTCCTGAAATCCTTTTATCTCGACCCTATCATGTCCTTTTATAGAAATATTAACATCCTGTCTTATTGTTCCAATCCCTCTTTTAACTTTACAAGCCCTTAATATCTCCCCAATCTTTAATGCACACTCTTTTATCTGTTCAGGATTATTCATCTCAGGTTTAGTCATTATCTCTACAAGAGGAATTCCCAATCTATCTAATTTCCATACTCTAACGTTTTCATTTTCATTCCCATTCGCATTTCCAGGACGACAAGAATCCTCTTCCAATGCAATCGTATCAATCCCAACTTTTCCAAATGAAGTCTCAACAAAACCATCATAACCTAAAAGAAAAGTTCTCTGAAATCCACTTGTGTTTGAACCATCTATAACTGTCTTCCTCATTACCTGTGTGTTAGTATATATCTCACAATTCAAAAGCAATGCAATTTTCAATGCCTCATCTAAAGCATCAGAATTAATCATTTTAGGAGGCTCCTCATCAGTTTCTATTAAACAGCAATTATCATTATACCCTTGATAAATAAATTCTCTATCTAACAATGCTTCATGCTTCACCGCTTCATCCACCTCCCCAGTTTCCCCAGCAATGGCATGCAATTTTCTCTTTATTTCAAAATCTGGCTTATCCTGTCTTAAATACGAAGGACATTTACAAAACAGTTTCCCAGAATCAAGCTGTTGATGTATTTCCAACCCTGATTTTAAACCAACTTCATTATAATCTATTTTGCTTTCATTAGACATAAAACTAAATAATAAATAGGATTAATAAAATTATCTAAAATAATTAATGTCTTCCATTATCTTCTATCTTATATTTCAAACCATTCATAGAACCTAAAATTTCATTTAAAACAGAGTAAGGTATATCTCCAATCACTTCTAATTGCCTTCTACTAGTATCTAATCTATTTTGAGAGGGAGACTTTTGTCTATAAAACCAAGCAGAGATTCTCTTCTTTGCTGCAAATAAACTCCCCTTATCCTTTACATCCAAATAAACTTTATAATTATGAAGTCCTTTTAACCTATCTTCTGCAAATCTCAATTCACTCAATTCTCTCTGTGCTAAATATTCATAAAACTGAGATTGGGAAATGTCTATAGATGTATGTGCCTCTAAAGGATCACTTGCAACAGAAGATAAGTTTTGAAATCCTTTAATTGCGCCACCAAGATAATTTAAATAAGCTTCCCTATTCGATCCAATTAAGCTTAAAGGAAAATATCCATTTGTATGGAGAATTGTGTTCATAACTATATTTGCTAGTCTTTTGTTAGCAGCTTCAAATGGCTGAATTCTAACTAAATGTAGATTAGTTAAAGCCGCTTCTTCAACTGGATGAAAAGAATTTTTATCCAAAACCTCTCTAAGTCTTCTCAAATGCTCTAAAACTCTAGCCCTATCTGCTGGAGCAGTAAAAGAAACTCCTCCAAGTTTCATTGGTAAAACAGAACGATCTCTAAATTGGGAGTGCCCCATTTTTGGGCCACATAACTCTGGTTCTAATTTACCTACGACATCTTGAAGATAAGGCAATTCAATCTCACCAGAATAATTTTTAAGACTAAACTCCCAGGCATTTCTAAAATTCTGAACAATAGAAACCCTTCTTTCTTGACTCTCAATATCGCTATGAACGCCAGCATTCTGAATAACTTGTTCCTCTAAATCCTCATGCATCCTATCCACAAAATAGTCCAATCTCTTAGAATCTATTCTATCTTTAGCTGAGTCTATTTCGTCCAATAAACCATTCTTTAATAGTATTGCCATAAAAACCCTACCTTCCTTACCCTTTTAAACCTTTCTATATTGATGTCACTACCTAGTCAGTACAAAATGATAACATTTAAATACCTAAAAAGAACAAGAAAAGACATGAAAAATACACCAAACGACGAAGCGGTCCAACAGCCATTAGGAAGAGAAATATATGATTATCTCAGAGAAGCAGGAGTGAATGTAAAAGGAGTAAAGATAACTGGAAAAAGAAACCAAAATGCATTTATTTCATTACCATATGATAGAAGATTACTAGAAGGAGATGAACAACCCTATGCGACTGAAACGCATGAAGAACAAACTATGAGACTATCAAAAGACCAAAGGCTAGCAAATGAAATTCTAAGAGGTTTTGGTTTTTCAAGAAAAAAAGCATATATCGACCAAACTCATCAACGATATAGAATAAATTACACTCACAATCCAAATATAGATTAATCACTTCAATCGTTCATTAAACTCACCAGAAAAATTCTCCAACATTTTCTCTTTTACTTTATTTTTCCATCCATAATGCCCCAAAACAAATCCTAATTTTATAAAAGCCGTTTCAGCTAACATATCCTCTAAAAATATAACTCCTGCATCGAGCATCTCTCTTGCAGAAGAATAAACATACGGATCTACCCTTCCGTTTATTGTCTGCGCAGCGCAGCAAACAACAAAACCATTTTTAATATGCTTCTTTAAAGTCGGCACCCATGTATGGGGAGTTTTAGAACCAGTAGGTACCTGTCCAATCCCAGAAACTTCAACAACAATCCCTTTATATTTTAAAGCATAATAATCTAAAA
>Ga0233425_10010292_pt1 | contig 11452 bp, 14 predicted proteins | sample Watercolumn_Towu_2_FD_181712 | JGI IMG/M metagenome (GOLD analysis project Ga0233425, IMG submission 181712) | Freshwater microbial communities from Lake Towuti, South Sulawesi, Indonesia - Watercolumn_Towuti2014_140_MG | ecosystem: Environmental > Aquatic > Freshwater > Lake | place...
ATTACGGTTGAGGACCTGGGGCCGAACGCATGACCGGCACACACCATTTTTCAATCGTGCAAGGCGCGACGTTCGCCCGCACTATCACATGGAAAACTCGGGACAGCATCACGGACCCGGAACGGACGGTCACCGATGCGGTCACGAACGGCACGACCACGGTCACGTCAGCGACCGCGAATTTCCTGACGACGGACGTGCAACGCGAAGTGACCGGTACGAACATCCCGGCCGGCGCGTACATCGTGTCGCGCACGAATGCGACCACGATTGTGATTTCGGTGGCCGCGACCTCGTCGGGCACGGGCGGCACGTTGACGCTCACGTCAACTCGTCGGGTTGACGTGACTGGCTATTCGGCTGCGATGCAGGTCCGTAAAACGACGGCGGATGCGGACACGCTCGCATCCATTACGCAGGCGTCCGGTATCACGCTCGGCGGTCAGGCCGGCACGGCCGCCTTGTCCATTTCGGCGGCGACTACTGGCGCTATCACACCTGGCCGGCATACCTATGACCTGAAACTTACGTCGGGTTCGTCGGTCGTCACCTACCTGTTGTCGGGCGTGTTCGAGGTTGAGGCGAAGGTGACCTCATGACGGCTGTTATCCGCGTGGAGACAACTGAGACGGTCGTGGTTGACGGCGACCAGGTGACTGTTGTTTCGGTCGGTACGCAGGGTCCTGCGGGCACGGGCGGCGGTGGTGGCGGCAGCGCGGTCGACGTCGAAGAATCCGACGTGGTCGTTGTCTCGGCGGCGGCATCTATCGACTTTCTCGGCACGGACTTCGACGTAGCGGCTGCCGGCACCGAAGCGAACGTGTCTATCGCCACGTCGCACACTGGTTCGTCGCACGCGTCTATCAGCTCGACGGCTGCGGCGAACCTCGCGGCGCATGAGGCGGACACGACCGCCATTCATGGCATTACCGACACGTCGCTACTGGTGACCCTCGCGGGTTCGCAGACCCTGACGAACAAAACGCTGACCTCGCCGGTTATCACGAGTCCGACGTTGACGGTTCTTGACACTGGGTTCACGGTCCAGGACAACCTCGACGCGACGAAACAGGCGGTGTTTCAGGCGTCGGGTATCACGACGGGCACGACCCGCACCTACACGTTCCCGGACGCGAACACGACCCTTGTCGGCACGGACGCGACGCAGACCTTGACGAATAAGAGCATCGCCGTGTCGCAGCTAACCGGCACGTTGGCAGTTGCCAACGGCGGGACCGGCGTGACGACCTCGACCGGTACCGGTTCGGTGGTCCTGAACTCGAGTCCGACGTTGACGACCCCAACTATCGGGTCGTTCACGAACGCTACTCACGACCACAGCAACGCGGCCGGCGGCGGACAAATCACGTTGACGACCGGCGTGACCGGCACGCTGCCGGTAGCGAACGGCGGGACGGGTCAGACCACGGCGACAGCGGCGTTCAACGCCCTGGACCCGCTGACCACGAAGGGCGACCTGATTGTTCACGACGGCACGAACAGTGTCCGGCAGGCGGTCGGCGCTGACGGCCTGTTCCTGAAAGCTGACAGCACCCAGACGAACGGTGTTATCTGGGCGACGGCATCCGGCGGCGGGTCGACCATCGTCGTTCAAGAGGGCGACGTTACGGTTGACGGGTCCGTCACCACTATCGACTTCGCGGCCGCTGATTTCGACGTGACCTCGTCGCCGGCAGGCGAAGCGAACGTGTCGCTCGCGACAACGATTACGGGCCACGGCCTGACGGTCGCCGATAACGTCCTGACGGTTCAGGACAACCTTGACGCGACGAAACAGGCCCAGTTCCAGCTGTCGGGTATCACGACCGGGACGACCCGTACCTATACCCTGCCGGACCGTTCTGACACGCTTGTCGACCTCGGGTCGGCGCAGACGCTCACGTCTAAGACGTTGACGACTCCGACTATCGGCGACTTCACGAACTCGGCGCATAACCACGCGAACGCTGCCGGCGGCGGGCAGATTAGTTTGACCGCTGCCGTGACCGGGACGCTCCCGGTCGCGAATGGCGGGACCGGTGTCACGTCATCCACGGGTACGGGTTCGGTGGTCCTGTCCTCGAGTCCGACGCTCGTCACTCCGACGCTCGGAGTCGCCTCTGCGACCTCGCTGACCCTGACGACGGACCTCGCGGTCGCTGACGGCGGCACTGGCGCTTCGACTCATACGGCGAACGCTGTGCTGCTCGGTAATGGCACGGCGGCGATTACGGCCGTGTCGGGCCTGGGCAACTCCGGTCAGGTTCTCACGTCGCAGGGTGCCGGCTCGCCGCCATCCTGGCAGAACGCGGGTACGGGCTTCCAGCCGCTTGACCAGGACCTGACAGACATTGCGGGCCTGACTCGTACGCGCGGCGACATCATCGTCGGTTCGGCGACACAATGGACCGACCTTGCTATCGGCGCGGCGAACCGTGTTCTGCGCTCGGACGGGACGGACCCGTCATGGGCGCAGGTCGCGCTCACGACGGACGTGACCGGGACGCTCCCGGTCGCGAACGGCGGGACGGGCGTGACGACCTCGACAGGTTCGGGCGCGAACGTGCTCGGCACTTCCCCGACCATCACGACCCCGGTGCTGACGGTCAACGATAACGACCTGTCCATTCGTGACAACGTCGACACGACGAAAATTGCGCAGTTCCAGGTGTCCGGGCTGTCGACGGCAACTACACGAACGTTCACGTTCCCGGACGCGAACACGACCCTCGTCGGCACGGACACTACGCAGACGCTCACGAACAAGACCATCAACGTGTCGCAACTGACCGGGACACTCCCGGTCGCGAACGGCGGCACGGGTGTCACGTCCTCGACCGGGTCCGGGTCCGTTGTTCTCAACACCAGCCCGACACTGACGACCCCGGTTATCAACGTCAACGATAACGACCTGTCCATTCGTGACAACGTCGACACGACAAAGATTGCACAGTTCCAGGTGTCGGGTATCACGACCGGCACGACCCGGACGTTCACGTTCCCGGACGCGACAACGACGCTCGTCGGTACCGACACGACGCAGACGCTCACGAACAAAACCATCAACGTTTCGCAGTTGACCGGCACGCTCGGCGTCGCGAACGGCGGTACGGGCGTCACGTCATCGACTGGTACCGGCTCGGTTGTTCTGAACACAAGCCCGACGCTGGTCACTCCGACGCTCGGCGCAGCGTCCGCAACGTCGCTCACGCTCACTACCGACCTCGCGGTCGCCGATGGCGGCACGGGTGCCAGTACCCACACGGCGAACGCTGTCCTGCTCGGGAACGGCACCAGCGCGATTACCGCGGTGTCCGGCCTCGGGACCAGCGGCCAGCTACTCACGTCGCAGGGTCCAGGGACGCCGCCAATCTGGCAGACGTTCGTCGGCGGTTCCGGCAACGTCGCTACGGACGTGATTTGGGACGCCGCCGGCGACCTCGCGATTGGTACCGGTGCGGACACGGCGGTTCGGTTAGCTATCGGCGGACCGAACACGGTCCTTACGTCGAACGGTACGACGGCAACGTGGGCTGTGCCTGGCGCTGCGTCCACGAACATCGACGTGCAACGGAATGACACGTCTATCGGCACGACGTTCAACACTCTGGACTTCGACACGTCTTACGTGCTGACTGTTGACTCGGCGACTGAGGTCCGTATCGGCCTGCCTTACGGGCAGATTTTTGCGGTTGCTGCGAACATGGCTATGGCGTGACCTGTGGCAACGTCGGCGAACCGACAACCGGTCTATTCGCTCGAGGCTGTTGTCAGTTGGGCGGTCGGGTCCATCGGTTCGCAGGCACTCGGGACGCTTGACCTCGCGGCAGCGACGGGCGGCGCGGCCGGCGCGGCTTATGACCTCGGGTTCACGGCAGACGCGACGAACGGCGGCTATGTCCAGACCGTGACTATCCGGCCTGGCGCGGTCGGCGGTGTGGGCGGCGGCGGCGGTGGCACCAACGCGACGATTGTTCGGCTCTGGGCGAACAACGGCGGCGCGATTACGACAAGCGCGAACAACGCGCTGATTGGCGAGGTCGCCATCCCGCCCATTACTGCCTCGATAGCGGCAGCGAACATGGGTCACGAGTTCCCTGTCTTCCGGGCTTACCCGCCTGGTTACAAGTTGTACGCGACGTTCACGGTCGCCCAAACAAACTCATGGATGGACATAGTTGTTTGGGCCGGGAAATACTAAGGATTGATTGATGGCTACTACTGCGAACCGCCAGCCTATCTACTCGCATGAGGGCGTTGTCAGTTTCGCGGTCGGGTCTATCGGCTCGCAGGCCGGCGGGACGGTCGACATTGCCGCCGTGACAGCGAACGCTATCTATGACCTCGGGTTCACGGCAGACGCGACGAACGGCGGCTATGTCCAGACCGTGACTATCCGGCCTGGCGCGGTCGGTATCAGTAGCGGTAACACGGTCGCGACAGTTATGCGAATCTGGATAAACAACGGCAGCGCGACCACGACGACCGGTAACAACGCGCTGATTGGCGAGGTCGCTATCCCTGCGATTACCGCCTCGACGACGGCAGCGAACCCAGGTCACGAGTTCCCAATCTTCCGGGCGTTCCCGCCCGGCTACAAGCTCTATGCGACGTTCACGGTCGCGCAGACCGCAGCATGGTTCGACGTGACTGTTTGGGCCGGGAAATACTGATGACGTTCATTGGCGGGGTTGATGTTCTGCACCTGCCGGACCTGGCGGAACGTGAGCAGGTGTTCACGAACCTGATTGACACGACCGCGACCGGGAACGTGACCGGGCTTGTCACTTGGCGGAAACCGCGCGGTATCCGGGTTGTGCAGTTCACTTGTGTCGGCGGCGGCGCTGGTGGTGGCGGCGGCGGTATCAATGCTGGTGCTTCGACGGCTCGGACTGGTGGTGGTGGCGGCGGGTCGGGCGGCGTGGTCCGGGCGTTGTACCCGGCGGCGTTGCTTCCTGGCGTGGTTTATGTCGGCGCAGGTAAGGGCGGCGCGGGCGGTCCGGCTGGCGGCGCATCCGGTTCACCTGGCATCGCAGGTTCTCGGTCGATGGTCCTGATTGCTCCTTCGACGTTGGCAGGCGCGAGTTTCACACCTTCGGCGGTTGACACGCTCTGCCTGTCCGGCGCGGCGAACGCGGTCGGCGGCGTGGGCGGCGGGTCCGGCCTCGGTACGGCCGGCGGCGGTAGCACCATCGTTACTCAACAACTGATGGCGCTTTCGTCGGTCGCTGTCTGGACCGCGGTCCAGGGCAACGCCGGCGGTGCGGGAGGCGCAGGAACCGGCGCGGCGGGCGGGTCAGTGAACTTCGGCGCGGTCCACCATCTGACCGGCGGCGCGGGCGGCGCGGGCGGTGCGGGCGGAATAAACCAGGGCGGGAGCGTCGCCGGCCAGGGCTTGTTACCGACATTGGCCGGCGGCAGCCTGTCGGGCGGGACGACCAACCTGCCGGCCGCGTCGGACGGTATCTATCAGCTCGCCGGCATGGTCCCGTGGATGGCGTGCGGCGGTACTGGTGGCGGCAGTACGAACACGGCTGCGACGGCCGGCCAGAACGGCGGTAACGGCGCTCCGGGCTGCGGCGGCGGTGGTGGCGGCGCTGGCGTGTCTTTCGGTGGTGTCGGCGGCGCGGGCGGCAACGGCTACGTGATTATTACTTGTTGGTGACCTGATGCCGTGGCGTGACGCAGACCCTGGAATGAACCCTGAGTTCGGTCTGGCGGACGGCCGGCCGTTCGACTTGATTCTGCCGCCGTCGAGGGTCGGCGCGTCGGCGTTCCCTATTCCGTGGCAGGTCCCGAAGTCGTGTTCACACGTGTTCATGTTGTTGGTGTCCGGCGGCGGCGGAGGCGGCGGAGGCACGTCAGCTCCGTCTGGTAACCGTCCGAACGGTGGTGGTGGCGGCGGGTCGGGCGCTAAGACGAAACTGTTTATCGCCGCGCGGTACCTGCCTTCGGTGTTGTTGTGCCGGCCCGGTACGGGCGGCGCTGCCGCTGCCGGTAGCGGCAGCGGGCTGCAAGGAACGGCCTCGTTCGTGCTGGTGCCTGAGACGGGCGTGTTCACGTTCGCGACTTCGGCAGCGACTCGAGGCCATGTGATTGTCGGGTCGGGTAATTCTGATTCGACCGGCGGTTTTGGTGGTACGGGCGGGAACTTGACTGGGACCGCTAATTCTGGCGGTAACGCAGGGACGGTGTGGTCGTCGCCGAGCATGGCGGACCTCGGTCAGTGGACAACACAGGCCGGTATGGCCGGCGGTGCGGGCGGCGACAAAGCGCAGGGCACGGCTAGTAATTATTCGGCTGGTGGCGCAGGCCCGAACCACGGCGGCGCGGGCGGCGGCGGCGAGGACAACGGGACAAGTTTCGCCGGCGGCGGTATGACCGGCTCGGGTTCGATGCCAGCTATCGCGGGCGGCGCGGCCGGCGGGTTCCCTGGCGCGCCGTCCGTCTCGTTCTTCCAGAACGCGCCGTTCATCTACACGACCGGCGGCTGTGGCGGCGGGGCTGGCGGCGGCGGTACTGGCGGTGCTGGTGGCGCAGGCGCGTACGGGTCCGGTGGTGGTGGCGGTGGCGCTGCGGTCACTGGCGGCGCTAGCGGCCGTGGCGGCGATGGCTACATCCTTCTGATGGCTATCTAGGAGCGGTTCATGCCTACTGGTACTGGTGGGACGACTTCGGTCGGCAACACTAATTACGGCATCACGAACAACGACCGTGCGATTATCACGTCCACAGCGCTGACCGCTGTCCGTACATGGACCCTGCCGGCCGCATCGTCGTTCAACGACGGCAGCGAAATTTTCATATCCGACACGGCTGGTGTCTGCGGTAACACGAACTTCATTCAGCTCGCATGCCAATCGGGCGACAACATCAACGGCAAAACCTCGAGTACGACATGGCCCATGAACAAGGCTTACGCGTTCATCCGCCTCGTCTCGGACGGCAACCTGACCTGGACCATTTCCGCGCAGGACCCGACCGACGTGCAGATTTTCACGTCATCAGGTACTTGGTATAAGCATCCGGAAGCGAAACTTGTCGAGGTTTATATCTGGGCTGGTGGCGGCGGCGGCGCGTCAGGCCGCAAAGGCACGCCCGGGTTCATCGCCGGTGGCGGCGGCGGCGGTCAGGCGGGCGGCGCGCACTTCATGGCGTTCCTAGCGTCCGGCCTCGGCACGACCGTCGCGGTGACGGTCGGCGCGGGCGGTACGGGCGGCGCGTCACAGTCAACGAATGACACTGACGGTATCGCCGGCACGGCGGGCGGCACGTCGTCGTTCGGCGGGTTCGGTGCTGGCGGCGGTGTCGCTGGCTCTGGTGGCACAATCCTCGCGGGCGGCGCAGGCGGCACAGGGATTCTCAACAGTTTCGGTTACAGCACACTGTCGGCGGTTGGCGGTACGGGCGGTGACGGCGGCGCAGGCGCGGACGCCGGCGCTGGCGCTGAAGCTGTCTTTCCGCGGATTCTCGGCGCTGGTGCGGGCGGCGGTGGCGGCGGTCGGAACGCCGCCAACGTGCACGGCGACGGCGGCGCTGGCGGTGACGCCGGCCTGATTCATCTTGGCGGCGCGGCCGGGAACCCTGGCGCGGCCGGAACTTCACAGTCCTACGTTCTTGCTGGTGGTGGTGGCGGCGGCGGAGGCGGCGGCGGTGTTACCCGAGCGGGCGGCGCAGGTGGCGTACCTGGCGGCGGCGGCGGCGGCGGGTCACCTGGCACGTCAGGCTCGAGCAACTCGGGCGCGGGCGGTAACGGCGGCGCGGGAATGGTCGTCGTTATTACGCGGCGATGAGTCTTATCGGACTTGTCGGCGATAGCAATATGGTTCGTTGTTCGCGCGGGTTCGCAGGTTCGCTCACCACGGATGCTGTGGGGCACACGACGATGGTCGCGGCGACCGGCGGCTCATGTGTTCGCTGGTCCGGTTGCGTGTTCGGGAAGGGTTGCGCCGACCCGACTAGTAACGATTTCTGGCGGCGGCGGTTGAGCGCGCTACCGAAACCTGCGGCGTGGGTATGCGGACTCGGCGTCAATGATGCGCCTTTCCCGGGCACCGCGACTAGTTGTGGCTATTCATGGTATGCGGCGAAAGTCGACTACATGATGGGCCTGTTCGGCTCGGTACCGGTAATCTGGACGAACCTGCCTGTCGGATTGTTGCGTGCGGACTACCGGACTGGCGCTACGAGTATCAATACCGCGCTGTTCAATGCGCCGGCACGCTGGCCGAACCTGCGGTTCGTGCAATGGCGGACAGTCGCAGAACCACACCCGGATTACATCGACCCGGACGGCGTACACCTGTCTGATGCCGGCCAGGCCGCGTACGTCAACCTCGTTGTCGCCGAACTACTGAAGGTCGTACCGTGAACATTCTTGCCGCTACCGACTGGGGCCGGGTCCTGAACGGCACGCTCGTACCGATGACCGAACCGGCGGACTACTGGATTATCCACCACAGCGCAGGACCAGCCGACCGGCCACTCGACGACGAACTACGCATCATCAACGCGGACAGCATCAGCGAAAACAAAACAGCCATTGACTACTCGTTCCTTGTGAACCAGGCCGGCGAAATCGGCGAGGGCCGCGGGTTCGGTATCCGTGGCGCTCACACCGGTTCGACCGTCCCGGCAGGACAACCACGCGCAGGCGAGTCCTACAACGCGGCCGGCCACGCAATCTGTTTCGTCGGTAACTACCATCCGCCGTTCGCGCCCGTACCTGCCGTCCATCCGACCGCCGTGCAGCTCGAGGCCGCAGCCTGGCTGATGCGCGAAGGTGTCCGGCTCGGCCACGTCAAACCGACGTTTATCACGGTCGGACACAGAGACGTAAAGGCCACGGCGTGTCCTGGCGACAACCTTTACCCGCTGCTCGGCGAACTGCACCGCGCGGCGACTAGCACACCGGAGGACCCTCACGTGCTTTCCGACGCAGACCTCGCACAAATCCGTAAGGTTGTCGAGCAGGTCGTTGACGACCGCATCGGCGACTGCGGGACGGGCGTGCGACGAACGGTCCTGAACGCCGCTCTGCGCGCGCAGGAACTCGGACTAAAGTCGATTATCAGGAAGAACCAAACCTAAGGATGGGTACCGGTGCTCGGTCTAGAACGGTTCGCGGGCCTGTCGGTGCTCGCCGCTGCGTTCGTCTCGGGCGTCGGGACAGTCGCAGACACAGGTAGCGCCGCTGCGCTCGGCGTGGTGTTCTCGGCTGCCCTCGCGATGCTGTGGGGCGCTCAACGCCGCCAGCGTGCCATGCTCATCGAAACCATCCAACAAGCCAAAACGGACCGTGACGAATGCCGGTCAGAACTGCACGAACTCAAAGAGTGGATAGCTCTGAACTTCGAGACGAGGCCAAAACCATGAAAGCTATTCTCATCCGCGCTGCCCGTACCTACCTGCAGGCCCTTATCGGTTTGCTGATTGCGTCGCCGCTGGCTGACTTGAACATTTCGACGGTTAAGACGTTGCTGGTGTCGGCTGCGCCGGCCGCGTTGTCAGTCGTCCAGAACGCGCTCGAGGCAGGTGGCGCGAAGCTCGGTCCTCGAGGATGAACTACCGGGCGGGTCTGGCGGCGGTCGTTCTGGCCGCTGCGACGGTTGTCGTCAGGGATTGCCTTCAGGCCGGCCGCATCTGTTGACTTCACTGACAGTGCCCACACTGTCACCGTAACCCGACACGGCTTCACAACTGCCACAAACATAGCTAGAATCAGCGGCGCAGGGACGACAGGAGGTCACCTTGTTGTTGAGGCGTCTGCAACTCGCCGCTGTTCTCGCCGCCGGCGCGCTCGCCGCCGGATGGATTGGCTACGAAACCGGGCTGTTGTTCGAGCGGCTCCGCACCTGGAAAATCGACCGTTGAGCGACCATTTCCTTGACGGCCTGACCGGGTTTGAGACTCGCCGCCGGCGGGTGCTTGAAGACATCTTTGACCGGATTCCTGAGGCAGACCTAAAACCGTTGCTGCGCGCGGTGCGGGACGACTTCCGGGTACCGGCCGGCACAATCGCTGACTGGCTGACCGCCCAGGGCTACCAGTGCGCGAAGACCACGGTGACGGACTACCGCCGGCGCGGCGACCTCGACCGCTGGTTAACGGACCGTGGTATCAGTCTGTGACCGGCCATGAACTAGATGAGGTCACACCCGAAGTAGTTGAGCTGCGTGAGACTTGCCGGCGTCTCGAACGGCGGTTGGCACGCGCGACGGCCCGCACGTCGGACCTGGTCGACGCCGTGTATCAGGCGGCGCGGGACGCTGCGGTCATTGTCGGGCCGGCGGTCATCAAACCGGCAGCGAAGGACCGCCGCCGCGCGGCCGGCGAGGTCTGCCTAATCCACGCGACCGACTGGCAGGCCGGCAAACGCACACCTTCCTATGACCTGAACGTCCTCGAGGACCGTGCCGGCCGGTTTGTCGACAAGGTACGGGGGCTGACAGCCATTCAACGCGCGGACCATCCTGTCCGTTCGTGCGTGGTGATGCTCGGCGGCGACATGGTCGAAGGCGTCGATATCTTCCCTGGGCAGGCGTGGGAACTCGAAACGACCCTGTATGAACAGCTGTTCACGACGGCCCGTATCCTCGAAGGGTTCCTAGCGTCACTGGCCGGCGATTTCGAGCGTGTCACGGTCGTTACCGAGTGGGGGAACCACGGCCGGCTCGGCCGTCGTGGCGACTTCCCAGGCGGCGACAACATCGACCGGATGCTGTACCGGGTCGTGCAGGACCGGCTACCGGCGCTCGAATGGCAGCACTCGGACCAGTTCTACAACCGGGTCGTTGTCGGCGAGTACCGTGCCCTGTTGGCGCACGGCGACGAGATTAAGAGTTTCGGCGGGAACGTGCCGGCGTTCGGCATCCTCCGGAAATGCAACGCCTGGGCGTCGGGTGCGTTGCCGTTCACGTTTCAGGATGTGTACCTAGGTCACTTTCACACGCCGATGACGTTGACGCTGGCGAATGGCGGCAGGGTGTTCGTGACCGGTTCGCCTGAGAGCGACAACGCGTACGCTATGGAGTTCTGCGCGGCGACCGGCATTCCGTCGCAACGGGTCCATTATGTTGACCCTGAGCGCGGCCGGGTCGCTGCCGAATACACGGTCTGGTTGGACTGATGGAATCACGGCGGGCGGCGCGTATCGTGACGGTCGTCGTTTGGGAAGATTCCGACAGTTGGGCGTTGGACGTTGTTCACGAGGACCTAGACCCTTGGTCTGTGCTCGGCTTGCTCCGCGAGGCTTATCTACGGGTCCGTGATTTCTGCGAAGAAAACCGCGAGATACTCGGCGACGAAGATGAGAATGATTGACCCTGACAACGGAATGACGTCCGAGGGTAAGGCGGCGGCTGAACGCGCTCTGGCACAGCTCACGCCAGTTCGGCGCAACGAAGGCCGTCGTTTGATCGTCGGTCAATTCGGTAGTCTCGTCGAGGTTATG
>Ga0233425_10010293_pt1 | contig 11452 bp, 15 predicted proteins | sample Watercolumn_Towu_2_FD_181712 | JGI IMG/M metagenome (GOLD analysis project Ga0233425, IMG submission 181712) | Freshwater microbial communities from Lake Towuti, South Sulawesi, Indonesia - Watercolumn_Towuti2014_140_MG | ecosystem: Environmental > Aquatic > Freshwater > Lake | place...
CGACGCGCACCGCCCAGAATTCCGGCGCGCCCTTGCCCTTGCCCATGCGCACTTCGGTCGGCTTCTTGGAGACCGGCACGTCGGGGAAGATGCGGATCCAGACGCGGCCGGCGCGCTTCATATGGCGCGTCATGGCGCGGCGCGCGGCTTCGATCTGGCGCGCGGTGATGCGCTCCGGCTCCAGCGCCTTGAGGCCGAACTGACCGAAGTCCAGCGAATAGCCCGCCTTTGAGGCGCCCCGGATGCGGCCCTTGAAGGCCTTGCGGAACTTGGTGCGTTTGGGTTGCAGCATGATAGCGCTCTTTGATCTTGTTCGTTACGCCGCGTCGCGCGGTTCGCGCGGTTCACGACGACGGCGTTCGCCGCCGCGATCGCGGTCATGATGATCGCCGCCGCCGGCAGCCTGTTCGGCCGCCTTCTTGTCCTGCGCCATCGGATCGTGCTCGAGGATTTCGCCCTTGAAGATCCAGACCTTGATGCCGCAGGCGCCGTAGGCGGTGTGCGCGGTCGCGACGCCATAATCGACGTCGGCGCGCAGCGTATGCAGCGGCACGCGGCCTTCGCGATACCATTCGAGACGCGCGATCTCGGCGCCGCCGAGACGGCCCGAGCAATTGATGCGAATGCCCTGCGCGCCGAGACGAATGGCCGACTGCACGGCGCGCTTCATCGCGCGGCGGAAGGCGACGCGGCGCTCGAGCTGCTGCGCGATCGACTCGGCGACGAGCGCGGCTTCGGTCTCGGGCTTGCGCACTTCGACGATGTTGATCACGACCTCGCTGCCGGTGAGCTTGCCGACGAGCTTGCGGATCTTGTCGATGTCCGCGCCCTTCTTGCCGATGACGACGCCGGGACGCGCTGAATGAATCGTCACGCGGCACTTCTTGTGCGGGCGCTCGATGACGATCTTCGACACCGCCGCCTGCTTCAGGGTTTTCGACACGGCGTCGCGGATCGCCATGTCCTCGTGGAGCAGCTTGGCGTATTCGCCCTTGTTGGCGAACCAGCGCGAGTCCCAGGTGCGGTTGACGCCCAGTCGCAGCCCGATCGGATTAACCTTCTGACCCATGGTTTCTTAATCCTTTAGGCGTTGGCTTGCGCTTCGACTTCGCGCACGATGATCGTCAGATTGGCGAAGGGCTTCTCGATGCGGCTCGCCCGTCCGCGGGCGCGGGCATGGAAGCGTTTCATCACCAGCGCCTTGCCGACAAAGGCCTGGGCGACGACGAGGTCGTCGACGTCGAGCCCGTGATTATTCTCGGCGTTGGCGATGGCGCTTTCGAGCGTCTTCTTCACTTCATGCGCAATCCGCTTTCTGGAGAACTCCAGATCGGCGAGCGCGCGATCCACCTTCTTGCCGCGGATCAACTGCGCGAGCAGATTGAGCTTTTGCGGCGACACGCGCAGCATGCGCGCGACGGCCTTCGCTTCGTTTTCCGCAAGCCGGGGCGGATTGGCTTCCTTCGACATCGTGAGCCTCTCTTAGCCTCTTAGCCCCTCTTGGCCTTCTTGTCGGCCGCATGGCCGTGGAAGGTGCGGGTGGGAGCGAATTCGCCGAATTTGTGCCCGATCATGTCTTCCGACACGGACACGGGAATGTGCTTCTGTCCGTTGTGCACGCCGAAGGTCAGTCCCACGAATTGCGGGAGGATGGTGGAGCGACGGCTCCAGATCTTGATCACTTCGGAGCGGCCCGAGGCGCGCGAGGCCTCGGCCTTCTTGAGAAGATAGCCGTCGACGAACGGGCCTTTCCAGATCGAGCGAGCCATGGTTAGCCCTTCTTCTTGCGATTGTGCCGCGAGGACACAATGAAACGGTCGGTGGATTTGTTGGTGCGGGTCTTCTTGCCCTTTGTCGGCTTGCCCCAGGGCGTGACCGGGTGACGACCGCCGGAGGTGCGGCCCTCGCCGCCGCCATGCGGATGGTCGATCGGGTTCATGGTGACGCCGCGGTTGTGCGGGCGACAGCCGAGCCAGCGCGAACGACCGGCCTTGCCGATCGAGGTGTTCATATGATCGGGATTGGACACGGCGCCGATCGTGGCGAAGCACTGACCATGCACGAGACGCTGCTCGCCCGAATTCAGCCGGACGATCACATAGCCCTGGTCGCGGCCAACGATCTGCGCATAGGTTCCGGCCGAACGGGCGATGGCGCCGCCCTTGCCGATCTTCATTTCGACATTGTGCACGATCGCGCCCACAGGGATGTTGGCGATCGGCATAGCGTTGCCGGGCTTCACGTCGACCTGATTGCCCGCGATCACTTCGTCGCCGACAGCGAGCCGCTGCGGCGCGAGGATGTAAGCGAGCTCATTATCGGCATAGCGGACGAGGGCGATGAACGCGGTGCGGTTCGGATCATATTCGAGCCGCTCGACCTTGCCCGGAACATCGAGCTTGCGCCGCTTGAAATCGACGATGCGATAGGCCTGCTTATGGCCGCCGCCACGAAAACGCACGGTGACGCGGCCGTAATTGTTGCGCCCGCCTTTCGAGGTCTTGCCCTCGGTCAGCGTCTTGACCGGCTTGCCCTTATAGAGCTCGCTGCGGTCGACGATGACGAGCTGGCGAAGGCCCGGCGTGACCGGCTTGAATGTCTTCAGCGCCATAGTTCTATCCTCACGCCTTCCTTACAGTCCGGTCGTCACGTCGATCTTGTGGCCCTCGGCGAGAGTCACCACCGCCTTCTTGGCGTCGCTTTGCTGGCCGCGCTGGCCCCGAAACGTCTTGATCTTGCCCTTGCGCACAAGCGTGTTGACGCTTTCGACCTTGACGTCGAAGAGGCCCTCGACAGCCGCCTTGATCTGCGGCTTCGTCGCGTTCTTCGCGACCTTGAAGACCACCTTGTTGTTTTCCGAGGCGAGCGTCGCCTTCTCGGTGACGACCGGCGCGACGATCACGTCGTAATGGCGAACGTCCTTGCTCATTTCAGTCGCGCCTCCAACGCGTCCACTGCGGCGCGGGTCAACACCAGCTTCTCGCGGCGGAGGATGTCGTAAACATTGACGCCGTCGACGGGCAGAACGTCGATCTTTGGAATGTTGCGGGCGGCGAGCGCGAAATTATTCTGCGGCGCGCCGCCGACGATGATGATCGCGTTCTCGAGGCCCGTCTTGGCGAAACCGGATGCGAGCAGCTTTGTCTTGGGCTCGGAAAGCTCCGCCTTCTCCCAAACGATGATGCCGCCGTCTTTCGCTTTCGCCGACAAAGCGTGTTTCAAGGCGAGCTGGCGCACTTTCTTCGGCAGATCATGCGCATGGCTGCGCACCAAGGGACCGAAGGCACGTCCACCGCCGCGGAACTGCGGCGCGCGCGCCGATCCGTGACGGGCGCCGCCCGTTCCCTTTTGCTTGTGCAGCTTTTTGCCTGTGCGCGCGATGTCGGCGCGGTTCTTCACCGCATGGGTGCCGGCGCGCCGCGTGGCGAGCTGCCAGCGGATCATGCGGAAGATGAGGTCCTTGCGCGGCTCAAGGCCGAATACCTCATCGGAGAGCTCGATCGAGCCGGCCAACTGGCCGTCGAACGACGTGACGTCGATCTTCACGGCTCAGTCCTCCTTCTTTTCTTCTTGCGGAGCGGCGGCTTCGGCCTCCCCGTCGCCGTTCAGCCGGAACTTGCCCGGCTGCGGCGCGTCCTTGGGAAGCGCGCGCTTCACCGCGTCGCGCACGTAAATCCAGCCGCCCGCCGTGCCGGGAACCGCGCCCTCGACGAGCAACAACCCTCGATCCGGGTCCGTCTGCACGACGCGCAGATTTTGCGTGGTGACGCGCTCGACGCCCATATGGCCGGCCATTTTCTTGTTCTTGAAGGTCTTGCCGGGGTCCTGACGGCCGCCGGTCGAACCGTGCGAACGATGCGAAATCGAGACGCCGTGCGAGGCGCGCAGACCGCCGAAGCCCCAGCGCTTCATCGGACCCGCGAAGCCCTTGCCGGTCGACGTTCCCGTCACGTCGACGAACTGGCCGACGACGAAATGATCCGCCGTGATCTCGGCGCCGATCGGCAGCAGCTCTTCCTCATTCACACGGAACTCGGCAAGCTTCATCTTCGGTTCGACCTTCGCCGCCGCAAAACGCGCGCGTTCGGCCTTGGAGACATTCTTGACCTTGGCGCGGCCGATGCCGAGCTGAACGGCGGTGTAGCCGTTCTTTTCCTTGGTCCGCTGCGCGACGACCTGGCAGCCGTCGAGCTTTAAGACCGTGACCGGCACATGCTCGCCCGCCTCCGTAAAGACGCGGGTCATTCCGACCTTTTGCGCGATGACGCCCGACCGCATGATCCAATCCTTCGCAAAGCGCGCTCGCTTCTTTTCAAGGAGCGCCGCCTGAATTCCCTTAGAGCTTGATCTCGACGTCCACGCCCGCCGCAAGATCGAGCTTCATCAGCGCGTCCACCGTCTGCGGGGTGGGATCGACGATGTCGAGAACGCGCTTATGCGTCCTGATCTCGAACTGTTCGCGCGACTTCTTGTCGATGTGCGGCGAACGGTTCACCGTAAATTTCTCGATGCGCGTCGGCAGCGGAATCGGACCGCGGACCTGAGCGCCCGTGCGCTTGGCCGTCGAGACGATTTCCTTCGTCGACGTGTCGAGAATCCGGTGATCGAACGCCTTGAGGCGAATCCGGATATTTTGACCGTTCATTGTCTCGTCCTTTGGGACCGCGAGCTGTTCTGCTCGCTTTCATGCGCCGCGCGGGCTGTCGCGCGGCTTGGTTCACAAGAGCGAGCGCTTGGCCCGCGGCCCGGATTCGCTTTACTCGATGATGCTCGCCACGACGCCGGCGCCGACGGTTCGGCCGCCTTCGCGAATGGCGAAGCGCAGCTTCTCCTCCATGGCGATCGGCACGATGAGATCGACCTCCATCGTCACATTGTCGCCCGGCATCACCATCTCGACGCCGTCAGGAAGCTTGACGATCCCGGTCACGTCCGTCGTGCGGAAGTAAAACTGCGGGCGATAGTTGGTGAAGAACGGCGTGTGGCGGCCGCCTTCCTCCTTGGTCAGAATGTAAGCTTCGGCCTTGAACTTCGTATGCGGCTTCACCGAGCCCGGCTTGCACAGAACCTGGCCGCGCTCCACGTCCTCGCGCTTCGTGCCGCGCAGCAAGCAGCCGACGTTGTCGCCGGCCTCGCCCTGATCGAGGAGCTTCCTGAACATCTCGACGCCGGTGACCGTCGTCTTCGTCGTCGGACGGATGCCGACGATCTCGACTTCCTCGCCGACCTTGATCACGCCGCGCTCAATGCGCCCCGTCACCACCGTGCCGCGGCCGGAAATCGAGAACACGTCCTCGACCGGCATCAGGAAGGGCTGGTCCTTCGGGCGCTCCGGCTGCGGAATGTAGCGGTCGACTTCCTGCATCAGCTTCAAGATCGCGTCATGGCCGAGCTCGGGGTTCTTGCCCTCGAGCGCGCACAGCGCCGAACCCTTCACGATCGGAATGTCGTCGCCAGGGAACTCATATTTCGACAGAAGCTCGCGCACCTCTAACTCGACGAGCTCGAGAAGCTCGGGGTCGTCGACCATGTCGACCTTGTTCAAAAACACCACCAGCGCCGGAACGCCGACCTGACGGGCGAGGAGAATATGCTCGCGGGTCTGCGGCATCGGGCCGTCGGCGGCCGAGACCACCAGGATCGCCCCGTCCATCTGCGCCGCGCCGGTGATCATGTTCTTCACATAGTCGGCGTGGCCGGGGCAGTCGACATGGGCGTAATGGCGGTTCTGCGTCTCATATTCGACATGCGCCGTCGAAATGGTGATGCCGCGCGCCTTCTCCTCGGGCGCCTTGTCGATCTGGTCATAGGCCGTAAAGGTCGCGCCGCCGGTCTCCGCCAACACTTTCGTGATCGCCGCCGTCAAAGACGTCTTGCCATGGTCGACGTGTCCAATCGTCCCAATGTTGCAATGCGGCTTCGTGCGTGCAAACTTTTCCTTGGCCATGATCCCCGTTCCGAGTGGTCGCGGGCCCTCGCCCCGCGCGGGGCGAGCCTTTAAGGCTATCGGCGGGAATCTTCAAGGGGCGCGGCTCGCCCTAGGCTGCCTGGGCCGACCCAGCCCGGGACCAGCCGTTCCCAGTTGCGTCCGGATTGCGGGCCGCGTCTGAGTCACTGGCCACTTCGCGTTGCGCAAGAGCCGCGCATAATTCTAAGGAGCAGGATGACGTCGCAGGCGCGCTGCAAACGTGCGCCTGGAACTATTTCGTCTGCTCTTTGCCGCCGAATGCGGGACTTCCTTTAGGCGGAAATTCCATATGCCTCTTGATCTCGGATTTGGGCTCCGGCGGGGTCAACTCGACCGCTTCGCTGATCTGCCGTTGCGGAACCGCATCGACATCCATCGTTTCCACTTCGCCGTCGGAATGCCGGGCGGTGTAAACGCCGACGACGTCCAAGGGTTCGGGACTCTTGATCACCACGAAGCCCTCAAGAAAGGCGAAATCGACGCACACGCCGTTGATGGGGCAAAAATAGCCCGCAATGTTGAAGCAATTCAATTCGGTCGCGCCGTCTGCCTGGAGTTCGGCCTTCTTGAATGGCGTGACGCTGAACGGGCCCGGGTCGGAGCCGAATTCCGTCGACAGCGCCACCTTGGCGGCGATCGTCACCCGCTTCTTAGTGGGATTATGGATGTTGACGATGGTGCGATAGACGCCCTTCGCCAAAGTCCCGTCCTGATGCGGGAGCATTAGCGAGCAGACGACTTTGGCGGCGTATTGATACTCCGTCTTTATCGTTTCGTAGGATTTCACCGCCTGCGCTCGCGAACTCACAGAAACCCCAGCGAAAGCGAGGCCCAGCGCGAGGGAAATGCTATTGAAAGCATGTGCGCGTTTCATGATCGGCGCCTCGGATAAATTAGGTTAACGAAATGTTTTTTGGCTAACGTTTGAATGCGTAAAATCGTTCCGCCTTTAACTGAACGCGCGGCGTCAAACGCTCCAGCACAAGTCGAGACAATTCGATACGGCGATTCGCATCGCGAAATGTCCAGTTTACGGCGAGAGATCAACTGCAGCCCGAATGACAGGCCACTTCGGTGATCATCGGCTTCGTTTCGCCCACCGTATTGACGTCGATCACGACGCCCTTGCGCTTCCATCGGAAAATACAATTGGCGTTCCCGGTTCCAGCGCAAGCGACGGTCTCGGGACGCCCTTCGCAGCGAGGATCGCCCTTTTTGCAAACGAAGCCCGGCTCTGGCTCATGAACGGGCTTCCAGCCCTTTTTCAAGAGAACCTTGCGCGCCTGCGCATAAGGCTCGTCCTTAGGGAAGCTCGGGACCCGCGCGAGGGCGCTTGAACATAGAGACATTGCGACGAAAACGGCGGTTGTGGCGAAAAGCGCTTTCATGAATTCACTCCTAATTTCTTAGAAGCAGTCCTATGTTCATAAGGCGGCGCACGCATTCCTCAAGAACCACACCGCACGCGTCCGGCAAGCCGATGGCTGACCCAACGGATTCTTCTCCAAGGATCAGCCCGCAAAATTGTGGTTCTCGGGGTCGGTTGCTCGTCAACGCGCTCGGCTCGGTCGTCTCGTTCATCGGCGTCGGAATGAGCGTCGCTCTGCTTGTCGCCAAGACCGTGTCTCAGCCGCCGGGGATCGCCGTTACCGATCGGACAAGATTTTCCGCGCGCTCGTCATCTTCATCTTAATGGCGAACTTTAACTTGCTGCTTATTGATTTCATTTAATATACAGGCAGCATTATTTACGCTGTACCATTGTGGTTGCGTGTTGCCTTTATTCTTCATAGACGACTGCGCCGGCGACGACCGTGGTCTTGACCACTCCCTGCAATAGGGCACTGTCGAAGGGCGTGTTTTTACAACGCGAGTGCAGCGCTGCTGGATCGACGACGAAAGGCGCGTCGGGATCAAAACGCACGATGTCCGCCGGCGCTCCTCTGCGCAGTCTCCCTTGCTGCAGCTTTAGAATTGCGGCGGGACCCGACGTTATCGTCGCGAGCAGACGCATAAGCATCACGTCGCCCGAATGGACGAGTCGGAGCCCGGCCATCAGCATCGTCTCGACGCCAATGGCCCCGTACTCCGCTTCGGCGAAGGGCAGCCGTTTCGTTTCGACGTCCTGCGGATCGTGGTCGGAGACAATGACGTCGATTAAGCCTTCGCCGAGCGCGCGAACGAGCGCCCTGCGTTCATCCTCATGGCGCAGCGGCGGCCGCAGCTTAAGAAAGGTGCGATAGTCGCCGATATCATTCTCGTTTAAAGTCAGATGATTGATCGAGGTTCCGCAGGTGACCGCGAGGCCCTCGTCCTTAGCTCTGCGCAATGCGTCCAGCGACAAGGTCGTCGTCACGATCGCTGAATGATACCGGGCTCCGGTCAAGGCGACGAGCCTCAAATCCCGATCGAGCATGATGGCTTCGGCTTCGCGCGGCGCGCCGGAAAGGCCAAGCCGGTGCGCGAATTCCCCCTCGTTCATGACCCCGGACCCGAGATCGGGGTCTTCGGCGAAATGCACGACCAAAGCGTCGAAATCGCGCGCGTAAGTGAGCGCCCGGCGCATCACAAGCGCATTTCTCACCGAGCGCGCGCCGTCGCTAAACGCGACCGCTCCAGCCTGCTGCAGCAATCCGAACTCAGCGATCTCCTTGCCCTCGCGGCCTTTGGTGAGCGCCGCCATCGGCAAAACGCGCACACGCCCCGTATCCCGCGCGCGGCGCAACACGAAGTCGACGACAGCCGGATCGTCGACGGGCGGCAGCGTCGCCGTCGTCGAGACGAGGGTCGTCACCCCGCCCGCCGCAGCGGCGAGAGTCGCGCTGGCGATTGTTTCGCGATGCTCCGCCCCCGGCTCGCCGACAAAAGCCTGCATGTCGATAAGGCCCGGCGCAACCACATCGCCCCCACAGTCGATGAGGCGCGCGCCCTCGGGAGCGTCGTCCGGCCGCACGGACTCGCCGAGCTCCGCGATGACGCCGTCTCGCATCACGAGGCCGCCGCGCACGTCGAGTCCCGAGGCGGGATCGATCAGCCGAGCATTGAAGAAGAACAGCGGCGCTGGAGCTTGGAACGGCGACATGCGCCTGCTTAGGCCATTTCTGCGGGGTTGCAAATGCGCCGGGGGCCCGGCCGAGAGCTTGACTCGATCTCCAAAACGCCTAGCTACCGCAATGGGAGAGCGGGCCGCGTTCACCGCCCGTCTCCCAGGACAAATATGGGGTTCTCCCACATCCCACCTTCGCCAGTCGCGCCGAGTTCCGCAACCGAAGAAGCTCACGGCGGCGCCGCGGGCATGCGTGAACACGACCCCTACCTTGCCGCGATCATGGATGCGGCCTTGGATGGCATCATCACGATCGACGAGCGCGGCACAGTGCTTTCGATGAACTCGGCGGCGGCCACGCTTTTTGGATTTTCGCCCTCGGAAATCATCGGACAAAACGTTCGCATGCTGATGCCCGAGCCCGATCGCGGCAGGCATGATTCCTACATCAGCGAATATCTGCGCACCGGAACGCCAAAGATCATCGGGATTGGCCGGCAGGTCGAAGGGATGCGCAAGGACGGCTCCATCTTCCCGATGGAGCTTGGCGTGAGCGTTGTCGTGACCGAGGGCAAGCGCGTGTTCGTCGGACTGATTCACGACCTCAGCCAGCGACGCCAGTTCGAACTGCGACTTCATGAGCTGCAGACGAACAGGCTGGATCTGATGGAAAATATGGCGGCCGGACTGGCGCATGAACTCAAACAGCCCTTGGCGGCGATCGCCGCCTACATCAATTTCGCGCATCGTCATTTGAAGGAGAAAGACTTCTCAGTCGAGAAGGTCGAGGAAATGTTGGACAATGCGAACGCGCAAGTCTTTCATGCCTCTGAAATAATGGACAATCTTCGCCAGTTTATCGCGCGCGGCGACACGGTAAGAACGCTCCAAAACTTAAATGCAGTCGTTAGAACCGCCGGTGCTGTCCTAATTAGGACGGATGGCGCATTTTAACTTCTGACGTGCCCCTTGTGACCGGCATTGAATCGAGTCAACCTTTGGCCGTTTTAGCCAAAGAGGTTGCCAATGCCGAGCAAGAAAGATCGCATTTCAGAAGTCGATTTGCTGCTACCTACGCTGCGGATTTTGGCCGCTCAGCCAAGTGGCGCAATGACTACTTCAGACCTTATCGAATCCCTGACGGAGGTTATGAACCCTCAAGGGAAAGACGCCGAAATTCTGGAAGGGCGGCGCGATACGCGGTTTTCTCAGATCGTCCGCAACATGGTCTCCCACAAGGAGATGCAGGGCAACATCATTGCGGAGGGCTTTGCGATCCACACGGGTCGAAGAGACGGTCTGCAAATTACCGATGCCGGAAGGCTCCACTTACGGAACAGTGGCACTTAGGAATAGCGCGCCTTGTAACCGGGCTTAAACCATTTCAGCTCGGTTGAGCCGCTTGCTTCTTTATCCCAGACAAACCAAGCGTAAGCGGTCGTTCCGGACCCTTTGACCTCTGCATTTACAGGATAAAAGGTGATGCGTTCGCTGAACACCCAGACGCGGCTTGGGGGGTTGCGCGAAAAAATCGTATTTGCGCGGTTGGCGCCCTCCAAGAAGGCGAGCCGAAGCAGCAATGCGAACTTGCGCTGAGCTTTCTGGGTGCCGGCGGCGACAAACCCCTCCGCGCTGTTATAAGGCGGATTGGTCACAATGTTTGAGGCGCGGCGATCGGCAGCCAAGAAATCAATCCCTGCTTCGCCGTATCCTCGGCGATATAAATCAGAGCTGACGACGGTGTTTCCCGGAAGCGCAAGAATCTGTGACATGGCTCCATTGCCGCACGCGCATTCCCAAATATCCCCGACAAATTTCTCATTGTCGATTAAGGCGTGCGTCGCCCATGCCGGCGTTGGGAAAAAGTCTGGCCCATCCAAATCAGCAAATCGCTTCACGGTTGGCTTGAAGCCGCCGTTTAATTGATAAGTCGCATCCATCGAATCGATCCTCCGATGGCAGAAAGTATAACTGAATCAGTTGGTTAATAAAGCATTAAGGGTGAGTCAAAATGACTCACCCTTACGCCGGTCAGATTGGGCGAGCTTCGTTATCAAGCATTGCCGTAGCTACCTGAATTAGCTCCGCAATTGACCATGGCCGATCCGTTAGACTCAGCGCCATAGCTGGCGTTATCCGCAGCGTCTCGTGAACGCGGCATAGGTTGTAGTGCGCGACAAACAGGGCGACTGCCGCTTCGTGGTTTTCGACTTTCTTGCTGTAGGCATTCGTCAGGCGAGTAAAACGACGCGAGGCCATGCGCACGCTCAAATTCGTCCGTTCGACGTGCGACGTTGACGTGAGAAAGCCGGGCATGAAGCCGATTACGCGATGCTTCTTTACGCTTACTACGGCGGCTGGCGAGTAGCGGCGCGCGGCGTTTACTGACTGCTCGGCAGCATAGTTTTTGACGATCTGACCATAGTGGCAGTTGTCTC
>Ga0233425_10010294_pt1 | contig 11451 bp, 11 predicted proteins | sample Watercolumn_Towu_2_FD_181712 | JGI IMG/M metagenome (GOLD analysis project Ga0233425, IMG submission 181712) | Freshwater microbial communities from Lake Towuti, South Sulawesi, Indonesia - Watercolumn_Towuti2014_140_MG | ecosystem: Environmental > Aquatic > Freshwater > Lake | place...
CTGGATGTACTTCGCGCCTGCGCGCTCGAGGTCCTCGGCCTCCTGCCGGATGACCTCGGCGAGCGCGAGCGCCGCGTCGCGCCGCGTCTTGTACGCCTCGTTGAAGGACCAGTCAAGCATCGTGTACGGACCGGTCAGCATCCCCTTCACCGGCTTGTCGGTAAGCGACTGCGCGTAGCGGAACCACTCCACGGTCATCGGCTTCGGGCGGCGGACGTTCCCCGCGATGATCGGCTTGTGGTAGTAGCGGTTCCCGTACGAGCGCACGAGACCGCCCTCGCGGTAACCCTCGAGCAGGTCGGCGAAGTAGGCGACCATGTCGCCGCGGTACATCTCGCCGTCGACGAGGATGTCGAGGCCGACCTCCTCCTGCCGCCGGATCCACTCGCGCGTCGCCTGACGCTCGAGCTCGGTGAGCTCCGCCCGCGACAGCTTCCCGCGCGCGAACTGGTTCCGCGCCTTCTGCAGGTACTCGGGCTTCCCGAACGACCCGACGGTCGTCGTCAGCAGGATCTCGGTCATGCAGGCACCCCCATCGCCGCGCGGGCGCCCTTCACGAGCACCCCGAGCTTCTTCGATGCGACGTCGTGCGGCAGGTACTCGAGGCCGGTCGTCGGCGCTGCCCACACGCGGTCCGCTCCTATCACCTTCGCCGCGGCCTCGACCGTGCGCGCGACCTCGGCCTCGGTCTCGAGCCGCGTGTTGCGGGCGTCGACGACCCCGAGCACGAGGGTGTGGCCGCGCAGCGCGCCGAGCGCCTCGAGCGCGTGCGTGTCGCGGCTCCGCAGGTCGAGGCCGACCTGCGCGACCGGGAACGTCGCGAGCTGCTCGCTGACCTCGTCGGCCGGGAAGAAGTACGGCTGGATGGCGAGGCGGACGTTCGCCTTCGCGAGCCGCTCGTAGGCCTCGCGCGCCAGCGCGATGAGCTCCGGCCGCGCGACGACGGCGGGGTCCTCGACGTCGACCAGCGTCGCGCCGGCCGCGCCGAGGCCGCGGATCTCGGCCGCGAGCGCGTCCGCCACGGCGAGCGTCCGCTGCTCGAGGGTCTTGTATGCGCGGTCCCCGGCCGTGAGCGTCGCGAACGAGAGCGGACCGCAGACCGCCGCCTTCAACTCCCGCTTCGCGCCCCTCTTCGCGAACTCGAAGTCGCGCACGAGCGTGCGACCGTCGGTCGCGATCGGGCCGTCGATCACCGGCTGCCGAAAGTACGTGTTGTTGTCGTAGAAGCGCTCGAGCGGGCCGCGCGACACGCCGGTCCACGCGCGCGCGAACGGCGCGAACAGGTCGTCCCAGCGGATCTGGCCGTCGTTGATGACGTCGATGTCCGCGGCCTCGAGCTCCGCGATCGCGGCGCTCGTGGCCGAGTCGAAGACCTGGTCGAGCGCCGCGGCGTCGATCTCGCCGCGGTCGAAGCGGTGGAGCGCACGGCGCAGCTCCTGACCACCCGGGTCGTCGGAGATCTTCGGGAACGCGCCGATGACGGTCGTCTTCATGGAGCCTCTCTCATCTTTCCCTCGCGAAGGGCCGGACGTGGCACCGAGCGGGACTCCGCTGGTCGCCGGGGCGTCGTCGGGCCGGATCCCTCAGCCCACTCGTGATGAAAGGGTGCGCATTCGCTACGTTACCACCCGTGCCCGACCGTCTCATCGACCGGACCCTGCTTGCCTTCAGCGAGGACCTCGCCTCGGCGCGGCCGGTGCCGGGCGGCGGGAGCGCGGCCGCCTACGCGGGGGCGCTCGGCGCCGGTCTCGTCGCCATGGTCCTGCGCATCGCGGCGAAGAAGGAGCCCGACGCGTACGCCGCACGCATCGCGGAGCTCGACAACCTCCGCAGCGACTTCCTGCGCCTGGTCGACGACGACAGCGCCGCGTTCTCCCGCGTGTCAGAGGCCATGAAGCTGCCGCGCACCACGGACGAGGAGAGGGCCCAGCGCAAGCAGCGCGTGCAGGCCGCGCTGCTCTGGGCCGCGCGGGTCCCGCTCGAGGTGGCGAAGACGGCGCGCCGGCTCCTCGAGACGACCGAGCGGACGATGCCCGATGCCTCGCCCATGACGGTCAGCGACATCGGCGTGGGCGCGCTCATGGCGGAGACGGCGCTCCGCGGCGCGGCGATGAACGTGATGATCAACCTGGCGTCGCTCGAGGACGCCGGACAGGTGAAGGCGCTCTCGGAGGAGCTCGACCGCGCGCTCGAGGGCTCCGAGGAGCAGCGCGCCCGCGTCGTCGAATTCGTCGAATCGAGGATCGCCCGATAGACGTGGCGCGCCTGCTCCACGGGAGGCCCCTCGCCGAGCGGATCAAGGCGGAGACCCGCGCGGACGTCGTGACGCTCGGGCGGCATGGGGTCCACCCGAAGCTGGCCGTCGTGTCCGTCGGCGCCGACCCCGCCGCGCTCACGTACACCGAGCGGCTCACCCGCGCCGGCCACGCGACCGGCGTCCAGGTCGTGACGTCGGCGCTCCCGCGCGAAACCTCGGAAGCGGAGCTCGCGCGCACGCTCGAGGCGCTCGGCGACGATCCATCGGTCCACGGCATGATCCTCATGACACCGCTGCCCGGCGCGCTCGACGAAGGGCAAGTCGTCGACCACATCGCGGTGACCAAGGACGTCGAAGGGATGCATCCCGCGAGCGTCGGCCGGCTCGCCGACGGGCGGCCGCGCTTCGTGCCCTCGACCGCCGAGGCGGTGATCGAGCTGATGCGGTTCTACGAGCTCCCGATCGGCGGATGCCACGCCGTGGTGGTGGGGCGGAGCACGGTCATCGGCCGACCCGCCGCATACCTCCTTTTGAAGGAGGACGCCACCGTGACGATCACGCACAAGCGCACGAGCGACGTGTCAGTGTTCACGAGGACCGCCGACATCGTCGTCATCGGTATCGGCAGCGCGGGTTTCCTCAGGGGCGACATGATCCGCGCAGGGGCGACCGTGATCGACGCCGGCATCAACGTCACGCCGCAAGGGCTGACCGGCGACGTGGACGCCGAGAGCGTGGGAGCCGTCGCCGGCGCGCTCAGCCCGGTGCCGGGCGGCCTGGGCGCGGTGACGACCGCCCTGCTGCTGCGGAACGTGGTGCGTGCGGTGGAGCAGCAGACCTCGTAGCTGCCGTACGGCACCAGTCCTTTGAGGGTGAAGCGTCTGCGGAGCGCGGATCCATCGCATACCGGCGCGTCTTCGTCAGCGAGCCTGCGCGATGCCGTTGCGCGGTTCCTCCCCCAGCACATCTCGTTCGAGGCACCCAGTGATTCCGTGCCGATCCGGCACGGAACCGTGCCAACTTGGCACGGAACAGGCCCATTCCGTGCCAGCTTGGCACAGATCCGTGCCAACCTGGCACGAAAACGATGGCGACCTTCGAGGAGACATCTCGGCTCCCGCGTCGACAGCGCGGTGTGAGGGAGCCCCGTTCCGGGGGCACCTGCCCGGCGTCGTTCGGGATGACAGTAGACCTGGGTGGCGCGAGGCACCGGTCCGTGGCGTTGAACTTGAGGTACCAAAGAGGACGCCGGCGACGGTGCTCGCCGCCGGCATCTCAACACGTTGCGTGCTAGCAACAGGTGGGCGGTGGTCCCCACCAGTCCCGGTCGCTCTCTTCCGGCGTTGCCAATGCGGCTCCGCTCAGTGACAGCGTCGTTGCCAAGAGAACGAGGATCATAGCCAAGCGCTTCATCAACTAACTCCCCATCAAGGCGCTCGTCGCTTTGGTCACTTGGAATGCCTGCTCCGCGTAACGATGGGCTCGCTCTGCATCTCCTAGGTCGCGCGCAATCCGGCTGAGACGCATCAATACGTCGCCGAGTTCTTGCTTCGCTCCGAGCGACCGATACCTTGCGGCTGCCTCCTCCAGCCGCTCCATCCCGTCTTCCGTCGCGCCGGTTTGGCGAGCGACCTCGCCCAACACGACCTCTGCTGCTGCGCTCGCGCGAGCGTTTGAGGTGCGGTCAGCCATTGCAAGCGCATCACGTGCGAAGCCGCCGGCTTCATCGAGACGTCCCGCCTTCAGAGCGCACTCCGCCTTTGTCGTCAGGTAGTGCGCGACATATGACTCAGGTCCGGTGACTCGGGCCAGCTCAATCGCACGGTCGACATGACGGTAGGCCGCGTCGATGTGCCCTCGCTCACCGGCGAACACGGCGAGAGCGTTGTGAAGCACAGCCGAAGCAATGAGATCGTTTGCCACCTGCGATGCGCCGAGAGCCCGCTGCAGATACGCGGTAGCGCCTTCCAGATCGCCAAGCGCGCGGCGCGTGTATGCGAGTCCGTTGTAGATGGCGATCAACCCCGAAACATCGCCGATGTCTTTCGCCCACTCCAACGCTGACTCGTAGTAGGCGGCGGCCTTCTCGTATTCGCCGAGGTCCCAGTTCAGAGCACCCAGATCCCGGAGCAGCTTCATCCGGAAGATGCGATCCGCGTTGCCGGACTTCTCGATCGCTAGAAGAAGGTCGCTGAGAAGCGAACGAGCGCGTTGAAGCTCGCCCAGGGTCCGAAGGGCGATTGCCATCTGGTGCGCGACCGAGCGCTGAACGTCCTCGCCACCGACCTGGGCCGCGAGACGCTCAGCGACAGTAAGTTCGCGCAACGCATCGCGCCCTTGAGCAAGGAAGTTGTGCGCTGTGCCGGCCATCAGACGCAGCCGAGCGATCTCTCCCGTCCCAGTCGCGGTGTCAAGCAGCGCCTGGATCTTCTGAAGTGCCTCGCTCGCGGTCGGCCGCGTGAGTAGCGCAGCAGCGGCGCCGAGATCCATTTCCCGCTCGCGGCGTCTAAGTTCCTTCTCCTCGTCATCTACGAAGTGCGAGACGGGCTTCCAGAGCTTCGAGGCCAGGAACTCGAGGGACTTCATCGCCGGTCGGATCTTCCCGAGCTCGAGCGCGCTGACGTACGCGCGTGTGAAGTGCGGTGCGCCGAGCTGCGCCTGGCTCAGGCCGGCCTCGACGCGCGCCTTCCGCAACCGCTCGCCGAGGTGCTCCAGCGACGCGCTCACCGGCGCGGGGGTCCTTTTCCGCGTGCGCGGCCGAGCGGGCACGACCGGACCGTAGGAGGCCTCTCAACACCGTGTCAACAGACAATCGACAACGAGCGCCGGGCGCGCGCGCTGGTGCGGCGGCGGGGAGCGGGCTACGACAGGCGGATGAGGGGTGGGTTCTGCGGGTCGTCGAAGTGGGTCGTGTCGATGAACCGGAGCTTGCCGTCGGTGCGGTCGAGGACGATCGAGTGGGTGCGGGCGCCGCGGTTGAAGAACCGCACTCCCTTGAGCAGGTCACCATCGGTGACGCCGGTCGCGATGAAGCGCAGCTCCTTGCCCGGCGCGAGGTCCTCGGTGCGATACATCCGGTCCTCGTCGGTGATGCCCATGCGCTTCGCGCGCTGGCGCTCCTCGTCGTTCCGGAACTTCAGCCGCGCCTGCATCTCGGCTCCGACGCACCGGAGCGCGGCCGCGGCGATGACGCCTTCCGGCGCGGCCCCGATACCCATGAGGGCGTGGGCGTTCGTGCCGGCGACGACGGCGGAGATCGCGCCGATGACGTCCCCATCCTCGATGAGCTTGATGCGGGCCCCCGCGGCGCGGATCTCGGCGATGAGCTTCTCGTGGCGCGGGCGGTCAAGGACGACAACGGCAAGGTCGTCGACGTCGCGGTTGAGCGACTCGGCGATGATCCGCAGGTTCTCGGCGACCGGCCGGTCGAGGTCGACCTTGCCCTTCGCCGGCGCGCCCACGACGAGCTTGTCCATGTACGTGTCAGGTGCGTGCAGCAGGCCGCCGCGCTCGGACACCGCCATGACCGCGACCGCGTTCGCGCGCCCCTTCGCGACGAGGTTCGTCCCCTCGAGCGGGTCGACGGCGATGTCGAGCTCGGCCCCGTCGCCGGAGCCGACGTGCTCGCCGATGTACAGCATCGGCGCTTCGTCGCGCTCGCCCTCGCCGATAACGATCCGCCCGGCGAAGGCGATCCCGTTCATGGCGGCGCGCATCGCGTCGACGGCCGCGGCGTCGGCCTTCTCGTTGTCGCCGTGGCCGAGGAAGTGCGCCGAGGCGAGCGCCGCCGCTTCGGTGATGCGCACGAAATCCATGATCCGGGCCTGCTCCGGACCGCCACGCATCGAACGCTCCTCGAGCCGAGGCTGCTCCCCTACGGCCATCGGCCGAGACACTACAGCGTCCGCGCGAGGCGCTCGGCCGCGTCGGCGATGAGCTCCTCGCCGCGGCGCATCGCGTCCTCCAGCGACGCCGCGCCGTCGCTCGAGGCCTGCACGGACGTGAGACCCATGGCGAACAGCGCATCGGCCCCGCCGCCGATGCCGCCGACGACGGCCGCCACAGGCCGTCCGAGCTCCTGGGCCGTGCTGATGACCGAGCCGGTGAGCTTCCCGTACGCGCTCTGCGCGTCCATCCGACCCTCACCGGTGACGATGAGGTCGGCGCGCGCGGCACGCTCGTCGAAGTGCGTGGCCGCCATGACGATCCCCGCGCCGGATCGGAGCTTCGCGTCCGCGAACGCGAGCAGTCCCGCTCCGAGACCGCCGGCGGCGCCGGCACCGGGGACGTTCCGCACGTCGCGTCCGACGAAGCGCTCGACGACGTCGGCGTAGCGCGCGAGCGCCGCGTCGAGCTCGGCGACCATCTCGGGCGTCGCGCCCTTCTGCGGCCCGAAGACGGCGGATGCACCCTGTGGTCCAAGGAGCGGGTTGGTCACGTCCGACGCGACCTCGATCCGTACGCGCACGAGACGCGGGTCGACCTGCCCCTCGATGCGGTGCAACCGCGCGAGGGCCGCACCGCCCTCGGGGAGGTCGTGCCCGTCCCGGTCGATAAGACGGAACCCGATCGCGCGCGCCATGCCCGACCCGCCGTCGTTCGTGGCGCTCCCGCCGATGCCGATGACGACGCGCCCGGCCCCGCTCGTCGCGGCCTCGAGCAGCAGCTCGCCGGTCCCGCGCGTCGACGTCACGCGCGGGTCGCGCTCCTCGCGCCGCAGGAGCGGGAGCCCGCTCGCGGCGGCCATCTCGACCACGGCGGTGCGCCCGTCGCCGAGGACCCCCCACTCCGCGTCGATCTCGCGGCCGAGCGGATCGTGCACTCGGCTCCGTCGCGTCGAGCCGCCCGTCGCGCGGACGAGCGCGCGGACCGTGCCCTCGCCGCCGTCGGCGAGCGGCAGCTCGTCGCACTCGACGTCGGGCCACACGCGGCGCAGACCGCGCGCGATCGCGGCCGCGACACCGACCGCGTCGACGCTCCCTTTGAACGCCTGCGGCGCGATCAGAACGCGACGCGGTCGCGCCGCAACGGCGGTCACGGGCCGGTACTGTACGGACGTTGACCCGACGTATCGCGATGCTCTCCGTGCACGCATGCCCTCTCGCCAAGCTCGGCGGCCGCGACTCCGGCGGCATGAACGTGTACGTCCGCGAGCTCTCGCGTGAGCTCGCCTCGCGCGGGCTCGAGGTCGACGTCTTCACGCGCTGGCGCGAGCCGGACGATCCGCGGGTCCAGCAGCTCGCGCCCGGCGCGCGCGTCATCCATGTCGAGTCGGGCCCGATCCGCTACATCCCGAAGACGGATGTGTACGCGCGCATCGACGACTTCACCGCCCAGCTCGAACGGCACGTCGCGGCCGAGGGCTGCGGCTACGACGTCATCCACAGCCACTACTGGCTGTCGGCCATCGTCGCCCGGCAGCTCGCCGCGAAATGGCGCGTCCCGACGGTGCAGATGTTCCACACCCTCGGGCTCGTGAAGCGCGAGGTCATGGCCGAGGACACCGACGGCGAGAGCGTTGCCCGCATCGAGATCGAGCGACGGGCGATCCGCGAGAGCGACGCCATCGTCGCCGCAAGCGAGATCGAGGCGAGCGAGCTCATGCAGCCATACGGCGCCGACCCCGAGAGGATCTGCGTCCTGCCGTGCGGGGTCGACAGCGAGATGTTCCGCCCGCTGCGCCAGGTGGACGCGCGCGAGGTCCTCGGCCGCGATCAGTGCGAGCGGCTCGTCCTGTTCGTCGGCCGGATCGAGCAGATCAAGGGCATCGACGTCCTGCTCGAGGCGATGGGCGACCTCTTCCGCCGGCGGCCGGACCTGCGTCACGAGGTCTGCCTCGTCGTCGTCGGCGGCGCGCTCGACCCCGGCGACGACGCGCCCGAGACGGAGAAGCTCGAGGAGCTCCGCCGGCTCGTGCACGACCACCGCATGGAGGACAACGTCGACTTCATCGGCTCGGTCGACCAGGAGCGCCTCGCGCTCTGGTACGACGCTGCGGACGTCTGCGCGGTGCCGTCGCTCACCGAGTCGTTCGGCCTCGTCGCCCTCGAGGCGATGGCCTCGGGGACGCCGGTCGTCGCGACGCGCGTCGGAGGGCTGCAGACCGTCGTCGAGCACGGCGAGTCGGGGCTCCTCGTGCCCGCGGGCGACCACCAAGCGCTCGCGCGCGCGATCGAAGAGGTCCTCACCGACCACCGCCTCCGCACGCATCTCACCCACGGCGCGCGCTCGCGCGCGGAGCTGTTCACATGGTCGCGCGTCGGCGATGGTATCGAGATGCTCTACGACCGCGTCCTCGCGCAACGCTCCGAGGCCGCGGTCTGATGGCGCGCGATGGCTTCGAGTTGCCGACACGCGCGATGGCGATCTTCGCGCATCCGGACGACGCGGAGTTCGGCTGCTCCGCGACAGTGGCGCTCTTCGCCGCGATGGGGGTGCACGTGACGTATTGCCTGCTCACGAGCGGGAACAAGGGCACGCACGACGTCGAGATGCCGCCCGACGAGCTCGCGCGGATCCGCGAGAGTGAACAGCGCGACGCCGGCGCGATCCTCGGCGTGAAGGACTTCGTCTTCCTCCGTCACGGCGACGGCGAGCTCGAGGTCTCGATGCGGCTCCGCGGCGAGGTCTGCCGGGCGATCCGCGAGCAGAAGCCCGACCTCGTGTTCACGCAGGATCCGTGGCGTCCGTACCAGACCCACCCCGACCACCGCGTCGCCGGATGGAGCGGCATGGACGGCGTCATCGCAGCGCGCGACCACCTGTTCTTCCCGGAGCAGCTGCGGAATGGATTGACGCATCACCGCGTCCCGCGCGTGCTCCTCTTCGGCACCGCGGAGCCGAACATCTGGTTCGACGTGTCGCGCGCGATCGACAAGAAGATCGCGGCGCTCAAGGCGCACGCGAGCCAGATCCGCAACCCGGGCGTCCTCGACCGGATGCGCGGCTTCGCCGCGACGACCGGCCGCGCCTGGGGGCTCGACGCCGCGGAGGGCTTCCGGTACCTCGAGCTCGGGTAGCGCCATGCCGAAGGAGATCGGCCTCCGCTACGGGCTGAACCCGCACCAGAGGCCCGCACGCGCGTTCTCGTCCGGCGATCTCCCGTTCGTCGTGCGCAACGGCGCGCCCGGCATGATCAACCTGCTCGACGCCCTGAACGCGTGGCAGCTCGTGCGCGAGCTGCGCCACGCGACCGGCGATCCCGCGGCGGCGTCGTTCAAGCACGTGAGCCCGGCCGGCGCCGCCGTCGCGCCCGACCTCGCGACGGCGTACGAACGCGCCCGCGGCGCGGACCGGGCAGCGTCGTTCGGCGACATCGCGGCGTTCTCGGACACGGTCGACGAGCGCACTGCGAACGTGCTGCGGCGCGAGGTGTCCGACGGCTGTATCGCGCCGGGCTACGAGCCGAGAGCGCTCGAGATCCTCAGCGCGAAGAAGGACGGCGCCTACCTCGTGCTCGAGGCCGACCCGTCGTATTCACCCGGCCCGACGGAGTCGCGCGACGTCTTCGGCGTGACCCTCGAGCAGCGACGCAACGATCACGCGATCGATGTCTCGCTCCTGAAGAACGTGGTGACGAAAGAGAAGGCGATCCCGGAACGCCACGCCACGGATCTCCTCGTCGGCCTCATCACACTGAAGTACGCGCAGTCGAACTCGGTCGCGTTCGTGCTCGACGGCACGGCGATCGGGATCGGCGCGGGCCAGCAGTCGCGGATCCACTGCACGCGCCTCGCGGCGCAGAAGGCCGAGCTCTGGTGGCTGCGACAGCATCCGCGCGTCCTCGAACTGCCGCTGCGCAAGGGCCTCGGCCGTCCCGAGCGCGACAACGCGATCGACGGTTACCTGCGGGACGACCTCACCGCGCCTGAGCTGCGCGCCTGGCGCGCGGCGCTTGAGCGCGAGCCCGAGCGGCTCTCAGCAGCCGAGCGCCGCGAGTGGCTCGCGCGGGTCGCGCCGCTGAGCTACGTGTCGGACGCGTTCCTGCCGTTCCGCGACAACGTCGACCGCGCGCGGGCGGCGGGCGCGAAGTACGTCGCGCAGCCGGGCGGGTCGGCGCGGGACGCCGAGGTGATCGCCGCGTGCGACGAGCACGGCATGGTGATGGCGTTCACCGGCCTGCGCCTCTTCCACCACTGACGCGGCTTCTCCCGTCCCTGTGAATCATGCTGTCTTCTTGACATCAGATGTCTGATCATGCAGCATCACGCATCATGCCGAGGACGACGCTGAACATCGACGGCTCCGTGCTGCGGGAACTCAAGCGCCGCGCGAGGGACGAGCACAAGAGTCTGGGCGACATGGTCAGTGAGATCCTCGGCCCCGCCCTTGCGGACGGGCGCTCGACCAAGAGGGTGGTCCGGTTCCGCTGGCGGACCGCACGGATGGGACCGCCTCGGGTCGACCTGGAGGACAAGGAGGCGGTCCGCAGGGCGCTCGCAGCACGTTGAGCTCGACGATCGACCTCAACCTCCTGCTCTATGCGTCCGATGAGTCGAGTCCGTTCCATGCGAAGGCGACCGAACTGATGCAACGGCTCGCCGAAGGACCGGCGCTCCTCTATCTCTTCTGGCCCGTGCTGCTCGGCTACCTACGCGTGAGCACGCACTCCGCGATCTTCCCTCGTCCGCTCACTGTGGAGGCAGCGACCGGGAACATCGAGCAACTGCTCGGCCTGCGTCACGTTCGCACCGCGGGCGAGCGAGAGGACTTCTGGGGTGCGTACAAGGCCACCACCTCGGGCGTGGTCGTCGCGGGGAACCTCGTGCCGGACGCGCACCTCGTCGCGCTCATGCGAGAGAACGACGTCCGGAACCTGTGGAGCCACGATCGCGACTTTCGCAAGTTCGAGGGGATCACGCTCCGCGACCCGTTCGCTTGAGGTCGCCGGCTCAGCCGCGCTGCGTCACGCGGTGGGCAGGTGGGATGGACCCCCACGACCGAAAGGCGGCTGATCCACGGCCAGCCGCCTTCGACGTCGATCCCGATCAGCGGCTGTGCGCGAGCTGCGGCGCGGCGCTCACGACAGCGGCGACGCACAGCGCCTGGCCGAGCCACGCCGTCGCAGCGTTGCGCTCGAGCGCGCGCACGATGCCGGTGCGGTACGCGAGCGCGCGGATCCCCAGGAGCGCCCATCGCGTGAGCGCGCGCGTCGACGGCCACGAGAGGAGCGCGCGCAGCACCTGCGACGTGCG
>Ga0233425_10010296_pt1 | contig 11450 bp, 8 predicted proteins | sample Watercolumn_Towu_2_FD_181712 | JGI IMG/M metagenome (GOLD analysis project Ga0233425, IMG submission 181712) | Freshwater microbial communities from Lake Towuti, South Sulawesi, Indonesia - Watercolumn_Towuti2014_140_MG | ecosystem: Environmental > Aquatic > Freshwater > Lake | place: Indonesia...
GCACATCTCGAAAATCCTATCGGCCTACAGTATGGCTGCCGCGATCCCCGCTTACCTTTGGATTCGGACGTATGGCTAAAGTCTATGTTTCATCCACCGTCGCTGATCTAGAGCGTGAGCGCCGGCTCGCGAGTTCCTCGACGGTGTGAAGCTGCTCTTCGACGAAAACCTCAGTCCCAAATTCGTCCAAGCGTTTGTCTCCGAATATCCAGGGAGTACCCATGTCCGCACACTTGGTCTGCGGGGCGCCACAGATGCTGTGATCTGGGAACGGGCGCAGCAGGGCGACAGGGTCGGCCCCGATCGCGCGCCTGCTCAGGCCGACGTCTGAGGGTGGACCACAGTTCGCGCTTACCGGTCTGTCAGCCTTTCACTGGGGCTTGTAGCTCAGGGTGAACAGGAGCGAGTAGCCCCCCACGTCGAGCGAGGTATTGTTGCCGAACGTGGAGCTGTTGAAGGTGACGGAGTTCTCGGGCGAGATCGTAAAAACGCTGTCGAGCTTCAGGGAATCGGTCATCTTGTAGGCCGCACCGCCGGCGACGTGGTGTTCGACGATGCTGGCGGTGGCCAGGTTGAGGGTGTGCTTGGGAACGGGATTGTTGCCATAGTTGTACGCCAGGTGCAGGTTGAGGCGGTCGGTGACGTCGTACATCGTTCCCACGGCCATGACGTACTGGTCCCGCCATTGGAAATCAAGGATGATCCGGTCTGTGGGCATCGCCGCGTTGTTTCCGTTCGTCAAATTGATCACCGCGTTATTCATGACGGAATCCCACCTGATCCACTGAAACTTCGCCGAGATCAGCCAGTCCTTATTGGGGCGGATTGCGACGCCGGCGGCGAGGTCGTCGGCCCATCGGAATCCGGTCACCTGGGCGTCGTAGGTCACTTTGCCGATCCCGACCTGATTTCTTGTGATCTTGCCGTCGCCGTACGGGAGGTTGACGGCGGAGGTGTAGGCCAGTCCGAACGTGAGCATATCGTTGAATTTGTACATAAGCCCGTACTGGGGGGTGAAGCCGAATGCATAGGCGCAGGACCCAGGCGGGCTGATGCCGTTGGCACGGTTACACGTCCCGTCTGTCTCGAAGCCGGTCGGCGTGTTAGGAACGAGGGCGAGCGAGATGTCCGAATAGGAGACGGCCATCGAGATGCCCAGGGACAAGCGATCTGTCACCTGGTAGGCGACGCTGGGGGTCAGCTTGTAGTGTCGGATCTGGCCGGCATTCTTGTCCGTCGTCCCGAGCGCGGTTCTGAGGTTCCGGAAGTCGGACGCGGTCCCGCCGACCGTAAAAAACCCAATGCCGACCGTCACCGGCGTGTCAGGGATGTGCTTGATGTAGCCGGCGTAGGGGACGAAGAGTTCGTCATTCTCTCCATTCCTTGTTATTGCCGACGCCGCCCCGGACATGCAGCTCAGGCTGAATGAACGATAAGGATAGGCCTGTATGCTGACCGCGAATCTGGACCATCCCGGCTGGGTTCGTGTTCATGGCCGAGAAGTCGGTGGCAACCGCCGTGTCGGCTCCGGCTAGGGCGGACGAGATGCCGCCGGACCCGACCAGGTTCAGGCCGTTGGTCGCCAGACCGGCAGTCGGCCTGATGGCGTCCACCAGGAGGGCTGTCAGGAAGAAGACGGCAGCCCAGCGAGCCAAGACAAGCCTGCGGGATTGATGATGCAGCGTGCCCCCCTTTCCGGGGTGAGGAAATCGCTGTTTCCGACGCATGGGCTGCTCCTCTGGCTTGAGGCCTGGAATGAGCGCTAGTGTACGGAGTCCGCTGGAATTGTCAAGAGTGTTCACATAGGGTTTCCTCCGACCCCAGTAGAGAGGGGGCCGGCGTAGAGCGGCGCTTTGATCCAACGGCCGGCGGGGACGACAATATCGAGCCCGTGTTCGACGCGGCTGACGCCGCCTCCGGAACCGACAGGAGCGAGGGTTGCAGGGGCTGAATGGGTCATGTTCGACATAGGTCCTCCTTGAGGAATGGTGAACGGCTGATGGTTGATGATGCGAGTGGCCGGCGAATCGCGATTGGGATCACGCAACCGGAGGGACGACCAAAAGCGAGGGGCTATCCTAGGAAAACGTTACGTGTTCTGTCAATGTCGTGTCCTGGCGGGGTCCTCGGCCTCCACAGCCGTTTACGGTGAAGGCTTCGCACCGTCCAGCTTGGGGAGGGACACATAGAAGGTCGCACCCTTTCCCACTGCCCCCTCGGCCCACACTCGTCCGCCGTGCCGCTGGGTGATGCGCCGGACGTTCGCGAGGCCGATCCCGGTGCCTTCGAATTCGTCGGCGTGGTGCAGCCGCTGAAACACGCCGAAGAGCTTGTGGGCGTAATCCATATCAAACCCCACCCCGTTGTCACGGATGAAGATCGTCACCTCGCTGTTGTCTGCAGGACCGGGCGCCAGCCCGATTTCGATGTGGGCTCGCTCGTGAGGGCGGGTGTATTTAATGGCGTTGGCAATCAGGTTGATGAAGACCTGGCGGAGCAGGACTTCGTCACCCTTCACCTCCGGTAAGGCGCCGATCGTCCAGGTGATGTGTCGCCCTTCATAGTCATGGCGCAGCTCGTGCAACGTCTCCTTGATGAGTTGGTCCAGGCTGACCCAGCTCTTGTGCAGCTCCGTGCGTCCCATCCGGGAAAAGGCTAAGAGGTTGTCGGTCAGCCGGCCCATCTGTTTGGCGGCTTCCGAGATGTTGTCGAGGTACCGGCGTCCCCGTTCGTCGAGGATGGACGCCGCGTATTCTTTGAGCAGATTCGCAAAACCGTCGAGATGCCGGAGCGGCGCCAGCAGGTCGTGCGAGACCGAATAGCTGAACGACTCCAGGTCCTGATTGGCCGTGATGAGATCGGCGTTCGCCTGCCGCAGCCGCTCCTCCGCCTGCCTGCGTTCGGTCAGGTCGCGCATGACGGCCTGGAACCCGACCACCTGCCCGTTCTCGATCAGCAGTTGCACGTTCTGTCCGAACCAGATCTCCCGGCCGTCCTTGGTGACCAACGGGAACTCGAAATAGGTCGTCGGGATCTTTCTGTAGTGCTGTCGGCGGTAGAAGTGCTCGGTGGCTCGACGATGGTCGGGCCGGATGAACTCGCTGAACCGTCGGCCAAGCACTTCCGCCTGGGAATACTGCGTCACGGCCGTGATAGCCGGGTTGATGAACGTGAAATGGCCGGTGGGGTCGGCTCGATAGATGATGTCGGTGGCCTGGTCGACGAGGAGCCGGTACCGCTCTTCGCTCGCTTTGAGCGCCAACTCCGTTTGCTCGCGCCGCGTGATTTGCGAAGCCAGCCGGTCAATGAGGTCGATGTTCTCCAGCTTATGGCCCAGAGAATGGGCGATGGTCTCGGACATCCGCAGGCTTATGAACACCATGACGAGCGAGAAGATGGCGGCCATCCCGGCGATGGCCGTCGCGATCGGGCCGCCGAGACTCGCGAAGCGCACGGTGATCGGCAGCACCGTGGGCAGCATAAAACACAGGAACACCTCCAGCCTTGCCGACAGGAGCGGGACCGCCCCGGCCGTCATGCCGCCGAGCACGAGGACCAGGAAAAATTGGTGAGGGATCGACGAATCGGGAAACATGAAAAACGTGGTGGACCCCCAGCCCAGCCCGGCGAGGGCGTCGCCGATCAAAAACAGCTTTTCCCAGCGGAGGGCTTCCTGCCATCCGGGCGCAGCCTGTTGGAATGCCCAGACCAGGGCGAAGCGGCCCGCCGTCATCGCCAGCATGTATGCGAGCCAGGCCAGGAGGGAGCCGTGCGGGATGACTTCCCATTCCACCGCGACGAGCGTCACCGCGGAGGCGATTGTGGCGGCGAACCCCGGTTGCGCGGCGGCATAGAGCCACTTGACCTGCTCGGCGCGCAAGAGCAGGGCCCGGATGCGATCGGAGTCCCCCGGCGGGGCAGACGTGCGGAGAGGCTCTGGTGGCTGCGACGAGGTGGTCATGCTGAGCTCGGTTGTGCCTCCTGCAGTCCCCGATTGCCGACCGGGAGCGAGATATAAAAGGTGGCGCCCCGATCCACCGCCCCCTCCGCCCACACCCGTCCGCCGTGCCGCTGGACGATGCGTCGGACGTGCGCGAGGCCGATCCCGGTGCCCTCGAATTCGTCGGCATGGTGGAGCCGCTGAAACACGCCGAAGAGCTTGTCCGCGTGGTCCATATCGAACCCGACCCCGTTGTCGCGGACCAGGATCGTCATCTCGCCGTTCTGCGGAGGGCCGGGTGCCGGCCCGATTTCGATGTGGGCCTGCTCTCGGGGACGGGTGTATTTGACGGCATTGGCGATTAGGTTGACCATGACCTGGCGGAGCAAGACGGCATCTCCTTCCACCTCGGGCAGCGCGCGGATCGTCCAGGTGATGTGCCGCCCCTTGAGGTCCGGCTCCAACTCGTGCAACGCCTCCTTGGTGAGCTGGTCCAAACTAACCCAGCTTTTGCGCAATTCCGTCCGTCCCATCCGGGAGAAGGCGAGAAGGTTCGCCGTCAGTCGCCCCATCTGTTTGGAGGATTCCGTGATGAACTCCAGGTACCGGAGGCCCTTCGCGTCAAGGCTGTGACCCGCATGTTCCTTGAGCAGGCTCGCGAACCCGTCGAGATGCCGGAGCGGCGCCAGGAGGTCGTGCGACACGGAATAGCTGAACGACTCGAGCTCCTGGTTGGCTGTCGTCAGGTCGGCGTTCGCCTGGCGCAGCCGCTCCTCGGCCTGCTTGCGTTCGTTGATTTGGCTCGTCAGGTCGGCCACCAAGTCCTGATTTTCGAAGCGGAGACTCAGGGAGGTGGCAATCGTGCCGTGCATTCTCAGGCCGGTGGAAATCATGTACGCCGCGAAGATCGCCACCATCACTCCCATGGCGTTCGCGACGGGGTCAGGATGGATCAGGAGGCGGAAGATCAGCGGCAGGAACGTCGGGATCGTAAAGCTCAGGAAGGCCGCCTTGACGGAAGCGATGAGGGTCACCGCCCCCGCGCCCATCCCGGCCACGACCAGGGCAAGGAAGACCTGATGGGGGATCGACTGCTCGGGGAATATGAAAAATGCCGCCAACCCCCATCCGAGACCGGAGAGCGCCGAGCCGACGGAAAACCACCTTCCCCACCGGGAGCTTTCGACCGGGTCCGGCGATCGCTGCCAGAACTTGCGCACGAACAGAAATCGGACGGAGGCGACCGCGAGCATATAGATCAGCCAGGCAATGAGCCTGGGATGAGGCGTAACGTCCCAGAGGATGAACGTGACGAACGTGCCGTTGATGAAGTGGCCGGCGAAGGCGAGCGGGGCGCTGGTGAAGAGCAGCTTGACCTGCTCGGCGCGCAGGAGCAGGGTCCGGATGCGATCGGAGTCCCCCGGCGGGGCGGACGCGCGGAGAGGCTCTGGTGGCTGCGACGAGGTGGTCATGCTGAGCTCGGTTGCGTCTCCTGCAGTCCCCGATTGCCGACAGGGAGCGAGATATAAAAGGTGGCGCCCCGATCCACCGCCCCCTCCGCCCACACCCGTCCGCCGTGCCGCTGGACGATGCGTCGGACATGCGCGAGGCCGATCAAGGCTGGTAGTTCATCGCATAGACGGGCTATTGTCAAGGGGCAGCAGTGTAGCGGAGAGCCGAATTATCGATCCGGCCGGCCTTGATGGCCTGTGCGTGACGGTCCGCGGTGGTCGGTTGACTGGGCCCTCATAGTCGATTACCCTGTAGGCATCGCGGACTAGGGCCGGAATGCAGCCGAAACCCCGCAGGCGAACGGGGGCTCAGGCCGCGCATCGAATGCCGGCCGCATGTGAGTCTTCATCAGGATGGACGGCACCAAGATAGCCCTTTCAAGCCGAGAGCAGCCCCTCTCCGCTGAGCGGATCGAGGCTGTTGAGCGGCCGCCCCAGGTGCAAGCTCCCGATGCCACTCTTCCCGGGGATCGGCATACGCCCGATCTTCTCTCCGGGCAAGTCGAGATGGCGTACAAACATGCGCCCGCCTCTATACTGGGCTCTACGATGGCTTCGCTGGTCCTCGCCCTGGTCCTCTGGCCGGTGGTCCCTCATGCGGTCATCGGCGGGTGGCTGGCCTACGTGCTGACCGTAGCCGCGGGACGGGCCCTGCTGGTGGCCCGCTATCGACGAGCGCCGCAGGCGCAGCACGATGTCCATCACTGGAGGAAGTGGTACCTTGCCGGCGTCGCCCTCGCCGGAATCGGCTGGGGGGGCGCGGGGGGCCTGCTGTTCCCTTCCTCGTCGGTCCTGCACCAGGCCTTTCTCGCCATCGTATTGGCTGGTGTGACGGCCGGGGCGGTCAATGCCTTGGCGACCATGCCAAAATCCTTCTGGGTCTTTGCCCTGTTGACGATAGCACCCTTCCTGCTGCGGCTGCTGGCGGAGGGAGACCTGCTCCATGTCGCCATAGTCCCCTTGGGAATCCTGTTCGTTGTGCTCATGGGCTGGTTTGCGCAAAGCCTGCAGTCTTTTTTTCTCGTTTCGTTGAATCTGCGGTCCGAAAAGCATGACCTCGTCGATCGACTGGAAACGAAGAAACGGCATGCGGATGTGCTCAACGTCGAGCTGGCGCAGGAGGTTGCGGAGCGGAAACGGGTGGAGGAGGCGCTCCGCGAACGGGAAGCAGCCCAGCGATCGGCAGCGGCTGTACAAAAGGCGTTGCTGGATGCCCTGCCGGCCCGCATCGCGCTGCTGGATCATCAGGGCGTCATCCTGGCGGTGAATGAGCCCTGGCGCCAGTCCTGGATCTCGGCGGACTGGGAAGGGGCCGGTTACGGAGTGGGCGCGAATTACCTGCACGTGTGCCGCACTGCCCTGGGCGAGGGCGCCGAGGCAGCCCGTCGTACAGCCGAGGGCATCCAAGCGGTCTTGTCGGGAACCTTGCCGAAGTTCGAGGTCGAATATGCCCGCCTCCCTCCGGACCGGCAAGGCTGGTGCCGCTTGATGGTGACCCCGGTCGTGGAAGAACGCGAGCTGGGCGCGGTGGTCATGCACATCGACATCACCAAGCGCAAGCAGGCGGAGGAACGGCTGCGGTTAGCGCACGCCGAGTTGTCCGCCGCCAATAAAGAACTGGAAGCCTTCAGCTACACCGTCTCGCATGACCTGCGGGCGCCGCTCCGCCACATCGACGGCTACGCGGAGTTGCTCGAGAAGCATGCCGGGACGGCGTTGGATCACAAGGGACGGCGGTACGTGAAGACGATCTCGGAGTCGGCCAAGCAGATGGGTGTCTTGATCGATGAACTACTGGCGTTCTCCCGATTGGACAAGGCCGAACTGCGCATGGCCGACGTGAGCCTGGGCCAGCTTGTGGAGGAGATCCTGAAGGATGTGTGCTTACAGCCGCAAGAGCGAAAGATCGCCTGGACGGTGCGTTCGTTGCCGACGGTTTACGGAGACCGGACCATGCTGCGCCAGGCGCTCATCAACCTGGTCGACAACGCGGTCAAATATACCGGCCCCCGCCAGGAAGCCGTCATCGAGATCGGTCCCTTGGACCAAGTGCAGATCGGGCCGGACGAAGCCGGGCTTTTCATCCGCGACAACGGGGTCGGCTTCGACATGCAGTATGCCCACAAGCTCTTCGGCGTGTTCCAGCGGCTCCACACCGCCGAAGAGTTCGAGGGGACCGGCGTGGGATTGGCGACGGTCCAGCGCGTGGTGGGGCGTCACGGGGGACGGGTGTGGGCGGAGGGGGCCGTGGACAGGGGCGCGACGTTCTATATGGCGCTCCCATCGGGACGGAGGGTCTAAATGGAACTCAAGCTGGGCAAGATTTTACTGGTCGAGGATAACCCCAAAGACGTGGAGCTGATCCTCGCGGCGCTCGGGGAGCATCACCTTGCCAACGAAGTGGTGGTTGCGAGGGACGGAGCGGAGGCGCTAGATTACTTGCACCGGCGCGGCAAGTTCGCCGGTCGGCCGGCGGGGAATCCCGTGGTGGTCCTGCTCGACCTGAAGATGCCGAAAATAGACGGGATCGAGGTGTTGCGCACGATGAAGTCCGACCTCCAGTTGAAGTTGACTCCGGTGGTGATGCTCACGTCGTCGCGCGAGGAACAGGATTTGCTCCAAAGCTATCGCGAGGGCGTCAATGGCTATGTGGTGAAGCCGGTGGACTTCCAGTACTTCATGAAGGCGGTCAAAGACCTCGGGGTTTTCTGGGCTGTCGACAACGAGCCCCCTCCAGGGAGCCTGCGCAGTCGTACCACGGTTTGAGCGGCCTCCGGATCGTCATGTCGGATGGTCATGGGAGAGACAGGAACATGACATCGCCGCTGCGGATCCTCTATGTCGAGGATAGTCCGAACGACGCCGAGTTGGTCGCGTCCCTGCTTGCCGAGGAAGGCCTGGCCTGCGACATGGTTCGCGTCGATACCAGGGAAACCCTTATCGCCGCCATCCAGGGCAGCGCTTTCGATCTCGTTCTGACGGACTATACCCTGCCGAAGCTGGACGGCTTTGCCGCCCTCGAGATCGCGAAAGAACGTCATCCTGATGTGCCGGTGGTCTTCGTCTCCGGCACCATCGGGGAAGAGATCGCGATCGAGGCGATGAAGCGCGGCGCGACGGATTATGTCCTGAAGCATCGCATGGCCAGGCTGGCCTCCGTGGTGCGGCGTGCGTTGAGCGAAGCCCAGGAGCGGTCGCAGCGCAAACTGGCGGAAGAGGCCTTGCGGCATAGCGAAGAGCGGTATCGAACGCTGTATGACGCCACTCCCTCCATGTACTTCACCGTGGACGCGGGGGGGACGGTGTTGTCCGTGAACCGGTTCGGGGCGGAACAGTTGGGGTACTCGTCTGAGGAATTGATCGGACAGCCGGTCCTGAGTGTCTTTTACGAAGGGGACAGGGAGGCGGTCCGTCGGCAACTGGCCTCGGCTTTTCAGAATTCCTCCCGGATTGCGCAGTGGGAATTTCGGAAAGTGCGCAAGGACGGGACTGTTATCTGGGTGAGTGAGGTGGTGCGGATCGTGCCGGATGAAACCGGCCGGCCCAGGGCCCTCATCGTGTGTGAAAACGTCACGGACCGCAAGCGACTGGAGGCTGCGCTCCAAGAGAGCGTCGAGCGGTTTGATCTTGCCGTGCGCGGGTCCAACGAAGGCCTTTGGGACGTCCAGCATGTCCCCGACATACCGCCGTTCTCCCCGCACTATCCCATCTGGTATTCTCCCCGCTTCAAGGAGCTGCTCGGCTATGAGGACCACGAGTTCCCCAACGTCCTGGGAAGCTGGCTCGAGCTGCTCCATCCCGAAGACAAAGACCGGATTTTAGCGGCGCTGGCCGCGCACCTGGAGCGCAACGTGCCCTACGACGTGGAATACCGGCTCCTCATCAAGCCTGGGAGGTATCGTTGGTTCCGCGCCAGGGGGCAGGCGATCCGGGATAAGGCAGGGGTTCCCATTCGCATGGCCGGCTCGCTCCAGGACGTGACTGGGTGGAAGCAACTCGAGGAGCAACTCCGGCAGGCCGCAAAAATGGAAGCCATCGGGCGTCTGGCCGGCGGGGTCGCCCACGACTTCAACAATCTCCTCACGGCCATCACCGGGTACAGTCAGATGTTGTTGCGCCGGCTCGGCCCGGAAGGCCAGCTCCGCAAGTACGCAGAGCAGATCAAGAAGGCGGGCGACCGGGCCGAGAAGTTGACCACACGACTCCTCGCGTTCAGCCGGCGTCAGGTCATTCAGCAGCGGATCGTGCAACTGAACGACGTGGTGGCGGGTCTCGCCGAGATGCTCGGGCGGCTCATCGGCGAGAACGTGAAACTGACCACGAACCTGGCGCCGTCGTTGAGGTGCATCAAGGCCGATCCGGGCCAGATCGAACAGGTGATCGTGAACTTGGTGGTCAATGCCAGGGACGCGATGCCGGCGGGAGGTACCCTGAGCATTGAGACTTCGAACATCGAGGGAGAATTCTGGGTCCGGTTGGTCGTCCGCGATTCCGGTGTCGGGATGGATGCGGAGACCAGGGCACATATGTTCGAGCCCTTCTTTACCACGAAGGAGACGGGGACCGGCTTGGGTCTCGCCACCGTGTACGGGATCGTGACGCAGGCCGGCGGAACGATCTCGGTCGCGAGCGAGCCGGGCCGCGGCTCGATGTTCACGGTCGATCTCCCGGCTGTCGAGGACAAACGGATTGTGTCGGAGCCGGCACGGACGGGCCAGGCGCCTTCTTCCGGGTCCGAAACGGTCCTGCTCGTGGAGGACGAGGATCTTGTCCGGTCGATGGCCCGGGAATCGTTGGAAAACAGCGGTTACCGGGTGCTGGAGGCTATCGAGGGGGAGGAGGCGCTGCGGCACTGCGACCGGCACCAAGGTCCCATCCACCTCCTGCTGGCCGACCTGGTGATACCGGGCATGAGCGGTCGGGAGATCGCGAAACAGGTGCTGGCCCGACGGCCGGAGGCTCGGGTCCTCTACATGTCTGGCTACGCCGAGGACGTCGCCGGCCGGCAGGGGGACGTGGAATTGGGGAGTGCCTTGCTGAAGAAGCCCTTTACGGAAGAGACGCTGACCGCGAAGGTGCGTGAAGTTCTGGACGCGTTTCGCACCACCTGACGGTTGCGCGACCTCAGGGCTTCCGGTCGGTTCCTGCCAGAGCTTTCCTGATCTCGGCGGCGGTTTTTTCGTCAATCCCCGCCTGGCGCAACTCTTCCTCCGTCGCCGCAGCAATCTGCCCGATGCCGCCGAACTTGCGCAACAGGCGGTTCCGCCTGATCTCGCCCACGCCGATGATCTGGTCCAGCCGGGAGGCTTGCATGGTTTTGCCGCGCAGCTTCCGGTGGTAGGTGATGGCGAACCGATGCGCCTCGTCCCGGATGCGCTGGAGCAAGTGGGTAGCCGGCGAGGTGGAACGGAGGATGATCGGGTTCTTCCGGCCGGGGAGAAATACCCGCTCCCCCTTTTCGCCCCGTTCCTTGGCCAGGGCGATGACGGGCAAGCCTGACCGCCCGGCTTGCGCGAGGCCGTCTTTCGCGGCGGCCAACTGGCCCAGCCCTCCGTCGATCAGGATCAGGTCGGGGAGGGGAAGACGCTCCTTGGTTCGGCCTTGCCAGCGCTGCGCCCTGTCGAGGCGCTCACCACAGGCTTCCCCGTAGCGCCGCCTGACCGCCTCCTGCATGCTGGCAAAGTCGTTAGCGCCGAGGACGGTCCGGATGCGGAATCGTCGATAGTCGGCCTTCTTGGCTTGCCCTTCCTCCCATACGACCAGCGAGGCGACAGACTGGTCGCCCATCGTGTTCGAGATATCGAAACCTTCGATGCGGCGGGGCGGCCGCTCCAGACGGAGCAGGCGCTTTAGCTCCTCGATGGCCCGGCGATCGGTCTCGTCATCACGCAAATGGTCGGCCAGCGCCGACGCGGCGTTCTCCTCCGCCAGCAACAGGAGCTGGTGCTTGGCCCCCCGTTCCGGGGCTACGATCTTCATCGCCTCGCCCTTCTTGTCCG
>Ga0233425_10010297_pt1 | contig 11448 bp, 8 predicted proteins | sample Watercolumn_Towu_2_FD_181712 | JGI IMG/M metagenome (GOLD analysis project Ga0233425, IMG submission 181712) | Freshwater microbial communities from Lake Towuti, South Sulawesi, Indonesia - Watercolumn_Towuti2014_140_MG | ecosystem: Environmental > Aquatic > Freshwater > Lake | place: Indonesia...
CGCCGCCGACTACGGCGAGTGGTACCTCGACGTGCTCAAGGCCGGGCAGCTCTTCGACTACTCGCCCGTCAAGGGCTGCATGGTGATCCGCCCCCACGGCTACGCCATCTGGGAGGCCATGAAAGACGACCTCGATCGCCGCTTCAAGGAGACCGGGCACCTCAACGCCTACTTCCCGCTGCTCATCCCCATGTCCTTCCTCTCGCGGGAGGCCGAGCACGTCGAGGGCTTCGCCAAGGAGTGCGCCCTGGTCACCCACCATCGCCTGCGCGCCTGCGAAATCGACGGCAAGAAGGGCGTCGAGCCGGATCCGGAGTCGAAGCTCGAAGAGCCCCTGGTGCTCCGGCCCACCAGCGAGACGATCATCTGGAACATGTACCGCGACTGGATTTCCAGCCACCGCGACCTGCCCCTGCTCATCAACCAGTGGGCCAACGTGGTGCGTTGGGAGATGAAGACCCGCCCCTTCCTGCGCACCACGGAGTTCTTGTGGCAGGAAGGCCACACCGCGCACGCCACCAGCGCGGAGGCCGTCGAGGAGACCGTGCGCATGCTCGGTGTCTACGCCGACTTCGCCGAACAGGTCCTGGCCATCCCCGTGATCAGGGGCGTCAAGACCGCCAGCGAGCGCTTCGCCGGGGCGCTCGATACCTACTGCATCGAGGCCATGATGCAGAACGGCTGGGCCCTGCAGGCCGGCACCTCCCACTTCCTCGGGCAGAACTTCGCCAGGGCCTTCGACGTGACCTTCCAGGACGCCGATGGCGAGCGCAAGCACGTCTGGGCCACCTCCTGGGGCGTCTCCACCCGGCTGATCGGGGCGCTGGTGATGGCCCACTCCGACGACACAGGCCTGGTCCTGCCGCCGAAGGTCGCCCCCATCCAGGTCGTGCTGACCCCCATCTGGAAGGGTGAGGGCGAGCGCGATGCCATGCTGGGCTACGCCCGCGACGTCCAGGCCGCGCTGAAGGCGGCGGGGATCCGCGTGGCGCTGGACGACCGCGACACGCTCAAGCCCGGCGCCAAGTACTTCGAGTGGGAGCGCAAGGGCGTGCCCCTGCGCCTGGAGATCGGGCCGCGGGATGTCGCGCAGCGCTCCGTCTTCGCCGCGCGCCGCATCGGCGGCAAGAAGTTTCCCCTCCCGGTCGACGGCATCGCCGCCCGCGTACGCGAGGTGCTCGACGCCATCCAGCAGGAGATGCTGGAGACCGCCCGCGCCGCCCGCGACGCGCGCATCTTCTCCTGCTCCGATTACGCCGAATTCCAGCGCCTGATCGAGGAGCAGCCCGGCTTCTACCGGGTCCCCTGGTGCGACGATGCTGCCGAGGAGGCCGCGATCAAGGAGGAGACCCGCGCCACCATCCGCTGCTACCCGCTGGACGGGCAGATGGAGGCCGTGGGGAAGGTCTGCTTCAAGACCGGGCGTCCGGCGACGCACATCGCGATCTTCGCCCGCGCCTACTGATGCTCCGCGGCCCGCTCGGCAGCCTGCCCCTCGGCCTGCTTGCCTGCCAGCCGCCCGATCGGCCCGGCTTCGGCAGCGGCGGTGATCCCTGGGCCGAGCCCGAGGACAGCGCCAGCTACGACCTCGCAGAGATCGCCGGGCCCGACGACGTCCTCGGCAACGCCGCCCTGCTGGCCTGCATGGAGCGCGGCGCGGTCGAGGCGATCGCGGGGAGCGAGCCCCCCACGGTCGAAGGGCTGTACAGCGTCCACGGCGAGGTGGTCGCCAGCGACTCCTGGCCCGTGGGGACCGAGATCGGCAGCGAGATCTGCCTGTTCGAGCAGACCGCGGACGGGACCATCGCCGTCCGGGAGACCGGCTCCCACATGACGTGGACGACGAACCAGGCCTGGATTCGGGGCGAAGGATCGAGCTTCTCCGCCTACCTGGAGATCCTCTTCGAGAACACCCACGGCGCCGGCTGCGTCGTCCAGAGCCTGGGCGTGCTCACGGGCGAGGTCGAAGGCGGCGGTGATCTGACCCTGCGCACCGCGGTGGTTCCGGTAGGCAGCGATGGATGCGCCGCCGAGATCGAGGCCGCGATGGGTTCCTGCTGGGCGACCGCCGACACGGCCACGCCCACGGGGACATGCGCGGGGTGAGGCCGCCTATCCGCTCTTCTTCCCCGTCCTGAGCTTGTTCCCCACTTCGCGCTTGACCCGCGACGCCAGCACGGCGTCGTGCTCGCGCACGAAGTCGGCCACCAGATCGGGCTCCCACTCCAGCAGCTCGCGCAGCGCCCAGGACAACGCCTTGACCACCATGTCGTCGGGATCGGCCACGAGCGCGCGGCAGACGGGGAGCGTCTGGGTCGGGTCGCCCTTCCCGCCGCGGGCCTTCTTGTTGAGGGCGACCGTGGCCACCAGGGCCGAGCGCCGCCACCACCTGTCGGGGGAGCGGGTCAGCTCCAGGATCAGCGCGTCGTCCACGTGCCCGCGCAGCCAGGACACGCCGACGATCATCTCCGCGTAGGTGTCGGCGGTGGCCCAGTTGTCCATTCCCTCGCCGAGCGTCAGCAGCTCCGCGCGGGACAGGGAGGCCAGCGCGGCGCGGTGCCCGGCGAGCAGCTCGTAGCCCACCTGCCGCGCCTCGAAGCTCCCCTCCCCGGCCAGGGCGAAGACCAGCGCTTTGACCTCGGCGGGTGGGGATGTACGATGCTCGGCGATGAGCGCCCTGGAGATGGGGCGGAGATCGGGCACGGCCACGCCCAGCGAGCGCAGCGCCGAGGGAGCGGAGCGGGCGAAGGCGGCCTTGCGGGCCTCGTTGCCGAGGGCTTCGAGCTGGGCAACGATGGCGGGGACGCGGGGGTGCATGGGAACCCCAGGGGTTGGGACACTCATGGCCTCGCAGGAGTGATCGCGCAAGGAATCCGCGCCGCGGATGGTGGTGGGTGCTGGTGTCCGGCACGCGGATGGAGAGGCGCGATGTGGCCGACCGCAGAGCGCGGGAACGAATCCCGGTACGGGTACGGGTACGGGATCCGGTTACACGGTGAGGCATGGCCCAGATCGGCGTCACAGACCTCGCCCGCGTCCGTGAGATCCTCGGGATCCTCCGCAAGCACGGCTTTGGCCGCCTGCTGGTGCAAGCCGGGCTCGGGCGCTACGTGCCCGAGGGCGGCGAGGACGGCGCCGAGGGCGAGCACTGGGCGGTGCGGGTGCGCCAGGCGCTGGCGGAGCTGGGCCCGGCCTACGTCAAGCTGGGGCAGGTGCTCTCGGTGCGGCCCGACATCGTGCCCGCGCGGCTGGCCGAGGAGCTGCAGCTCTTGCTCGACCGCGTGCCGCCGGTGGGCTTCGAGGAGATCCGGCAGGTGGTGGAGGAGGATCTGCAGGGGCCGCTGGAGGAGCGCTTCGCGAGCTTCGAGCCCGAGGCCATGGCCTCCGCCAGCATCGCCCAGGTGCACCGCGCCACGCTTCCCGACGGCACCCGCGTGGCGGTCAAGGTGCGCCGGCCCGACATCGTGCCGATCATCGAGGCCGATCTGCGCATCCTCCACGCGCTCGCCCGCCTGGTGGAGGGGCGCTTCGAGCTGCCGGGGGTCTACACCCCGGTCACCATCGTCTCGGAGTTCGACCACGCCATCCACCAGGAGCTGGACTTCCTGCTCGAGGCCCACAATTGCGAGCGGTTCCGGGCCTCCATCGCCGAACGCCACCCGGACATCGCGGTCCCGGAGGTCTACCCGTCCCACTCCGCGCGCAGGGTGCTCACGCTGGAGCTGATGGAGGGGCGCGCGGTCGGGCAGCTCGACCCGGGCGATCCGCAGGCCGCGGCGCTGGCGCGCAAGCTGCTGGAGGCCAGCTACACCCAGGTCTTCGAGAACGGCCTGTACCACGCCGACCCCCACCCCGGGAACCTGCTGCTCCTGCCCGACGGCCGCCTCGGCTACCTCGACTTCGGGCTGGTGGGCGCCATCAGCGCCGAGATGCAGCAGGTGCTCTCGGCCATCTTCACCTCCATCGTGTTCAAGGACGCCGACGGCCTGGTGCTGGCCTTCACCCGCGCGGGGGCCAGCCACGGGCGCATCGACATGAAGGCGCTCAAGGGCGAGATCGAGCGTGAGATGGCGCGGCTGCACGGGGTCTCCATCACGGACCTGACCGGCGGCGCCAACCTGATGAACTTCATCGAGATCATCACCCGGCATCGCCTGGTGATGCCGCGGGAGTACGCGGTCCTGGCGCGCACCTCCAACCTGGTCTTCGGCATCACCCGCACCCTGCTGCCGAACGTGGACATCGTGGCCGAGGTGCGCCCGCTGGCCGAGCGGCTCGTGTCCCGCCAGCTCTCCCCCGACCGGCTGGCCGCCGAGGCGGCGCGGGTGCTGCTCTCGGCCCGTTCCGGCGTGTCTCAGCTCCCGCTGCAAGCCACCCAGCTCCTGGCCGACCTGGAGGCCGGGCGCCTGCAGCTCAACACGCGCAACCCCGAGCAGGAATCGATCCTGCTGGAGCTGCGCGCCATCGGGCTGCGCATCGCCATGGCCCTGTGCGTGGCCGCCCTCTTCGTGGGCGGAGCCATCATGCTGTCCACCACCGAGTTCCGGATCGCGGGCCTGCGCATGGTCCCGGTGATCGGCCTGCTCGTCATGGCGGCCTCAGGCGTGGTGTGGCTGGGGCTCGTGGCCCACGCCCAGTTGGCGGGGCTGTTCAGCATGCGAGGAGCCAGGCGCGGCCTGGCGGGCTTGTTGCGTTTCTTCATTGGGCAGCGCAACCACCGCTGATCCGCCGCAGTCCCCGCGCCATCGAGGCGCATGAACCACATCCGGGCTACCTCCGCGGGATTGCGCCCGGGAACGCTCTGTCATATCGGAGCACCTTTTTTTCACGTCCCCGCGCGGTCCCGATGGCCCGCACACCCACCTCGCGGAGCTCCGATGAGCGCCAGCATCCAGAACCCGCACTTCCTGCTGCGGCGGCTGCATTCCCTGCTCGGGTTGCTGCCGGTCGGCGGTTTTTTGTGCTTCCACCTGTGGGAGAACTCCCAGGCCCGGTACGGCGCCGCCTACTACAACCACTACGTGGTCGAGAAGATCCAGGGCATGAACTACGTGCACCTGGCCGAGATCTTCGTGATCGCCCTGCCCATCCTGTTCCACACGCTCTACGGGCTGGTGATCTGGTGGTATGGCAAGGCCAACGTCATGAAGTACGCCTACGCGCGGAACTGGGCCTGGTGGCTGCAGCGGATCTCCGGCTTCGCGATCCTGGCCTTCCTGGTCTACCACGTGGGCTGGACCCGGATCTGGGTGGAGTTCCAGCCCGAGGGCACGCCGATCGACATGTTCGGCCGCATGGTCGCGCTCCTGTCCAACCCGGTGGGCTGCGCGGCCTACGTCCTCGGGATGCTGCTGGCGGTCTACCATCTGGCCAACGGCCTGTGGACCATGGGCATCACCTGGGGGCTGTTCGTGACCGCCAAGGCGCAGAAGCAGGCGCAGCTCGCCTCACTCGGACTGTTCCTGGTCCTGGCCTTCTTCGGGATCCATGGCCTGATCGGCTTCTTCCTGGACGCGCCGGTCTTCAACCCCCTCACCGCCCAGATCGGAGGCTGACATGGCCAAGAAGCCCGAAACCATCGTGGTCGGCGGCGGACTCGGCGGCCTGTGGGCCACCCTGCGCATCGTCGAGGCCGGCTTTCCGGTCAAGCTGTTCTCGCTCTTCGAGGTCAAGCGCTCGCACTCGGCCTGCGCCCAGGGCGGCATCAACGCCTGCCTCGACCACAAGGGCCAGCGCGACACCATCTGGCAGCACATCGTCGACACCATCAAGGGCGGCGCCTACCTGGCGGATCAGCCCCCCATCAAGACCATGTGTGAAGAGGCCCCCGGGCTCATGCATGCCTTCGAGCGCATGGGGGTCACCTTCTCCCGTACGCCGGAGGGCCTCATCGATCTGCGCCTCTTCGGCGGCGTGAAGAACAAGCGCACCCTCTTCGCCGGCGCCTCCTCGGGCCAGCAACTGCTCTACGGGGTCGACGAGCAGGTCCGCCGCTACGAAGACAAGGGCCTGGTCCAGAAATTCGAGTGGTGGGAGTTCCTCTCGATCCTCAAGGACGGCCAGGGCCGCTGCCGCGGGATCACCGCCATCAACCTGCGCTCCATGGAGGTCCGCGCCTTCCCGGCGGACGCGGTGGTCCTGGCCACCGGCGGGCTCGGGCTGGTCTTCGGCAAGTCCACCAACTCCACCAACTCCACCGGCGCCGCCGCCGCCCGCGTCTACCAGCAGGGCGCGGACTTCATGAACGGCGAGTTCATCCAGTTCCACCCTACCGGAATGCTTGGGGACGACAAGACCCGGCTCATGTCCGAGGCTTCCCGCGGCGAGGGGGGGCGCATCTGGGTCCCGCGCGATCCGAAAGACCGCCGCGCGCCGAAGCAGATCCCCGAAGCCGAGCGCTTCTACTTCCTGGAGGAGTGGTTCCCGGCCTACGGCAACACCGTGCCCCGCGACGAGGCCTCCCGCGCCATCTGGAAGGCGGTCAAGGAGCTTGGGCTCGGGGTCCACGGCCAGGACAAGGTGTACCTCGACGTGTCCCACCTCCCCAAGGACTTCGTCCGCAAGCGCCTCGGCGCGATCCTGGAGATCTACGAGGCCTTCACCGGCACCGATCCGACCGAGGAGCCGATGGAGATCTTCCCGGCGGTCCACTACTCCATGGGCGGCCTGTGGGTCGACTGGGAGAAGGACGAGCCCACCAAGGGCATGAAGTACGCCTCGCCCCGCAACCACCAGACCACCATCCCCGGCCTGTTCGCCTGCGGCGAGTGCGACGGCGCCTACCACGGCGCGAACCGCCTCGGCGCCAACTCGCTGCTGTCCGCTTCCTTCTCCGGCCGCGTGGCCGGCGAGGCGGTGGGCTCCTACCTCAAGGGTTTCAAGGGCGAACCGCTGCCCCAGGCCGCCATGGACGACGAGCTCTCGCGCCAGCGCGCTCTCAACGCGGCCCTCACCGACGGCACCGGCACCGAGAACCCGTACACCCTCCACCGCGAGCTGGGCGATCTGATGCGGGCCAAGGTCGGCATCGTGCGCGACAACCCCACGCTCGACGAGGCGCTGGACGGCCTGGACGAGCTGCAGGATCGCGCGGGCCACATCGGCCTCTCCGAGAAGAGCGGGTGGGCCAACGCCTCGCTGCCCTACGCCCGCCAGGTGCAGGACATGATCGTCCTGGCCAGGGTCATCGCGAAGAGCGCCCGCATGCGCGACGAGTACCGTGGCTCCCACTACAAGCCGGAGTTCGAGCTGGCGATGCCGCCCCAGGGCACGCCGGAGTGGTCCGAGTACGTCCGGAAATGGAAGGAGAGCAACGAGAAGTGGCTCAAGACCACCGTCGCCACCCACACCGCGAAGGGGCCCGAGATCTCCTACAAGCCCGTGGACACCTCGGTCATGGCCCCCGAGCAGCCCCGCGACTACCGGTAGAAGGAGCCAGCCGCCATGTCCGACAAGAAGATCCTCTTCAAGATCAAGCGTCAGGACGGCCCCGACAAGGCGCCCTACTGGCAGGATTTCAGCATCCCCTGGCGCCCCAACCACAACGTGGTCTCGGCGCTCATGGCCATCCGTGAGAACCCCATCACCGCCGGCGGCCAGAAGGTCGAGCCGGTGTGTTGGGAGGCCAACTGCATGGAAGAGGTCTGCGGAGCCTGCTCCATGCGGATCAACGGCCGCCCGCGGCAGGCCTGCTCCGCCCTGGTGGATGGCCTCGCCCAGCCCATCGTGCTGGAGCCCCTGTCCAAGTTCCCGGTGGTCCGGGACCTGGCCGTGGACCGCAAGCGCATGTTCGACAACCTGCGGAAGGTGAAGGCCTGGATCGACCTGGACGGCTCGTGGGACGTGCATGTGGGCGCGCCCCGCATCTCGCCCCAGGAGTGGGAGCTGAACTACGTCTTCTCCCGCTGCATGACCTGCGGCTGCTGCATGGAGGCCTGCCCCCAGTTCGGCCCCGGCTTCGACTTCGTGGGCCCGGCCCCGCTCGGCCAGGTGCGCCTGATGAACGCCCACCCCACCGGCCGCTACTTCGCCGAGGATCGCCTGCATGCGATCATGGGCGACGGCGGCCTCTCCGACTGCGGCAACGCCCAGAACTGCGCCGAGGTCTGCCCGAAGAAGATCCCGCTGACCACCGCCATCGGGCAGTTGGGCCGCCAGACCACCTGGCAGCTCGTCAAGGACCTCATCGGCGGTTGATCTGGTGCCGCTGCACGGCCCATCGGCACCAGGCTGTTCCGGGGGGCCGGTTGGGGGGCGGAGCCCCCCGCATACGCGCGCCAAGCGCGCTCCCCCTCTGGCGGCCGCAGCGGCGGCCGCCCGTGCACGCGCCGGTGGCGTCGGGGGTGGTCAGATACTCCCGGGCGCGCGCACGAGGCGATCTCTCTCGACATACCGACCTTCCCGCGGTATCCGGATCAAGCCGGCGGGCTGATGGCGCGTTGCGCGGCGCGCCGGTCCGCCTTGGTCAGGAGCCCGCATGGCCGACCGGCCCGCGAAGCGATCGCTGCTCGGCGCCCCCCACCCGGACGTAGCAGCACGGAGCCAGGGTCAGGGGGTGCTGGTGGTGTCGCTCGAGCGCAGCGTCCTGTGGGCCAACGAGAGCGCCCGCCGCGCGCTCGCGCCCCATGACGGTCCCCTCGTGGGGATGCCGTGCCACTCAGCGCTCCGCGACCGCGACACGCCCTGCACCGCCTGCCCGCTGGACCTCGTCCGCACCACCGGCCAGACCGCGCCCTGCCCCCCAGGGGAGGCCGCCGATGGTTGGGAGGCCGCACTGCTCCCTGTCCTCGGACCCCAGGGCGAGCCGGTGGAGATGATCGTCAGCCTCGCCCCCGCTGCCATCGATCCCCTGCGCGTAGGCGAGCGCGTGGCCAGCGAGGCCGACCTCACCCTGATCTTCACCCTCTCGGAGATGGACGCCCGGGGCTGCAGCCTCGACGACGCGACGGATCTGCTCGTCCGCCAGCTTCGCGCCAACCTCGACGCCAGCCTGGTGACCCTGTACCTGCCCAGCCGCGACGCCCGATTCCTCGTGCTCAGAGCGCAGGCCATGGGCCCCTCCCTCCAGAGCCGATTGGGGTCGGTACTGGCCGGCAGCTCCGCCACGCTGAGCCTGGAGGAGCGGCCCGACAGCGCCCTGTGGCGCGCGCTCCGAGCCCGGCGGCCCACGCTCCTGGGCGCCGGCGCCGAGCTCGACGCGCTGCTGCTCGAGCACGCCCGCAACCCCCTGCTGCGCCACGCCCTGCCGGAGGACCCCCGGGAGACCGGCCTGGCGGCCGTCGCGCTGGCTCCCATGCGGTCGGAGGGGACACCGGTCGGCCTGCTGCTCGTCGGCTCCGAGCGCGCCATCGAGCCGGTCGACCTGGAGCGGCTGCGGCGCCTGGCCGAGGCCGCCGGAGACCTCTTCTGCCGAAAGCTGGCCCGGGACGAGCGCCGCAGCGCGCAGCAGCGGACCGCCGCCATCCTCTCCTCCGTCCAGGACGGGGTGCTGGGTCTCGACACCGCCGGGCGGGTCACCTTCGCCAACCGCTCGGCCGTCGAGTACCTCGGCTGGCAGCGCGTCGCGTTCGTCGGCCGCACCCTGGCCCAGCTCCAGGTCTGCGGCGCGCCCGGCGAGGGTCAGGCGCACCCCGTGCTGGCCGCCCTGCAGGGCGGGCTGGCCCTGCACCAGGTGGAGACCACCTTGCGCGGCGCCGGCGGTGCTGCGCTCGAGGTCGCCTGCTCGGTCGCCCCTCTCATGGAGGAGGGCGAGGTGCACGGCGCGGTGCTCTCCTTCTCCGACATCGGCGCCCGCAAGCGCAGCGAGCAACAGCTCGAGCGCAGCCTGCATCATCTGCGCCTGGCCCTTTCGGGGACCGTCCAGGCGCTGGGCCGCATGGCCGAACGGCGCGACCCCTACACCGCCGGCCACCAGCAGCGCGTCGCCCACCTGGCGACCGCCATCGCGGAGCACCTGGGGCTGTCCGCCGAGGCGGTCGAGGTGGTGCGCCTGGCCGCGTTGGTGCACGACATCGGCAAGATCGGCATCCCGGTCGAGCTGCTCACCAAGCCCGGGAAGTTGGCGCCGCACGAGCTGGACCTGCTGCGCACCCACACCACCGTGGGCTGGGAGATCCTCCGGGAGGCGCACCTGCACGAAGCCATCGCAAAGATCGCCCTGCAGCACCACGAGCGGTTCGACGGCTCGGGCTACCCGGCCGGGCTCAAGGGGCAGGCGATCCTGCGCGAGGCCCGCATCCTGGCGGTGGCCGACTCCGTGGAGGCCATGGCTTCCCACCGCCCCTACCGGCCGGCACGAGGCCTCGACGAGGCGCTGGCCGAGCTCTTCCGCCAGCGCGGGCGCCACTACGACCCCGAGGTCGTGGATGCCTGCACCTTCCTCTTCCGGCGGAGGGGCTTCACCTTCCCCGACGCGTGACCCATGCCCGCACCACTCAGCTCGCTGGATTCCGCCACCTGCGCCGCCCTCACCGGCATCTTCACCGATCTGGACGACACGCTGACCGAGCACGGCCGGGTGGTGCCGGAGGCGTTCCTGGCCCTGCAGCGCGCCCGTGAGACGGGCCTGAGAACCGTCATCATCACCGGCCGGCCGGCCGGCTGGGTGGACCATCTGGCCAGGATGTGGCCGGTGGACGGCGTGGTCGGCGAGAACGGCGGCCTGTGGTTCTGGCACGATGGCGAGAAGCTCCAACGCCGCTTCCTGCAGCCCGCCGCCGTGCGCAGCGCGAATCGGCGCCGCCTGGCCGAGCTGGCCGAGGCCATCCCCGCCCTGGTCCCCGGGTGCGCCGTCTCGGTGGACCAGCCCTACCGCGAGCTGGACCTCGCCATCGATTTCTGCGAGGACGTCCCCCCCCTGCCCGAGCCCGCCATCGACGCCATCGTGGCCGCCTTCGAGGGCTCCGGCGCCACCTGCAAGGTCTCCTCCATCCACGTCAACGGCTGGTACGGCACCTTCGACAAGCTCGAGGGCTGCCGGCGCTTCCTGGCCGAGCGCTGGGACGAGCCCCTGGACCAGGCACGGGAGGTGTGGGCCTACTTTGGCGACTCGGCCAACGACGAGCCCATGTTCCGCTACTTCCCCTGCGCCATCGGCGTGGCCAACGTGGCCCGCTTCCTGCCCCGCATGTCCGCGCATCCGCGCTACATCACCGAGGCGCCGGGCGGGCGGGGCTTCGCCGAGGCGGTGGAGCACATCCTCGCGCGGCGGTGAGCACACCTACGCCACGCGGTTCGGCACCTCGCCGCCGGCCTTCCACGCCGCGAGGGCCGCCCCCAGCTCCTCCGCGATGGCGCGCGCCAGCCCGTCATGGTACCCCGCCGCGTGGGGCGAGAGCAGCACCCGCGGCAGGATCGCGAGGTGCTGAAGGTGGGGCCAGGGTTCGCGGGGAAACACGTCCAGCGCCAACCCACCCAACCGACCCGCGACCAGCGCCGCCTCGGCCGCGG
>Ga0233425_10010298_pt1 | contig 11445 bp, 15 predicted proteins | sample Watercolumn_Towu_2_FD_181712 | JGI IMG/M metagenome (GOLD analysis project Ga0233425, IMG submission 181712) | Freshwater microbial communities from Lake Towuti, South Sulawesi, Indonesia - Watercolumn_Towuti2014_140_MG | ecosystem: Environmental > Aquatic > Freshwater > Lake | place...
GTTTCAATACCAACTTCAATTTCTTCAGAACCTAATTCTACTTGAACATACCCAACATATCCACCAACATATTCCATAGCAGATACAGTAACTTCCCAAGTATCCCCATAAACTAATTCAGATACTGGAATTCTACTTCCTACATACTGAGCTTGTTCAACTCCATTTTTCTCCCAAGTATAAATTGGGTCTTCTACATCAAAATCCATAACTGCATACATATTATCATATGTAGTCACTGGATTAGGTGCAATTCCAACTCCATCATTGTTGCTATCAACAGCATCAGCATAATCATATGCCATAGCCATACTTGAAGCTAACACAACGAAGAGCACAACAAATAATTTTTGGATCCATTTCATTTTGTCTTGTTCTCCTTGTTTAATTAAGGCCTGAATGTAACACTCAATCCTAATTCCCCATTCCCATTATTCTCATTAATTTGAAGAGATTCTACAGATGTATCAAAAGCACCAACTAAACCATATTGCCCATTCAAACCTAAAGTCATATGATCTCCAAGATTTAATCTTGCATCAAGTCCAAGGCTAACTTCTTTTTGGGAATTTGATTGATCCGGAACATTTCCGTCTCCATCAATTCTAACACCTGTTGCTCTCAATGTAGCATATGGCAAAACTTGCAATCTATCTTTTCCTAACAAAGGTCCCCCATATAGCTCATGTTGTGCAATATCAGCTTCCGCATTTGCAGTGAAATCTCCATAACCTTGAATACTTCCATCAACTCTCAAGTCCAATGGTACATGATCAAAGTTATATCCGATTATAGTTCTTGGTCCTCTGAATAAAACTCTTGCACCTAAACCATTTCCTACTTGTTGAGTTGTAGTAGAAACATCTCCATCAACTGCTCTTGTAGTTCTGTCATACAATCTTCCACCAAGTTCAGCGCCTAAACCAAACCTTTCTCCAGAATATTGGAAACCACCAGCAATTAGATGATCTTGTTCATGACCAGAGATATCTCCACCAACACTGCTGAATCTTAAACTTCCATCAACAAAAACATTCCAATTATCTGTTCCTAATATTGGAAGAGTAACTTCTGGTGCAAAATATATTCCATTTTCACTATCAACAGTATTCACTTTTGTATCACTTAAATGTTCAACAATGAAACCTCTTGCATAAGCTCCACCTTCAACGCCAATTCTTCTGTACCCCAAGTCCCATTGTGTTCTTCCTCTTGGCAAAATCTTTAATTCACATTCTTTAGGAACTTCAACTACAGGTTCTACAGGAACTTCAACTACAGGTTCTACAGGAACTACAGGTTCTACAGGAGGGATTACAACTATTCGTTCAGGAACTTCAACTACAGGTTCAGTAGGAACTACAGGTTCTACAGGAACTTCAACTTCAGGTTCCGGAATTACACAAGTTGGTGAAGGCAAATCTTCAGGCTTGACTGCAACTAAAACAAATCCTTTACTTCTTCCACCAGTAAAATGCCTAAAATTATCCCCTAAAATGCCATCCCCAGGACCAAGAATTGGCAATGTTTCAGCACAACTTTCACCTTGAATAGCATACATATTATCACTTCTCAAAGCTGCGGCATAATTAATCATATTAGTCGGATCAGCCACACTAGCTCCAATTATTCTCAGAGCGGCTGCATAATTTTCTAATCCAACTTTCTCAGCAACATCAGCACTAGCATTTGCAATTCTATTATTGATCCCAACAATTTCACTTCTTACAGTCTGAGAATCACAAAGAGTAACATTCCATCTTGAATCATAACCATCAGTCAACAATAAATCTTCTCCTCTTACAGCTTCAGAAACATTCCATAGACTGTACCTTGGAGTTCCATTGCTTACAGGCACTTCAACAACTCCATAGCCTCTACTCAAAGCTTCATCCCTAAAATCATCCCATTGATCTGCTCTAGCAACACTAGAACTCAATGCACCTAACAAACCTAATCCACAAATAGCATTTCTTACTTTCATTTTTACAAACCTCACGAGTTTTATTACTTCTTGCAAATGATAACCCCTTAATAAACCTTCCGATATGTTACAATTTAAGAATAATAACAAAAAATAAACCTGAACCACCCCTCAAAAATAATCAAACTCCAAAAAGAAAATTATTTAAAGCATTTAAAATTCAACCATAATATGGATAAAATTCACACACGAATGAAAAGAAAAATGGGTTCTCCAACACACTTAGGTTGTGCAAGACCAGAGAACAGAAACCGAAAGAAAAGACCAAGAACATTTAAGTCTGAAGAATCTGCAAAGAAATGGGCAGAGTCTCAAGGGATAAAAAACTTTGAATTAAAAAATTTAAGATTAACTGGTAAAGATAAGAAAATAAAAGTAATAAAATTATAATTCTTCCTTTTTCTCTTCTTCTTTGTCTTTCTTTTCATTAAAAGCAACTTTATTTATGATGACTGCAATTCCTAGTACAGCAACTAATGCTAATAAGAACCAGAATATATTCTCTGCAAAAGCCCCAAAATCAAAATTGCTTTCTTCTTCGACAACTTCTTCAGTTTCTTCTACAGGAACTACACCATTATCATTCCCACAACAACATCTTTGAATATCAGTGCATTGCGAAAATCCAAATACTGTTTCATTGGTATTCCCTTCACAGAATCCAGCTTCCACAGTATCCCTGCAGATTCCATAATCATAACTTTGTTCTTTACAAAAGTCATCACATTCTGTTGCTAAAACTAAAGGCAACAAAATTAGTAAAAATATACCCCAGATTAAGCCATTTTTCATACTAAAAACTTTTTTCTCAAGATTTATAATATTTATTGTCTTTAGATTCATTCTTTTCACAAGCTAACTTTCATAATTTTAATGTGCTAATCGAACCATTTTTCCAACCAAATGCTTAAACCTTCCTTGATCAACTTGATAAAACTGTCTAACAGAACCATCATCAAGAAATGCAAGCTCCATCAATTCACGACTAGTCAGACTAAACAACTTAGCATCTTTATGAAACAAAACTTCAAGCATTTCTTCTGTTCCAACAATTCTGTAAATCTTTGAACATCCAACTAATCTCCAAGATTCAAAAGATTCTAATGATTCATCATCCACTAAACGTCTTGAGTTATACCAGTGAAGATATTGTTCAAGATGCTCTCTATAAGTAATTAAGGCCGTAAACTCCCCCATAAAATCAATCCTTCTTCCATTTTTTCTTAAATCATTTAAGTCTAAAATTCTTGCTAAATAATTTAGATCAATACCTTTAGAAGAATATTTCAAATATGCCATGAAACTAATGGGCAACCTTCCAATATCTGCTGAAGTCATAAAACGAAAGATTAATTTCTAATATTTAAACCCAATAGTTTTAAAATCTAGCAATTATTACACAATCAAATGAAAAATTTCTGGGATATAGTCAACAATGTTTTGAAGCATGTAGATATTATTCTTTTAGTCCAAGATGCAAGATTTCCTGAACAGACTGAAAACCAAGAATTAGAAGACAAAGCTGAAGGCAAGCCAGTAATTCATGTCCTTAACAAATCCGATTTAGCAGACAAAAATAAATTAGAAAAATACAAACATAAATACAAGAACTGCATCTATCTCTCAGCAAGAGAACACAAAGGCACTTCTATCTTATTACAAAAAATTATGGAAATTTCCAAGGGCAAGAATGTTGTCGTCGGTGTCGTCGGCTATCCAAACACAGGCAAGAGTTCAGTCATTAATGCACTTAAGGGTAGAAAATCAGCCCCAACCTCTCCGAGAGCAGGCCACACCAAAGCAAGGCAACTAATAAGAATCACTGATAAAATATTTCTTATGGATACTCCTGGTGTACTTCCCTACATGGAAAATAATGAAACAAAATTAGCAATGATTGGCTCATTAGACCTTTCCAAAACTCAAGATCCAGACTTAGCAGCAATGGAACTTATCGACTTAAAAAAGAATTTAATTTGTAAGTATTACGGAATCAAAGAATCAAGCCCAGAAAAGATTCTCGAAGAAATTGCAATCAAATACAAAAAACTAATCAAAGGTGGCCTTCCAAACATAAATGAAACTGCAAAAATGCTTCTCAGGGATTGGCAAAAAGGCAAAATTTCTTAATCAGAATAAGAAGCATCCTTTAACATTCTATCAATGGTCTGGTCTCCTCTCTCAAATGAACTTTCTCTTCCACAATTAGGACAAAGGTTCCCATTCCAAGCAGCTTTTCTTTTAAACCTAAACCTGCATTCTCCACAAATAAATGTAACCATATCTTCCATACTCAATAAAATATGAAAAAGAGTATTAAAACTTTTTGTTTTTCCAGTAGATATATTCAGGCATAACAAACATTTAAATAATCTTAAAAGAACCAAAGATTATGACAGATTTAGTAGCATGTTTAAGCACTGGCAAAGGCACTTGGCTCGAAGTTTCTTCATTAATTAATTCTTATAATTGGAACAAAGTTTATCTAATCACAAACAACTTTGGTAAGGAGAATTTCAAGCCTAGAGAGAATACTGAATTAATCTTAATCAATCCTGAAAGCAGTATTGAAGAAATAAAAAAGGCTATATTTAATGAACTCAAAGATAAACTTTCCGGCGATGTTGCAATCAATTTCTCCTCTGGTTCTGGCAAAGAGCATATGGCATTACTATCCGCACTTATGCAACTTGGCACAGGCTTAAGATTGATTACATTTGATAAAGAGATTAAAGAAATTTAAAATTCATTCTAAAAATTCATGCTCCAAGATTTATACTCTTCTTCAAAATCAACAAAATGATTATTCATAATATTTCCTATTTCATACAAAGAAAATCTTGTATAGCCAGTTTCAACATTATATTTTTGAGCAATCTCTTCAAGGCTTCCATAAACCCCATTTACATCTCGAGAAGTTATTCCTAATGTTTTGAATATTTCATTATCTTTATACACAAACACAACATGCTTGTCCTTAGCCATCCCCCCGCTCATTGTCAAGAATCCTGAAGGATAATAATCATCTCCTAACAAGGCTGCGGCTGCAACAGAATATTCCGAACAATCCCCTTTTCGCAATTCATGCACTTGACAAAACCCAAACTGTTCCTTTTTGAAATCATCACTTTCTCTCAAATAATTCCCCAAATACCATCTCGCATCCTCATAGGTTTCAATCCGATTAACAACTTCTTCACAATCCATCCCCCTAAACTCAGAAATTTTTGGATCAACTAAACATCCACTCAACAACAGCATTAATCCTCGCATTTTTCAAGAAATTTTTATATTATTCTTAAACTTTACTACAACAAATCTTTTAAATTAAATAAAGAATAAATGAATTTATGGGAATGTTCGACAACTTTTTGCAGCATGATGAAACAATCTTCAAAGAACAATTAGTCTTAGATTATGATTATCTTCCACATTTATTGAAATTTCGCGAGAACCAACAACAACATATCGCAAATGTAATCAAACCACTATTCTCCAACAAAATGAGTTCAAACATTCTCATCACAGGCTCTCCAGGCATTGGCAAGACTGCTTGTTGCAAATTCATTCTTCGAGAAATGGAAAACTTTTCAGAACGAATTTATGGAATCTATGTTAACTGTTGGAAACAAGATTCAGCATACAAAGTTTTGGTAGACATCTGCCATCAATTAGGATACAAATGGACATTAAACAAAAAAACAAACGAACTTATGGACGAGATTGCAAAGATTGTCAACAAAAAATCTGCTGTGATAATTTTAGATGAAGTAGACAAATTAAAAGAAGAACAAGTAATCTATCAATTATTAGAAGATCTCTTCAAGAAATGCTTAATATTAATCACAAACAACAAAGAATTTTTAGCTACATTGGATCAAAGAACAAGATCAAGATTAATCCCAGAAATATTAGAATTCAATCCTTATTCATTCAAAGAGACTTACGATATTTTATATGAAAGAAAAAAGTTTGCATTCTTTGAAGGTGTTTTTCCAGAGGATTTATTTGAACAAATCGCACAAAAAGCATTTCATGAAAAAGATATTCGTATAGGCTTATTTTTATTAAAAGAAACAGGCAATGCAACAGAATTAAGATCCTCAAAAAAAATCTCACAAGAAGACATTGACAAAGCTTTAACAAAAGTTTTTGGGTATCATCAAACAAAACTTACCTTGGATGAAGAAGAACTTGAAATACTTAATTTCATAAAAAACAATCCCGGACAACCAAGCCCTGCAATTTATTTATTATACCAACAAAAGTTTAACAAAAGTGATCGAACATTCAGAAGAAAGATTTCAACATTAAAAGAATCAGATCTTATTGAAGTTCAAGAAGAAATAATTAATGGTATCATTACTCCACATTTTTATCCAAAAGCTAGCAATTCTTAATCAAAGCTTAAAACATTTTATCATTTGACGCCGGACGCTGGACATGACTCCGCGCAGCCTTTTTAAACCCAATTCCAATAATTAATTCTAACAAGTTTTACTGCCATAACAGGAGGGAAAAATGAAAAAACTTAGTGTGAACTATATCAAATTATACAGACCAATTAGATTAGACGTAAGATTCATTGAAGACCTATTTAGTCAACAGCTAATGCAATTACCAATGGAAAGGAGGCTAAAAGAAAACATCTAAAAAAACTACAAATAAAGACACAAAATTCATACCAAATAAAACCAAACAAAACAAGAATATTCACATTAAAAGGAGGATAAAATGAAAAAAATAATCTTAAGTATTTATGATTTAATGGATATCGAAGAGATGTTAGAAAATGATTTAATAGATTCTTTCGAAGAAGGTTTTATGAGGGGCTATTTAGAAGCCTCCTACCATTACAACAAACTACCAAAACATAAAATTTAAATAAAAAGTAATGGTAATACTATAGATGCGTATCATCCAAAGAAAATTAGGAAATAAAATTTATTTTTACCTTCAGCATTCATATAGAAAAAATAACAAAGTCATAACTCAAGAGAAATATCTCGGAAAAAAGATCAAACAAAAACAATTGAAAAAAATGGAAAATGAAATTAAACAAGAACAACAGAAAACTCTTCAACAAAAGTTAGAAAAAATAAAAATAAATTTTCAAAAGGAATGGAATAGAATTCCAAAAACAATCCAAGAAAAAGAATTAGAACAAATCTCCATTGAATTCACATACAATACCAACGCAATAGAAGGTTCAACAATCACACTTGAAGATGCAACAGAAATAATCAAAAATAATTTCGCACCAAATAAATCTTTAAGAGACATCAAAGAAACCGAAGCACATTCAAGAGTTTTTCTTAAATCATTAGAAAAAAAAGAGATAATAACAAAGGAGCTTCTTCAATACTGGCACAAAGAAATATTTTATCAGACAAAATCCGATATTGCAGGCAAGTTTAGAGATTATCAAGTTAGAGTTGGTAACTATAGAGCACCAGACTGGCAAGATATTGAAGAGCTTATGAAAGAATTTATTAAATATGTAAATCAAGAACAGGAACCAATATTCATTGAATTTATTGCCAAAGTTCATTATAGATTTGAATCTATCCATCCATTTGGTGATGGAAATGGAAGAATCGGTCGGCTCTTAATAAATTACTTACTTTGGCATGCTGGTTATCCAATATTAATAATAAATTATAAGAAAAGATCTTCCTACTATAAAGCATTCAAAGATGAAAAAACATTCGTAAAATATTTTATTAGAAGATACATTTCTGCCCACAAAAAAGTTATATAGTAAACAAAGCCACAATTTACAAACCTTTAAAAACATACAAAAATCCTGAAGAGTATGAATAACGAAGAAATTAAATTACAACCAGAGTTTGAAAAAGCAGTATTAGATTTAGGCTTTTCAGAATTCACAGAAATTCAAGAGAAATGTATTCCATTGATCCAACAAGGAAGAGATGTAATAGGTTTGTCTCATACAGGCTCTGGAAAGACAGCCGCATTTGGTTTTCCAGCATTGGAAAAAGTTTCTCCAGGACATGGATTACAACTTTTAGTAATAGTTCCTACAAGAGAACTTTGCAATCAAGTAACTAAAGAATTTAGAAAATTCACAAAATACAGAAAGACTTACATTACAGAAGTTTATGGTGGCGTTTCAATCAACCCCCAATTCGAGCATTTGAAGAAAGCAGATGTTGTCATTGGCACTCCCGGAAGACTTTTAGATCATTTGACAAGAAGAACAATCGACTTAAGAAAAATAAAGATTCTTATTTTGGATGAAGCTGACAAAATGTTTGAAATGGGATTCATAGAAGACATCAACAGGATTATTTCTCAGATTCCACCAAACTCCCAAAAATTATTGTTTAGTGCAACAATGTCTACAAGCATCCACAAATTAGTGCAAAAATATATGGATAATCCAGAGACAATAAAGATGCCGATTTATGTCGACAAAAGCAAACTAATTCAGAATTACTATAACATAGACAGAAAGGATAAATTTTCATTATTGGTCCACATCCTAAAACCCTTTCAAAACTTGGTTATTATTTTCTGTAGCACAAGAAGAAATGTTGATTACATTAACAATAATTTAAGAAAACAAAATTTTAAAGCTGAAGCAATTCATGGCGGTTTGACCCAAGCAAAAAGAAAGCAAGTTATGGATGCATTCAGGGACAATAAACTCCAAATATTAGTCGCAAGCGATGTTGCCGCGAGAGGTTTGGATATTAAGAATGTTGATTTGATTGTCAATTATGACCTTCCAAAGACCTCCCAAGAGTATGTCCACAGGATTGGCAGAACAGCAAGAGCTGGCTGTGAAGGTAAAGTTATTTCATTGCTCAGTTCAGAAGACCATGATAATTTCAGGCACGTATTACAAGATAGATCTTTGTTAATTAATAAGATGGAAACTCCAAAATATGAAATAGTCAAAACTTTCAGACCACAAAACTTCCAAAATGATGGTTCAAGAGGCGGCTTCCAAAGACAAAGCAACTCTCCAAGGAGATTCCCACCACGAGATTCAAAAGGTTTAAATCCCAGAGGTCCATTCAGAAGAAGATGATACTCGAAACAATGATGCCCATAATGCTTTTATTGGTATTTTTACCTTTGATTATTTGGGAGACAATTTGGAAAGCATTCGGTCTCTGGCACTCAGCGAGAGACAATAACAGGATTTGGTTCATATTAATTTTAATATTAAACACATTGGGAATACTGCCAATAATTTACATATTCCTAATAAGAAAAAAGAAAAAATGAAATTTCTCGCATTTACCGACTCACACCTGAACAAGGATGCAATCACCAGAATTCTAGATACTTCAAAAAATGTTGATTTTTTAATCTGTGCAGGCGATATCAGCTGGTTCAGTGTCGGCCTAGAAAAAGTTCTACAATTATTCGAGAAAAAATTAGACAAACCACTTTATATCATTCCTGGCAATCATGAAGAAGAAAAAAAGTTAGAAATAATCTGCAAAAAATTTTCAAAGATAAATCCAATGCATAAAAAAACATTAAAAATTAATAACTGGACATTTTTCTTCTGGGGCGGTGGTGGTTTTACTCCATTTGATGAAAAGCTCGAAAACGAGATCAAAAAATTCAAAGAAACTTTAAGCAAAGATGACAAAGTAATTTTAGTAACTCATGGTCCACCATACAACACAGAATTAGATTATTTGGAATGGGCTGGGCATGTCGGCTGTCGATCTCAAAAGAAATTCTTGACTGAAATCAAACCAATTCTGCATATCTGTGGCCACTTGCACGAGAACTTCAACAAACAGCAAGTATACAACAAAAGAACATTGATTATCAATCCCGGCCCTGCAGGCATGATTTTAGAATTATAAGTTGTGTAAAACCCAAACTTAATGAGGATTAAGTTGTTGACTTCCATAATTACCACTCACAGAAAATTGAACAAAATTTGGTCTAAAATCTCTTCGCATAAATTCTTTTTACACAGCAACAGCAATATGGCTTTTTCCAACAGAGGTCTATCCATGAGCCCAAATGCCTGTGGATTTACTTAAATCTGAAAATTCAGCGAATTTGAATAGTTTAATAACTACTTGCAAGAGGTTACAAATAGAAACATTTAAATACTAACTTATAATTGGACTTTTATGAATAGATTTTTAACTCAAAAAGATAGAGAATATATAGGGAGATATAGCCAAGAAGCTGCTAGATTCTTTAGAGTTCCATTTATTGATTTTGAAGTAAGAGAAAGAAAATATGTTCCTTCTGGAGAAACAGTTTCAGATTCCAGGATGAATGATAAACTTGCAAAATTTTTTGGACCTTCTGTTACATTAGGTGCATTTTACCCTGAAGGTTCAAGAAGAATAATTGAATTAGTGCCAAAAACTTTGAGATTAGAAGTAATTAGACATGAAATTGCACATGGTTATCATTATTCTTATAATGATTCATTTTCAGCTTTATATGAAGCAACTCAAAGAAATAATCAAGCTTTAGTTCAAATGATTCAAGGGAGATTTTTAAGATATCAAGAACTAATGCCCCAATTAAGTGCAGAATGTTTTCCAAATTTAGATCTCCACAAAACTGCAGAAGAGAATAGGTTGATTGTAAATTGGATTAATCAAGAAATTGCAATGTGGATTTCTACAGAATTAGTTGCAAGAATTTATAGTTCTTATAAACAAAATGGGAATCATTGTCAAAATGTAAGAATTTCTGTTCCAAGAGATCAGGTTGCTGTTCTCAGAAAGGATTTAACAAAGATAGAAATTGATTTTCTAAATTCTCAAAATATTGGAGATAATTTATCAGACATAATTTTATTAAGAGAAATAGTATTCAGAAAATTATATTCAGAGTTTGTTCCATTAGTAGTAGGAAGTTTTTTTGGGGATTCAAAAACTCTTCCATATGTACAAATCACTCCAAAAGAGGAAGATAAAGAATCTCTTCAGATAACATTGCATTATAAACCATTATCAACAGAAGATATTGAAACAAAAATAAGAGCTGTTTTTCAAGAAGATTGTACATATTTAACAAGAAGGTTAATAGCAGAGCTTCAAAGACAAAATGATCATATCGCTAAAGAAGCTACGAAATGGCATCCAGGTCATTAGAATTTGTTTCATTTTATTATTATCTTCTAAAATATTCTTTCAAATATTCTTAAACTTTTTACTCTTATATTTAACGAAATCTGCCTCCTCCGAAGATTCTCTTTTCTGGAATCGGTTGATTATACTTAAAAAAAATCCTAAACAAAAAACTTGTAGGATTTTTTAGTTTGTCTGCTAAAACCCCTTAATTCACATAAATTATCCAAATCATTTAGATACTCTTCATTTGTTTTGGTATAATCCATTTGTGCAATTAATGATTCCTAAAAAATGTTATTATAAAGTTTTAGGCCTTAAAACCGAAAATCTTTTGGATCATTTTCATCAAAAACTGAATTTAATACATGTTAT
>Ga0233425_10010299_pt1 | contig 11445 bp, 7 predicted proteins | sample Watercolumn_Towu_2_FD_181712 | JGI IMG/M metagenome (GOLD analysis project Ga0233425, IMG submission 181712) | Freshwater microbial communities from Lake Towuti, South Sulawesi, Indonesia - Watercolumn_Towuti2014_140_MG | ecosystem: Environmental > Aquatic > Freshwater > Lake | place: Indonesia...
AGTCGGTAGGGACACGCGAGCGCACCTGGGGCGGAGGGTGGCTCCGCCTTCCTTCCGATTCCGGAATGATCGTTTCCCGGAAATGGGAAACGAGAAACCGGGCCCTTCGCCGGAATCGACATCGACGCCGGAACGGAGTACGCTGCAGGCCGATTCCACGCGGCTTGCCGGCCGGCGGGAACGCCTGTCGGGCCGGCCAGGGCGCGGTCATCCCCTTCCTGCCATGAAACGCATGCTCGCGTACACCGTTGCCGCCGCCGCGATACCCTTCGGCGCGATTGCCGCTGAAACCGCGCCCCACCGTCTTTCCCGGGCGGTATTGCGCGACAAGATCCAGGGCGCCTGGGCTGGTCAGATGATCGGCGTGGCCTATGGCGCGAAGACGGAATTCCGCGCGCGGGGCGTGACGTTCGATGGGGAAATCAAGCCGGAGCCGCTGTCGAACGCGATCCGGCAGGACGACCTCTACGTCGAGATGACGTTCGCCAAAGTGCTCGACACGGTCGGGCTCGATGCGACGAGCGCGGATTTCGGCGCGGCCTTCAAGAACTCTCAATACAATCTCTGGCACGCCAACGCCGCGGCCCGGCGCAACCTCGCGCGGGGCCTCGCGCCACCCCTCACCGGCCATCCCCGCTACAACGCCCACGCGGACGACATCGATTTTCAGATCGAGGCGGACTTCATCGGCATCATGTGCCCGGGCCTGCCGCAGTCCTCGAACCGGATCTGCGATCGCGTGGGTCGCGTGATGAATCACGGCGACGGCCTGTACGGAGGGATGTTTGTGGCGGGCATGTACGCTGCGGCGTTCTTCGAGACCGACCCGCGATTGGTCGTGGCGGCCGGGCTTGCCTGCATCCCAAAGGACAGCAACTACGGGCGCGTGATCGGCGACGTGCTGGCCTGGTCGCGGCAGCTGCCGGACGACTGGCGCGCGGTCTGGCGGCAACTGCAGCAGAAGTGGGATGTGGATGACGGTTGTCCGAATGGCGCCCTCGCCCCGTTCAACATCGACGCCAAGCTGAACGGCGCGTTCATCGCGCTCGGGCTGATCTACGGCCGCGGCGAGTGGGAGCGCACGATGGAGATCGCCACACGGTGCGGGCAGGATTCCGACTGCAATCCGTCGAGCGCCGCCGGCGTGCTGGGCACGATGGTGGGCTTCGCGCGAATTCCCGAGGCGCACCGGAAGGAGCTGGCGGCGCTGGCCGACACGAAATTCCAGTTCACCGACTATTCCTTCAACGAAATCGTGCAATCGACCGAGCGCCGGGCACTCGCGATGATCCGCCGGGCCGGGGGCAGGGTGGCGGACACCGAAGTGGTGGTTCCCCGGCAGGTGCCGCAGGCGCCCCCCCTCGAACAGTGCAACTTCGGGCGGCCCGTGAAGCTCGTCGAGCCGGGCGAGGCGGACTGGAGCTGGCGCGGTGAATGGCGGGCGGAGAAGGACGCGCGGCTGGCCGGCGGTGCGGGCAGCGAAGCGGAGCTGCGGTTCACCGGCACCGGGGTGGTGCTGACCGGGCCGATGTCGCCGCAGGGCGGCCGGGCCGACGTGTACCTCGACGGCGCCAGGCAGGAGCTGCTGGCGGAGGCCTACGTGGGCCCCAACACCCACGACAGCGATTTGTGGCGGGCGTTCGGACTGCCGGCTGGTCCGCACACGGTGCGGCTGGTCGTACGCGGGGACGCCGACCCGCAAAGCAAGGGCCGGGTGTTCGGGCTGCGGCGCACCGTGGTGTACGGACCGCCGTAGGACTATTTTGTCGCGTCGCTGCGGGCGCGGTGCCCTCAGCGCCCGCCGTAGCCTTGGCGAAGGCGGAATCCCGCGCCTTTCGGTCGGCGGCCCATGCTTTGCGCGGGAGCCGCCTGCGCTGAGCCATCGGCGTGCCATGGGCTACCGCGCCCACCGAGGGAATCCGAGGAGAGAACCAGAACAGGACGAGTAAGGCCAGCCCGCGCCAAATCGCGAGTTGACGCGAGTTGGCGGCGCGCGCGAGCCTGCGGGACACCCTCCGCCATGATTCGCGTTTTTGTCTCCGGTTGCTACGACATCCTGCACGCGGGACATGTGCAGTTTTTCCGCGAGGCGCGGGCCCTCGGGGATCACCTGACGGTGTGTTTTGCCTCGGCGGAGGTGCTGTGGCTGCACAAGCAACGGCGGAGTTCGCTGCCCGACGAACACAAGCGCGCGTTGATCGCGGCGCTGGAGATGGTCGACGAAGTCGTAATCGGCAGCGGCGAGGAAGAAGGCATCGACTTCCGGGAGCATTTCCTGCGGTTGCGGCCGGATATCCTGGCGGTGACGGAGGACGACAAATACGGCGCGCTCAAGCGGGCGCTCTGCGCCGAGGTGGGGGCGCGTTACGTGGTGATGCCGAAGACGCCACCGCAATTTCCGCCGATTTCGACGACGCAGATCGTGAAATTCATCCGCGCCCCGGAAGTCGCCCCGCTGCGAGTGGATTTCGGCGGAGGCTGGCTCGACGTGCCACGGCTCGCGCGGGCGGGGGCGTACATCGTCAACTGCGCGATCGCGCCGACAGTGTCGTTGCGCGAATGGCCGTACGAACGCAACGCGGGGCTCGGCGGATCCGGCGCGTGGGCCCTGCTCAACGGGCGGGATGGAATCGGGGCGGAACTGGATCTCGGCGTGGGCTGGCAGGACCCGGCGGTGGTGGCGGAAACGGGGCTCTGCGTCTGGCGGAGCGGGCCGCGGCCGGTGCTCGAGGTGAAGACCAACGGCGAATTCCTGCGCGGCCGGATGGCGCTGCTCTGGACCGGGGCGCCGCACGACACGCCGGGCCTCGTGAGCGGGACGCGCGATTACGATGCAATCGAGCGGGCCGGCCGGACGGCGCGCGAGGCGGTGTGGCGGAACGATCTCTCCGGAATCGCCGCCGCCGTGCGGCAATCGTACGCGGTGCAGCGGGCGGAGGGCATGGCCGCGCTGCCGGGCGACCCGGCGGCCAACGCGGAGGTGCCCGGAGCGCTCGCGTGGAAATACTGCGGCGGCGGCTTTGGCGGTTACGCGGTGTACGTGTTTGCGGACCCTCCGGCGCGCGACGCCGCCTGCGACCGTCCGGGATTCCGACCGATCGAGCCTTACGTAGCGGCCAGATAGCGCAGGGGCAGCCTGGATCCGGAATCACTTCCGCTGCAGGGCGACGTGGTAGGGGTGCAGCTCGGCGGTCATGATCTTCTCGGCCACGGAAGGATCGCTCTGCATGAACACGCGGGCGGCGGATTCGTCGGCGGCCTCGAAGATGACGAGACCAAAGGTCTTGTCGCCGGGCTCCATCGTGCGACCGGCGAGGATGACCTGGCCGGACTTGGTGGCGGCCTGCAGGTGGGCGAAATGGCGGCCGATGATTGCGTGGTCGCTTTCGGTCCACGCCTGATCTTGATGCAGGCGCGGGACGAGGCGGAGCACATAGACCCACTGCCGGACCTTGGCGCCAGCGGACCCGGGGGCGGGTTTCGTGGGATCAGAGGCCGGTGGGGTTTCCGCCGCGGGCAGGAGCGCGGCAGAAAAAGCGAGGAGCAGGCTGGCGAGGAGTGGGTGCAGTGGGAGGGGCATGGGTGGAGCCAGGGCAACAAGGTGGAGGAAGGGAGACTGGAAGAACCAGGCGAAAGGAGAAGTGGGCGAGGGCAGACGGCAGGCGAAGAAGCGGATGCCGGAAGCGCGGTGGTCTGGCATAAAGACGGTGGGGCGGAACCCATCGATCTTCGGTTGGTAGTGGCGGTGCGGACCAACGGAGCCGCGCCACGGCGCCGGGGTGGTGGGCGCTCGTAACGCGGGCGACGTTATTTCAGCTTCTTCAAGGCCTCGGCCGCCGCGGCGAACCCGGGGTCGAGCGCAAGGGCGGCTTGATAAGCGGCGCGGGCGGCGGCGGGATCGGATTTCTTTTCGAGGAGCTGGCCGAGCCGCCACTGGGCGGGGGCGTGCCCGGGCGTATTGGCGGGATTGGGGACGGGCAAGTCGAGACAACGGCGGAGGGAACTGATGCCGCGGTCGACGAACTGCCCGGTGAGTGCGGCCAGGCGACCGACTTGGTAGAGCGCGACGTAGTCGTCGGGGTTGGCGCGCAGAACCTCGTCGAATTCGGCCAGCGCGAGATCGTACTTTTTTTCGCCGGCGTAGAGGGAGGCAAAGGCGATGCGGCCGCGGGCGGGATCGATCTTCTTGAGGGCCGCGGCTTCGGCGGCGGCCTGGTCGGAGCCTCCGCCGGCGAGGGCGGGTGCCTGGCGGTAGTATTCGAAAAGACTCTGGCGGAAGTCGGCGTTGCCGGGTTCGAGTTCGACGGCGCGTTGGTACGCGGCGAGGCACTTTTTCGCGAGGCCGAACTTGGAGAGCAGGCCGGCTTTTTGGGCGCTGCGGCCGTAGGCATCGCCGAGGCCGTGGTGGTAGCGGCCGGTGTTGGGGGCGGAGGCGAGGGCGGTTTCGAAGAACCGCCGGGCCTGCTCGGGGTCGTTGCGGCGGTTGGCGAGCTGGCCGAGGTAGTAGTTGATTTCCGGATGCCGAGGCTCGGCCGTGGCGAGTTTCTCGAAGGCGGCCTGCGCCTCCTGGGATTTGCCGCGGGTGTCGTAAAGGGTGCGCGCGGCCTCGAGCTGGGCCGGGTCGAGGGCCGCGGAGAATGCGGCTGGCAAAGCCGCCAACCAACAGCCGAAGACGAACGGAAGGGAAAGGCGAACCGGGTGCATGGGCCGGAGGGGAAGGGGAAAGCGGAGGTCTGGCGCGGCCGGGGCGTCTTTTCACTCCGTACGGAGCGCGATCATGGGGTCGACCCGGGTGGCGCGGCGCGCTGGAATGAGGGTGGCGAGGAAAGCGACCGCAGTGAGCACGCCCAGGACGGCGGTATAGACGTCGGGATCGAGCGGGCTGACATTGAAGAGGGCGTTGCGGATGCCCTGGTTGCCGGCGAAGGCGATGCCGATCGCGAGGCAGACCCCGAGGGCCAGGCCAACCGCGAGCTGGATCGCGCCCTGGCGGAGGACCATCGCAACGATCGTCCGGGCGCTCGCACCGAGGGCCATGCGGATGCCGAATTCCTGGGTGCGCTGGTTCACGGAGAAACTCATCACCCCGTAGAGGCCGACGGCGGCGAGCACCAGCGCGACCAGGCCGAAGATCGTGAACATCGTCGCGATGATGCGATTCTGGCCAAGGAAGCTGTCGAGGTTTTCCTGCGCGGTGCCAACGAAGTAGAGCGGCAGGTGGGGATCGACGCGTTTGACGATCCCGCGCAGGCTGGCGGCGAAGGAAGCGGCGTCGGAGCGGCTCGGTCCAGGACCGGAGCGCGGCCGGACCACGATGGTGGCAAACTGAGGGGCGACCGGCGCAGGGGCGGCGAGGCCGAAGGCGGTGGAGTAGTACGGCAAATAGAAGCCGACCGGCTCGAGGTTGGGCAGGTTGAAGGGACCGGACATGCGCACATCGCTGACGACGCCGACGATCGTGCGCCAAGGCCCGAAGAGGCGGCCGTTGTTGGCGACGGTGCGAAAGCGACGGCCGAGGGCGCTCTGGCCGGGGAAATACTTGGCGGCGAAGCCGGCGTTGACGATGGCGACCGGCTGGCGGGTGTCGGTGTCGTCGGCGTTGAAATCGCGGCCTTCGTGGAGCTTCATGCCGAGGGCCTGGAAGAAACCGTCGGAGACGTTCTCGGCGTTGACGTTGGGGCGCTCGCGGTCGTCGGTATAGGCCTGACCCTCGATTTCGATGCGGGCGGGGCCGGTGAGAGTGAACGCCATGCGGAGGCGATTGGTGAGGGCGGCTCCCTCGACGGCGGGCGAAGCGCGCAGTTCACGGAGCAGGCGGTCGTAGAACAGCCGGCGGGCCTCGGAGTTGGGATAGTCGCCATCCATCAATCCCATGCGCGCGGTGAGGAGGGCGGAGGTGTCGTAGCCGTAGTCGACCGTCTGCTGCTTGACGATGGACTTCAGTTGGAGGAGCGAGGCGATCAGGATGACGCAGGTGAGGAGGATTTGCAGGACGACGAGACCGCGGGTTACGAGGGCGATTCCGCGGGAAGTGTTCCCGCGGCCGGATTCCTTGAGGGCGTCGGCCGGGTGCGCGCGCGAGGCCATCCAGGCGGGCAGGAGACCGGAGGCGAGGGCGGAAAGCACGGTGGCGCCGACGATGAAAGTGAGGACGAGGCCATCGAGTTCGAAGGTAATGAAGGCGGGGATCGGATTCGGGAGATTGCGGGCGGCGGCGAGAAGGTAATCGGTCGCCTGGAACGCCAGCAGCGTGCCGACCGTGGCGCCGAGGGCAGCAAGGAGCAGGCTTTCAGTGAGCATCTGGCGGATGAGCCGGGTGCGGGTGGCGCCGAGCGAGGAACGGATGGCCAGCTCCTTGGCGCGGAGCGTCGCCCGCGCGAACTGCATGTTCATCACGTTGGTGCAGGCGAGCAGCAGGACCCCGCCGCACACCGCGAGCATGGAGAGCAGCAGACCCTGCAGTTGCTGCGGAATGAACGCCTTGATCAGCGGCTGCACCCGCCCGGTTGCGAAGTTCTTATTGGTATCGGGGAATTCCTGCGCGAGGCGCGACGCAAAGGAGGTCACCTCGAGGGTGGCCTGTTCAAAGGTAACACCGCGGCGCAAGACGCCGAGGACGATGGGTGCATTGGCGGGAGCGCGGTCGCCGCGCGGTCGTGCCGGAAACTCGCTGAAGAGGGGAATCCAGAGCTCCTCGTTGACGGGAAAAGCGAAGCCGGGCGGCATGACCCCGATGATGGTGGCGGGTTTGCCGTTGAGCCGGATGGCCTGACCGACGATGTCGCGGCGCGCGCCGAAGTCGCGCTGCCAGAGTTTGTGGCTGATGAGGGCGACTTTTTCCGCGCCGGGGGAGTTGTCCGCGGCGCTGAAATCGCGGCCGAGCAGCGGAGCGACGCCGAGGATCCGCAGGAACGAATCGGTGACGTAGGCGCCGGTGTAGCGCTGGGGGTTGCCCTCGTACGTGAGGTTGACGGTCGAGCCGCTGATGTAGGCGGCGACCTGCTCGAACGACTGCTGGTGCCGCCGCAGTTCCTCGAAATCGAGGGCGAAGATCTGGCTGGCGACGCCGAAGAAGTTGCTCTGCGAAGGATCGATGAACTGGACGCTGGCGAGCCGGCTGGCGTTGGGAAAAGAGAACCCGCGCAGCATCACGCCGTTGACGACGCTGAACATCGTGGCGACGCCGCAAATTCCCAGGGCGATGACGGTGACGGCCAGCGAGCAGAAGCTCTTTTCCTTGATCAGCACGCGCAGCCCGATGCGCAGATCCTGGCGAAATGAAGCGATAAGCATGAAGAAAGGGAGTGGGGAAGAAGACGGAAGTGAGTGAGACGTGGGAGAGTGGGAGACAGGGAGAGGAAGACAGCGTGGCCAGGGCGGAACAAGGGGCGGGTGCCAGCAGAGCGGGGTTGGTGGAACTTGGAAAAGGGGGAACCGAGAAGTGTGAAAGACGGAGCCGCGCGCTGGGTGCAGGGGGAGTGCCAGCGGCGGACAACCGCCGTTAGATGATGCGACACAGCGGAATAGAACTTTTTCCCGAGATCGGTGGGCGGGACTCGTCGCCGAAAGCGAAACGGAGGCGTCCCGGGAATGGGACGAAGAAAATGCAGATTGCGGGCGGCGGAGAGAGCGGCAGCCTGCTGCGCATGTCTTCGGCCCCGGAGGTACACCCCCTGCGTTCCTTTCTCTGCCACTGGCGGGCCTGGGTGCCGGTGGCGGTGGCGGCGGCGGTCGCGGTGTGGCCGACGCCAGCGGGGTTGGCGCCGCACGCGTGGTATTTTTTTGCGATCTTCGCCGGAGTAATCGCCGGACTTATCCTCGAGCCCGTGCCGGGCGGGGCGGTGGGTTTGATCGGGGTGGTGCTGGTCGGAGTGCTCGCGCGGTGGACGCTGTTCGGGGCGGAGGAATTGGCGCGGCCGGGTTTCCGTCCCGAGCAGGCGGCGCTGGCGTGGGGATTGTCGGGTTTCGCGAATGCGACGGTGTGGCTGATCTTCAGCGCGTTCATGTTTGCGCTGGGCTACGATCGGACCGGGCTCGGGCGGCGGCTGGCGCTGCTCCTCGTGCGGCGGATGGGAGGGCACACGCTGACGCTGGGCTACGCCGTGGCCTTGGCGGATCTGGCGATCGCGCCGTTCACGCCCTCGAACACGGCGCGCAGCGGGGGCACGATCTACCCGGTGATTCGCAATCTGCCGCCGCTGTACGATTCGCGGCCGAACGATCCTTCGGCCCGCCGGCTGGGCTCGTTTCTGATGTGGGTGGCAATCGCGGCGACCTCGGTGACGAGCTCGATGTTTCTCACCGGGCTCGCCTCCAACCTGCTCGCGGTGGAGCTCGCGAAGAAGACGGCGGGCATTGCGCTGGAATGGACGGCGTGGTTCACCGGTTTCCTGCCGGTGGGGGTGCTGTTGTTTGCCGTGACGCCGCTGCTGGCCTGGTGGCTGTACCCGCCGGAAGTGAAATCGGGCCGCGAGGTACAAGAGTGGGCCGGGGCGGAACTGAAGAAGATGGGGCCGGTGCAGCGGCGTGAAATCGTGCTCGCGGTAATCGTGATCCTCGCGCTGGTGCTATGGATCGCGGGAGACAAATTCATGCACGCGACGATGGTGGCGCTGCTGGCGGTGGCGTTGATGCTGGTCTGCCGGATCGTGGAGTGGGACGAAATCGTGGCGTACAAACCGGCGTGGGCGACGCTCGCCTGGTTTGCCACGCTGGTGGCGATGGCGGACGGGCTCGGGCGCGTGGGATTCGTGACGTGGTTTGCCGAGTACGCGGCGCGGTCGCTCGGCGGCATTGCGCCGGGGCTGGCGACGGTCGGGCTATTGGTCCTGTTTTTTGTGAGCCACTATCTTTTCGCGAGCACCACGGCCCACGCGACGGCACTGCTGCCGGTGATGCTGGTCGTGGCGAAGAGCATTCCGGGCATCGACGTGGCGCAACTGGCATTGCAACTCTGCATGCTGCTCGGGCTGATGGGCATCATCACGCCCTATGCCACGGGGCCGAGCCCCATCTATGCGGGTTCGGGCTACTTGCCGGCGCGCGACTATTGGCGGCTGGGGGCGATCTTCGGGCTGATCTACCTCGTGGTGTTTCTCGCGGTGGGGCTGCCGTGGATGGGACGGTGACTCACTCGATTCGAGCCGGCGCAGGCCGGGCGTATCCCTGCCAATAGGCCTCGAGGTCGGCGCGGTTGGGTTCGCCATCGGCGACGACAAAGCGGAAACGCGCCACGTACGGGCGGCCGGGCTCGAGGCGGAACTCGCCGAGCTGCTGCGGCACCAGGCTGAAGTAGGGCATGTTGGGGTGGAGGCGCACCGGCTGCGGCGACCGGAAGTTTTCGGGATGCCCCAAGGTGACCGTGCCCGCGAAGGCACCACCCGGCAGCGGTCCGCCAAGGTAGCACCAGCGGGCGCGGGAGTTGTTACCTTTGATACGGTCGGTGAGACCTTCGGAGGTGAGGAATCGGGCGGCCTCGCCGGGGCCGTTCCACGCCGCGGCACCGCGGAAGCCGAATCCGCCGTAGTGATACTCCGGCAGGATCACCGGGTCCGCGGTTGCACAGGTGTGCGTGATGACCAGATCGAACATCCGCACGGGAGGAGCGGCCCCGGCGACATCATAGGCGGTGAGCTGCCACGCTACCTGCACGGCCGTCACCGGCGCGGGCGCGCTCAGGTCGACCATTTTCAAGCGCGCCGCAAACCCGCCGTGCACCGGGCCGCTCCACGTGCGGTCCAGGGCAACAAAGTCTTCGGCGCCGGACTTCTGGTGCATGTTCCAAAAATCCGGCGCGCGGCCCTGGAAGCTCGTCTTTGTCCACGGGGCCCAAATCCCGTGGTGGTGCGGATGGTTCGAGGGATAGTCGTCCGTCACGAGTTGTCCCCCCGGCGAAAACACCGGATGAATGTAACCGGCGCGGACGATTTCCGGCATGATGTCGGTGCGCGGGAGCCGCTCGCGGTTCATGCGGAAGCCCAAGACCGATTGCCCGGCCACGCGGAGGTGCAGATCGCCATTCTCGGGGGCGATCGTCACGCCGCCGCGCGAGCCGCCACGGGCGGCCGCGAGCGCGAAGGTGAGGGTCTCGCCCGCCTTTTGCCGGGGCACGACAAAGCGCGCCGTCCCTTCGTCGTCGACTTGGAGTGGAAGAGATGTCCCGGCCGGACTGCGGAGGGCGGCGGGCTTGGGCGCATCGGCGGGGAGCTTGAGGGCGATGACCTGGCCCGCGCGATCAACCTCCGCTGGAGGGAGGGTGACGCGATGAGTGGCGCCAGCGAGCGGAGTGACGACCGCGAGGCAGAACAAGGCGAAGGCGGGAGAGAGCGTTTTCATCGAGTGATGGCGAAGAGGTGGCGGCGCCGGCGGTTCAGGCAAGCACCCGACTGCGTCTCCCGTCCGAGGAGGAATCCCGACCTCGCCGGGCGGGAGTTGCTTTGCCGACGCTGAAGGAATTCACGCGGCCAACATCCGCAGTCTTCCCAGCGGACAGGAAGACAGTCGGGCTACACCTTGGCCGGGACGACGAAGGGCGGGCGGTAGTCGCGGGTGAGCATGGTGTTGGCCCAAAAACCCGGATCGAACTTCTCGCGCGAGGCGAACGACTCCGAGCCGGGGGCCAGCGACAATGTGGGTCCGATGACGGTGGGCGTGCGGGCCACATCGACGTCGTTGGCGCGGAGGTGGTCGAGCATGCGGGCCAGCGAATCATGGGTGGGAGCGTGCGCGGCCACGGCGTCCCGGATCGCGTCGTTGGACTGGTTCTGCCCAAGGCGGAACGAGATGTTGCCAAGGTGACACAAGGCCGAGGAAAGGTGGCCGCCGTCGATCGGGGCGGCGAGGTCGGACGATTTCCGGCTGCGCACCGCTGCGATGAAGTTCGCCTGGTGCGCCCCGCCGCCGGGCCCGCTGAACTGCTTCACCTTCTTGTGGTCGTTGTCGTAGATGGCCCCACCGCCGGCGCCGCCCGCGAAATATCCGTGTTCGCATTGGACGACCAGGCCGACGCGCGAACCGCGGTAGGCGTCCATCGCCTTCTCGCCGGTTTTGCGCGGCAGGCCGCGCACCTCGAAAATGAGCGGCGCTTTCGCGTAGCCGTAGACGGCGACCTGAGTGTTCGGCGTCTCGGCGTCGTCCTCGTAACCGAAACGGCCGCCGAAGCTCAGCACCGTGGGCGGGAGGCCGGTTTCGCCGAGCACCCAGCGGCACATGTCCATTTCGTGGATACCCTGGTTGGCAATGTCGCCTCCGCCGTAGGGCCAGAACCAGTGCCAGTCGTAGTGCACGGAGCCGTGCTGGGCCGAGTTGCGGCGCGGCGGCACCAGCGGGGCGGGGCCGGTCCAGAGATCGTAGTCGATGTGCTTCGGCACCGGCTGCGGCCCGGACGTCCGGCCGATGCTCGGGCGAGGTTTGTAGCAGAGACCGCGCGCCCACTGGATTCGGCCG